>JGI24698J34947_10000346_pt1 | contig 20560 bp, 15 predicted proteins | sample TergutMp193P3_FD_34947 | JGI IMG/M metagenome (IMG submission 34947) | reverse complement strand
GACGAACTCGTTAAAATCGGCGTTTGAAATTCCATAAATCCGTGCTCGGACATTTTTTGCCGCAAATGCGCTATCACCTTGCTTCTCATAATAATATTTTTGTGCAGGTTTTCTTTTCGCAGGTCGATATAGCGATACGTAAGCCGCAAATCTTCGGGCGCTTCCTTTTCGGGAAAAACGGGGAAAGGCAGCGCTTCGCATTCGCCCAAAACCGAATAATCTTTCGCCGTTATTTCTATTTCGCCGGTCGTCATATTAGGATTTATATTTTCCTCCGTTCTCGCGACGACGACGCCCGAAAATTCGATAACCGTTTCTTTCGGCAAATGTCCTATTGCGTACTGATTTTGATTATCGGGATAGATTACTATTTGCGTGAGTCCGTAATGGTCGCGCAAGTCGATAAAAAGCACTCCGCCGTGGTCGCGTCTGTTGTGAATCCATCCGCAAAGTTTCACTTCCTTGCCGATATCTTGCTTTGAAAGTTCGCCGCAAGTGTGCGTGCGATACAAATTCGCCATAAAAATTTCCTTTCTCGTAAAATTTCGGAGTAAAAATACTATTTGGCGAAAAATGAAAACCGAAACGAAAAGCAAAATAAAATTAACGCGGATAATATAATTTTATTGAAAAATACAAAAAAACGCGCATTTTTAATGATGCCAAATTCGGAAATATTAGAGGAAATTCCCAAAGGACATAAAAATAACTGCATAATTGTGCGGTAAATAAACGCATTCAAAAATAAACCCGTTTTAATATTTAATATTGGAGTAAATATAGATTTTTACCCAATATTGCAATTTCATATTTTATATTTTTTAGCAAAATAGTATTTTGTATCTGAAATTCAACTTAAAAAAGGAAAATTTATGAAAAAAAACAAGAACATAAATATTTTCAAAGTTATTTTTCTATTATTCGCGCAGTATTTTGCCGCGTTCGCGCAAATTCCGCAAGGATATTACGACGCCGCGCAAGGAAAAATCGGCGCGGAACTAAAATCTGCGCTGCACGAAATAATTTTAGACCACACGCCTCTATCTTACGACGCATTATGGACTGCTTTTGAAAAAACCGACGTCGCGGAAGACGGCGCAGTTTGGGATATGTATTCGGAATGTGTGTTTGAATTTTTTATAAATCAATGCGGACGCGGCAACGCTAGAACCACTTGCGACTGTTATAATCGCGAACATTCCTTTCCGAAAAGTTGGTTTGGCGGCGAAATTATGCCGATGTTTACCGACTTGTTTCATCTTTATCCGACCGACGCGATAATAAATTCGCAAAGAAATAATTTTCCTTACGGAGAAGTCGGCGAAACCAACACAATAAAAGAAAACGGAAAAGGAAAATACGGACGCGCAAGAGCGGGTTTAGGACACACGGGAACGGTTTATGAACCCGACGACGAATATAAAGGCGATTTTGCAAGAACATATTTTTACATAGTAACGCGCTACGAAGACATTATAGAGGACTGGTACGAAAACGCGGGCGCAAAACAAATGCTCGACGGCTCTCCATATCCCGCGTTTAAGGAATGGGCTTTACAAATGCTTTTAAGATGGCACGAAAACGACCCCGTAAGCCAAAAAGAGATAGACAGAAACAACGAAATTTACAAATTGCAGGAAAACAGAAATCCTTTCATAGACAATCCGCTATACGTTAGAAATATTTGGCTAAACGAACCGCAAATCGTCGCCGTCAATCGCGAATTTTACAACAAAAAAGGCACGGTTTCAATAGTTATACAAAATAGAATTTTACGAATAAACGCAAATGCAAAAAATATCCAAAAAGCAAGAATTTATTCGGCAAACGGAAAAATTATAAAGGAATTTAACGAAAACAGCGTAGATTTATCGGGACTTTCAAAGGGAATTTATTTATTAAAACTTCCAAAAACAAGTTTAAAATTTACGCTCGAATAAAGAGATAAAATAATGGCTAAAAAAAGTGCGATAATAATAGCGATTTTGTTTTTTTGCAATTTTTCATTCGCAATTTCCGCAACCGATATTGTGCCGATTTACGTATCGAGCAACGCGATAGGCGCAATGCTCGACGAAATTTCGCATTCCATAGAACCTTACGCGCAGGATTGGACGCGCAAATGGGAGCATCCTGTCGAAAAAAAAGAAATCGAAGAAAAAATTATTTCGGCGATAAACAAATTAAATTCGCAAATTTGGGCTGACGATTTATGGACTCTCTATTTTATGCAGGCGCTACTTTGGCATTATTATTATCAATTAGAAAACGAAAAAGGATACTTTTTTTGCGATTCTATCGGTAAAATTATGCAAAAACAATTTCCGCAAAAATACGAATCGTTTTGGCTCGTCGGAGTTAATAAAATTAAGGCGGGAAGAGTAGCCGAAGGATTTGCGATTTTAGATTCTCTTTACGTAAACGTCGCGGTTTCTTCGTCGTTTTTGAACGAATATTCGCTTTTGTCAAAAAAATGTTTCGTTCCGAAAAATTACGAAAATAACAGTATTATAAAAGACCGCGACAGAGGCGATTTTTATTTTTCGCCAAAAGAAACAAAACCCGTTTTATCGTTTTGGAAAACCGAAGAACGCGACGGACGAGTAAGTTTTATTTTTACGGAAAGATATTCTTTTATCGAAAATTTTCAAATAAAATATCCTAAATTATACAAAGACGAAGAATTTGAATTTGACGTAAAAATAGACGAAAAAATTTCAAGAGAAGTCAAAAAAAACGTACTTTGGGAACCCGCAAGAGCCGCGCCGCATCCGGTAGTTTATACCATAACCGTCGACAGAGGAAAACAGGAACTTTCGCTTTTTGAATATCTTGTCGCGATAGTTTATAAACGATTCGACTACATTTCGGAAATAAAACCGCCGCTTCACAAGGACGGAATTTCTGTTCGCGGCGGAAGTTACAACGTAATCCGCGGCGTTTCGGGCGAATCGGTAATTTACACGCTTTACGATTACGAAACATTTGGAAATACGCAAGAATTTTACACAACGCCAAACACGTTAAAAAACGTAAAACCGACGAAAAATCGCGTAATTGTCTCGTTAGAGACGACGCAAAAAATGGAACCCAAAGCGATAGATTTCTACATAGACGTCGTAAACGGAAATTTTGTCGCTCGTTAATGCTTTTTTTGAACGCTTTCCGCCAAACATTCGACTACGGACTTAAATTTCTCTTTGTTAGTTTCGCTTAAATCGGATAATATTTTATGCGTCGCGTACATAATTTTAGAAATTTCAAGTTTTGTGGTTTCTTCTTTCGGAAGTCGCTGGTAATTGTAGCCGTCGTCCAATGGATTGTTGCCGTTTTCGTTTGTTCCGCAAAAACGCACGTCAAAAAGCGGATTTATGCTCACGTCTTCTATTGCGGAGTTCACTTTCGATTCTCTGCAATAGATAAGAGTCGGCTTTTTCGGCGCGTCCTTATCTTTTTGTATCGTGGCGATTTTTGCTAAAACTCCGATATTTGTGCTGTCGATATAATCGCATTTGCGCAAATCTACAATCACGTCTTTAACTTCGTCTTCCGCGACTTTTTCGCTGACGAAATCGATAAATCCTTTTGCGCTCGAATTATATCGAATTTCGCCTATAAGTTTAATTCTACACACGCCATCGTCGTCAATATACGCTAAAACGTCGTTTTCTTTGTTTCCGCTCATTTGTCAGTCCTCGCTCTCGTTAAAACAGGTTCGTTTAAAGAACTCTTTTACCGCACTTCTTGTGGTAAAATATAATAAATTTTCTTGCAAAATTCACATATTATTTGAATTTTATCGTCGGTTCGTTTAATTTCTTTTTTCGTTTCATCGTCGAATAAGTTCAGCGCGTTTAGCAGATTTTCCTTGTCGCAAGCGCATTCAAAGGACAAATTTACGCTGTCTAAAACTTCGTATTCGACGTCTGAAAAAATATTTTTCAGCAAATCTTCGGGGTTTTTCTTCTCTAAAAGCGTCGAATTTAAAGAAAATGCCGAAGTAGCCAAAGATATTTTTTCCAATTCCGTCGTTTCGTTCGCGTTTATTTTTTCGTTTTGCGCAATTTTCTGCACCAAATATCCGCCCGAAATTTCTACGCCGCTGTTATCGTTATTTGGAATAGTCGAAACCGCCACGGCGCTGGGAATTTGTTCGGATTGAGTAAAATAATACGCGACGTCTGAACCAATGTCGCCCGTTACGCAGTTTATTGTTCCCGAATACGGCTGTTTCAATCCTAAATCTTTGCAAACGGTAAGTTGCGAATTTTTTCCTATCGCTTCGTTTATTTGCGTTTTTACATCTACATCTTCGCAAAATTCGCTTTGCGGATTAGCCGCGTATCCTCTTACTTTGCCGTTTGCCGTCGCTTCAGCCATCGCTTTGCCGATAACGCCGTTTCCTTTGTACGTTAAGGAAATTCGCTCCCCGCTTCCTTTGAGAGTTGCGCCGCACAGAAGCGCCGCCGTAAGCGTATTTCCCAAAATTATTCCCGAAAGCGTCGCGGGTTTTTGGATTTCGTAGGCGCTATTTACGGTATTTGTAGTAATCGCCGCGAAAGCCCTTATCGTTCCCGATTTTGAAATTGCCTTAATAAGCGTATCCGTCATAAAAATGTCCTCAAATCTCTTTAATCCATAAACGCGACGGTAAAAATAAGTTATTCCGCAATAAAATAGCGTAAATTTACAAACTTTTTTACAATTTCCGCTTAAAATATATTATTTTACGTTTTTATTGAGACAATTTTTTAAGGAAACCATTTTTATGAAAAATTTATTTTTTCCCAACAAAATTTCGATAATTATACCGATTTTTATATTTTTTTCGCTTGCCCAGCGCGTAAGCGGAGTTTCGGCTTATCCGTATCCGATAGACATAGAACAACCCGACGGCTCTATAATTACCGTTAAATTGCGCGGCGACGAATGGATAAATTGGCGCACGACTCTCGACGATTATACTATGCTTGTAAACGGCGACGGCGAATTGGAATACGCAATTTTGGACGAATACGGCGATTTGCAATTATCGGGAATACGCGCCAAAAACGAACGCGAACGCACGCAAGAAGAGATAAAATTTTTGCAAAAACTCCCCCGAAATTTAAGATTTAGCGATTCGCAAATTAACGTTTTGCGACAAATAAGCGCGATAAGAGAAGATACGCAAGAAGAGATAAAATCTGCGCCGATTCAGGGAACTATTCGCGTTCCCGTTATTCTCGTGGCGTTTAGAGATAAGCAGTTCACAAGAACGAAAGCGCAATTTGAAAGTTTGTTTAATCAGATAAGTTATACGGACAACGGGAGAATTCCCGGAAGTTTGAACGATTATTTTTACTTAAATTCTTACGGAAAATTTGATTTGCAGGTAGACGTTTTTGGACCTTACACTTTGCCTAATCCTATATCGTATTACGACCACAACGGAAACGGAGGCAACGGCGCAGGCGCAAGAATGGCTCGCGCCGCAGTTTTGGCGGCAATCGCGGACGGATGCAGTTTTGCTAATTATCCCGACCCTGCAAATGGCGCATACGCTATTGCCGCGCATATTATTTTTGCAGGTTACGGACAAGAAGCGGGAGCGGCAAAAAACACCGCGATATGGTCTCACGCTTCGTCGTTTCAAACTATAACAAATAACACAAAAAGAATGAACAGATATTCCTGCACTCCCGAACTGCGCAATAATAGCGGCTCGCAAATTACGGGCATAGGCGTTATTGCGCACGAACTCGGACATTCCGTACTCGGACTTCCCGATTTTTACGACGCGAATTACGATACAACCGGAACGGCTGTCGATTTGGACGCGTGGTGTCTTATGGCTACGGGAAATTGGAACGGCAGAGGCGACATTCCCGCGTTTCTTTCGGCTGAACCGCGAGTAACGGTCGGCTGGGCGGCTTCGACGGAATTGGAATCGCCGCAAGACGTAACTTTGCCCGACCCAAACGAAGTTGAATTGGGAGTAGTGTATAGAATAAATACGGCGACGAAAAACGAATATTTTCTACTCGAAAATCGTCAAAGAGCAGGTTGGGAAGACGGCAGCATTCCCGCAAGCGGTATGCTTATTTATCACGTAGACAAAGCGGGCGTAAATTGGTCGTTAGCCAAAAACGAAATTAACAACAACGCAAGCAGGCGAGGGATTTACGTAAAACAAGCGGGATGCGAAGTTGCCAACGGCTGTCCCGCGACATCGAGAAATCCGCGTTCCAACGACGTTTTTCCCCGCGACATATTTGACAGTTTTACGGACGTTTCAATTCCAAATTCAAAATCGTGGGCGAAAGCAAATACCAATAAGCCAGTTACCGATATTGTTCGCGACGAATACGCAAGAACCGTTTCGTTTAAGTTTATGGGAGGAGAAGTAGTAGAACCCGTAGTTTCCGTTGGCAATTACAAAAAATTCGACGGCAAAAACGGAATTTTATTTGAAAAAAGCGTGGTTTCCGATTTTGCAAAGATAGACGTAAAAACTCCCGAAAACGCGACCGTAAATATTGTAATTTACGATAATTTAGGAAACGTCGTATTTGAAACAAACGGCAAAAGCGGCGAAGTTTTCGTTTGGAATTTGACAAACAAAACGGGCAGATACGTTTCTAACGGCGCATATTTAGTACTCGCGGAAGCGAAAGGAAAAACGAGCAAAAAACTTTATTTGTATTCCGCTAAAATCGGCGTAAAAAGATAAAATTTTATTTTCTTTCTTCTATGATTGTTCCGTCTCTGTAAGCCGAAAGAAGTTCGCGCAAATCTGAAATTTTTTTACTCAAAACCAAGCCGATATCGGTGTCCTTTATTAAAATTCGTTTCTGATTAAATTCCACAATATCGCGAGTGGAAATAATGTCGGTTTCGTGCAAAACCGCGTCTTCGGTCGTCGTAAAAGGTTCGTGCGAAATAAGAGACATTCCCCACGAATTAAAGATAAGCGTATATCCCGCAATTCCCGTAACCGATTGATACGCCTTTGAAAATCCGCCGTCTATAACCATAAGTTTTCCGTTTGCCTTGCTCGGTTTTTCCCCTTTTTTCACCTTAACGGGAATATGCCCGTTTATTATGTGCGAATATTCGGGATTTAGACCAAATTCGCGCAAAATATTGTCGCAAACTTCTTCGTTTTCGCGATAATCGTAATACGGATTTTTAGTTTCGACGTGCAAATTTTTGTTGTCGATATAATAACGCTCGAAAGTCGCCATTTTGTTTTTTGCAAAAATCGGGGAATCTTCGCCAGCCCACAAATACCAAAGTAAATCTTGCCCGAATAATTTGCTTTTTTTGTCCGTCGCAAAAAATCCCTGTCGCGCATATTTGTCAAAAGCGTCGAGAAGCGCGCGCCCTTTCAGTTTTTTGCCAAACATTTCCACAATTTTAAGCGTTCCGTCGCTATTTAGCGGAATGCAGCCGTGAAAAAGTAAATTGTCGTTTATGCACAAATACATACTTCCGTGCGAAAATAAAAAATGCGTGTGATGCTGCAATTTTCCGCTTTGAACAAACGCATTTTTCAGTTTGTCCATCAATTCGCGCTCGCCGTCGGTTAATTTGTACGGATTTTTGGGGTCTATGGTGCAAAATCCTTTTTTGTCTTTCAGCGGATATTCCACTCCGTCAAGCGTTATGGTGTTTTTGGAATAATTTATTTTTGACAAAAGTAAGCGATTTTTCAAATTCCATTTTGGACGGCGGGAAATCAATTCTCCCTGCAATTTGAAGCAAATTACGGCAATCGCTTTGTGCATTTTCGCAAGTTCGCTTTTTTCTCTTTCCGAAAAACTGTCGTTTTCGCTTTTGGGACGATACATCGCGCAATCGTCTTCGGCGTAAGTTCTTATAGCAAAAACCGCAAGAGGACGCAGCGAAATTCCGTATCCCTGTTCTACGGTTAAAAAATTTCCGTAACGCAGCGAGACGCGCAGAACTTCCGCGACGCAAACGTCGCTTCCCGCAGCCGCGCCCATCCAAACTACGTCGTGATTTCCCCACTGAATATCCACTTTGTTATGATACAAAAGTTTATCCATAATTTTGTGCGCAAGCGGTCCTCTGTCAAAAATATCGCCAAGAATATGCAAATAATCTACCGCAAAAACCTGTATGGTTTCGGCAAGCGCGATAATAAAAGCGTCGGCGCGTTCAAGCGCGATAATTTCGCTGATAATGTTGTCGTAATAATTTTCTTTGTCGCCTTTGTGTTCGTAAATCAATTCGTCGATAATATAAGAAAATTCCTTTGGAAGCGATTTTTTTACTTTTGAACGAGTGTATTTTTCCGAAACTATCGCGCAAAATCTAATTAGCCGATGAAGCGTAATTTCGTACCATTCCGTAAGATTTTCGCAATTTTTATGAATTAGCGCCAATTTTCTTTTCGGATAATAAATTAGCGTCGCAAGTTCGCGAGTTTGCTTGTCGGTCATTTCCTTGTCGAAAAGTTTTTCGAGTTTGTTGCGAATAATCCCCGAAGAATTTCGCAAAATATGGTCAAACGCTTCGTATTCGCCGTGAATGTCGCTTACAAAATGTTCCGTTCCTTTGGGAAGCGACAAAATCGCTTTCAGGTTAATTATCTCCGTACAAACGGAATCGATGCTCGGATACGATTGTGCTAAAAGTCGCAAATATTCGTAATTCATAGTTTCACCTTTCATTTTTACCTGCAAAAATAATTTTTTATTCTTAAAATTCACAGAAAAAAAGTTAAAAAACATAAAATTTTAAATATTTTTCAAAATTTTTCAATATTTATTGTTTTTTTTCGCGTATACAAGTATAAAAAAAATTATATTATATCAAGTTATTAGAAACGGTTTTTGATTTTTTAATCAAGGAAGTGTGCAAATATGCCAAACGACGAAGTATCAACGGACGACGATGTATTTGAAATAGACAGAGATATCCTGCCTGATTTTATCGCCGATACGGAAGAGCAAATATCTTCCGCCGAAGAGTTTTTTCTAAAATTGTCCGAAAGCGGCTTTGAACAGGAAACCGTAAATACCGCTTACCGCAACGTCCATTCGATAAAAGGAAATTGCGGATTTGTGCATTTGTACGAATTGCAAAATTTATGCCACGTTATGGAAACGATAATGGGCGGAATAAGAAATAAGGTTGTGAATGTAACGCAGGACAATATTTCGTTCCTTTTAGATTATTTGGACGTTGTAAAAAGCACGGTAGAAGATTTGGGCAACGGCGGACACGGAAAAATACCGAATTTGGCGGAACTTACAAAAAACGCCGAAAATACTTTTCCGATGATGTTTGAAGCGGAAGGACAAAAACCCGACGCCGAACCGCAAAAAACTCCCGCGCCGCAAACTCCGCAAGCGCAAACTCCCGCGCCGCAAACTCCGCAAAATACGGTGAAAGTACAACCGGAACCCATTAAGAAAGAAGAGACGATGCCGAAACAAAAACCAGAAGAAAAAAAGAGCGCTCCCGCGACCGCGACAACAAAGACGGAAGCGGTTAAACCGCAGGCAAAACCTGCCGAAGCGCCAAAAGTAGCCGAGCCGACTTTCGATTTAGCGGCTGAAATTAAAAAAACGCTCGAAGCGAAAAAAGTCGAAGAAAAAAAGAACACGGTAGCAAAAATCGAAGCGAAAATAACGGAAGCGGAAGCGGCAAAAGCAGAAACGGTTAAAGAAGACAAAAAGGAAGAAGCGGCGAAAACGGAAGCGGCGAAAGTCGAAACGACGAAAGAAGAACCGAAAATTGAAACGCCGAAAATGAACGGACAAACATTTGATTTGGCGACGGAAATTAAAAAAACGCTCGAAGCAAAAAAGAACGAACCCGCAAAAACAGAGCCGACAAAAACCGAAACTGCGAAAATCGAAACGCCGAAAGAAGACAAAAAAGAAGAAACGCCAAAAATTGAAGAGCCAAAAACTGAAACTCCAAAAGCGGAAACTCTAAAAGAAACGCCGAAAACAAACGGACAAAGTTTTGATTTAGCGGCTGAAATTAAGAAAACGCTTGAAATAAAAAAGAATGAGCCGATAAAAGAAGAAACGGCAAAAATCGAAATAACAAAAGAAGAACCAATAAAAGAGGAAAAGACAAAAACAGAAATGGCAAAAGAAGAACCGATAAAAACAGAGCCGACAAAAGCGGAAACCGAAACAAAAGCGCAATCAAAACGCAAAACTGCGGCGATTCCCGTAGTAAAAAGCGGCGACGAAACTAAAAAATCGACGGAAACCGAAACAAAAGCGCAATCGAAGCGAAAAACCGCTTCGATTCCCGCAGTAAAAAGCGACGAAAAACCGACAGAAAAACGCAAAACCGCGGCGATTCCCGTCGTGAAAAACGTCGCGGCGATGGAAGAAGAGATAGACAAAATTGTAGTTTCAGACGATATGCGCGAAGGTTTTATTGCGGATTCAAACGAGCAATTAAGCACAATAGAAGAGGATTTTCTACTCTTGGAACAAAACGGTTTTGACGCAGAAACGGTAAACGACGCTTATCGCAATATCCACTCATTCAAGGGAAATTGCTCGTTTATGCGCACGGAAGATATGAAAAGCGTAAGTCATACTATGGAAACGATTTTGCAAGCGGTTCGCGACAGAAAACTTGCCGTCGACGACGATTTGGTTTCGTTTCTTCTCAGTTTTTTAGACGTTCTACGCGACGGAATAAGAGTTTTTGAACAAGGCGGAAAAGTCGCGATACAAAATTACGAAGAATATAGAAAAAGAGCGGTTCAAACTTTCCCGCAGTGCTTTCCCGGAGAAGCGCCGCAAGTTCAAGCGACGGAAGAAGTTAAAGTAGAAGAACCGCAAAAAGTAGAAGAAAATAAAGCGGAAGACAATAAATATTTCGTCGATTTTGACGAAGCGGAAAAACATAAAGAGGAAGAGCAAAAAACAGAAGAAACAAAAGTCGAAGAAGCAAAACCGATAGAAGAAGCGAAACCTGCGGAAGAGGTAAAACCTGCGGAAGAAATTAAAGCGGAAGAACCGCAAAAAGTAGAAGAAGTAAAACCTGCGGAAGAAGCAAAAGTAGAAGAACACAAAACAGAAGAAGAACAAGCGGAAGAACATAAAGACGAGCCGATTCCCGTGCAGGAAGTTAGACCTGCGGAAGAGCCAAAAGTCGAAGTTCCAAAACCTGTGGAAGCCCCGAAACCCGTTGTAGAAGTTCAAAAGGAAAAAGTTAGCGAAAAAGAAAAAATGTTTTTTGAAGAAGTAATCGAGGCGAAAATGACGACTCCGGTCGCGACGGACACAGGCGCTTCCAGCGTTCAATCGCAACTGAAACAGGACGTTCGCGTTAATCTTAAAAAATTGGAAAACATAATAAATTTAGCGGGAGAATTATCCATTGCCGAAAGTATGGTAACGAGAAATCCCGTCGTTTCCGCGCTGTCGGACGAATCGCTTAACAGAAGCATACATCAGTTGCGAAGAATTTGCGCCGACCTGCAAGACGCGACTATGGTTTTGCGTATGGTTCAGTTGAGCGGAATATACAAAAAAATGACTCGCCTTGTCCACGATTTGGCAAAACACGTCGGCAAAAAAATAGTTTTCGTAACAAACGGCGAAGATACCGAAGTCGATAAATCGGTGTCGGAATTGATTAACGACCCGCTTGTGCATATCATAAGAAACGCCTGCGACCACGGAATAGAAACGCCGCAAGAACGCATCGCCGCAGGAAAAAACGAAACGGGAACAATTACTCTTTCGAGCGAACACAAAAGCGGCGCGGTTTGGATTTCGGTAAAAGACGACGGACACGGACTCGATAAAGAAAGAATTTTGCAAAAAGCGCTCGAACAAAAAATTATAACTCCCGACGAACAACTTTCCGAAGACGATATTTGGCGTTTGATTATGCGTCCGGGATTTTCTACTTCGACAATTATTTCGGATATTTCTGGAAGAGGCGTAGGAATGGACGTCGTGCAAAAAAACATAGAAGAACTTCGCGGACAAATTTACATTAAAACCGTAAAAGGACACGGTTCGGAATTTATAATAAGGATTCCGCTGACTCTCGCAATTATCGACGGAATGATAATAAAAGCCGTAAAATCGCTTTATATAATTCCGACTCTCAACATAAAACAAAATTTAAGATACGACAAATCGCTGATAACGTATTCGCCCGAAGGCGAAGAAATTTTGAAATTTCAGGACAAACTTATTCCCATCGTGCGCGTAGGAAATTTGTTTCAAAGCGATTACAAAGAAATGCCAGAAGACGGAATTTTAATAGTCGTAGAAAGCGACGACAGTTATATCGCTCTTTTTGTAGACGAAATAGTCGGACAGCAACAGATAGTAATAAAAGGACTTTCGGGGTACGTAAACAAAGCGAGAGGAACAAGCAGTTGTACAATTTTGGGAGACGGTTCCATAGCGCTTATTTTGGACATAAATACGCTCGCCGATATGGCTTTGGAAAAAGTAACCGCAAAATCAAAGATTTCGGTTTCAAAGATAAACATCAACATTAACAAAGAAGTGTGAGGAAACAATTATGATGCAACCAAATGACGTAGTTCACGGCGTGATAATGATAAGCGACGGTGATTTTAACAGAATTTCCAAATTGGTCTATGACAAATTTGGAATAAACCTGTCGGATTCGAAAAAAAGTTTGGTTATAGGACGTTTGCAGAAAGTTTTGAGGTCGCATAATTTTGATTCTTTCAAGGAATATCTCGACTACTTGGAAAGGGATAATTCGTCGGCAAGTTTGTCGGAACTTGTAAATCGCATTTCGACTAATCACACTTTCTTTTATCGCGAATACGACCATTTTGAATTTTTTGAAAAAGTCGCTCTTCCCGAAGCGAAAGCGTTTAGATTAAAACAGGGACATCGCCGACTTAAACTTTGGTGCGCCGCCGCTTCAAAAGGAGACGAACCGTACACGATTATGATTCACTTAAAACGATTTTTCGGACACGATTATTCGCTTTGGGAAGCGGGACTTTTGGCGACGGACATTTCCGAAGACGCGCTACGGGAGGCGGTAGCGGGAGTTTATCCTTACGAAAGATTGGATAAAATAGACAAGCCGACGTTGCAGCAATATTTTGATTACGTAAACGGGAGATATCGAATAAAAGAAGAACTTCGCCGCGAAGTTATGTACAGAAAATTCAATTTAATGACGCCGATATTTCCTTTTAAGGGCGATTTCGATATGATTTTTTGCCGAAACGTTATGATATATTTCGACAACAAAACAAAGGCGGAGTTGGCGAAAAAACTTTACGACCAGTTGCGCGTAGGCGGATATTTGTATATAGGGCATTCCGAAACGTTAAACGGATTGGACACTCCGTTTAAGCACATTCGTTCGGCAATATATCAAAAAGCGTAATTTGGTATTGCTTGTAATTGGGAAAAAAAATTATTTTATGCTTTCACGACGTAAGACGTTAATGACTTGGGGAGGGGTTAATGAATAAAAACGGAAACGTAACAGTTTTAGGAGTTGGGGACCTTGCCGCAACGGCGCAAGCCGGCGCGATTTTGAAAACATACGCGCTCGGCTCGTGCGTCGCGCTTATGATACTCGACAGAAAAACCCGCTGCGTCAGTATGGCGCACGTCGTGCTTCCGGAGTCGAGAATTTCGCCTGATAAAGTGGATACGCTTCCCGGATATTTTGCCGATACCGCGGTAGAAGCGCTTTTTGACGCGATGAAACGCGAAACGAAAGGTCTGCTTTCTCAGCCGAGCGATTTAGTGGTAAAAATATGCGGAGGCGCAAACGTGGTTGACGACGCCAATACGTTCAACATTGGAAAACGAAACGCTCTGGCAATAAAAAAGAGTTTATGGAAATACGGACTTGCGCCGAGAAGCGACGATACGGGCGGCGATTTTTCGCGAACCGTAACGCTTTATCAAGCAAACGGCGTCGTAGAAATTTCAAGTCCAAACAAAGAAAACTGGAAAATATAAGGAGGAAAATATATGCCTAAAGTGTTTATAGCGGACGATTCGGCTCTTGCGAGAGCGTTTATGGTAAGATGCATTCAACTTTCCGGCGTTCCCGACTGCGAATTTTTTGAAGCGTCGAACGGGCTTGAAGTGATGGAAAAACTGAAAGAAATTCAACCCGACTTGATTATCACCGATATAAATATGCCCAAATGCAACGGGATTGACTTGGCAAAACGCTTAAAAGCGGATTCCGTGCTGTGCAATATTCCTTTTATCGTAATGTCTTCGGCGGGAAACAACGAACAAAGAGCGGAGTTGGAAAAATTGGGCGCGGCAAAAATTCTTTCAAAGCCGTTTACCGCGCCCGACGTAATAAATATCGCGACCGACTTGTTAGGAAAAAAAGAAAGCGATTCGCAAGACGACGGATGGGGAGATTACGGCGAAGAAAGCGAATCTAACGAAAATAATAAACCAGAAGAAACAGAAGGAGAATGGTAATGTACAAAACATTAGACGAAATACCCGAACTTGCCGACGAATTATACGCCTCCGTTTCGGCGTCGCTTGAATCTATGGCTTTTTTGTCGATAATAAAGGCAAACGACGACGACAAAGAAGACGAAGAAAAAAGAGGCGAAGAATACTTAAACGGAAATATTTGGATTAAAACCGACCTTGCTATGTATTCTTTGGAATTGCTCGTTCATGAAGATTTTATGGAACACATAACAAAAGACCTTGCCGTGCCGGGAACCGCTTCCGAAACGGACGGAAATATTGTTATTGACGTTCTTTTGGAATTTGCAAATACCATAGCGGGAAGTTTAATGCGAAGCGTAGAGCCGCTTACGGGCGCGTTTACGTTAGAAATTCCCGAATTTGACGTAGGTCGCAAAGTAAACAAAGACGCCTTTCTTACGGAAAAATACGTTACCGACGGCGACAACTATATTATAACGGTGGCGATAACAAAAATTTAGCGAGTTTTTACTCTACAAATTCTATTGGAACGCCCACTATGCTTCTGCCTTGCGGAAAGTTGGATACGCCGTAGCATTCGTCGTAGACCATAATCCAAATCCAGCCCTTATCGCCGACTTTTAGTTTGTCGCGGTGAATTATTATATTTTGCGAGTAGCCGCCGGCGGGAAAATCCAAAATACTTAAAAAAATTCCGTCTTCAAGTTCAATTTTACCGTATAGATTGTCGCTGTAAAATACGCGCAAACTATATTTTTCAGTCGTCAATTCAGGATTCGGAGAAAACGCTTCTTTCAGAGTATAAAATTTGTCGGTACCATACCATCCTTCCGAAATACCGATGATTACATACGTGTTTTTGTTTCCGCTTAACGAAAATTTTTTAATATCGTCATATAATTTGTGATTTCCTTGATAAAAAGACAAATACGATAAAACTGGATTATAGTTTTTGCGCACGTATACCGGCCATAATCTCCCGTGATACCTTGCAGTGTGGCGAATTTTTGTACGGGGAATGCCGGGTATTTCCAAATATATTTCGTAGATACACGAAAATATTTGCGCCAATCCGTCTATTTTTATAATATTTTCAGCAGGAATTTGGGAACGGAATAATTCATTTTCCGAAAAATTTTTAAGAAAATTCAACGCATCCGTTTTTGTTTTTAAGTTGTACGGAATTCCGTCGCCAATCTGATAAGTTTCTAAAAAACCGCTCAAATCGTTTGGAATTGCGTCGGAATTTTCAAGAATATCGTCGGGTATCTTAAAAACTGCTCTAACAATTTTCCCCCCCATATCGGGTTCTATTTTACTTATTATAGGTGTAAACGGTTTTGGTTCGCCTCTCGGAGCAAGATTTCCGTATAAGTCGGTATAAATATTCCAACAGGCGCTAAATTTAATATTTTCGCGAGAAATTTCCCCGTCGCCCGCAAAAAATACTTCTAACAGTACCGTATCGCCGGGAGCGGTTTCTGCGATATTAGTGATTTGCCAACTACCTTCTTCATTAGAAAGCAGTTTGTTAAACTGATACGAAATCGGACGAATTTTACTCGTTTCAACCCTGTCGTAATGTTCGTTAAAATTAACGCTGCAAGCGACAATCGCCAAAGTCGCCAAACTTAAAATTGTTAAAAAACATAATTTTTTCTTAAAAATCATAACGCACTCCTAAACTCGGAATTATCGGCATCGAAATTATATGCCTTTCCGTGTAAAAATCGTTGTATAAAATAAATTCGGGACTTTTGTAAATAAAATACGATAAATTTTGAATGTCAAAATATACCGCAAGATTTGACTTTTTGTAATTCCATTTCTTTTCGGCGCGAAAATCAAACTGAAAAAACGGATCCATTCGCTCGGAATTTGGAACGCCGCCTATTCTATCTACGCTGTTTGACGTAAGGTCGTATTCTATGCCGACAATCGGAGTCGTCGGATTTCCCGTAGTATAGCGCAGTCGTCCGCCAATTTCCCAATTTTTCGGCAGTTTATACGACGCTAAAAATTGAAGATTATTCGTTTGGTCATACGCATAATTTGCCCAGCCGCTTTTGGAAATCGCGTTAATTCGCGGATTTTTACGCTCGCTTTTAGACAAAGTATAGGCAATCCAGCCGAAAAATCTGTCGTTTTGATTGTGCCGAAGCATAATTTCTATGCCGCGAGAACGACCTATCGCGTCGGAATAATACATTTTTATATCGTCGACGGTTTTTGCGGTCGTTATGTCGTAATAACTCGCCATTCTCGGAATATTCCATTGTCTATTAACGTATCCTTGCACGTCCAAAGAAATTAAATCGGTAATTTGCCATTCGTATCCTAAAACGTAATGCGCGGCGTTTGTCGTCGGCAAATTTGGATTTCCGTAAAGAGAATCAATAACCTGTCCTTGCGGTTTTGGCGATTGATTGTAAGTCCCCAACGCGCCTTTAATTAAATGTTTGTCGTTTAGCGCGTATCGCGAAGACAAACGAAACGACGGCTCGCCCGAAATTCCCTTGTGCAATTTTTCGCCGTAATCCCAAAATTCAGGCAAAATACTTCCGTCGTGAAGCAATTCCGAATAATAATCGTAACGTATTCCCGGAACTATAAGCCAGCGTTCGACGGGTTTAATTTCAAAATTCGCATAAACTCCCGTTCTCGAAAAAACCCAATCGTCTCTTTTGTGTCGAATAAGCCCCCTGTAACCTATCATATCCAATTCCATATCGACTACGCCGAGATAACCGTCGAGTCCGAAATTTATTTTCGTTCTGTCTTTTATTTGCCAAGATAAATTGTCGTGATAGCGAAATCCGTTTATTTCCGTAAGCGACCGCGCAAAGCCCATCGCGCCAAAAGAAGAGTAGACGTTTTCGGTTTTGAAAGCGAGAAAATTTTGCAAATTGTCGGTAATCTTAAAATTCCAATTTATTCCGTTTACGCTGAAAAAAAGTCGTTGCGTAAGCGTGTTCGTCGCTTCTCGCAATTCCGCGCTTCCCGAAGTTACGCTTGCGCTTCCGCCCGTTGCGTCTTCGTTAAGAATTACGGCAAGCGAATCATTGGAACTAAACGACGAAAACGTAAATTGATGCCTGTCGTTTGGCGCAAAATCGGCGCGAACCACATAATCCCAATAGAAAGGAGCGAGCGTAACCATATTGTCTGCGCCCGATATTTTCATAGCCAATTTAATTATTTCGCCGAAATGGCTTCGCCGCGCCGTTCCCAAAACGCTCCATTTTTCGCCTATCGGACCTTCCGCCATAAACGACATATCGAGCGCGCTCAATTCCAAATATCCGTGATAACCGTCGGTTCTCGGTTTTCTGGATTTTAGTTCCACAACTCCGCCTGTCGCGTCGCCGTATTTTACGTTCCATCCGCCCGGATAAAAGTCAATGGATTCCAACGCTTCCGAATTATACGTCGATTTCATTCCGCCGAAATGATAAAGCAAAAACAAATCCGTGCCGTCGAGCAAAAATTTTGAGTCGTTAGTGCTTGTTCCTCTAACGATTACCGTGCCGAGAGTCGCGGCGGGGCGGGCAACGCCGGGAAGCGCCTGAACGACTTTTACCGCGTCGCCCGAAAGTCCGGGAATTTTTCGCATTTCGCTTATAGTGAGTTTATGTCTCGCGACTTCTTTTTCTTCGCCTTTGTAATACGCGACGACTTCGTAATTGTCAAAATCCGACTGAACTGCGTTTGTCGCGGAAGTGTCGTAAGATATAATTTCTTCTTCGTAAAGTTCTTCGTTTATTGAAAATCTATAAACATATTGAACTATGACCGCGACGGGAATCGTATCGTAAAGCATTGCGGGCTGAAACTTAAATTTTTTTGCCGCAACTGTTGCCGCTTCGTCCAAAATTTCGTTAAGCGATTCCACAATACTTACGGAATCCACGTCGCCGTTTTCGCTTATGAGCAGATTCATTACGACATCGCCAAAAATTCCCTGCGCAAAAAGCGAACTGTCGTATTCTGCTTCAACAAATTCTATTTGCACAGGCATTTTGCCTGAAAATTGCTCTTCTTGTTCTCCGTCTTCGTCAAGTATTATTTCGTCGTCTTCGTCTAAAATTATCTCTATGTCGTCGTCTTGTTCCTGCGCGAAAACGCAAAAAAAGAACAAAAATATAAACAAAAATATTTTATTTTTCAAAAATTATTCCTTTTTTTTGACAGGTAATATACTATTTGCAACAAAACAAAAAGGTACGTATCAAATCAATACGCTAACTATGCGACAAAAATTTTTATTTTTTATAGTTTGGACTATTTTTTTTGTTTTTTTACGAAACATTATAGTATTTTAAGCGCGGAATTATTGTTTTTTAATTAAAAAAAGGAGATATTATGTCTGATTTGTGGAACGAATTGCCGCACAAAATCGCCGATATGGGACTTGCGGAATGGGGCAGAAAAGAACTTGACATCGCGGAACACGAAATGCCGGGGCTTATGTCCGCCCGCGAAAAATACGGCAAAGACCAGCCGTTAAAAGGCGTAAGAATTATGGGTTCTCTTCATATGACCATTCAAACCGCTATGCTTATCGAAACGCTTAAAAAACTCGGCGCGGACGTCCGCTGGTGCAGTTGCAATATATTTTCTACGCAAGACCACGCAGCCGCGGCTATCGCAAAAACGGGAACTCCGGTATTCGCGTGGAAAGGCGAAACGCTTGAAGAATACTGGAATTGCACTTTCAGAGCGTTGAGCTTTCCCGGCGGCAAAGGTCCGCAAATGATTGTCGACGACGGCGGCGACGCGACTTTGCTCGTTCACAAAGGATACGAACTCGAAAACGGCGACAAATGGGTCGATTCCGCTTCCGAAAGCCACGAAGAAGACGTAATTAAAAATTTACTTAAAGAAGTTTACGCAAAAGATAAAAACCACTGGCACAACGTCGTCGCGGAACTTAAAGGCGTNAGCGAAGAGACAACGACGGGCGTTCACCGTCTGTATCAAATGTTTGAAAAAGGCAAATTGCTCATTCCNGCGATAAACGTAAACGATTCGGTTACGAAATCGAAATTCGACAATCTTTACGGTTGCCGCGAAAGTTTGGTCGACGGAATAAAAAGAGCCACCGACGTTATGGTCGCCGGAAAAGTCGCGGTCGTCTGCGGATACGGCGACGTGGGCAAGGGCTGCGCAAAATCGCTTTTGGGTTTGGGCGCAAGAGTAGTAGTTACCGAAATCGACCCGATTTGCGCTTTGCAGGCGGCTATGGAAGGTTATCAGGTCGCGACGGTCGAGGATACTTTGGGCTGGGGCGACATTTACGTTACGACTACGGGAAACTGCGACATTATTCGCATTGAACATATGGAGAAAATGAAAAATCAGGCGATTGTGTGCAATATAGGGCATTTCGACGACGAGATTGAAGTCGCGAAACTTGAAAAATTTTCGGGAATTAAAAAACTTAACATTAAGCCGCAGGTAGATAAATATATTTTCCCCGACGGACACGAAATATTTTTGCTTGCCGAAGGTCGTTTGGTAAATTTGGGATGCGCTACGGGACATCCGTCGTTTGTGATGTCTAATTCGTTTACGAACCAAACGCTTGCGCAATTGGACTTGTGGAAAAACAAAGACGTTTACAAACCCGGCGTTTATCGTTTGAGAAAGGAACTTGACGAAGAAGTCGCACGGCTTCATTTGGCGAAAATCGGCGTTAAACTTACGAAACTCACCGAAAAGCAGGCGAAATATTTGGGCGTGGACGTAAACGGTCCGTATAAGGCGGATTTTTACAGATACTGAAAAGCGGGGCGTCTTCGCTTTCAAAAAAAAGAGCAGGTTTTGCACCTGCTCTTTTTTTGAAAAAACTTACGATTAGTTACGGCAATAACTACTCGTAATAAGTAATTACTATTATAACTTGACCATTACCGCCAACGCCACCTTCGGAAGTGCCAGGCGCACTGTTACCGCCTCCGCCGCTCTCCGCCTTGCTATAAGTGTAAGTATATTTATTATCAACCACCTCGGATTTAGTTTTCAACTGTCCGCCTGAACCGCCGCCAAAAGACGTAATAGAACCTGTATTTTTTATACTCGCCGCATTACCCGCCGTAACGGCTTGAAAACCAGCTTCAAGTCCATTC
>JGI24698J34947_10000345_pt1 | contig 20605 bp, 15 predicted proteins | sample TergutMp193P3_FD_34947 | JGI IMG/M metagenome (IMG submission 34947) | reverse complement strand
TTTTACCAGTTTGTCAATTTCGCCCGCCGTGTTGTAAAACGCCAATGTCGGGCGCACCGTCGCTTCCAGCCCGAAATGGCGCAGAATCGGCTGTGCGCAGTGGTGTCCGGCGCGGACCGCGATGCCGTGGCTTGAAAGATGTTTTCCAACCTCTTCAACGCTTGCCCCGTCCAGCACAAAGGAAAGCACGCTCGCCTTTTCTTTCGCCGTCCCGATAAGACGCAGTCCGTTAATGCGGGAAAGTTCGCGTGTGGCGTAGTCAAGCAGTTCATGTTCGTACGCGCTGATAGCCGGAAGCCCTATGGCGCTGACGTAATCAAGAGCCGCGCCCAGTCCTACCGCGTCGGCAATGTTTCCCGTTCCCGCTTCAAACTTGCTGGGAGGGGGATTGTAAACAGTGCGCTCAAAAGTTACGTCCCTTATCATATTGCCGCCGCCCTGATACGGTTTTCCCTCTTCCAGAACGTCCGTCTTTCCGTACACAGCGCCAATGCCTGTAGGCGCGAATATTTTGTGCCCCGAAAAAACGAAAAAATCCGCGTCCAGTTCGCTGACATTCAACGGCGTGTGCGCAACAGACTGCGCTCCGTCCACGAGTATCCGCACTCCGTAGCGGTGCGCGATTTGCACCATCTCGCGGACAGGGGTAATTGTTCCAAGGGCATTTGAAACGTGCGTTATCGAAACAAATTTTGTCCGTGGAGTAAAAAGATTTTCGTACTCGGACAAAATAATCTGGCCCGTCCTGTCTACAGGAGCCGCTTTTATAAGAGCGCCCGTTTCCTGCGCTATCAACTGCCACGGCACTATGTTCGCGTGATGTTCCAAAAGTGTGAGTATTATTTCGTCTCCCGGGGAGAGCATGGGTTTCACGTAACTGTTCGCCACGAGGTTAATGCCTTCGGTTGTCCCGCGCACAAAGACGATATTATCTTTTGAAGGCGCGCCCAAAAAGTTCGCCGTAGTCTGACGCGCCGCTTCGTAAGCGTCGGTAGAACGCGCCGCAAGTTCGTGCGCCCCCCGGTGAACGTTTGAGTTTTCGCGCTCGTAGTAATGCGATATGCGCTTTATTACCGCGTTCGGTTTCTGCGTAGTCGCTCCGTTGTCAAGCCAGATGAGTTGTTTACCGCCTGATACCCTTTCGTTCAGGATTGGAAAATCAGCGCGTATGCGGTTTACATCGAAACTGCCGGGAGAAACTTTTGAAGCCTCAACAACGGGAGAATACGCCGTACGCGATTCGTTAAACTCAGGAAAGTAAGAGAGGTTATGAAACTTAGGTTCATATTCGATTATGTTTTCAAGGTTAGCCCACTTTTCAAGTTCTTTCGGATCGGGTAATCCGTACCCGTTAGCTCCGCCGGCACTGCCAACGACGTTAGGTGTAATCATAGTAGTTGCCCACTTCCACATCTTCAAGGACCGCTATGGCATCATCGGCAAGAATCGCCGCCGAGCAGTACAGCGACAGAAGGTAGGACGCAAGCCCCTTGTTATCAACTCCCCTGAAACGCACGGAAAGCCCCCTTGACTGCTCGTTCTGCAAACCTGTCTGGTGCAAACCGATTACGCCGCGTTTGGATTCTCCCGTGCGTACAAGCAGAATGTTTGTCTTTCCGCTCTGGCTTTTTGGTTTTTTAAGGCCGTCTACAAAAAGTTTGTCGGTGGGGATTATGGGTATGCCCCGCCACAGAATGAACGTGCCGCCGAAAATACTGACGGTGTTGGGCGGAACACCCCTGCGGGTGCATTCGCGCTGAAAAGCGGCAACGGCTCTTGGGTGCGCCAAAAAGAAAGACGGGTCTTTCCACACTTTGGAAAGGAGTTCGTCCAAATCGTCGGGCATTGGGGAACCGCCCTTGTTTCTGGGCGTTACGCGCTGGTTGTCGGCAATGTTTTTAAGAAGGCCGTAATCGTCGTTATTGATGAGCTGGCTTTCCTGCCGTTCGCGCAGGCTTTCGATAGCCAATTGAAGCTGTTCCTTTGTCTGATCGAAAGGGGAAGAAAAAACATCCGTAACGGCGGTATCGACATTTATTATTGTGGAGATTGAATTGAGAACATACTCTCTGGGTTTCTGCTGGTACTCGATATATCCTTCGGGGATTTCCGCGCTCTTTTTTTCAGATGAGCACAAAACATCGAGGGGAGTTTCACCCTCGACAACTTTGTTTACTCGGTATATGCCCGCCTCAAGCCCTTTGAATTCGAGGAAACGGGTAAGCCAGCGCGGGGTAATCGCGCCGAATTGAGGCGGGGTTTTGGTTATATCCGCCAGTTGATAGGCTTGCGCTTTATTCAGCGCGTTAAGTTCTGTAGACATGGTTTTTATCCTTCCAAAATTTAAGTTTGTGTAAACATATATGTTTACTATGTGATAACTTGGCAAATTTATCAAAATTTGTCAATATGAATTCTCAATTTTTATACTTTTTTTGAAAAAAAAGCAAGGGGCAGAAATGCAGTTTAACCGCAGAGTCACGCACAGCGAACCATGTTACAAAACACTCGTGTAACTGTGCGCCCCCTGCGGTTAAATTTCTTTAGATTAAAATTCCCAAAGCCATGTTGACAGATAACGCTCGCCTGTGTCGGGCAGGACGGCGACTATGGTCTTGCCGTTGCTCTGGGGGCGTTTGGATATTGTCAGCGCGGCTTCCAGTGCGGAGCCCGACGAAATACCGGCAAATATCCCTTCCTCTTTCGCGAGACGGCGGGCCGCTTCTCCGGCTTTTATTTCATCTGTCTGGTAAATTTCGTCAATCACGGACGGATCGTAAATCGCGGGCTGGAATCCCGCGCCGATCCCCTGAATCTTGTGGGGCCCTCCCTGTCCGCCTGAAAGTACCGGAGACGCTGAAGGCTCTATCGCGACAACTTTAACGCCTGGTTTTTTTGACTTCAGGTATTTTCCCGCGCCTGTCAATGTCCCGCCTGTTCCAACTCCGCCGACCAGAATATCAATCTGCCCGTCGGTGTCGTTCCAGATTTCAGGGCCGGTGGTTTGTTCATGCACCAGGGGGTTTGCCGGGTTGTTGAACTGCTGGGGGATGAACGAATTGGGAATGGAAGCTGCAAGATCCTCGGCTTTCGCTATCGCGCCCTTCATGCCCTTTGCCCCTTCCGTCAGTTCCAATTCCGCGCCGAGCGCTTTCAACAGCTTGCGCCGTTCAATGCTCATCGTCTCCGGCATGGTAAGGATTATCCTGTAACCCTTGACCGCCGCGACATACGCCAGCCCGATGCCGGTGTTCCCGCTTGTAGGCTCGATAATTACCGTGTCCTTTTTCAGCTTGCCGTCCTTTTCGGCGGCTTCGATCATCGCCAACGCGATTCGATCCTTGACGCTGTGCAGCGGGTTAAAAAATTCCAGTTTTACATAAACCGTTGCCCCGCCCTCGTTGATTTTGTTGATCCTTACCAATGGTGTGTTTCCGATAAGGTCTGTGATTTTGTCTACTCGTGCCATATCTTCCTCCTAATATATTTGACTTGTTAGGGAACCCGGTTGTTCCCTTTACTTAACCGCATCAAAGCCCTGTTTCAGGTCGTCAAGAATATCGTCGATATGCTCGACTCCTATTGAAAGGCGGATCATGTTGGGCTTTATTCCGCCTTCAAGCAGTTCGCTTTCGCTCATCTGGGAGTGGGTGGTGGAAGCCGGATGAATGACAAGCGATTTCACGTCAGCCACGTTTGCAAGGAGCGAAAACAGTTCCAGTTTTTCAGTGAAGCGTTTTGCCTTTTCCGCGTTCCCCTTGATTTCAAAACTGAAAATGGAGCCCGCTCCGTTGGGGAAGTAACGTTTGTAAAGTTTGTGATCTCTATGTTCGCTCAGGGCAGGGTGGTTCACCTTTTCAACCTGCGGATGGTTTTTCAGGAAATCAACTACCTTCAGCGCGTTTTGGACATGACGCTCGACGCGCAAGGAGAGAGTTTCAAGCCCCTGCAAAAACATGAACGCGTTAAAGGGCGAAAGGGCGGAACCGGTGTCGCGTAACAGAGTGGTACGCGCCTTGATGATGTAGGCGAGGTTTTTCACCGCGTCCGTAAAAACTACGCCGTGGTAGCTTGGGTTCGGCTTTGAAAGGCCGGGGAACTTGTCGTTCTTCGCCCAGTCGAATTTGCCCCCGTCAACAATCACGCCTCCTATTGAAGTGCCGTGTCCGCCGATGAATTTTGTCGCAGAGTGTACAACAATGTCCACGCCGTATTCGATTGGCTTCATCAAATAGGGAGTGGCGAAGGTGTTGTCTACAATGACTGGAATGCCGTGGCGGTGGGCTATTTCAACGACTGCCTCAACATCAACAACGCTTGAATTGGGGTTGCCCAGGCTTTCAAAGAAAAGCGCCTTTGTGTTGGGTTTGATCGCCTTTTCAAAATTGGCGGGGTCACTGCCGTCAACGAATGTCGTCTCAATACCCATGTCCCTGAAAGTGTTGGCAAAAAGGTTGTAACTGCCGCCGTAAATTTGGTTGTCGGAGACAAAATGATCGCCGCAGCGGGCAATGTTCTGAATCGCGTAGGTGCAGGCGGCGGCTCCAGATGAAAGCGCGAGGGCGGCGACTCCGCCTTCAAGGGCGGCAATTCGCTTTTCGAACACGTCCCAGGTTGGGTTCATGATCCTCGTGTAGATGTTGCCGGCCTCGGTCAGCGCGAAACGGTCAGCCGCCGATTTGGAACTTGGAAACACGTAGGACGTGGTTTGGTAGATTGGCACTGCCCGCGCATCGGTAGCCGGGTCCGGCTTTTCCTGCCCGGCGTGGACCTGAATGGTCTCAAACCGGTAATTTTTACTTGACATAAAAATACTCCTTATATTTAAAATCTAATACATATATGTTTACTATGTATAAAGCTATCCTATATTTCAAAGTTTGTCAATGCCGTTTCAGAAATATTTTGAGAACTTTCTTTGAAAAATTCTCCGGCATAGCGGACAGCGCCCATCGCGTCTTTTGAGTAAAAATCCGCGCCTATTTTATCGGCGTACTCCTGCGTTAAAACCGCCCCTCCCACCATAACTTTGCAGTCCGGCGCTTTTTCATTCAACAGCTTGATCGTCTCTTCCATGTAGACAACGGTCGTGGTCATCAACGCACTGAGGCCGGCGAGGCGGACATTTTCTTTCAGGACGGTCTGTGCAACAAGGGAGGGCTCGACATTTTTCCCAAGATCGATAACCTCAAAATTGTAGTTTTCCAAAAGTATCTTTACGATATTTTTCCCGATGTCGTGAATGTCGCCCTTGACGGTCGCAAGCACGATCTTTCCGCGTTTTTCCTGCGCCCTCCCGTGTTTTGCCATGTACAGTTTGATTGCCTCAAAAGCGGCCTTTGCCGCCTCGGCGCTCATTAAAAGCTGGGGCAGGAAGATTTTTTCACTTTCATAATCCTTGCCGACTTTATCAAGAGCGGGAATCAAATAGTGATTGATAATTTCCAGCGGTTGGGTATCTGCAATCATCGCGTGCGCGACTTTTTCGGCCCTGTCGCGCAGTCCGTTTAAAACCGCGTCGAAAAGACTCATCTGTTCGGCGGTGTTATGCGCAACCGCCGGAACCTGATTTGAAAACTGTTTGATGTACTCCCCGCAGTTTGGGTCTTCGCCGTTTAACGCCCTGTACGCGTGAGGCGATTCGGTTGTTACGCTGTCATGCGGGTTGATGATGGCGGCGCTAAGCCCCCGCTTTACGGCAAGCGTAAAAAAGGCGGCGTTTATGATCTGCCTCTGCGGAAGCCCGAACGAAATATTTGACACTCCAAGGACTGTGTGAACTCCCATTGTACGGCGGATATATTCTACCGCTTCAAGGGTGATTTTAGCGTTGTCGCTGTTTGTGCTTACCGTCATTGTCAGCGCGTCAACGATGATGTCTTTTTTTTGGATGCCGTGTTTTTCGGCCTCTGCGATAATTTTTTCGGCAACTCGGATTCTGCCCTGCGCGGTTTCGGGGATTCCGTCATCGTCAAGGGCAAGCGCGACAACAGCCGCGCCGTATTTTTTTACAATGGGAAGGATTTTTTCAAGCGACTCCTTCTTGCCGTTTACCGAGTTCAGTAACGGTTTGCCGTTGTAAAGGCGCAAAGAGCGTTCGGCGGCATCCGCGCTTGATGTGTCTATTTGAAGGGGGGCGTTTGTTACGCTCTGCAATTTTGTAACCGCCTGAGAAAGAACCGCCGCCTCGTCAATACCGGGAAGCCCTACGTTCACGTCCAGTATTTGTGCGCCGCATTCGCACTGCGCAAGCCCTTCACGGCAGACATAGTCCATGTCGTTTTCCTGTAACGCCTTCTTCATGCGCGGTTTGCCCGTGGGGTTCAGCCTTTCTCCGATAACGACGGTTTTTTCGCCGAACAGAACGGTTTTTCCGTAAGAACAGACGGCGGTAAAATTTTTAGGCGTTACAGGCATGAGAGGAATATCACGGCAGGCGCCGGCCATCGCTTTTATATGATCGGGGGTTGCGCCGCAGCAGCCGCCTGTTATCTGCGCATGGACTGCAATCTCCGCCATTTCAACGGCAAATTCATCAGGCGTTATGTGATATTCTGTCTTTCCGTTTACCTGTTCGGGAAGCCCGGCATTGGGGTTTACAATAACGGGAATGCCAGTACAGCGGACAAGTTCCGGCAAGAGCGATTTCATCTGCGCGGGGCCAAGCCCGCAGTTAAAACCGAGAGCATCCGCGCCAAGGGCTTCGATAAGGCAGACTGATGTCATAATGTCCGCGCCTGTTAAAAGCCTTCCAGAAGAATCGGGGGTAAATGTTACCAGCACCGGAAGGGAAGAGTTTTCCTTTGCGGCTAACATAGCCGCCTTTATTTCGTAAGTGTCGCTCATTGTTTCGATGAGGATTACGTCCGCTCCCGCTTTCGCTCCGGCTCTGATCATTTCGGCGAAGATGGAAACCGCTTCCTCAAGCTCCAAATCCCCGAAGGGGCAGAGCAGTTTCCCGGTCGGGCCTATGTCAAGGGCGGTAAAAACATCCCCCCCTTGCGCGGCTTTTTTCGCGTTTATAACGGCGGCGCAAACCACCTGTTCCACCGTGAATCCGGTATCGGCTAACTTTAACCTATTCGCGCCGAAAGTGTTTGTCTTCAGTATGTGACAGCCGGCTTTTATATAAGATGAGTGAATGTCAACCACAGCATTTGGGGCGATTATATTTTTAAGTTCAGGCAATTCTCCCGCCTCAAGCCCCCTTTCCTGAAGCATGGTTCCCATCGCGCCGTCAAAAAAAAGCCTCTGTTTTCCAAGCAGTTCCAAAAAATCCATTAAACTGCCTCTCTCGCCTTGCAGTTTTTTTCGGCGCAGTACTCGCATTTTCCTACAGCGGGTTTTTCTTCCCGTGAAAAGCCGATAACGGCTGTGACAGATTTTGCGGGAGTAAGCATATACCCGTCTGTCATGGACACTCCGATGCGGGAGCAGTTTAACACGCGTAAAATATCTTTTTGATGGGTGATATTAAAATCGCCGTATCCTGGACTGAACCGGGAGGTAAAATAAAGACCGTCAAATTCCGGTTTTTGTAAAATTTCACTTTCAACAGAATCGCAGTACGCTTCGATCATGGCGGCGCATACAGCTTGCGCTATCACGGCTTTTTCCATGTCCTGAACAGTGAGCCTGCGGATCAACGTATCGGCCTGTGTTCCCAGAGTTGCAGCTAACAGCACGGCGCGGTTACAGTCTGTTAAATGTTTAGCGAGGTTTTTGCTTTCTACGCTCATTTCTCCAAGAGAGACCGTAGATGAATCAATCTGACAGTCCCATAAGCCGTATATGTTTTTGGGAATCACGTTTGCCGAAAAAAGGGCAATTAACTCATCTGTCAGGGAAGAAACTCGTTCGTTAGCTGTAACTCCTCCGTATCCAAGGTAACGTAAAACTTCTTTGCCTGATATTTCCATTTATTGATTGTCTCTATTTAAAAATTTCCGACAGATTGTTCATGATCCTTCCTGCAATATCAGGCTTGTTCATTGTGTAGATGTGGATATGGCGGACATCGTTCGCTATCAGATCGATGATCTGTTCCGTAGCGTAAGCCACGCCTGCCTGATTCATGGCGGCGGGATTCTTTGAAAATTTATCAACAATGGCGCGGAATCTGGCGGGGAGGGCAGTGCCGGACAATTTGCAGATACGGGCAATCTGCCGTCCGTCTGTTACAGGCATAATACCCGCGATAACAGGCACGTCAATTCCGTTATGCAGCATTCTGTACAAAAAATTGTAAAGGATGTTGTTGTCAAAAAACATCTGCGTTGTAAGAAACTGGCATCCGCAGTCCGCCTTGATTTTCAGGCTCTCCATATCTTTGTGCAAACTCTCAGCTTCGGGATGCCCCTCGGGATAACACGCCCCCCCGATACAAAAACCGCCGTAATCGCGGATCTCTTTCATCAAATCGCAGGCATAGTGAAAATCGGCGTTTTCAGGAAACGGAGAACCGTCGGGAATATCGCCCCTCAAAGCCAAAATATTTTCAATTTTGTGAGAAGCCAGTTCCGCCAAAACGCCCCTGACTTTTTCCCGCCCGGAAGATACGCAGGTAAGATGAGCAAGAGCGGGAACCCCGCAGGAATTCTGCGCCTCGTCCGCAAGGCTTACGGTATTCTCGCTTGTCCCTCCCCCCGCGCCGTAAGTGATGCTGATAAACGAGGGTTTTAGCTCCGCCACCCGGCGGACAACAGCTTTAGCCCCCGCCAACCCCGACCCATGCTTAGGCGGAAAAAGCTCGCACGACACGGAGACCTTATCGCTTTTCAATATATCGCTAATTTTCATGGCAATCCGTTTATATTACCCAATTATCAGCGCTTTCCTGATACTGTTCCATCATATCCTGCAATGTAATATTGCCAAGATAGTCATTTATAACCTTTTGAAGCCCCATCCACATGGGAAGCGTCTTGCAGGAATCCGCCTTGTCGCACATATTAATTTCTTCCTCAAGACATGAAATAGGCGCAAGGCTCCCCTCGGTAATACGCAGAATCTCCCTGACCGTACAAGCCGAAGGCCGTTTTGCCAGCATGTACCCGCCCTGCTTCCCCCGGTTTGTACGCAGGATGTTCGACGTGTTTAACAGCGAAACAATCTGCTCAAGGTACTGCTTTGAAATATTCTGCCTTTCGGCGATTTCCTTCAGGGAAATAAACCCGCCGCCATTGTGCTCCGCCAAATCAATCAGCATTCGAAGGGCGTATCTGCCCTTTGTCGATACTTTCAAGTAATTACCTCTCAACCTGTTTTACACATAGTATAATATGTTTACTATGTTTTCAATAGGAGAAACCGTCTTTTTACAGGATGAAACTGTTCCAGAGCTAACTCGAACAAAAATTCGCGGTTTTGGGGCAAGATCAAGTCCCTTAACTCACTTTGAAATAAAGGGTACAATAAGCAGATGAATACGAACAATACAGATCCTATACCGCTTAAAAGAGACGGGATTGTAACGGCTTTAAACAAAGCGATTGAGACATTTATCGTCTTTAAGGGGGATTCTTTTGCCGAAGTTATGGCAAACGGAATCCTGCCCATAGCGGATGCTGTCGGCGTGGATCGCGTCGCCATTTACAGCTACAGGGACAAAGAAGGCAACCGGCATTTGGGGCAAATTTACCGTTGGGACAGGAAAGAGGGCAGTGATGTTTCCCTTAACGATATTCTTATGGATCTTCCAAAGAACGAAGTAACCGATAACTGGACGGAAATTTTAAGAAATAACGAATGTGTATCCAAATGCCGCAGTGATATGACGGAGAGCGAACGGAGCTTTACGGGGACATTCGGAGTCAAGTCCATTTTACTGGTTCCGATTTTTTCATACGGCAAATTTTGGGGAACGGTCAGCTTTCAGAATCATACGGCGGAAGAGAATATCGGAGAGGGCTGTATGGACCTGCTGTACTCGACGGCGAATCTGTGCGCCAACGCGCTGATCAGGGAAAGCGTATACAAAAACTCTGTTGACTCTTTTAAGGCAATGGAACGCAGTAAAAAAATGGCGGACATCGTCAACAATACGGCTGTCATTTTTCTTTCAAACAGCGGAGAAACTTTTGAGGATATGATGAATATAGGCGCGGGCCCGATTGCCGATATAGCGGGGCTGGATCGGATATCCGTTTGGCGCAATACGATGCGGGATGATGGTTTGCATACGTCGCAAATCTACCGCTGGGACAGAATATCGGGGGGAACTACCAAACCTACGCAGATGCTGACGGATGTCAGTTACGACAACCTTGCCCCGCGCTGGCAGGATGTGCTGGCGCACGGCGACACGATAAACAGCCCGGTAAAACTTCTGCCTGAATGGAAAATGCTTAAATCCTTCGGAGTTGTGTCGGCGTATATCTCGCCGATTTTTATCAGCGGGGATTTCTGGGGTTTTGTGCTTTTTGAGGATCGTCATAACGAACGTTACTTTGAAAGCGACTCTACCGAAATGATGCGCTCGGCGGCGTTTTTGTTCGCGAATACTGTTATGCGCAACGAAATGGAACTGAAAATAAACAAGGCGAACAAGTTAAATCAGACCATAATAAGCTGTGCGTCATTTGGAATTACAATCTTTGATCAAAATATGCGCGTTTTAGACTGCAACGACAAAGTTTTAAAAGATTTTAAAACCACAAAGCAGTACTATCTTGATCATTTCAACGCGTTTTATCCTGAATATCAGCCGGACGGACAGAAGACATCCGGTATAATCGACGACATGATAAAGCGCGTAATGGCGGGCGAAACGATGACTTTTGAATTCATGCACAAAGCCAGCGACGGCGAACTTGTACCGTGCGAGGTTACGACAACGCGTGTCAAAACAGAGGATGAGTTCATCGGGCTGGGTTTTTCATACGATCTGCGCAATATAAAAAAAATGACGGAGAACCTGCGCGAGCAGGACGAATTGCTCAAAGTCCGTCTCCAACAGCAGGAATTGATAAGCGACATTTCAAAGAGCTTTGTTACATCAGGCGAATCGGACGCGCTTATAAACGATTCGATTGCCAGGCTTGGAAAACATCTCGGCGTGTCAAGGGTAGTCATTCTCGGTATAGATTATGAAAGGAACGAAACTTATTCGCCGTACAACTGGTATATAGGAAATTTACCCCCTCCCGCAATTCCAGGCAGTCTTCAACTTATAAACGCCGGGTTCCCGGAATTTCTTCAGGAGGATGCCGTTACCGTGGCAATCTCCTGCGACGATATTTCCCAGGATCCGTTTTACGGCAGGCTTGAGTCGGCGGGTATGTCCGCGTTTGTCTGCGCCCCTCTGTATGTCGAAGGCCGTCTGTGGGGTATGTTAAGCGTCGAACAATGCGGCAGGGCGCGTAAATGGCAGGAAAATGAAAAGTCGTTCATCGCTACAATCGCCAGCGTAATAGCCGGAGCCATCATGAGAGCGGTTTACAACGACAGGCTGAAAAACGCCCTTGACCGCGCCACAGCCGCTTCCGAAGCGAAAGGGCTTTTCCTGTCGAATATGTCGCATGAAATGCGCACTCCCATGAACACAATCATGGGCATGGCGTCAATCGGGAAAAACTCCCCCGACATAGATCGCAAGGATTACGCGTTAGGTAAAATTGAGGAAGCCTCTTCTCATCTTCTGGGCGTTATCAACGACGTTCTTGATATGTCAAAAATAGAGGCGGGAAAACTTGAACTTGTCCTTGTCGATTTTTCATTTGAAAGAATGCTGAAAAAAGCCGTAAACGCGATTTGCATCCGCATGGAGCAGAAACGGCAGAATTTTCACGTAACGGTAGACGGGAAAATCCCCCACATTTTAACAGGCGACGATCAGAGGCTTGCGCAGGTTATCATCAATTTGCTCAGTAACGCCGTCAAGTTCACTCCCGAAGGCGGGAGCATCCGCCTTAACGCCTTTCTTTCGCAGGAAGAGGGAGACCTTTGCACCGTTGTAGTAGAGGTGAGCGACACGGGCATTGGAATTACGGAAGAACAGCTTGAAAGGCTCTTTCACGCGTTTGAACAGGCGGACTCAAGGACATCCCGCAAATTCGGCGGTACGGGCCTGGGCCTTGCGATTTCAAGGCGTATTGTAGAAATGATGGGAGGCCAGATAAGCGTTACATCCGAGCCCGGCAGCGGCTCCAGTTTCAAATTCACTTTTAAGGCAATGAAAGGCAAGGACAGCAATGTTTCGTTACTCGATCCTTCCGTGAACTGGGAGACAATGAAAGTCCTCGCCGTTGACGACGCGCAGGAAATACTTTCGTATTTTTCGGATATATTCAAGCGTTACGGAGTGTTATGCGAAACCGCGGTAAGCGGAGAGGAAGCCCTTAAAAAAATTGAAAAATCCGACGGCTACGACATTTATTTTATTGACTGGAAAATGCCTGAAATGGACGGCATTGAACTTACAAGGCAGATAAAAAAGAGAAACGCGGACAGAAAGAGCGTCGTTATTATGATTTCCGCTACCGAATGGACGCTTATCCGTGAAGAAGCGGAAAGCGTCGGCGTTGACAAATATCTGATGAAACCGCTTTTCGCATCGGACATCATGGACTGCATGAACGCCTGTCTTGGATTAAGCGGTTCCGGCGCTAAAAAACAAAAGAGCGCGGTAAAGGGCGGTGAGTTAAAGGACTGCCGTATCCTGTTAGCTGAAGATGTCGAGATAAACCGCGAAATTCTGATCGCAAGCATGGAAGGAACCGGCGTGGAAATCGACTGCGCCGAAAACGGGCTTGAAGCCGTGCGCCTGCTTTCCGAAAATCCCGTAAAATACGACCTTGTTTTTATGGACGTACAGATGCCCGAGATGGACGGCCTTGAGGCGACTCGCAACATTCGCCAAAGCGGAAACAAGATTCCCATCATTGCCATGACAGCTAACGTATTCAAGGAAGACATTGACAAGTGCCTTGAAGCGGGCATGAACGATCACCTCGGCAAACCGCTTGACATGGGCAACGTTATGGAGAGGATACGGAAGTATTGGGACAGAAAGAGAATAGCGACTGTCAGTTAGACGGGAATGGAACGGCATTTTGAAGCCGATTATACTCATGCTGTTTTGTATAAGCATGAGTATACGGCCCAGAAAGAATCGCCCTTGCTTAACTTTAAATTTCAAAAACCAATTCTGGGATCATTTTTGAGTATAGATTCTTCGTCGCAAAATGATAGCAAATCTGCCAAAACGGGGTCTTTTCCGCTTAAGATGCCAACGATTGTTCGTTTTCTGGCAATATTCTCTATTTGACCCCCTGACAAATCAAAAGCCTCCGCAAGTTTTATGGTTTCTCCTTCTTTTAATTCTGGAATGAGGCTTCTCCAGATTAGCCGCCTTATTTCAACATCAGGTTTTTGAAATTCAATTTTGTAAATAAATCTCCGTTCAAATGCTGTATCAAAATTTTCAGTAAGATTTGTTGTCGCAATCATGATGCCGTTCAGTTTTTCCAGTTCTTCAAGTATAATATTTTGTATTGCATTTTCTGTTTGCGCAACGCTGCTTGTTGATGTGTCTTTTCGTTTGTTAATGATCGCATCAGCTTCATTCAAAAGAAGAATCGGAACCGGTACATTTTTTGAAAGATCACGATAACGCAGAGGAGTGAAAACCTTCCCTTCGTGTAATGATTGAATAACCTCGTATGGAATCCAGTAAGCAGAATCCATTTCTCCTCCTCCTCTGCCAGATTTCCTGATTAAACGTTTATTTAACAGCACATCAAGATCATCCAGATACTTAAAGCACTGTATCCTTGTAACTTTCAATGAGTTTGCAAGATGTCCCAGGCTTAATGAACCGCTGTTAAGAATATAGGTAAAAAGGAGCGTCTGTAACGCGCTAATGCCAAGTATATCCGAACAGACTGCAAGATGTTCATCAAGAGTTTTTTGGTAACTTGAGTCTTTCCCCTTGCTTTCACGGCTGTTTTTCATAAAGGAATGGATTTTTACAATCCTGTCAATGCGTTCCAGAAGAACCAAAGGTTTGTTTTGCTCTTCATTTTCAAGTTCTCCAATATCCATTTCGGGAATCAAGTCATATTCCTCTTCAAAGCCAAAATGCCTGTTAAACATTGTTTCCTCCTAAAAATATAGTTATTTACCCTCCGCCATACAGCGGAGGGGCAGGTATTTTCAACCTTTGTTAGCGGTTATATCTGGATTCGTACAATTTTTCGTCCAAGTGTAGAACGTCAAATCTTTTCGCGAAATCTTCCTGTAATAAATTTGCGGCAGGTTGATAGTTTTCATTGTTGTTATTAACCAGCCAACCGTTTGAATCAACCATTATGTACGCGTTTTTAAGACTTGGCTCTTCAACATGAGAAATAGAAGTATACATTGAACAAAATTTATTAAACTCATCTTCGGTAATTTCCAAACCGGAATTGTCGTTATTGCCGGAGGAAAATTGTTTCATTTTCAATATTTTCCACCGATCAGGACAAACTGTCTGTATAAAATCGTCAAGATTTTCACGCAGGTTCAGTCTTGTTACAACAGTATTTATTTTAAGCTGTATGTCATTTTCTTTTATGGATTTACACAGGGCAATACAGCGATTCATGGAGAGAATCTCCTGTTTTTTTGTGCAACGCCCCATTTCTTGCAACACCCCGGCATGAAGCGCGTCAATACTTATTCCAACCATTGAAACCCTTCCCTTAAATTCACGGATACGTTCTTCGGACAAAAGATACCCATTAGTGATAAGTGATACCTGAATGTCTTTTGTGTTGATATATTCAGTTACTTCATCAAGCCCCTGATAGAGCAATGGCTCGCCTCCCGCCAGATTAAAACGGGAGACATGAGTGTTTTCCGTAATATTGTCGATGATTCGTTTCCAATCCTGAACTGAAAGTAGCTCGCATGAATCGAACCGGGCAAAACAATGTTTGCAGTGATAATTGCATTTTTCCAATAAATGCAAATTGATGATATAACCGCTTTTCACCATTTTTTTCCTCCTAAAAAATTGATTTCCAAAATTCATACCGTAAGCCGTACATTGACTGCCTTGCCCCGCTGATCTCTTTTATTCAGCTGTGCAAGATCGGGTTCATTTATAACCCTGAATGTTACCTGTGAACCTTCTGCCATCTCTTTAATATCACCGGCAATATCGGTCGGCCAAAAATGAAAAATGCCGTGCTCATTTTCGATTAGTCCGAAATGTTTTGGTTCTTCAAGCAAAACGCCGGTTTCTTCGTTGTAGAGACTTTCCAGTTTTATAAATTTGTTACAAGACTCCTGCCAGATCGGTTTTGATATGTCTTTGCCAATACCAAGAACGTACTTGCCGTTCTCGCGCAGTCGCAGAGCTAGTCCGTAAAAATCCGCATCGCTGGAAACTATACAGAACGCGTTTATATTGGCGTTATGAAGCATTAGTTCTATGGCATCCATAATGATACGGGTATCGGTAGCGTTCTTCCCTGAACGGAATTGCTGGCAAGGCGTTCCCGGTTCCTTAACCAAAACCTCTTTCCAGGTATTCATATTGGGAGTTGTCCAGTCGCCGTATACCCGTTTTATCAGAATTTCGCCATAAGTCGAGCTTACTTCCCCAAGAGCCTGTTCGTAATCTCTGGCGCAGATATTGTCGCCGTCAACAAAAACGGCAAATCTTTTATCCATATTTGTCCTCCTTGGTTACTCTTTGGGAGTTGATTTACGATGTTTTTTTGTGGATAGCTCTTTTTCGGAAGAACTATTTCCTTGAGTTGCTACCCAAGAACTATAGCGCCCTTTACAAAAAACGCCCTGAAGAGAGCGGATCATCTCTTCTGGCGATTGTTTCTTTTCGAATTTGTTTTCGGGAAGCGGTCTTTTCAAGTATTCAATCAAAAATGATTTCTTATCCATTTTTTCCTCCTTGCGTTTTAAGGTAAAATCATGGGACACGGAAGTTTGTCGAAAAATAACGCCCTTCCGTGTCCCCCGGGCTTAATCAGTTTCAGCCTTTAACCCTTTGACGGGAGGAAGATTTCCCCGTCCGTCGCCTGATTTCTCCCCCGTCATACTGGGTTTGTTTCCGCCCGGCCTTGGGGGGATAAATCCTTTCCCTCCCTTGCCGCCCCTTGGGGGGGCAGAATGCCCGCCGTCGCTCTTACCGCCACTTGACACATGACTCGCTTTTGACATACAATAACTCCTTAGATAAGGTGATAATATTTCCCATCAACGATGGGGTTTACTTGCATACGCAAGAATTTTAGATTAATAATAAACGCTGCTTGATATCCACGCAGAACGAAAAAAGGCGACAAAAATCTGTTTTTAGGTTAAATTTTGTGTTTAAAATTCGGTTAGTCGTGGTATTCTGATATATAAATGAAAAGGCAGAAGAAAAACAAAGAACAAGAATATGGAAATGTAACATTCGGTGAAGCAACAGAACTTCTGATTGACATTATTGGGCAAATTGTCATTCTTGAGTTTATACCGAAAGAGGATCGAGAAGCATATAAACGCAGTCTGGAAAGAATGTATGACGGAAAAGGAACGTATTCTAAATTTGCAACGGTTTCATCTGAGGGAGCAGGTTCACAGGAAACGGAAAGCTCAACCCCTAAAAGTCCCCAATCGTATATGGAACAATTCTTTAAGAAGATTTTAGAGAAAAAATACGGACTTTCACCTCTAGCAATGATACTGGTCGATTCTTTTACATGGCAATTGTTTTATGCCCTCACCTGTACTACAACCTTCGAAAAGCCTAAAAAAGAAACGGCGCTTTGTTTGATAAGAAAAGAACTATTTAATCTAATCTATCATAATCTTTTAATGGGAAAATCATTTGATGGTAATATTAATATTAAAATTTCCGGGGATTCTATTATTACATTCTTGACAGATAGTTATGATAAAATCTTTTCATTTGCCGAAAATGATTTTAATAAAAATGGAAAAGTATTCATTAATGAACTTAAAGAATATTGGAATGAAAATTATAAAAATTGTAAGAATGTTCATAAAACGGATCCTTTACAAGAAATAATCAATGAATTATTGAATGATGGCGGTATTTTCTATAAACAAATAAATGAAATAAAAATTTCTTATAAGAATAATTTTGATGAATTGAAGGAGAAAAGACCAAAACTATATGATTTACTATGTATTGATAAAAACGATAAACATTTTGATAATATATTTAAGAAAGCAATAGAAGAATTCATAGAATATGGTACTGATAAATATTTATCTATAGATTCGTTAATTATTGTTATTCCAAAATCAAAAATTAAATATCCATATCTTTATAGATATATTGACTCAGGTAAAATTGATCCTTCAGAAATTGATTTCAATTTCGATGATAACATTCAAAAAATGCGTAAAGGAAATGTTTTTAATCCCACTTGGAAAACGCTGAAACTTATTTTAGATTTTTTGCTTGAAAATGATAAAAAATCGCTTATCAGTCGATTAGTAGGATTGTATTTACTAAAAAACGCCCAAAGAGCCATGAAAGAAATTCTGTATGTTTCTGAACAAGAGCAGGGAAAGATAATTGTAGACATAGTAGCTATGATAAATGAAAACAAAGAACCTGAAGAATTTTATAAAGAAATTTACAACAATGACAATATTGAGTTTTTGGAACAATCGGACTTAATAAATATGTGTCTGACATATCAATATATGGGAGATTTTGATATAGTAAAATCAGATGCAATTATTAAAGTTATAGAAGTCAAATGTCCTCATTCTAAAAAATTTTTCTCCACATGGCTAAGGGCAAGAGCAAACGTTTTTGAAAAAAGAGAAAAATTAAGAGATGACAAAGAAGAGCAACGGCAAATAATCGAAGGTTATAAAACAGCTTATAATGAGGGTATTGCTTATGCAGGTGAATATTTAGCGCAATTTCTTTTGGAAGCAATTACAATTAACTTATTTTGCAACCCAAAACAGGTAAAGGATATAAATGACTATTATGGATATGGGTATGCTCTTGAATTGTTTGATACAGGAGAGAAGCAAAAATTGTTTGATATAATAAAAGAATCAAATGATCCACTCTTTGATTTTATTGATATTCAATATTCTGTTTTTAATCCTGTAATTAATAACATAGATAAAGAACATCCTGATTTACATTCACTGCTTCAATTTAAGACAATACCCGAGACAATAAGTGAATTTAGGAAAAAATCTATTGAACTAAATAATGAAGGGCTCAAGTTAAAAAAGGATAGTAAAATTGAATCATTAATGCTGTTTTCAAAGGCGATAATGCTTAATCATGCTTACGTTAATGCATATAGCAGTCGGGGCTGTGTCTTTGAAGAAATGGGAGAGCATTTTGAAAATGAAGGTATAAGTGATAAAAATATTCTTAACCCGGAGCAGTGGTATTCCAGAGCATTGGCTGACTTTAACATGGCACTTCTGCTTGACCCCAAACATGAAAACACCCTTTTCAATCGGGGATTACTTTTTCTAAAAAAAGGTCAATATGAGAATGCAATTACGGATTTTACCAATCTTATCGATATAAACCCTGAAGACTCGGAAGCGCGTTTACAGTTAAACAAAGCCATTTTTCTTGAAAAACTTTATTTACTTGAAAACAGGAGGAAAAATACCTTGACAATGTTAAAGTTGCATGATATTTTTGAAAGGGGTATTGATTATGACTAAAGATGAAAAATTTCAAGAAAATATCGAAAAATTCATTGAAGAAACAATAGATGCCTGTAGAGAATTACCTCAAACAGTTGATAAATCAATGGCAGAAGAAAAATACATTGAAATTTGCAAAAATGCATCGGATTATGTTACAAAAGAATTTGAAAAAGCTGATTCATTTGCAATGTATGAATTTGTATCAATTTTTACAACAACATTTTATAATTACATGATAAAAAATTCATCAAAGCATGATATTTACTTAGATCATTTGGTTTTGTCAGCATTAAGAAAATACAGGCAAATCATCTATTGCTTATATAATGATGATCTTGAATGCGGAATATTGTTATTTAGGGCTTTATATGAAAATATCCTTGTAATGAAATTTCTTTCTTTTAACCCAGCCTGCATTGAATCATATATAGATTTTTCTATATATAGTTTTCTAAAGAAAATGGTAGAAAATAAAGAGATGAAAGAAAATGATATAATCAAGATAAAATCTGATTATGATAGAATAAAAAGCAAACATGGTGACAATCTTAATAATAAATATGGATGGGCAAAATCAGTGTTTCAAAAAGATAATATTACATCAAAAGATTTGCACAATACATTATTGAGTGAGATTGAACCGATAAATATAATGCTTGATATTTCATCTGAGTTATTGGATTCTAGTATTTCCGGATTGGTGAGATACCGAATTTCAGGAGATAAATATTTAAAACTACTCATAGATAAAAATATGGAAATATTCGGGATAAGATTTTTGATTAAAAGTCTATATGATATATTTTGTGATAACAATTTTTTCGAAGCAAATGTCTTTCTGAAAATAATAGAATTTGCTCTTGAAAAATGGGGATATGACATAAAAATTAGATAGAAATGTATGTGTTAACATAACAAAGTGAACAGTAAAATATTATATATGTCCTAGAAAATTCATCCGTATTCGATACAATATAAATCAAAAAGGAGCATAAATGACGGAGCTTGATCTTGCCGGTGAGTGGTTTCTTAGCCGGGACTCTGGCGTTCCAATCGCCGGGCGGTTGCCGGGATGCACATACCTTGACTATATGGCAAACGGGATGGCGGACCCTTTTTGGGGCGAGAATGAAACAACCGCGAAGGAGCTTGCAAATCACGATTATTGTTACACTCGCGATTTTGAAGTGCCGCAAGAATTCTTAAAAGCAAAACATGTACAGCTTGTCTCAAGCGGTCTCGATACGCTTTGCACGTTATCTGTCAACGGAGTGGAAATAGGAAAGGCCGATAATGTTCACCGCGAATGGTGCTTTGATGTAAAGAGCGCGCTTAAGCCGGGAAGCAACAGCGTTTCAATTTTTATCGCGAACCCTTACCCGTACATGGCGGAAAAGCACGCTGGCGAAAAACATGTAGGCGCGATGGGCGCAAAGGGCAGTTCCCACCTGCGCAAAGTGCCCTGTCATTTTGGATGGGACTGGGGTCCTGTTCTTCCGCCTGCGGGATTGATTGGCAGTATTGCCCTGCAAAGTTTTGATACGCGCATTGAGGAAACAAGGTACACACAAAGACATTCAGGCGGTCATGTTACGATAGATGTTGAGGCGCTCTTAAATCAGCCTGTTAACGCTGACGCAGTTTTTGATTTAATTTCTCCAAACGGGCAAAATTGGCACATAACGCTAACCGGGGATAAGATTCTGCACGGCAGTGTCGTTATCGAAAACCCTGAATTATGGTGGCCGAACGGTCTTGGGAAACAGCCGCTTTACACCGCGAAAGTTACGCTGAAAGACGGCGAAACAGTTATAGACGCATCTGTATGCCGTATCGGCCTGCGCACCATTGTGTTAGACACATCACCCGACGATTTGGGCAGGCAGTTTCGCTTTATCGTTAACGGCGTGCCAATTTTTGCCAAAGGAGCCAACTGGATTCCGCCCGA
>JGI24698J34947_10000344_pt1 | contig 20613 bp, 13 predicted proteins | sample TergutMp193P3_FD_34947 | JGI IMG/M metagenome (IMG submission 34947) | reverse complement strand
ATGATAAACGAAGGCTCCTACAAAACAAAAACGCTAGCAGACGGCTGGACCGCCATAACCACAGACGGCAAGCTTTCCGCCCAATGGGAGCACACGGTGACAATTGGCCCTCACGGGGTGGAAATTTTGACTTTGGCGAGGTAAAGCCTCACGTTTTTCACACGCACAAGCAATCCAAAAACTTCTTTTTCCCTTTCCGAACCCACTTTGCGCTCGGCTTCTTAGCCCGTCGCTTGCGAAAATCAAAGGTGAGCAAATAACCATCGCTCCTGTTTTTGGAATTTAGGTATTCTATAAGCTGCTCGTGGGCTTTCTCGTGCTTCTGCTCGCCGTGCCAAATTTTCAATTCAACTATAAATTGCTCTTTGCTGTAATCAACGAGCAAATCGGTTCGTTCTCCATTTCGTATTTCGCTTTCTATATGATAAAAACCAGCGCCGTTTATCAAGGGTTTTATGTAGGTTAAAAATAACAAGCGGCATTCGCGCTCTAAAAAAGCATTGTCTTTTTTATGGTATAGCTCATAATAATGCTGCATGAATTTCTTTATGCAAAGCTCCATATTGAACTTCCCGCCTTGAACTATCATAGACCCGATTTCACCTTTGGCATATATAGTGCCTTCTATCTCCTTTTCCGAAATAAAATAATCGCAAATGCTTATTTCAAAAATCTTATTGCTTATTGATAAAACTCCCCCATTATTAGCCAGAATCCCAAACATAACGCCCGTTTGCATTGAAGGATTATTTTGGTTATATGTAAATTTTCGGCGATTTATGGCTATTTCTTGCAATAAATCTTTTAAATTTTTATCGCTTTCCACATTTTTAAACATATCATCATACAGCAAATTATTCTCTTGCAGTATTATTTTCACCGCTCTCCGCACTCCGTTTAAAGTCCAGTCTTTTTCCAAATCCTCATCTATTTTCTGGCATATACGGGAAACCAAATAAGGGTAACCGCTGGTGTAGGCTCTGATTTCTTCCGATATTGCCCTTGCATTCATTCCTGTTTGATGGTCTTTTTCGTATTCGTCCAGCATGGTGGCTATTTCCGGTGCGGAAAAAGACATATCAACTTTGAAGTCCACCGCTATGTTCCAAGGGGAGTTTATGCGTTTCTCGCCGTCTTGCAATTGATGAGTGCCGATTCTAATCATTTTTAGTTTTAAGTTTCTGATATCGTAAACACCTGCTAAAATTACGGACTGAAACGTCGCTTTTTTTGAATTTCCCCTTTCCAAGTATTTATCCCTTAACATTCCTATAAATCTTAAAAATACCAAATTATTTGATGTTTTGTCCGTTTCGTCTATAATAAGAACTACTTTTTTACCCTTGCACATTTTATTCAAAAAAGCATCCATTTTTTTAAAAGTGGTTATGGTTTTATCTCGCCAGAGCCTGTAACCCTTGATGCTATGCATATCAAAAGCTTCTGAAATCTGCTCAAGCAAATTTAAGCAAAAATTCTTTTCGTTTTCAAAAGGGGTATCGCCAACGCCTTCAAAACTTATTCGCGCAACTAAAAACCCTTTTTCCAGCAAAGCCTTCTCCAACTGCCTTATTGTTGTAGTTTTGCCATATTGCCTAGCGCGGTTTATGGTAAAATAATCACCGCGTTCCACCATAGCGGCAATCTGGCGGACTTTTTCAGAAATGTTCACCATATAATGCTTACCCGGTATGCAAAGGCCGGTTACATTAAATTCTCGCATTTGAGTTAAGGTAGAAAATGTAAGAAAAATGCGGGGCAAAGAAGGGGATTAGGTAACTTATATCATAAATTTTACGAAAAAACGCCGGATTTTTATTTTTTTTTCCCGTTTTCCAGTTTTTTTTATTATATTTAATCTAGTTGGTTTTTTTATTTGGAGAAGGGCAAAGGTGGGTATAGAAAAGAGTTTTTTGTTAGTTTTATGCGTTTTTTTAGTGGCTTTTGCCGATTTTAAGGATTATCGCAATAGAGATGCGGATAAATTTGTGATAAAAACCCTAAAGCCCTTTAAAGAAGATAAAGATGTCTTGTCCGTGATTATGCGCGAGGGAATTCCTCGCGGCGGTGGATATACCTATCAATACCCACGCGAAAATCCCGAACCCTTTATGACAGATAAATATGCCAAACAGGGTGATTTGTCCATGGAAATTGAGTTGCTTGCCAACGATTATTCCGGTGTTGCAATCTGCATAGCAGGCACGGTTAATGTAATCCCCTACATGGAAGAAGGCGTTTTGGAGTTTTGGATAAAAGGGAACAAGGGCGGCGAAGTAACCCAATACGTTTTGGTGGACGATGGCGTAAAAAGCAATGGCGAGAGCTTGCAGGTGAAGATTAGCTCAAAGAGTTTCGGAGAAATAACTACTGATTGGCGGCACATAAGCGTTCCTTTGAAGCTTTTCGGAGAAACAGGCGTTTATTGGGATGCTAAAAACCAAAGAGAAGTCATGATGCCTTTTGCTTGGGATAATGTCAAGGGCTTTAGGCTGGATGTTAGAAAAGACGAAAATACCGCTTTTAAGGTATGGATAGATGACGTTGTTATAAAGAAAGTTGGAAAAGAATATGAAGGCCCCGAAGGTTATCCTTTCCGCAATATTTTGTGAGAGTGCTTATGCTGAAAAAAATATTTTTGTTTGTTTCCGTGTTTGTTGTGGCAGCTTTTGCCTTGGAGCAAGATAAGCTTGACTCTCTGGAAGAATATGCCTCATCTACGGTGCTTGGCAAAGACGATTCGCCGGTTTCCCTATCCGGAGATTTTATTACGCGTGCGCGCAATATCAGTTTTGACATTATGCCGCCCTATTTTATAAGGGATAGAGAACGCACTTATGTCGATGCCGGGCTTTCCCTTGCGCTTGGCGTTAACCCCAGTTCCTTTGTAAGTTTTTGGGCAAACCTGTTTTTCCCAATGGATTTTACAGGCTATTACCTGAATAGCGCAGCTTGCAATCCTAATACATTGCAAAGCAACAACGCTTGCAGGGTAGGCTATCATCACGATATAAACCTGACTACGGTCGCCATGCAGGAAAATATAACTGCCGGGGTTGATGTTCGTGGCGGAGAATTCGGAGCCATTCTTAAAGCCGGCGGCGTGCTTTGGACAAACACCTCCCCCTTGACCGTTTGGGAACGCCAGTTTACCCCGCAATATGTTTCCCAATACGAAACCTACGAATGGGAACGCAATGTTTCCACCTATTACAAGGAAAAATCATTTAAACCGGTTACTGAAGGCGGAAGAGCTTTTTGGAGCAACCGTTCTTTTGGCGGCCTGTTGCTGGATATATATAAAATGCCTTTTGGCTTGTCTGGGCAGGTTATGCTTTCCCAAACAATAGACGACGACCAAGGTTCGCGAGACGGGCTTCGCTCCATGAACAATCAGGCGGGAGAGGCTGAGGGTCAGGGAACCTTGGATTTTCGCAGCGATGTTTATATGGCACGCATAGCTAAAAAAGATATTGGCCCCATGATGCTGGGCTTTAACTTTTTGGGAACGAACCAAGATAGAGACATTATATACGAAAGCCCCGGCAGTTTTGACCGCATGGGAGACACAGATCCGGGAAATCCAACTCCAAACCTCATTAATTATATGGTTGGAAGCGTTGATATAAAGGGTAACCCAACCCCAAAATTTTATCTTTCGCTGGATATAGGCATGAGCGTTGACGATTCCATCGTATTCAAAAAAACTCCGGAAGGGATAAAAGAGGTTTACGAACAGGATTATATAAATAATTCAAAATCAGACCCTTCTTTTGCGGTTTACTTAAAAGCCCAGAGCAAATATGGAGTACCCATAACAACGGAAATAGCCTATATTGCGCCGGATTTTTATTCGCCTTATGGCATGACAGACTACAGCCGCAACCGTTCATGGCGCAAAGACCAAATTCCGCTCGGAGCAGGCGCTTACAGATATACCCCGAATTTGGCGGGCGCGAATGTAAAAATTGAGCCAGAATTCAACAGAGGGCGTTTCAATGTTACCTATTCCCAGCACCGCCAAGTGAAAGAGGGCAATGATGCGATTTCTTTCCCTTATCGTTTGAATGGCCGAAGTTTATGGGAAGCGATTCCGCATTGGTCAAAGTATAACCCTGCGGTAGTTTTTTTGGAAGACTACAAGGGCGGAGATGTTTACAGGTCTCGCGTTGGCGGTGTTAGCGCATTTAGAAAAGACAATCCGACCGGTGGCTTAAGGGGTGGCGTTTGGGAGGTTTGGGAATTTTTCGGAAACTACGAAAACGCTCAAGATGCCGCAGAACGCAACATAACCAGACATGCAAAATGGTCTTCTGTGCTTAACATAGATATGGGCTACGACATTGGCCATTGGTTTGGAACAGACCGCAATATTATGCTCTCCGCGGTAACGGCTCTTTCCAGCGTTTCAACCGGCGTAACACCTCTGCCTTACAGCGAAGAAGCAAGCGATGGCACTCTTCTGTGGGGTTGGTTTTTTCAGGCAGAACCGTCTGTAGCCATAACGGAAAACCTGCATGGCCTGCTTATTGCCGGAGCGGAATTGTTCCGCGCTCCGAATGTATATGGCTCGGAGTTGATTACGCAGGGCAGCGGCACAGCAGACGTGTATATGCACATGCCCATAAATTACATAGAAACAGCCATAGGCGCCGGTTTTGACTGGGATTTTGCGTCAAGGGCAGGTTTGCACGTTCGCTATAAGTATGCCACGCATAAAGATGAAACAAATCCCATAAATAATTGGAAGGCTCACATGGTTAATGCAGAAACCAAGGTTTGGTTTTAAGGAGTGCTATGATTATATCTCGCTTTTTAGTTTTTGGCTTGGTTTTATTTTCCTTCTCTTTTGCCGATTTGCCGCAAAAGCAACTGCAAGACAGCTTGGATTCCAAGTTGGAATCCATTGAATCCAGAAGAGGTCTTGAGATTGGCGGAACTGTGCGTTCCATTATGGTTCGCTCCGCATTTAGCTCAGAGCAAGACATTAACGCTTATGATAAAAGCCCGGATACCGAACGCAACGGTTTTTCTCAGTTTGACTTGAAAATCGGGGCGCGTCCCTTTGATGCTGCGAGGGCGAATGTTATTTTGCGCATGGCAGCAAATTATCAGGATTATTTCCAAATGACTAAATCCACCGTTTCCGCTCCCTGGATAAATATGGAAGGGCAGTTTTCGGACTGGCTGTTTTGGACGGTTGGAGATTTTCGCAGCGGATACAGCCCCTTAACGCTCCACAGCCCGGATGTAGAGGTGCTTTACGAGCCGGAAATTTACGCAAGAACACGTTATATGGCAAGAGAGCAGTTGTTTTTAAAGGGAAATATGCGCAACTTGCAGGGGGCTAACCTGCAACTCCGGCCAAATTTAGGAGAAACCATAGGCGAACTTCGCTTGGAGGGAATTTTCTCCCGCTTGCGCAGAACCCAGATTCTGGATTTTAGCGGCTATGTTGGCAATATTTTGCCTAACGAGGAAAAAACTCCGGGAGCAAGCCAGTCTTCCGGCATGGACAAACTGCTTTATATGGGTAATTTGGAATTATTGCCGCTCTCCAAAAATTTTCTGCTCGGTTTCACTCCGATTTTCATAAAAGACCTGAAGAGTTCAACTGTAATGGTAAACAGGTTGCAATATGAAGATGACGGTTGGCCGATTTACGGTCCTGATGGTAAACAGTTGGTTTTGCCGGAGGCTGTAAATCCGGGTGTTTTAGGGCCGGAAAATACGCAGGTTTTAGCTTTTCGGCTAGGCGAGGATGTAGCCGGTTTTATAGGCGTTGAGAATTTAATAGCTAATTTGGTTGGCGAATACGCTATGTCTAAAGACAGCTATTACTCTTTTGATTACGAAAATCCGGATGAAGAAAGCGGAAAACCAACGGTTAAATCTGCCGATTTGGATGGCAAGGCGCTTTTGGTTCAGGCTGCTGTAGGCTGGCAGGTTAAGGATTCTTGGCTCGCTCGCTTGGATGCAAACTATGTAATGAACGATTCGGGCTGGTATAATCCTTTGGCTCAAAGCCCGGCGTTCTTTGCCCGCCGTGTTGCAAACAGCGATAAAGACGGCGATATGCTGAAACTTGGGTATATGTCTCCTTTTTACTCAACATTTGATGCTCTTTACCATTTTACTCCTAAATTCATGCCTGTGGACAAAAGGATTTCAACAGGCGGCACTAGCCCGCCGGATAATTATAAGCCTACGGAGAGTTACGTAATAGCGCCTTTTCCCAAAAATTCCTACAATACCGGAGTTTATACCCGCGATGAACTGGCGCTTTTGCAAACCCTTGCAGACCCGGTTTTGCAATCGGCATTGCCCAACGGGCTGGCCACAGCCAACAGAATTGGCCCAAAACTCGGTTTGACCCTTGGTTTTGGAAAAAACAACGAAATAGAAGTGCAGGGGTTATTCTCCATGCTTAAACAATATCAGGCTGTAGGCGATGAAAAAGCAAAATTCAGCGAATTAGGCGGCGGCGGCAAAATAGACATAGGCACCATGCTTTTTGATTTGCCTGTGGAATTCTCCGGCAGCTATAAAAATTCTAAATCCGAAGTTGGAGCCGTTGAATTCGCCAGCGATTTTATAAATGTTGGTTTTTATGCGAGATTCTTTCAGAGATTTGGCGTATCAGCGGGGTTTCAGACAATAGGCACGAAATCTACCAATGCCTCTGCTCAATCTATTTACTGGCACTTGGGCAAAGGCGACCAAAAGCAGTGGATGGCAGGGCTGGATTACACCTTGGCTAAAAACGCTTGGGTAGCAATAAATTTCGGGCAAATTCTTATAAAGAACACTTACCGCACCGATAACCCGGAAACCGCTGTGGGCGTTTTGCCGACATACATTGTAAAGGCCAGAGAAGACGGACTGATTAACCCGAGCATGAAAAATATAGAACATTCATTCCAGCAAAACTTGGTGGAAGCCTCCATCAATGTGGATTTTTAGAGGAGTATGAGATATGAAATTTCCTCACATAGCGCTTTTGTTTTTAACCGTGTTATCCATAGCTTCCTTTGCGGAAGGTTCCGGCATTGACACCCTTAAAGCCGAATTGGATAGCGTAAAAGCTTTGGATAACAGCAAGCCTGGAGTTCTTTTAACTGGAGAATTTCGCTCAGGGGTTTTAACTTCTGTTTTGGATAATGACGGAGTGGCAAATACAGGTGTAAATGCGGCTACCGAAGTGAATATTGAATTGCAGGCAAGACCCACAAAAGAAACCCGCGCAACGGCTCTGTTTCGTGTTCATCAGGATTGGCAAAAAGCATACGAAGAAGGCGTTTCACAGGTGCTGTTTGACTGGCTATCTTACGACGGCAAGGCTTTGGGCGGCATTATAGATTTCAACTTGGGCGATATGCGCATTGCCTATACCCCATTGACTATATATGCGCCTTTGCTGGATTTACCCAATGAGGCCGAAATTTTTACCGCTCGCCGCAGAGATGCCATGGGATACAGGCATTTGCAAGATGATGGCAACCGCCTTTTGCAAGGCCTTAATTTTGCTCTGCGCAGCGGCCAGGCATTGGTTTTTGAAGATCTTTATTTACAGGGAACTTTGGCTCGCTTGCGTGCCCAGGCGCGCAAATACGAAGTGGTGTTTTTTGACTACGACGATACCGACCGCATTTTGTTCGCCGGCAGAGGCGGGCTTAGCGCTTACGGAGTTTCTCTGGGCGCAAACTATACATATACCTTCACTAGGGAAGAACCCCTTAAAAACCTAATAAATCCGGTAGCCGTGGACCCTCAGCTCAATATGAACTCCAATCCGGCTCTTCCCTTCTTAATGGAGAATATTTCGGTGTTTTCCGGCACCATTGGCGTGGATATAGCCCGTTTTGCGGGTTTGAGCGGTTGGAAAATAGATCTTGGCGCAGAATATGCGATATCCAATTATAAATCCGAAAATTTCTACACGGAAAAAGAGACCTTGCCTTTCAATATGGCAGATTCTTCTATAGTGTATATAAACGGAGAACGGCAGAAATACGAGCTTGTGAGGATGGGCGGGCAAAGCTCCTTTGTATATCGCAAGGAGGCTGTTGATGAATTGGACGGAAAAGCCCTGCTCGCTTCTTTGGATATGTACATACCTGCAAATTTCGCTAATACGGGTTTAAAACTGAACTTTATCAAAAACGATAAAAATTTTGTGAGCGAGCTGGCTCAAAACCCGGTTTATTATACCCCGGCTTATGTACTGAATTCAAGCGCGATAAACTTGATAAGAGGTTCTACTTTGGAAAATCTCTATTTTGCCACTTATACAAATGACCCTCTCACCCAATATAATTTGAGCGGCGCGCCGGATGGGCGCAATTTGGTGAACAACAATAAAAAGTCTCATTTTATACGCTCCGGCTACAGCAATCTCCTTATGCCTCCCAAAGAATATTTAGGAATTCCGGCACAGGAACTCGATCCGGGTGTTAATCTGTCTTTGCCCTTTGGCTTGGCAACTCCGAACAGGCAGGGTGTTTTGCTGAAAGCGGAGAGCAGCTTGCTAAACGATAAACTGGGTATAAACGCCTTTGTGAATAAAATAAATGAGAGCGAGGCAGAAGGCTCGCCTTCTTCTTATCTTGACGCAGGCGGCGGCCTTGTTGTTGAAGTAGGGAAATTGGCGGGGATTCCCCAAACCATTCGCTTGAACGGAGGCTATGCGCTTTCCACGGAAACGGATGGCTATGAGCGTTCCGTGAACAGAGCTTCTGCCGGGCTTCGCATTGAAGTTCTGCCCAAACTCTATATGCTCGGAGGCATGGAAATGATTAATAAAAATTACGGCTCTTTATTTGCAGATTCGGAAGTTACCGGCGATGAACTGCTTTGGCTGGCAGGCCCTGAATTTGAGCTTTCCCGCGGTTCCTATTTGAATTTGCAATTCGGAATGCTCAACTATGAGTTTAAAGTTGGTGAAGAATCTATTAAACTGGACAGAACTCTAATTTCAGCGGATGTTCGCATTAAATTCTAGGAGGAAATATGAATTTACCGAAAATTTTAACATACGGCTCGCTTCTGCTCCTGTTATCCTGTTCCTCCATGGAAGTGGATTTTGAAGATATTTATGGCAACCAGTTGCCGGAAGATTTTAATTGGAGAGCGTTCATAGAAATTAACCCGGACATAAAGCTTGCCCAAACTCTGAGCACGGTTTCCGCTTTGAACTTGCAGTGGAGAGAAGCAAAATTAAGCGAGGGCCTTACCAGCGGAGCCGTAAATACTATTGAAACCAACAGCAGAGCTGCTTTTGTTGAAAGTGTTTCCGCTCCGGGGGCAGAGCTTGCGAGAGAATATTTGATGTGGCCGGAGGATTCTATAGCCGTGATGATAACGGAAGCGGCTAATACTTCTCGCAAAAGCTATTTGAATCGCTATTGCCAGTTTGGATTGTTTGATGAATTTGAGATTTTTGAAATAAGGAGCAAAATTTCCACAGGCGAAGCCACAAGTGAAGATTTGGCGGCGGCTTTTAAAAGCCTTACGGACTCATTAGTAGCTTTTATTGAGGGTTTTCCCGTTGATAGCGTTGCTTATGTGCAAACTTATGTGAACTTCGGCAGAAGAGACGGCAGGCCATATCGCGCCTGTTCCGCCGAAGAAAAACAAACGCTTCGCGATAAGGAATTGCATTCAAGCGGAGGCGATTATAGCGCTTACAGGTTTTGCGCAGATACCGATGTTAAACCTTACCTTGTGTATGTAATTCCGTAATGAGGCTCTTATGAAGAATTTTTTGATATTCTCTTTGCTTTTTGCCGTGCTTGCCCTTGCTGCGGGGCCAAAAGTTATAGGCTATTTTCCAAGCTGGGCGCAATATTCTCAGTTTGCGCCCAGCGATGTTCGCTATGGTTTTTTAAGCGAAATCCGTTATTGCTGCCTTGTGCCGAGCGATTCCGAGATGCTTTTTGCAGATGAGAGCGACAAGGCGAATTTTACCGAACTCATAAGACTTTCAAAGGCGAGCGGAGTTCGTGTTTTTGCTAGTGTTGGCGGAATAGGCAATGAAGGCGCAATGGCCGGCATATCCAATGAATCTTTAATTGCCGCGGCTAAAAATTTTGCCGGGGAACATGGAATAGACGGTTTTGAAATAGATGGCGGCGCGGTGGATGAAAGCGGAGCAAAAAAGGTGGTTGAGCTGGCAGAGGCTTTATCCGATGCGGGCATTGCGGTTTCCATTGCGCTACCGGGTGAGGCATCTTTGTCCGGGGCGGTTTCGGCAAGCGCAGCCCAAAAATTTGACGCGCTCTCCTTATGGTTTACCGACCAGATGGATGCTAACCAAGGTTCCGTTAAGCCCAACAGCAATACCTCAGAAAACATAAGCATTCTCGCCGCTTTTGCAAATGCCGGCATTCCTAAGGAAAAATTGATTGCCATAGTGCCTTTTTATGGAAAAACCTTTGAAGGAGCAAAATCCCTGGGCGCTTCCTTTACCGGCAAAGGTTCCGGCAACGATGGCGTTTTTCAATACAGGGATTTGATGAGCAAGTTTGGGGATGCAAATGCGTACAAGGTTAGCTTTGACAATGCAAGCCAAAGCGAAATAGCCGTGGGCGAATATGAAATTATTGTTTTCAATGGCATACCCTCAATGCAGGCAATAGCAAAAGCTGTTAAAAATAACGGCTATGGCGGCGTTGCGGCATTTGATATTTCCGGGGACCACAAAGAGCCAATTATTTCACTTTTGGTGAGCGTTGGGCAAATTCTGCGCCCCGAAGTGAATTACAAAAAGAAAAAATAGGGGAAATTAGGCGAAAAAATCACAAAAAATCATTTTTTTGTAATTTTTTTGTGCTTTTTTGTTAAAAAGAATGTATATTTAACGTATGTTTAAACTTTTTAAGGAGATTTCTCTATGAATAAAATTTTAAAAACGGCTATGGCAGGGGCAATAGCAATAACTTCGGCTCAGGCAGCTACTTTTTGGACGCTCGCAGAAGATGGCGGGTCATCCGGAACCGGTGGCTATTGGTATGAGTATAGCGATAAGGACGAAAAAGGCAGCGATGGCACGGGCGGTTGCACAAGTACCAATTTTCCCCAAGGTTCCAATGAAGAAGATATAGTTAGCGATGCATGGAGAGCATTGGACGGCGGTACTGGTGCTGTTACATACACTTGGAATACAGGTTGCGATTACAAATATCCGTTTGCCGGCATTGGCCTTAATTGGACAGACCCAAAAGCTGAGGCTCCGGATGCTGCCGGTTCGCATAGCGGAATTTGCGTTTATTACAGCTTGTCGGGTGAGGGCAATTTTTCCATTGAACTTTCTACTTTTGCTGATGGTCCTGATGGTACTCCAACAGGGTGGAATGAGTATGCCGTTTCGCTTCCTAAAGGTGATAACTTGGGAAGCGGCAGATACTTCGCTTGGTCAGCATTTAACCAGGACGCAAATTGGGGAAAGCAAATAGATCGTGCTGATGCACTAAGTAAAAGCGATGGTCTAAAGTTTAAAGGAGCTTTGACAGCAGCCGACGTTACTAGCACAAAAACGGGTAAATTAAGGATTATTGGCATTGGATGGGATGCGTGCGATGGCATTCAGGCAATTTATAGTGCCAATGCTGCGAATGCGGTAAAGATGAACTTGGCTGGCAAAATGCTTTCGCTTTCCGGTGTTTCTTCCAACACAGCCGTCAAAGTGATCAATTTGCACGGTGCTTTGGTAGCCGAGGGAATTATTAGCCCCACCCGGAATTCCATTAATCTGTCCAATTTGCCGAGCGGCGTTTATATGGTAAAACTGAGCAGCGGCAGCCAGAACTTCACTCAAAAAGTTATACTTAAATAAAAAGCATTAATTTTAAACCGGCCTCACCTGCGTGTTGAGGCCGGTTTTTTTATTGAATAGACCTGCAAAACCCTGTATGCGCTGGCAATGCCATCGCTGAAGGTTTTTTCTATTTGGCATGCAACCTTTACAATTTGCCCTGGCTCTATTTCGCCGTTAATAGCGTAAGCACCCAAAAACAAACGCAGCAACTCCAGCCTCTCCATTAGCAGAAACGCGTGAAGAAACATATTCAGCTTGAGATTATCGTAATAGCTGAAAGGAAAAACGGATTGAAAGATAAAATTGACAAAATAATTTTCAAAAATAAGAGCGTTGCTTTTTAAGAGTTCCTGCCATTTTTCTTCCGACTTTTCGGCTATATGCTTATAAATATCGCTGCCGTTCATTTTATCTGCCGCTTCTTGCCCAAAAGCATTTCCCGTTATTTTTCTGATCATTTCCACAAATTCCCCGAACCTCAAACTCTTGGCTTTAACAACCAGCATAACCTGCTCTGCGCTTATATTTATTTCTTTTGCCGTTCCGGCTTTCTCCTTTATAAGCTGTTTAATTTCGTCTGCGTTTTTATCGTTAAAATATGCTTGGTCAAGGCTGTGCAGAAAATCGGCGATGTTAAAAATTCTCTGCCGAATGGAAAATTCCTCGTTTTGCATAATCTCTATGCAGCTTTGGCGGATATCTCCTGCAAAACTGTGCAAAATGCTGCGTTTGGAATTAAAAGTCTGCACCGATTTGAGCAATTCGGATTTTTTATCAACATTTATCTTTATGAATTTTTGTTTGCCGTTATGCAGCAGTGCCAAGCCCATTGCTTCTATGCATGAGAGGAAAAGCGCAAACTCTAAATTTCCGTTCAGGCTTTTAGCTTTCATTCTGGGGTAAAGCCGGCAAACATTGCATAGATAATGGGCACCCATTTTTTGCTGGATTTCGCATAATTTGTTTGGATTTAAAAAGGGGCATAATTTATGTTCGTTCAAAACTATAACAGCGGCCTTTTGCGGGTCTATTTTCCCATCGGCCTGCGTTACCGGCTCAAATGCTGTTCTGGCTTTTTTCGCAAATTCCGAAGACGTTGAATTTTTATATTTTTTATAAGTTTCCTTATCTATTGCTATTTGCCCCCATTCCTTGCAGCAATTATCTGGGCAATCTCCCCCTAAGCAGGTGAATTTTTCATAAAAATCCGGAACCAAAACCCTCTGTGTCTCCATGGAAATAATATAGTAAACAATTTTGTTGTCCAGCAAAAAAATATACCCCGCCCTTTGGGCACCTCTCTACTAGGGGAATTTGTTAAAGGGGAATTTGTTAAACTCAATGCTTTTTTATTTCTATTGGGTAATAGTGCTATAATATACATTTTTTATATATAAATATCACAATTTTTCTCCTTTTGCTCCCCTTTTTATCCTTTTTTTTGAAAAAAAATATATATTCCTATAATATGGGCAATATTTTCTTAAAATCGGCGGCGGCATTTTTTCTTGCTGCTCTCATAGCTTGCAATAATAATACAAACGACGATTGCGCATGGGATAATTGCAATAATCCGGGTAGCAGCAATAGCGGTGGCGGCGGCGGCAACAGCAGCGACGATAATAAGCCTAATCAGTCTAACCTTGTTTTGCCCAGCATAGCAAACCAAGAAGCAGCAAATTCCCTGTATCGGCAGTGGAAGAATATTTATTTCAGAACCGCCCAGCAAGATATAGATGCGGGCGAGGTGAATCCGGATGTAATTTCCCTTTTTGTGGATAACAATGCTGGCATGGCTCGCATACGCCACGATAAAACCGCAAGCGGCGCATGTGCCACAGAAGGGATTTGCACGGTTAGCGAAGGTATTGGCTACGCAATGATTATGAGCTATTTTCAAGGCGAAAGAGATGACTTTGAGCGGCTTTGGCGCTATGCCGTGGCTTATTCCTACGATGTTGCCGGCAAATACTTAATGGATTGGAAAACCAATTCCTTTCTGTATGGGTCTATAGCCAAGGGTTCGGCCACGGATGCTGATTTGGACATAGCAACCGCCCTTTATTTGGGTTATAGAAAATGGGGCGATGAGGGAATGCTCGACTATGCCAAAAAAGTGGCAAACGATATTTGGGAGTTTGAAATAGAAAAAAACAACCTGTTAATATTGCCCGGAAATTCCGGCTGGCCCGGGAGAGGAGAATACAATCCCAGCTATTTTTCTCCTGTTGCTTTTCGCATTTTTGCCGAAATTGACGGTGGCCACGATTGGAATGGAGTTTTGAACAGGAACTATGAGTGGATGGAAAATATGAGCGCAAAAGGCAATCTTTTCCCGGACTGGGCAGATGCAAACGGTGAGCCGGTAAAACCCTTTACGGGCGTTGCGAACAGCTCCTACAAGCAATATTATTTGGAGAGCGTTCGCGTTCCGTGGCGCCTAGCTTGGGACTATGCTTGGTATGGCGATCAAAGGGCAAAAACCATCTTGGACAGAATGGCTGAATTTACTATAAACGATTGCGAAGGCGACCCTTCGAAAATCAGAGAAAGATACGATTTTTACGGTGCGCAAAACTACTCTAAAGGTTCGGGAAAAATGCCTCAAAAAGCGAGTTTGTGCGCAACCGGGCTGGCGAACTCAAGCAGGGCTGGCTGGCTGAATGCTTGCACAGCGGCAGTGAACGAAACTTCCATAAGCGGTTTTAACTATTTCCCGCATATTTTGCAGGTTATGTATGCGCAGTTGCTGAACGGGAAATACGGTGGGAGGCCATTTTAGCGCAGCAATATCACATTAATATGTATTTTTTGCTGCATTTTGCTTTTTTTTTTGCTCTTTTTGTCTTTTTTGCTCTTAAATATATATATTATATATATATATTTATTTATTGGAGTAATATTGCTCTAAGGGGGATATTTACATGACTAAATTTATTTTCGCATTCTTGGTATTGTGCGCTTTATGTTTTGCCAGGCCCATAGATGATTACGGAGCGTTAAAAGTTCAAGACGGAGTTATTGCAGGGAAAAATGGAAACGCAGCGCAATTAAGAGGCATGAGCCTTTTTTGGAATATGTGGGACGAGGGCAGGCCCTATTACGAAAATGCAAGCAACACGGTTAGCACACTCGCAAATACTTGGAAGGCAAATTTGGTAAGGGCGGCAATAGGGGATGGAAACACAACCCATGCGAAAAATATTATAGATGCGGCGATTAACAACGGAATTTATGTAATTGTCGATTGGCATGTCCATAACGCTAATGTGAACAGCGCAACAACTTTTTTCACGAATATATCCGAATATGTAAAAGGCAAGGGCAATCCGCCCAATGTGATTTATGAAATTTTCAATGAGCCTGTGAATCAGCCTTGGAGCGAAATTAAAAGCTATGCGGAGAGAATTATCCCTGTCATAAGAAAAAACAACCCGGACAATTTAATAATAGTGGGAACACCCTCTTACAGTTCCAGAGTGGACCAAGCGGCAGAGGCTCCCATAACCGGGACAAATGCCAAAAATGTGGCGTATGCTTTTCATTTTTACGCATCCGAGCACGGCTCAAATTACAGAGCTTATGTTAACACCGCCTATTGCAAAAAACTTCCGATGTTTGTAACCGAGTGGGGAACAAGCCCCGCAAGCGGAACTGGCGCAATAAATTTTACCGCGGTTGCAACTTGGGTTAATTTTATGGAAAATCGCAAACTGAGCCATGCCAACTGGTCTATTTCCAACAAAAACGAATCTTCTTCCACAAATTTGAACGCAAACTCCGAATCGGGAAAATATATCAAAGACCTTATTTCAAAGCTGAATCAGGGGCAAAGCCATAAGGATGTTAAAAACGAACCATATACCTGTTCGGGCGAAGCTCCGGCACAGGAGGGTGGCGGCGCATCAATTAGCGTAGATATTCAGTTGGAGGCGGAGAACTACAATACTTTGGTCGGCTCCGCTAAAAAAACGCAAGACGCAAATGCTATTGGCGGCAAAATGTATTTGGGGCCTCTCAACGCCAACGAAAGCGCAAGCTATTTGCTAACAGCGGCGCAAGATACTTTAATTGTGCTTCGCATACGCTATAAAAGCAATGCCGGGGCAACGCTGGAATTTAACGACGGAGCGCGTTCTATCAGAGTTACCCTGCCGGCACAGTCTTCTTGGACTTCTTCCGATGCGGTTCCTGTGGTTTTGCACAAGACAGGGAGCATGAGCGTTAAGGTTATAAGCGGCTCCATCGATGTGGATTATTTTACGTGGAGGAGTTTTTATTTTGGCGATGCGGAGGCTAACCCATCTATTCTGGGCGACTTGGCTACCTGGCCGGAAGCGAAGAACTGGAATTTGGCTCCGATTTCGGTTTCAAGCGCAAAGCAAACAGGCCTTTATGCAATAAGGGCGGCGAATGGGAAAATAATCTTTGAAAACGCTCCGGCTGATGCAAAAATTTCTATATTTGACGCTAAGGGGAATTTAAAAGCCAACAATGCTTTGGCTAGCGGGATTTATATGGTAAAAATTAACAGTCAAATTCAAAAGGTTATTGTAAAATGAGTTTTGGGAAAAGCATTGTATTTTGCGCGCTGGGCGGTTTAGCGGTTTGTTTTGTTTCTTGTTCAAACGAGAGCGAGAACAACGGTCTTCAAATCCCTCCAAGCTCCAGTTCTTCTATATCTTCACCTTCGGTTGAATATGATTTTTCCAGAGCGATTGCCATGAATAAAAAACTTGGCAGGGGCGTAAATTTGGGCAATGCTTTTGATGCTCAGTGCAGGCCGGGCAGTTTGGAAACCGGCGATTGCCGCTACCCTTTGTATCCTTACGCGAGCGCATTGGAAACTCCGGGCAATGGAAGCTGGGACGGTTGCTGGAGTAATCCCATAAGAGACGATTATTTTGAAATTATAAGAGCAAGCGGTTTTCAGTCCGTGAGGCTGCCTGTTCGCTGGGCAGAAAAGGCAAGCGATACCCCGCCCTTTGCCATTCCCGCAGCCTTTACCGCAAGCGTAAAGCAGGTTGTGGATAAAGCCATTGCCGCAGGGTTTCCAATTATTTTGAATATCCACCACTATAACGAACTTTACGATGATTGCAAAACCAGAAACGATTTGGCTTTGCAAAAGCAGAAATTTGTTGAGCTGTGGCGGCAAATAGCAAATGAATTCAAGGATTATTCCGACGATTACCTGATATTTGAAATTTTAAATGAGCCTAGAAGCCGCATAACATCCACTTCGCTTAACGAGCTTTTGGAGCAGGTGTGGCCTATTATCAGGGAAACAAACCCCAATAGAACCATTATGATAAATTCGGTGGATTGGGGAAAATACACAACTCTGGTTTATATCAAAATTCCAAACGATGATTCCAATGTGATTCTCTCCGGGCATTACTATAATCCGCATAAATTTACGCATCAGGGCGAAAGCAATGAATATCCGGCAACCGGAGTCAAATGGGGAAGCGCAGATGAGCAAGAAGCCATTAGGCAGGAAATCGCAAGAGTATATAACGAATTGAAAGCGAAATATGCAGGAATAGACGGAACTACAATTCCTATAAACATAGGCGAGTTTGGCGTAACAAACAAAGCCGGTGACCCTGCGCAGCAGGGGAATTGGATATCTTTTACCCGCAATGAATTTGAAAAATACGGTTTTAGCTGGCATTATTGGGCTTTTCCAAGAGCTGGTGGCTTTGACGGCTATAATTACGGCTCAAGAACTTGGATTCCAGAAATTATAAAGGCTCTAATACCGGAGGAGGCGCAATGAATATCAATAAAATAATTGTTTGCTTGTTGTTGGCGGCTGCATTTTCCTTAGCCGGCCCCGTTAGCTATTATGGCGCATTAACGGTGGACGGCAACCGTATTAAGGATAAAAACAAAAGCAATGTGGTTCAGCTTAAAGGGCCGAGTTATTTTTGGTCTGATGGCAGCGGTTTGGGATTTTATAATTGGAATACCGTGGATTGGTTTGTGGACACCATGGATGTATCTGTTATTCGCTATGCTATGGCTGTTAGGTATATGAATAGCTCAGGAAATGCGCAGGATGAAGGCGCTGGCGATGGCTATTTGATAAGCGAAAGCAATAAAATTTCCCAAAAAGACCGCATAGATGCAATGGTGCAGGCTGCTATAAGGAATGATATTTACATAATCATAGATTGGCATAGCCACAGGGCACATAATGAGCAAGCGGCGGCTGTGGAGTTTTTCAGGGAAATGGCTAATAAGTATAAAAGCACCCCGAATGTTATTTTTGAAATATATAATGAGCCTGTTGCTAGCTGGGGCAGCATTAGCGCATACATGAGAGCGGTTATAGAGGCTATACGCAACGCCGGAAGCGATAACCTTATTTTGGTGGGCAGCCCCTCATGGAGTTCTAACCCAAACGAGGCGGCAGCCAGCAATTTTCACAAAAATTATAAAAATATAGCTTATACAATGCATTTTTACGCAGGTACGCATGTGATGAACAGCGCTTCCTGCGGCCCTAGCCAATGCAGCAATTCCGCAACAGCAATGGGCAGCCAATATAACGCGGCGGTATTTGTGAGCGAATGGGGCACAACTTCCGCAGACGGCGGCGGCAGTCCGAATTCATCTTCTACAAAAAACTGGACCAATTGGATGGATGCCAATAAGGTGAGCAGTTGCAATTGGTCGGTATCAAATTTTGAAACTTCCTCCATAATAAATCAAAACGCCAGCCTTTCCGTAAATAATCTCTCCGCATCGGGCAAATTATTTTACTCATACATGGGCGGCAACGGCACCGCTACTTTGGGCAAAACAAATCCGCCGGCCAACTGGCCCTGGGCAAGGAGCAGAACCTTGCAACTTAAAGAAGGAGAAACCAAAAACTTTACCGCATCGGAACTCAGCCTTTCTACCGGAGCGGCATTTGAAACCTCCGGCCACACAGCAACGGAAGGCCAAATTTCCGCAACGGCCAGCCAACTCACCTTTGTTATGCCGCAAGAATCCAGAGACCCAAATATTTTCATAAACTATTACATAGCGGCAAACGGGAACAGAAGCAAGCATCGCATAACGGTTAATATTGTCAGAGGGCCAAGGGCCTCGGTTAGCGCGCTTGATGTCAGCAAAACCCAGCCCACAGTATTTACAACCACGTCTGTCGGCAAGCTGGGAATAACGCATCCAGACGGCAGAGCTATGACTTTCACCGCGCAAAACGTGTCTGCCGGTTCAATTGCTAGGTCATCCGACAATAAACAATTAACTTATACTCCGCCGGCAAATGCAACAGAGGGGCAAACAGCAACTTTAACTTATACGGTAGCCGATAATGTCGGAAATTCCATTCAAAAAACGGTTGCCCTAACCTTGAAAAATGTTTCGCCCACAGCCGGTTCTCAAACCGCTTCAACCCCAAACACAACTCCATACACCTTTTCGCTGGATTTCAATTCCGAGCCAAAAGTGGGCGATAAACTTTTGCCCGGCAGTGATGGAGACGGCGATCCTATAACCATTCATTCCGCCGAAGTAGAGGCCGGTTTTCCCGGAACCGTTGCTATCAGCGGAAACAAAAGGTCTATTACCTATACTCCCGAAGCGGGTAAAAAAAGCGGCGCAAAGCCTATTGTTTATTATGTTTTAACAGACGGTCAGAATTTTTCTGCGGAAGGCCAAGGCAAATTAACCTTTACCATAACCGGCACCGGTTCGGATATCGTGCAGCAGGTAACCCCCATTTTAGGAACAAAATCTACTGGTGCTTTCGGGCTTAGAATGCTGGGCAAAAGCCTTTCTGTTGAACTGGCCAAGAGCGGTTTTGCCTCTTTAGACCTTTATTCCATAAATGGCGCAAAAGCAGCCAATTTTATGAATAGTTACCAAAATGCGGGCAACTATGAATTTAGCACAGGCAATTTGCAAAAGGGCGTTTATATTGTGCGTTTAAAGCAGGGTTCGGAAGTTAAAATTTTGAGAATTGCGGTAGGCAAGTGAGTTTAGCCCATAGCGGTTAGCCTTTCGTATTCGCTTAAATCTGTGAGGTTTATCCATTGCGGGCTTAGGGAGGCGTAGCCTTTTGAGAGCCACCAGTCATCGGTTCCTTCCCGTAAATTTGGCGATTTGTTCCCCATAAGGTTGTACCCTTTGAGTTCCTTGTTTTCCAATCCGCCTCTATAAATTGTTTCTTCGCCCATATAATCCCTGGATTTTCCCGCTTCTATGTAGTAATCCTCAAACATGCTGGAGCTTGTGGTGGTTACCTTAATGCCCTTGCAGGGGTTTTCAGGGCTGCATGGCGGAACATTGAAATTCCACAGGGATTGCCTCGGCATTTCGGTGAAACTTTTGCTTTTCAAAACGCTCTGCACCCATTTCACGGCGAAATCAAGGGCCGCGTCGCTTTGTTTTTGCAAAGAAACCGCAATTGCCGGAACGCCCCACAAAGCCGCCTCTCGCGCCGCGCCCACCGTCCCGCTGTAAAAAGATGCAACCCCGGCATTGTCCCCATTGTTTACCCCGGAAATCACCAAGTCAAATTTCAAGTCTCTGTAAATGTGCCTTAGGGCAAATTTCACGCAGTCCGCAGGGGTGCCATCCACCCAGTAAGCCTCGCAAGGGAAGTTGTCGGCAGGCGCAAAATGGAGCGACCTGTAAAAGGAAAAGCTATGCCCAACCCCGCTTTGCTCAAATTTCGGCGAAACCACCTTCGCATTTTCAATTTCGGCCACAGATTTCACAAGAGCCAGCAAATTGGCAGCTTCTATGCCATCGTCATTGGTTACAAGAATATTCACGAA
>JGI24698J34947_10000343_pt1 | contig 20651 bp, 24 predicted proteins | sample TergutMp193P3_FD_34947 | JGI IMG/M metagenome (IMG submission 34947) | reverse complement strand
TGAACCGAGGCGATAAATTTTGAGGGCTGGCGCGTGAGGGTAAGGATGCGTTTCGCCTGACGGTTGCCGGATACGGACATTTTTTCCAGTCTGTTTTTGTTAAGCGAAATAAGCGCGACTTCGGCGCAGGTAAAAAACGAGTTGATCATTAACAGGACAAACAGCAGAAGAATCTGCCATACAAGCGGGTCTACTTTACCCATGAACGTTCTCCTTTCCCTTCTCTTCCCGGCCAATGTCTTTCCGGTAAGCCATGCCTTCAAAACTGACGAACCGCAGCGCTTCGTAAGCCCGCTCGCGGGCGTCATCGGCGTTGCCGCCGGCGGCTGAAACCGCCAACACCCGGCCGCCTGATGTACGCAGGATTGAACCGGGAGCTTCCCGGCTTGCGCCGGCGGCAAAGAGCAGCGCGCCGGTTTTCCCGAACTCCGCGGCGTTAATCGTTATTGGGTCTCCCTTGCGATAAGAACCCGGATAACCCTCAGCGACGGCCACCGGCGCGCACACGGCGCCCGCTTTCCATTTGAGGGGAAAATCCGCAAGGCTTCCGTCCAGGATCGCTTCACAGAGTTCCGCTAAATCAGAATCCATGAGGGGAAGCACCGCCTGCGTCTCCGGGTCTCCAAGGCGCGCATTGTATTCCAGAAGATAACAGCGGCCGCAGCTCACCATAATGCCGAAAAAGATAAAACCCCGGTAGTCCATTTTCTCGGCTTTAATTCCTTTAAAGGTGGGGGCGAGTATTGTGTTTTCGAAATCCTCTTGTAGAGCCGCCGTGAAATCCGGCACAGGCGCAATCGCGCCCATGCCGCCGGTATTGGGCCCAAGGCCGCCCTCAAAACGCCGCTTGTGATCTCTCGCGGCGATAAAAGGCCGTATAACGCTTTTTTTGCCGCCTGGCGGCGCGTCAGACACGCTCACCGCCGCGAGTATCGAAACTTCCAGCCCTTCGAGGTATTCTTCAATTACGACGCTTTTGCCGGCTTCTCCCAGCGCGCCGTCTTTCATGTACGCCTCCAGGGCTTTCTTCGCCTCGGCAAAATCAGCGGCAAGAATCACACCCTTGCCTGCCGCAAGTCCGTCGGCTTTTATCACAAGGGGCGGCGCGGCGGAATCCGCGAATTCCAGCGCTTCAGACAGGTTTGTGAAATTGCTGCTTTTTGCGGTATGGACGCCGTATTTTGCCATAAAAGACTTTGCGTACACTTTGCTGGTCTCAAGCCTCGCGGCGTTTTGATTGGGGCCCACAATCGCGAGACCCGCGCCGCGGAACCTGTCCACAATGCCGGTGGCCAGAGGCGCTTCAGGCCCCACCACCGTCAAATCTATTTTTTCTCTCCGCGCGAACTCAAGCAGTGCTTCCCCGGAATCCGCGTTCAGAGCGCCGTCCAGGGATAGATTTTCGGTTTTTTCTTCCGCGGCGGTCCCACCGTTACCGGGAGCGGCGTAGATCTTTTCGACCTTTTTCGACTGGGCAAGCTTCCACGCCAGAGCGTGCTCTCTCCCGCCCGAGCCGATAAGCAGAATTTTCATTTATCCAATATATACTTTTTTTATTTGTACTTGAAGTAGCGATAAACCGGCAAAAAAAATACACGGGTTAAAAATTATTGGAAGGCGGGGTCAATACCCCGCCAATATAATAAATTTCCTCTCCAACAAAAAACCTCGTGGCTTGCCACGGGGTTTTTTATTACATTTGTCATATTTTTTCAGGCAGAACGCGAAAAATTGACATATAGGTATATGAAACTCAATGCCAAAACTGAAGGAGGCTATCATGAAGAAAAGACGGTTACCGGCCAGGATACTGTGCGCGGTTTTAGCTCTTGCGTTTTCGTTTGCTGGTTGTACATCAACTGACGTGAAATCCAACGTGGTTGGGGATTACAATCTCATCCCCAAAATTGCCAGCAAGGATTTTGTCGCGCTTGGACTTGTTTCGATAAGTACCATAGAAATGGAAATTATCTCTCCTTTTCATTTCGTAACAGAAAAGTCAGGAGAGAAAATTACCTACGACTTGTTTTTACAGGAGGCCAGGGTACTCTACCCGGAGACATCGGACATCATCAATATCCGAATTGATAGGGTAGATCAAAACAGGAAAACATTTTTCGATTTTATTATCGGCTCCACCAGAATAGTCAAATATATCGGTAACGCTCTCGCGATAATGTACACCGATTCCCTTGAGGAAGTCAGAGATCCTTTAGTGGGCAGAAACGACGTTCTGCCTGCGCTTTACATCCGCTAGAGACGAGGTATTTCCGGACTCGGCGCTTTGGGAATTTAGTGCTTAAAGTGCCTTGTCCCGGTAAATACCATCGCAAGGCCGAACCTGTCGCAGGCTTCAATCGAAAGCTTGTCGTTGACCGAACCGCCCGGCTGGATGACGGCCTTTATCCCGGCCGCGGCGGCGGCTTCAACCCAGTCGGCGAAGGGGAAGAAGGCGTCGGAGGCGAGAACCCTCGCGCTTTGGCCGTCCGCCCAGGGGCCGCCTTTTTCAGCGGCGGCTTTTATCGCCGAGACGCTTCGCTCCAGCGCCTGAAGCGTGGGCCAGACGCGGTTCACCTGCCCCCCGCCTATGCCTGTCGCGGCGAGGTCTTTGACAACCAAAATGGCGTTTGATTTTACGAAAGTCACGGCCCTCATGCCGAAGACGAGATCGGGAATATCCGCCGCCGCCGGCGTAGCGCGGGTCACCACTTCCCATTTTTCAAGGAGTTTTTTATCCGTATCCTGTACGAGCATGCCGCCATCCACCGAAAAACACTCTTTGGCGTCCCTGGGTGCGCGTACGGCTTTCACAATACGCAGGTTCTTTTTCCGTTTGAGAATCTCCAGCGCCTCGTTCTGGAAATCAGGCGCCGCGACGACTTCCAGAAATAGTTCCCCCAGATTTTCCGCAACGGCCGCGTCAATCGTGACGTTAGACGCTACGATACCCCCGAAGATCGACACCGGATCGCAGGCCAGGGTCTTGGCGAAGGCTTCCAGGAGAGTGTCGCCCAGAGCTATGCCGCAGGGGCTGTTGTGCTTTACCGCGGCACAGCAGGCTTTTGCGCAGGTGTCCCCCGCCGGAACGAGGCGCTTCACTTCGTCATCGCCGATTGGTTTGGTCCCGTCCGCGTTAAGGCCAAAGGCGCAGGCCGCTTTCCAGGCCGAATCCAAATCCCGGATATTGTTGTAACTCAGCTCTTTACCGTGAAGCTGTTCCATACCGGCAATTGCGCCGGGCCTGCCGGTGTCAAGATAAAGCGCCGCGGATTGGTGGCTGTTTTCGCCGTAACGCAGGCTGCCGGATTTCTTGAGGGAAAGCGGCCAAAATGCGGGATATTCGCAAGGAACGTTTTCGCTCTCATCTGCCCGTGGCGGGCTATCCAGTTCAAGAAGATAGCGGGCAATGGCGGCGTCATAAGCGGAAGTGAGATCAAAGACTTTCCCGGCCAGGCGTTTCCTGAACTCCAAAGAAACACTTCCCGTTTTAAGGCCCTTTACGGTTTCGGCGTAGTCGGCCGGATCGGTGAGGACGATTACATCCCGGAAGTTTTTCGCCGCGGAGCGCAGCATGGCCGGCCCGCCTATGTCGATGAATTCGACGGTCTCCTCAAGCGGGAAGTCGGCGCGAACCTTCTCAAAAAAGGGATAGAGGTTCACGCATACGAGATCGATGGTTTCCAGCTTGAGGCGCTTGAGGGTTTCCATGTGGGAAGCCTCATCGCGCCGCGCGAGGAGCCCCGCATGAATCGCCGGGTGCAGGGTCTTCACCCGCCCGTCAAAGCACTCGGGAAAACCCGTGACAGATGAAACATCGGTGACGGGGATTTTATTTTCCCGCAGGTGTTTGGCCGTGCCGCCGGTGGAAATTATCTCCCAGCCCGATTCCGCAAGAAACGCAGCCAGTTCCGTAATTCCGTTTTTATCGTAAACACTGATAAGCGCGCGTTTTTTCATGTTGCCCCCAACTGCCCAATCATAAACATCACGCCTTCAACAATGGCTATGTGTTCTTCCCTGTGAACACGCTCGGCGAGAATTTCTGTGGTGTCGCCTAACAGAACCGGAACCTTGCGCTGCAAGATGATGGGGCCGGTGTCGGTTCCCGCGTCCACCTTGTGAACGGTGCAGCCCGACTCGGTTTCCCCGGCGGCAAGAACGGCCCGGTGAACACGCTCGCCGTACATGCCCTCGCCGCCAAACTTCGGGAGCAGCGCCGGGTGAATGTTAATTATCCTGCCTGAATATTCATCCAACATGGCGCCAGCCAAAATCGAAAGAAAGCCGGCCATGACAACCAGCCCTATTTCCTTCTCCCGGCAAAGGCGCAGTATACGATCCGAAAGCTCAGCTCCCCGCTCCGGTTTGGGAAGGCGAAGATTCGGCTTTTCAACAAAGGCCGGAATCCCCGCTGCCCTTGCCCGCTCCAGGGCATAAGCCCCGCTTCGGTCGGAAACGACAACAGCAATCTTGCCTACGATAAAGCCATCGCTGGTTTTTCTCTCAATATCAAAAGCGCCGTTTTTCTCCGCGTCCAGCAGGGCCTGAAGATTAGTCCCGTTACCCGAAACGAGGACGAGGATATTGATATCAGACAAAAGTTAATTCCCCCGCGGCCCCTCGCGTTTTTTCCACCCGGCCGATTTCCCAGGCGGGGAAGCCTTTTTCTTCCAGTAAGGCCGCCGCTCTCATTACGTCTTCCGGCGCAAGGGCCAGCACGAAACCGATGCCCATGTTATAGGTGTTGAACATGAGCTTTCTTATGTTAACATCAGAACGCAGAATTTCCTCTCCCGCTTTTTGTGCCGCAGCTCCTGTCAGGCCGCCGTTGGCGTTTTTCACGCCGTAGGCGATTCTTGCGAAGACAGGCGGAACTTTCCAGCGGCCGCTGTATCCGGGGCTCAGGGGATCACGAATCACTGCAGAGAGGGGTGTATGATTTTTTTCCGGTTGAGATTGACACCCGCCATCCGGCTGAAGTGTATGATTTTTTTCCGGTTGAGATTGACGCCCGCTGTCCGATTGTGATGTATGAAAAAACATACGCGGTACATTTTCGTAAAAGCCGCCGCCTGTGATATGGGCCATGCCGCGAACCTCAACTTCGTTCATCAGTTCCAAAACGGGTCTGACGTACAGTCGCGCCGGTTCCAGAAGGGCCTGTCCGATGGGCATGCCGCCAAAGTCTTCGCTCAAATTCGGGATGACTTTACGTATGAGACTGAACCCGCTTGAGTGCGGCCCGGACGAGGCGACGCCGAGCAGCGCGTCACCCTCGCGGATTTTCCTGCCGTCGACGATTTTCTTGCGATCAACGATGCCCACGGCGAAACCGGCGATGTCGTATTTTCCCTCGTCGTAGAAACCGGGCATTTCAGCGGTTTCCCCGCCCAGGAGGACCGCGCCGGTTTCGCGGCAGCCGGCGGCGACGCCCTTCACCAGGGAGGCCGCAACATCGGCGTCGAGTTTTCCGCATGCAAGATAGTCCAGGAAAAACAGGGGCCGCGCCCCGTGGCAGAGTATGTCGTTCACACACATTGCCACGCAGTCAATACCCACGGTGTCAAATTTTTTCAACTGAAACGCGATGTCGAGTTTGGTTCCCACGCCGTCGGCGCCCGACACCAGAACCGGCTCTTCCATGGCCGCGCCGCCAGCGATAAAATCTTTCAGCGAAAACATCCCCGCGAAACTGCCGATGCTGTTCAGTACCGCGCTTGAGGCGGTCGCGGCCGCGAGTTCTCGGTATTTCCCCACGGCCTTGTAACCTTCTTCTATGTCAACGCCCGCTTCTTTGTAGTTCATTTTGATCGTTATCCTTTTTCATACACGTATGAAATAATATACGTGTATAAATTATCATACTGTATGAATTATTGTACCCTGCTCATTATCTCGACGGGGCCGGGCACGGGGACGGGGTATTCGCCGGTAAAGCAGCCCAGGCAGTAGCCGCCTGACTCCTCTCCCGTTGCCCCTAGGGCTTCCAGCAGACCTTCCACGGAGATGAAGGCGAGGCTGTCCGTGCCCAGGGATTCGCAGAGTTCTTCCGGGCTGGAGCCGTTGCTGATGAGGTCTTTGCGGTGGGGCGTGTCGATGCCGAAGAAGCAGGGGCAGCGAACCGGTGGGGAACAGATACGCATGTGGACTTCCCTCGCGCCGGCCGCGCGCAGGATGGCGGCAAGCCGGCGGCTTGTTGTGCCACGCACGATTGAATCGTCGATGATGACCACGCGCTTGTCCCGCACCTCGCCGGCGATGACGTTGTGCTTCACCAATACGTACTCCTCGCGCTGCCTCTGGCTCGGCGCGATGAAGGTGCGTCCCACGTACTTGCTTTTAACGATACCCAGCCCGAAAGGCGTTCCCGTTGCGCGGCCGTAGCCGATTGCGGCGGGTATGCCCGAATCCGGCACGCCGATGACGAGGTCGGCCTCCACCCTGGATTCCCTTCCCAGAATCATCCCGGCGCGGACGCGGGCGTTGTACACGTCCACTTTGTCAATCACGCTGTCGGGTCTCGCGAAGTAGATGTATTCAAAAGAGCACACAGCCCGGCTGGTTTTCTCGCAGAACGTATAGGTCAGAACCCGCCCCTTGCTGATGATCACTATTTCGCCGGGCTCAATGTCCCTGACGAATGTCCCGCCCACGGCGTCGATTGCGCATGATTCGCTGGCGAGAATCCAGCCGCCTTCGAGCTGTCCAAGGCAAAGCGGGCGGATGCCGTTGGGGTCTCTCGCGCCCACGAGGGCGTCGTCGGTGAGCACCGCGAGGGCGTAAGAGCCTTTGATAAACTGAATGGTATCAGTTAACGCCCGCTCAAGGCCTTTCATGTAATTCCTGGCGATGAGGTTGATGATCACTTCGCTGTCGCTTGAAGAAGCGAAAGTCACCCCCGCGTCTTCCAGCAGTTCACGGACCACGCCGGCGTTGGTGAGGGTACCGTTATGTGCTACAGCGATGGAGCCGAGTTTGAAGCGGCTGGAAAAGGGCTGGGCGTTTTCCAGGATACTTGCACCCGAAGTGGAATAGCGCACGTGCCCTATTGCGGCGGGCCCCTTGAGCTGTTCAATGATCTCCGGCTTGAACACTTCGCTGACGAGTCCCATGGCCCGGTGGTTTTCAATCACCCTGTCTTTTATCGCGGCTATGCCCGCACTCTCCTGTCCCCGGTGCTGGAGGGAAAGAAGCCCGTAATAGACGAAGGTCGCCGCGTCTCTTTCGCTGTCGTCAAGGAAAACCCCGACAACGCCGCACTCTTCATGAAGCTTATCCTCCGGATAAGCTTCATGGCGTAACTTGTCCTCTGGACAAGTTTCACGCCTGCTTTTGTTTTCTTCACTAGGTGTTATCAATTCTTTCACAGTTCCACTCCCTGGTTTTCCCTCTCAAAGTCAGCTTTCATTTTGGAACGCGCCATGACGAGTTTTTCTTTTAGCGCGGGATATTTGATGGCGAGGATTTGACAGGCGAGGTGAGCCGCATTAGCCCCGTTGTCAACGCCCACGGTCGCCACGGGAATGGGCCTGGGCATCTGCACGATGGAGAGAAGCGCGTCCAGCCCCCCAAGGCCGCCGGAACTGACGGGAAGGCCGATGACCGGAACGAGGGTCTGACTGGCGATTACTCCCGGCAAATGCGCGGCGAGTCCCGCCCCCGCGATGATAACCTCAACGCCATCCGCCTCAAGCCGCCGCAGGGTCTCCGTGAGCAGCTCCGGCACGCGGTGCGCCGAAAGCACATGGCTGCTGAACTCCACCCCCATCTCACGCAAAACATCCGCTGTCTTCTTCATGACGGGCTTGTCGGTTTGGGAACCGAAAATGATGGCGGCTTTCATACGAAGATAATATCATAGGGACTGGGGACTGGGGAATAGGGGAGTAAGGGATGTCAGGGCCACTGCGTGAAACTTAATTTGAATTCCAAATTCTTAGTCTTTCATATTGGCATTCAAAAAAATGAGAATCATTGGTAACTACTTCCGCACCATATACGATTGCTGTCGCTCCGATGATAGCATCAGGCAGTTTGAGTTTTGTAGATCGACTTAGAGCTATTGTTTCATCCTCTATAAGTTGACTAAGCGGTATTATGGGAATTAGCTGGAGGAATTCATTAACTGCGTTTTCCTCATCAGGTGTAATATCAGGATGTTTTAGCAGTTCTAGCTTGACAATGACACTGGTAAAACATTCATGTTGTGAGAGCAGCGAAGGCAAATCAATAATACTGTTGTCCTTTTTCAGAAAATTAATTATGACATTGGTATCAAGAAGGAGTAGCAACCTAATTATCCCATTCTTCCCGGACTTTGCGCTGATATGCTATGCCATCCATACCGCCGAAGGCGTTTTCCCCCAGGCAGCCTTGCAACGCTTGAAGTTTGGCTTTTATTTCTTCCGGGTTGGCGTGGTTAACCGCCCAAATTGCTCCCGCAGATTCAAGGTCTTTATCTACAGTAGCCGGAGTAAAGGTGAGTATGGCCTTCCCAACCGGCACTTCCGGAGGCACATCAACAAAGAGACGACGATTGGAAGGTATCTCGACTGTCTTTTCTATTTTCATGCGTTGAGTATATAATAACCCGAAGCAAATGACAAGTTTACGTAAAACAGATAGGGGTCGTCATAATTGAAAACACAAGAGGATATTTTGTCTGAACTTGAAGATATGAATAATTCGCAGATAGACTATTCTGATTTACCGCCTATGACAGAAGAAGAGCGGAAAACGACGCAGTTATATTTCAAGGATTTTCTGGACAAGCTGCCCCCGGAGATGGTAAAGGAACTGATAAAACGCCGCCTTTAGGGTGCCAGGCACCATTTATGTCTACAAACAATAAAAAAGCGGCCTTTTAAGCCGCTATAAAATTTGGTGCCAGGCACCGTTTATTGATTTTAAGCTGGTCACCCGGAACCACCCTTGCCTTGAACCGCGCCTCGTCCACGCCGACAAGGAGGACGACCTGCCCGCGCTCGCTCTCCGCGCTGCCGGCCGAGCCGACAAGTATCGCGGTCTGGGCCATGGCCTCGATGATGAGCACGCCGGGCATCACGGGCGACGCCGGGAAGTGGCCTTGAAAAAACTCCTCGTTGGCGGTGATGTTTTTGATTCCGGTGCCGGAAGTTGCGGAACTGGAAATGTCCACCACGCGGTCGACAAGGAGGAAAGGATAGCGGTGCGGCAGCACGGCCCTTATGTCGTCTATGTAGAGAGTTTTCATACGCGGCATTATACCCGCCCGAACAGGCATAGTCAAGCCCCCAAGCACGACAAGCGATTACGCTCTACCGCCCCCCACGGGATGCTTCACGCATCTATTCGCGAGCGGCTTCAAAGAGCCAACCCACCTTCGTTATATCTATAGGATTCATTCCGCCTATAGATAATACTCCACCTAGATAAGAGAAATCCATATTACCATCGTGTAGAATGTAATCATCATCAATTTCTACACGCGTCCCTCGCCCGAAAAGTCCACTCATATTTTCGTATAGAGCCTTAGGGGCAACATTCCTAGGAATTGAAATGTACATATCCGCTTGCCCATCACTTTTCCCATCTTTAATAGTATCAAGCATGACTCTGGATTCTGTAGGCGAACTTATTGTTCTCAGAACGATAGCTTCCTTCGCACTTGCAAAGACCGCCTGCAAAATCATCAGTGCCATAAGTAATTTCGTCTTCCGCGAACCCTTCGGTTTTGCGGGTTTGGAAACTTGATTATTCTTCTTCATTTTATGCCCCCTTAGTTAAAAACGGTGCCTGGCACCATTTTTAGTCAAGCCCCTCGACGAACTGTGCTTAGCATCTTCTATTGGTGTTATTTTACTATTTTTTGGCGGTTATTTCAAGAAAAAGGTGCCAGGCACCATTATGTTTGTCATGTTTTGACGGGCAAAAACCCGGCTCCGTGCAGTGTATGGGGTGGTGCCTGGCACCAAAGGAGACCCTTATGAGGAAAAAACGTAATTTCATCCCCGGCGCGACCTACCATGTAACAAGCCGGACAAATGACAAAAACAGGGCTTTTGGACGTTACCTGGGCCAAAGAATCATGCTTTTGACCCTGGAAGACGCCAAGGAAAAGTTTAACTTCCGGCTGCACAATTTCTGCGTAATGCCGACCCATATTCATCTGCTCATAACCCCTGCTGATGGCACAGACCTATCCGGGATTATGCACTGGGTAAAAACCCACTCGGCTAAACGATGGAATTGTATTCATGGCTCAATCGATCACCTATGGGGGAACCGTTACTTTGCACGGATAATAAAAGACCTCTATGATTATTTCTCTGTCTTTGGCTATATCGATAGGAACCCTGTAAAATCCGGCCTTGCCCTTTTCCCTCAAGATTGGCGGCCATCCGGTGCGTATTATATCGCCAACAACATTAGCGGCCTCGTAGACTACACCCCGACAGACCGGCTGGGGTATGTGAAGTATTTACCGGCGCCAAAAATGGTGCCTGGCACCAAATTAGAAGATGTAGACAAGCGCCTTGATCAATTTCTTGGTATTGAGCAGAGCTGAAGTTAAGCCTCTAGAAAGATGACATTTGTCATAAAAAACAGGGAAAAATACGGTTCCGTGCAGTTATGGGTTATGAAAAAGCCTAAAAAACGGACATCTTTTAAGGAAGATGCGGGTAAAATACTGCTTGACTTGGGTAAGTTGATTTTTGGCAGTGTTTTTATTGGTGGTATCTTGCGAGGTGAAATACCGCATGATATATTGATTATAGGCGGAATTGTGACAGCTATGGTATTAATAATTACCGGTTTTTTTCTCGGACTAAAAGAGAAAAAGAACGGGGATAGCGATTCCCCGCCGAAACAGGAGTAAGACATGGATATTTCACTTTTTCCATTGGTCGCAATATTCATATTTGGTATGGTGCTTACGGCCGTTGCCCTTATAAGGGACTGGTGGGAACGCCACTAAACTCGCTAACATAATTGGCGACTCCCTGGTCCCCAACCTCCAACCCCCTAGTCCCCTATTACTCCCTTGCCCACCTGTAACAATTACGCTATTCTTTTTGTTATTCGTTAAGAGAGAAACATCGAGGAGGCAACGTGATAGAGGTCAACAACCTGGTAAGACGCTACGGGAAGCATATAGCGGTTGATCACGCGAGTTTCAAGATTGAAAAGGGCGAAATTGTAGGGTTCCTGGGGCCTAACGGCGCGGGAAAATCGACGACCATGAATATCCTTACAGGGTATCTTTCGGCCACAGAGGGGACTGTCAGGATTGACGGCCAGGATATTCTGGAAAATCCCACCGGAATCAAGAGGAAAATCGGCTATATGCCTGAGAATCCCCCCCTCTATCAGGATATGACGGTGACGGAGTTTCTTTCTTTTGCGGCGGAGATAAAGGGCATTCCGGCCGCCGACCGAAAGGCAAAGATGAACTCGATCATGGAGACCGTGGGAGTCGGGGAAGTTCAAAAAAGGCTGATAAAGAACCTTTCCAAGGGGTACAAGCAGCGCGTGGGGCTTGCCCAGGCGATGATCGCCGACCCGCAGGCGCTAATTCTCGACGAGCCCACGGCGGGCCTCGACCCCAAGCAGATACTTGAGATTCGCGACCTCATCATCGAGCTGGGGAAGGACCGCACGATTATCCTCAGTTCCCACATCCTGCCCGAGGTGAGCGCCGTCTGCAAGAGGGTTCTCATCATCAATGAGGGAAAGATCGTGGCGGACGACAGCCCGGAGAACCTCGGCAAGCGCATCCTTGGGGGGACTCACATCCACCTGCGGCTGGGCGCAACGAACGCGGCTGTTACCGGCGCGCTGGGGAAGATTCCTACCATAAAGAAACTGGAGTTCCAGGAGTCCCAGGAAAGCGGCTCAGTTGAGGTCATCGCGGAAGCGGCGAAAGACACGGACATACGCAACGATCTCTTCCGGGCGCTGGCCTCCGCGAATATCCCGATTCTCATGATGCGCTCCCTTGATTTGAGCCTTGAGGACATCTTCCTCAATCTTACTACCACAGAAGAGGGGGGGAAATAATGCTCGCAATTTTCAAACGGGAGCTGAAAGCGTATTTTCTTACTCCTATCGGCTATCTTTACGTGGGACTGTTCCTGCTCCTTTCGGGGGTGTTCTTCTTCTTCGATAATCTGATGAGCGGAAGCTCGCAGTTTTCGGGTTTTCTGGGCAGTATATTGATGATCTACCTTTTTGCCATCCCGCTTTTGACCATGCGCCTTTTCGCCGAGGAAAAGCGGCAGAAAACCGATCAGCTTCTCCTCACGAGTCCCGTGTCCATAGCCGGTATTGTGTGCGGGAAGTTCCTCGCGGCGCTGACTGTTTTCTGCGGAACTTTGGTTTTTACGGTGGCATACGCGGTGGTTATCTCTATATACGGCGATCTTGAGGCCCTGGAAACCTTTGGCAGTTATATCGGCTTTATCTTTCTCGGCGCCTCTTATATTGCCGTGGGGATGTTTCTTTCGGCTGTCACCGAAAACCAGCTCACCGCCGCGCTGGTTAGTTTTTTCACCCTCTTTTTCATCTGGCTTATCGATCCCATTAGTCAAATTATTCCGTCGGATTCGAGGACCGGCATCATCTCTGCGGTGGTATTGCTGGCCGCTTTACTCCTCTTCGTTTTCCTTAACACCAGAAACTGGGTAATCGTCGCGGGCGCGGCGATTCTTGGCGCGCTTGCNATNGGCGGTTTTTACCTTTTCAAACCGGATATCTTTTTCGGCTTCATCAGCAANGTCCTTGGGTGGTTTTCCCTGAACCGCCGCTANCAGTCTTTTACGATGGGGCTTTTGAAGTTTGACGCTCTTTTNTATTACGCTTCTTTCTCGGGCCTCTTCCTTTTCCTGACGNTAAGGCTAATCGAAAAACGGCGGTGGAATTAGGAGGACATGATGAAAGCAATTGATAGTATACGTGAGTCCTTTAAAACCCGGCAGGTAAAATACGGCGGTTACGCGGCGCTGATAACGCTGGCGGTGATTATCGGCCTTATCTTTCTGAACCTGATGACGGAGCAGCTTTCGCCGCAGATAGATTTGACTTACAGCGGGATCTTCTCACTTTCGGGGGAGACGATTCAGGTGCTTGAAAACGTCAAGACCCCGGTCAAATTCTACGGACTTTGGCGGCCGGGGGAAGAGGACACGAATGTGCAGGACGTGATAAACCTCTATCTGTCGCGAAACCGCAATATAACTTTTGAGCTGGTAGACCCCGACAGGAATCCGGGTTTTGTAATGCGGTACGACAGGGAAAGGCGTGGAATTATGCGCGGTAGTCTCATCGTGGAAGGGGACAAGGGCTACAGGGTCATTGCTCCTTCGGATATGTACGATTATACCCAGAACCAGCAGGGCGGCTCTTACATTACCGGGGTCTCGGTAGAGCGGAGGATTACGAGCGCGCTTCTTTTTGCCGGTACGGGTGAAATGCCGGTGGTGTACGAACTTGCCGGGCACTCGGAAATTCCCCTCGCGGCTTATGGTTTTCAGGACATACTGGAACGTGAGAATTATTCCATGGGTTCGGTGAACCTCCTTTTGTACGATATGCCGCAAGACGCCTCGGCTATTGTTTTCAACAGCCCCACAAGGGATATAACCCCGGACGAAGCGGAAAAACTTCTCGATTACCTTGATAAAGGCGGCCGCCTATTAATTATGACGGATTATAGTATCCAGGATCTGACCAACCTTAATATGGTTCTGGCAAGTTACGGCATTGAGTTTAATTACGGGATCGTTATTGAGACCGATCCCTATTATGTTGCCATTGATCCGAGGACGGAATGGCCTGATCTGGCGGATCACGAGATCACGAGGCCGCTTATGGACAAGAGCCGAACCCCGGTGGTTCTGCTTGAGGCGATGTCGCTATCACAACTGGAAACAAAGCGGCGCTCGGTGGAAATCACGCCGTTGATGACAACATCAAGCAGCGCTTTCCATCGTACCGATCTGTATGAGAGCTCCCCAACCAGGGTCGCGTCGGATATCCCCGGCCCGCTTATGATTGGAGCTGCGATTATGGATCCTTCGTGGATACAGGGGGAAGAACCACAGGCTCGGATAGTCGTCATCGGCGGGGGAACCCTTCTCTCTCTCGCTGTCCAGGGCTTCGACGCTAACCTGGACCTCTTTATGAACAGCCTTACCTGGCTTCAGGATCGCCCCGAGAACATCACGGTAAGATCAAAGAGTCTTTACCTCCTGCCCCTCAGGATGAATCTCGCGCAAGTCATTATATACGGGGCGCTGTTCATTTTTGTGTTTCCAATGGCCTTCTTTATTACCGGTTTTGTGACCTGGTTGAGACGGCGGCATCTGTAGAGGTTGGGGATATGTCGAAGAATGCGAAAACGCTAATCATTGTCCTGGCCGCGGTACTGCTCCTTGGGGGGGGATACTTCTGGAGCCTGAACCGGAGCAAGGGCAGCGCGCCTGTGTATCAGCCGTATACGCCTCCCGTGACGCTTGGGAACCTTCTGGCCTCAGATATTGTCAAGATAGAAACCTCAAGAGTTACGCTTGAAAAAAAAGACGAGGTCTGGGAAGTCGTTTATTATGAAGAGGGAATTCCGCCCGCCGGAATTGCGCTGGATCAGCAAAGGGTTCTTTCCATGACCTATTCCCTGGCAAACGTCTGGACCGAGCTGCTCGTGGAAGAGGAGCCGGAAGATATTTCGATTTTCGGGCTGGATGAACCTTCATCACGGCTTGTCGTTACCGATGTATCGGGCGGGAAGGTGGAATATATTCTGGGAAACCTGACCCCTTCAAGGCTGAGTTACTATGTAATGCAGGAGGGTGATCCGGCGGTATACTCTGTCGCTTCTTACGTGGGCGAGTATCTGCAGCTTGACCTGGACTATTTACGGCAGAGATACATTATCCCGTATATTGTACCCGAAGAACTCGTCCGTTTGATAATTGAATCGCCCGCGCACCGAATCGAAGTCAACTTACGGCCGGAATCGCTGCCGCTTCATTTGGCTTCTCTCTATTCCGCATATATCCTTACTGCTCCCTATCAGCTCCCGCGCGCTGTAAGCAATGACGGCTTGTCCAATCTGCTGTCAGCCCTGGCCAGTCTTGGGGTTATGGACTTTATTGACGATAATCCCGCGTCCTTGCGCCCCTACGGGCTTGATAACCCCGTTAGGGTTATCTTTCAGGGTGAAACCGAGTCCCTGGACCTGCTGCTCGGAGACGCGATTAACGGAATGCGTTACGCGAAATTTCCCCACGCTCCGGGGGTATTTACGGTCTATGGTGCTGAAGACCTCGTTAATGCCAACCCGTTCTCCCTGTTCGACAAGTTCGCCCTGCTCGTTAATATTCAGTCAGTGGATCGCATAACGGTAAGCGGCGGAGGAAGAACCCTCAATGTGGAAGTAAATGACAGGGAGGAAGTGCCGGTCTTTTCCCTGAACGGGAGAAGGGCGGAGGAGAGGTCTTTCAGGCAATTATACCAGGCGGTAATCGGACTTCTTGCAGACGCCGAATTCCGCGCCGATCCGGATTTTGTATATGACCCTAACAATGACGAGAATATTACCATTGAATACCAGCTTTTTACCCCTCCGGGAGAGCGGGTATCCATTACGCTCCTCCCATATAACCGGGATTTCTATGTCCTCCGGCAGGAGGGGACAATGGAATTTTTAATTTCGCGGACTCAGGTTCGCCGCATTTACGACACCGCGGACTCTCTTGTCTTTGAGGAGTAAATAGGGAATACTGGAAACATGGACTCGGGACAGATTGTTTATATTCTGGGCCGGCTTGTTTTGGGCGCCGCGGCGTCATTTTTGGCTATTATGCTCTGGTCCAGAATCAGGGACGCAGCCTGGATACTTGTTATAATTGGCACAATCGTCGCTTATGTGGAAACGGTTTATTCCATATTAACCCTTTTGGGTATTGCCAACGAGTATATCATTCTGGGTTCAATGTCTTTGTTGTCAATTTTACTGCCCTGCCTCTCAACGTTATTCTTTATCGCGGCATTTGCGGTGATGGTTGCCCGCAAGTATCGCCGTCGCTAAATTGAAGGAGTATACATGAAAGCCCTGATTTTGGGTTTCGCGGTTATCGCCGTGGCGGTTTTGGCCGTCTTGCCTGCCGGCCTTGGCTGGGCGCAGGACGTGTTGGCTTTTCTCCGGGGCAGCCTGCCCGTAATCGCAGTTCTAATCGGGCTGATTCTCATCTTTGTGGGAGTAGCGGATATTAAGGATAGAGCGGAGGAGAGGAAGGAGAAAAGAGAAGAGTGAAAAATTTACCACGAACCAATATGGACAAGAGGATCAAAAGGTGACAGTCACCTTTATGGTCACTTTTTTAAATATCTTGCTTTTGTATCCATATTGTGATACGCTTCAGCAATAGAAAGGAATACCATGCAAAATACACATGTGCGACCGGTAAGGGATCTGCGTAACCGTTACGCGGAAATAGAACAGCTTGTCGAAAAACACGACTCGGTCATTATCACCAAAAACGGCCGGGGGGCGGCTGTTCTTATCAATATAGATGATTATATTGAAGTGGAGGAATATCTACATATAAAGTATGTGAATGATAAACTTGTAGAAGCCGAACTGGAAGCCCAAAAACCGGGTATAAAATGGACACCTTATAGAAAAGCTCTGAAGAAATTACGAGATAAATACGGTGGCTTATGAGGTAAAGCTGCTTGATTTAGCAGAAAGTGATCTTGATGAAATTTGCCGATATTTATCACAGTTTTACCCCGGTACTCCGAGCAGGTTTCTTGATGCGCTTGAGAAGGATTTTGATAATATAAGCATAAATCCAAAAATGTTTCCAAAATATGAGTATAATAGTGAGTATCGAAAAATGGCCACCAGCGATTTCCTTGTTTTCTATAAAATAGATGATAAGAACAGCCAAGTTTACATTTACCGTATTCTACATGGAAAGCGAAGTGTCGGTACAATATTAAAGGAACTGGAATCCGGAGCCAAAACATAAAAAAGGTGACTCTCACCTTATAAAAGGTTCCTCAATTTCTTCAGAAATTAACAGCGAATATTTCCTGGGTTTTCTGTAAGCATTTCCCCAGGCTTCCTTTTTCCGGTATTCCCGTATTTTTTCAATGTCAAATTCGGCCATATATATGCCTTCCGCTTCACCTGCCTCGATGATAAGCGTGTCTCTTGATTCAATATTATTAGGGCTGGTTTCCCTGTAGGCGATGCCGTCATAAGCCAACGAATGTCCGTTGCAATCAGGTTTTCCGTACGCGTAATTGGCCATCGCGATACCAATCATGTTTTCAAAGGCCCTTGTTCGTAATTGAGCTTTCCTGTTTATTTCAATAGGGCAGGCGTTGGGAACCAAAACAATTTCGGCGCCCTTTAGCATTAATATACGCGCGCTTTCAGGAAATTCCCTGTCAAAGCAGATCATTGCGCCAATTTTTATTTGGCCGTTTTTTGTGTTTAATTCCGTGACATAAAAATCATCGCCGGGAGTTAAATACTTTTCCACGTCAAAAACGCAAGTATGGACTTTTGCGTAAGTTAGCACACAATTTCCCAAATAATCAATTATTGATACCGTATTCCTCGGTAAATCAGCCCATTTTTCCAGATACGTAATCCCTATTGCCATTTCCAGTTTTTTGGCGAGGTTTTGAAATTCTTTGAAGAAGACGCTGTTTGAATCTATCGCGCCTTTCGATAATTTTTCGCCATCTGTTTCTGGAGGGAAATTATAGCCAATATTCCACATTTCCGGAAAAAGAGCCAGATCAGCGCCCATTTCTTTGGCCAGTTTACAATGCATTATTCCCTTGTCCAGGTTTTTATTTGACTCATTCGCGGGAATTAACTGGAGCAAAGCTACTTTGAATTTGTTCATGTGTCCTCCATGACGTTATGTGCGTCCATATTTTCATACCAGCATTGCTTCAGGGTTGTCCTTTAAAATAATTTCTGTAACGGTATGTCTATGACTACTTAAAAAACACATTAAATCCTTTTTCAAATCATTTTGATAATAATTTTTATTTATTCTAATAGCACCTGAAATATGCCATCCATTAGAACCCCGGTAGTCCATAAACAATGGTTGTATGTAGTTTTTTGCCATAAAGAATTGCCATACATATAATGATATTCCCATGTGTATATGTATATTGCACCATTTAAATATATTGCGAATTATTGCAGTATTTAGATTTGGAATAGTTATATATTTATTCTTGTAAATAAAATCAATAAATATATCAGATGTTATTTTTACTGGATTATTATTATTCAGTATTTCTTCTATTCCCAGAGCATTTTTTATTCTGAGCTCAATGCTCTGTCTAATTAAATATGACAAAGTTGTAAAATATGCCTGATTTGAGTAATCAACAATACCATTAGCAAGTAAATTTGTAAACCACGCAATATCACCACCGGTTATACTCCTATTCATTCCAACTTCGAATCCTGGTTTCAATTTTAAAAACACTTCAAGATAATCAACAACTGCAGTAACATCCCAAATAATTCTTTTTAAGAATTTCGTTTTAAATAATAAATATTCACCCTTGTAAATATCCCCAATTGGAGTATTGTTAAGGTATTCTTTTATCCCCTTTATAGTTTCCTGAAAAATAATATTAAACGAATAAAGCTGATATTCAAAATGCTTTTTTATATCTTTATTTGCAACTTTTTCCAAAAATATTTGTGCACATAAATGTTCTGTTGTATATTTCTTCCTGGGAAAACACCTGTAAATTTGATTAATTCTTTGAACAATAGCATTATAAAATTTTGTACTATGATAATCAAATAAAAGTTCAAAATCACATTCAAATACTAACTGATCATAATCCTGAAAAAACTGGGCGGAATCATTCATGATAATATGCTCTACATAGAGGCGATCATAATTTGACGGATATTTGATTTTTATTTTCGTCCAATCAATCATTATTACCTCCAATGATTAACCATATATATTACAACAGCAACTAACGCCTCTGTGCGAGATCTTCCCTCAATCCTTTTCCTTTGGCAAAAGCAGCCTTCCCATAAAAGCGCAAATACTCTGCTGGGTCATAATGCCTAACAGCGTGGGCAGGGCAACGGCTTCAGGGAAAAAGCTTACCGCGATTGTGGTAACGGCGCTGATGTTTCGCAGGCCGCCGGAAAAAAACATGGTAATGCCTTTTTCCGGTTTGCTTCTGACGACAATGGATGAAAGCTTTGAAAGCAAAAAGCTGCCGATTGTGAGCAGAATGCACACTCCAAAAAGCATCCAGATTTTTAAATCGTCGAAGTGAATCCTTGACGCGACCGGCGAAGTGTTCGCGGCAATAACCAGCACAATTATCGGCTTTGAGAGGGGATCGAGAAAAGGACAAACCAGGGAGGGAATTTTGCTCCGGCTGGTCTCGTTAAGCGTAACGCCGGCAATCGTCGGGATTACCACCATGAGGATCAGGGAAATGGCAATGCCGCTCATGTCCATCGTTACCTTCGTGCCCAGAAGAACCGAAATGGTTCCCGGTATCACCAGCGGTGAAAGCAGGGTATCAAGCAGGATCAGGGTCAGGCAAAGGGCCTTGTCGCCGCCAAATATGCCGGTCCACAGGAATCCCGTGACGGCCGTGGGGCCTGAATAAATAAGGACATAGCCGGCGATTGTGTCCGGGTCGCCGCCGAAAAGAAGGGAAGCGGAAAGCAGGGCAATGAGAGGCATCGCAACATGGGCGGATAGGAAAAAACCCAGTATGGGAAGGGGAGACCGGATGGTACTGCCGAACTCGACGACCCGCAGCCTCAACGCGCCGGCAAGGGTGAAAAAGCCAAAGAGCCACGGAACGAAGGGGCGCAGGTGTATGAAAACGCCCGGCAGAAAAAAGCCCAGCAGTATGCCCAAAGGCGTCAACACGGGCATCAGCCGGTTCAGTGTTTTGTTAATCCCTGATAGTCTACTTAGGTCCATGGAGCGCATTGATGTCAGATTAATGATCATCTGTTTTCCTTGCAATAGGCATTTTTTGCGAATGCCAAAGGTATCGGGACGTTCTTCAATATGCCCCCTTGACTTTTTTGATTTTTCTGTGGCAAGATCTGAATTCACCCTTTAGTTTGTGGAAAGGTAAGGTATGAAGACAGAATTTGTTAGTCCCGCGAAAGCGGTACGGAAGTGGTTTTTGCTTGACGCCGAAGGAAAGGTCCTGGGCAGGGTTGCGGCCAGGGTGGCTTCTATAGTCAGGGGAAAGGAAAAGGTAGCTTTTGCGCCTCATCAGGAAGTGGGGGATTATGTGGTGGTAATTAACGCGGATAAAATCGCGCTTACCGGCAACAAGGCCAAGCAGAAGCAGTACCACCGCCATACCGGGTATGTCGGCGGCCTTAAAACGACTAATTTTGAGAAATTAATCGAAAGGCGCTCGACATCTCCCCTCGAATTGGCGATTAAGGGGATGCTTCCAAAGGGCCCCCTTGGGCGGAAGCTCTCCAAAAACGTAAAGATTTATTCCGGGTCTGAGCATCCCCATGCCGCTCAGTCCCTGCAGAAGATCGAATTATAACGCGAGGTAAGACTGGATGGTAAAGAATCTTGGTATAGGAACAGGCCGCAGAAAGACTTCTGTCGCGCGGG
>JGI24698J34947_10000341_pt1 | contig 20673 bp, 20 predicted proteins | sample TergutMp193P3_FD_34947 | JGI IMG/M metagenome (IMG submission 34947) | reverse complement strand
CTGAATTCAAAGCGGGCCGTGTCTTCCTGGTCTGTGTACTTGGGCACCCGGATGGCGGCGCTGCGGTTGCCCAGGCTGAAAAAGGCGTTGATGGGGGCTTCAAAGCCCGGGATGAGCCGCCTGTAGCTGTTTGTGCTTGGGTTGGTGATGGCAAGCAGCGCCGGGCCGTGTTTGAGAACGCCGCCTATATACCAGAGGGCCATCTGGCTCAAAAAGCCGTAGCCGTCTTTGGAATAAAACAGATTTTTGCCGCCCTTGCGAAGCATTTGGTGGAAGTGCATACCGCTTCCCGCCTCGCCATAAATGGGCTTGGGCATGAACGTGACGCTATGGCCGCGCTGCACCGCTACGTTTTTGGCTACGTACTTGACCTTTTGACAACTGTCGCCGGCTTTTAAGATACCAAAGAGCGGCGTTTCGATTTCGCACTGACCGGGGCCGCCCACCTCGTGGTGGTGGTATTTGACTTCAACGCCCATGGCTTCAAGCGTCAGGCACATTTCCGAGCGAACGTCATGGAATTGATCCTTGGGGCGTATGGCGTGATAGCCGCCGTGGAGCTGGATAAAATGCCCGTGAGGCCCCATGGGGGCGTTCCAGTCCCCCTCCAGGCAGTCAACCCTGTAAGAGGCCACGTTTGAGCCGTTTTCCACTTCAACGTTGTTGAATATGTAAAACTCGTACTCAGGCCCCCATATGCTCTCGTCCGCATAGCCAAGCGAGCGCATGTATTCTTCGGCGCGGACGACGATATTTCTTGGGTCGTAGGCAAAGGGCTTCTTTGTATCGGCTTCGTACGCTGAACAGATGAAGCTCAGCGTGGGATGTTCGCAAAAGGGGTCGTGAAAAGCCGTTTTTAAATCAGGCAAGAGCACCATGTCGCCCGAGCTGACTGATTTCAGCCCGACGGAAGAGGCGTCAAACCCCACGCCATCGCGGAACAGGTGTTCGTTAAACTGGTTTGCAGGAATGGTTACATGACGCCATGTCCCCCACAGATCGCTGAACTTCAGGTCAACTATCTGGTAGCCGTTTTCTGTGATGAAACGCCTTGCTTCCTCAATATCATTTTTGAACATCTGTGTCTCCCCAAAAAATACGAGATTGAAAGAGAATAACCCATTTCGCTTCTAAATCAAGATTGCATCTTTCAGGGAACAGGGGCTGGAGCGGTTCAACTTTGAGATGCAATGTAACAAAGCTAATATGTTAGGGGAAGCGCTATAGAAATGGAATCAAGTTGTATTGATTAAAGTTATAAACCGCTCCCATATACGCTCGCTCCTTATTCGCCACCATCCCATCAAAGGAAGCACGGGCCAGCCCTTGAAGCGGTTTCTGTAGGTCAGCAACAGTCGCCCATTGATCCCATTGAGACCATTGAGCGGCTCTACGCGGTATAGCGCCTTCTCGCTCACGCAAAAACCGCGAATGTTGTATTTAATTTCAAAAACCTCGCCGTCTTCAATAATTTCCGGCGATACGCTGCGGTGACGGGGGTGCCATAGATGATAGTTCTGACCATCCAGAAGCGATTCGCGCACCAGCGCGAAAGGGGCGTCGGTGTCCCTCGCTATTTCAAATTGCCAGACAGGACGTTTCATGCCAGGTTGCGCTCAAAAGGAATTACGCATGGTTAAAAAAATGTTGCGTCCGCAGGGCGCTTCAATGCAACTCCCCACTCCCCACTGAATAATTATTTAACGATAAACCCAGGCAGGGCGTCATCTGCGGGGGTTATCAGGTAGGGTTTGGAAGCGTTGTCTGAAGCGCACAGCAGCATACCGTGGCTCTCGATACCCATTAGTTTTCTTGGGGCCAGGTTGGCTACCACCACCACGCTCCTGTTAATCAACTGCTCCGGCTCGTATGCCTTGCCTATGCCGCCAACGATGGTTCTTGTCTCCAGGCCGATGTCAACCTTCATTTTTATTAACTTGTCGCTCTTGGGAACCCGCTGGGCTTCGAGAATCTTGCCAATCCTGAGGTCTGTTTTACAAAAGGCGTCGTAGTCCGTGGTTTCGCGCAGTTCAGGCACGTCTAACTTTGGCGGCTGAGGCACATGGGGCTGTTGCAGAGTTTCAATTTCGGCGATGGCGGAATCTTTATCAATCCTGGCAAACAGTGGCTTGGCGTCTTTTACGGGGCAGGGCGCCGGTTCTTCAATATTCAAGTCGGCGAATCGCTGTTTTTCCACCTTGCCTGTAAGTCCCAGCGACTCCCACAGAAGTTGGCACATCTCCGGCATAACGGGCGCGGCAAGCAGCGCCGTCATCCGCAGCGCGCGGTACAACTGGGCCAATACTGTATCAAGCTTGGCGGCATTTGATTCATTCTTTGCCAAATTCCATGGCTCAGACTTAACTATGTAGCCGTCCAGACCCCTGAGAGTCCCCCACAGGCACTCTAACGCGGCGCTGAAGTTATTTTGTTCCATCTTTGCCAAATATTCAGGGGCCGTTTTGCCGATTAAATCCCGGATTTCAATGTCGGCTTCGTCCCATACGGCAGGCGCGGGAACAACGCCTGAACGGTACTTGTGAAGCATACTGATAGAACGGCTGGCTAAATTGCCTAAGCCGTTGGCTAAATCGGCGTTGAGACGATCCATAAAGCCCTCAAGGGTAAAAGTGCGGTCGTGACCAATCTGCATATCTCTGATGAGAAAAAATCTGGCGGCGTCAATGCCGAAGCGCAGCAATTCCTTTGGTCTGACTATATTGCCCAGGGATTTGCTCATCTTTGTGTCGCCCATCAGCCACCATCCATGGGCCAGTATGGTCTTTGGCAGTTGCTGACGGACTCTGTCCGGCAATTCTCCATTAAGGTCGTCGCCAGCCTCGCGGAATATAGCCATCAGGAAAGCGGGCCAGTAAACGGCGTGAAACCTGAGTATATCCTTGCCCACAACCTGAACCGCAGGCGGCCAGTAGCCCGCCTTGCACCCGCTCATGTAGCTGAGCAGCGCGTCAAACCAGACATAGACGACGTGGGCTTCGTCCCCTGGAACAGGAATGCCCCAGGCTATGGAAGTCCTGCTGATGGAGAGGTCTTGCAGATGGCCCCGTTCGCCATTCGGCGCTACGAACTGCTTGACTTCGTTAAGGCGGAATTCGGGTCTGACAAATTCAGGGTAGCGGTCATAGAGCTGGAGCAGCCAGTTTTCATAGGCAGAGAGCTTAAAGAAGTAACTTTCTTCTTTAAGCGTGGTCAAGGTATGGCCCAGCCCCTGGGCTTGCAGCTCCTTGACCTGGGTTTCCGTGACGAAGGCCTCGTCGGAAACGCTGTAAAGGCCCTCGTAGGTGGCCTTATAGATGTCGCCCTTGGCGGATAATTCACTGAAGCGGCGCTGAACCATGTCTTTGTGGGATTGATGCGTCGTCCTGACAAAGTGGTCCTGGGTAAGCCCCATCTGCTTCCACAGGTTTTCAAAGTTTGGCGCCACTTCGTCAACTAATTGCTGGGGTTTAACGCCTTGCTCAAGGGCGGTTTTTTCTATTTTTTGGCCGTGCTCATCGGCGCCGGTTAAAAAGTAAACGTCATCGCCCAACATGCGGTGATGCCGCGCCAGCACGTCAACCAGAATAGTAGTGTACGTATGGCCGATGTGTGGCCTGTCGTTTACGTAGTACATCGGCGTGGTGATAAAAAACCGCTTAGGCACATATCCTCCCAGTATCTAGTGTAGCATCTTGAGACATCCGCCACTCTTTTGCGGAGAGAGAATGGCCTGTCGCGGCAGCGGGGGGCCATTCGTCCTCGTTTTTTTTATTATTTTACAACTCCTTTGTTTGCAACGGTTTTACGCCTATGGCGTTATCTGCCTCGTATGGCAAGACGGATAAGCCGGAGAAACAGTACGACTTTCCAGGTCAAGATTGCGAAAAGCAATCTTGACCTGGAAAAAACCTGAAACGGGCGAAATCAGTATGAAGGCCCTTCTTTCAAGGATTCAGGCGTGATTACATCCCTGAACTTGAAATAAACCCACGTCTGATACGCAATCACGATGGGCAGGAAGCAGACCACTACCCCCAGCATGATTTTAAGCGTTGGATGGCTTGAGGCGGAGTTAAAAGCCGTCACCGAGTACGCGGGGTCCATGCTGGAGAGCAGCAGGTTGGGGAACATGCCCGCCACGCCAAATAGCGTCACGCCAAGGATGAGCAGCGAAGAGCAGAACCAGGCTCTCCAACAGCGGCCAATGGAAAGCATAAACCACTGTCCGAAAAGGCCCAGAACAGCCAAAAGCGGGAGTATCAGCCAATACGGCTTGGCCAGGACATTTGCCCATAAGGGCGTATAAATGGCCGTCATCACAAGGAATACAACGGCAAGCAGCGCTTCAAATATCCAGAGCCTTTTTGCCATAGAGACTGCCTTTGCCTGAAATTCGCCTGTGGCGCGCGTGGAGAGCCAGATTGCTCCGTGGACGCAGAAAACCAGCACAAAGGTAACGCCGCCGACAAGGCCGTATGGGTTTAGCAGCGTGAATAGATTACCCTGGAACAATCCATCTTTATCTAGTGGTAATCCCATGAAAATATTTGAAAAGGCGACGCCGAGGAGCAACGCGGGCAGGAAAGAGCCGATGACGAGACAGGTATCCCAGACCCTTTTCCAGGCGGGGCTGTCTATCTGCCGCCTGAATTCAAACACCACGCCTCGCAGTATCAGGGCAAACAGCAGTAACATCAATGGGGTGTAAAGGCCGGAAAACATGATGGCATAAGCCGTTGGAAAGGCGGCGAAGGTAACGCCTCCGGCGGTTATGAGCCAAACTTCGTTTCCATCCCAAAAAGGCCCCATGGCGTTTACAACGGCTCTCTTTTCAAATTCGTCCCTTGCCAAAAACGGAAACAGAGTTCCAAGCCCCAGGTCAAAGCCGTCCAGCATAAAATAGACCGCCCAGGCCACGCCCCAGATAGCAAACCATATAGTTTCAAGCATGGTCAACTCCTTCAGGCCCTTTACGGGCAAATTTTACAAGAAGATAAAAATCCACGGCGCCCAGCAACGCGTAAACGGCAAAAAAGGCTATCAGCGACGCGCCAACCTGGCTTACGGCGATGGGGCTGACGGCGTCAGACGTTTTCATTAGTCCATAGACAATCCACGGCTGTCTGCCCAATTCGGCCACAGTCCATCCAAACAGGTTTGCCAGGTAGGGCAGGGGGATCATGAATGGCAATATTTTAAGCAAGAGGGTTTGCCCTTCTATCCGCTTTCGCTTGAGCCAGGCCCATAGAGCGACAATTATGAACAAGCCGCCCAGCGCAACCATTATCCTGAAGCTCAAAAAGACGGGCAAAACGGGCGGACGGGTTTCCGGCGGAAAATCCTTCAGCCCCTTAACCTCTGTGCCGGGGCTGTGGCCCGCGAGAATACTCAGAGCGCTTGGCACGGCAATAGCCTGGACGGCGTTTTTTTCATTAGCCGCGTCGGGCCAGGTGAATAAGTGCATGGGGGCGTTGCGCGTTGTCTCCCAGTGGGATTCCATGGCGGCTAACTTGGCGGGCTGGGCGTCTTTCAGGTTCCCCGCGCTTATGTGCCCAAACCCAAGCTCAAGCAAAGCAAAGATGAGCGTCCACAGGGAAGCTACCTTAAAGCTCTTTGTGAAAAACTCCGTTTCGTTTTTACGGATCAGGTGCCAGGCGGAGATGCCCAAAACAAAGAATCCGGCCAGAATGTAAGCGCCTCCCAGCGTGTGGACAAATTCTAAAATCGCGTATTTTTGCGTGATTATTTTTATAAAGTTGGCTAGTTCGGCGCGACCGTTGTTGATGATGTAGCCAACCGGATGCTGCATCCAGGCGTTTGCCGACAAAATCCAGTAGGCGCTTATGTTGCTGGCTATTGCCACAATCCATATTGACGCGCAGTGCAGCTTTGGCGGGAGCTTTTTCCAGCCGAAGAACCACACGGCAATAAAGGTGGATTCCAGGAAGAAGGCGACGCTGGCCTCAATAGCCAGGAGTGAGCCGAATATATCGCCCACAAATTTGGAGTAGTTGCTCCAGTTAGTCCCAAACTGGAATTCCAGCGTGATGCCCGTGACTATGCCTACCGCAAAGTTGATGAGGAACAGCTTTCCCCAAAACTTTGCCATTCGCTTGTAGTCGTCGTCACGCTTGACCAAGTACATGGTTTCCATGATGGCTACCAGGAAACTCAGCCCCAGCGTCAGGGGCACAAAGAGAAAGTGGAAGTAAGTCGCAACGGCAAATTGCAGACGCGACAAGGTCAGAACATCCATTCAGGCCTCCTTTCCTGTAGATTGAAGGACGTTTGCAACGGTTGGCGTAGCCGGACGAGAGGATAATTATCCATCTGCCATTATAATCAAAATCGGAGGAATAAGTGAGCTGATTGCAAAACCTCCAGCTTTGCCAGAAACGCGGACGCCAGACCCGCATTTTTCAGTAATTGCGCACTGGCGTGCGATGTTTCCAGGAGGTTTTGCAATTACCTCACTACACCTGGCATGAATGGCTGTAACCTAATACAATCAACCAAGCGCGGCATAGGCTAGAATTACAAACAGGCTTCCAACCAAAAACCATATCAGCGGATGCCGATACCATCGGTTAAAATCGTGAGTGTCTAAACGTTGCGGCGCCTGGCTTTTTGCGCAATCATCAAGAAGAGCGTGGATGGCCCTCAAAACCGCATCCTGGTTTTTTATCACGGGGAATACCCCTATATCGCTTTCGTTCATAAATAATCTATAGACAGTATCCCTGTCAATTTCGGTTTCTTTTATGAGCTGATTGATTGCGCGCGCCCTCATGGCGTTTGACAAGCTATTGAGTATTTGCTCAATTTCGCCCGTCTGCAAAGCTACTTTTATGTAATTCGCAATCATCAAGTCCGTTTCAAGATATTTCGCGGAATCGTACCTTCTCATCGTTTCACCGGCGCAAAAGCGCTTCCCCTTAGGTTATTAATGAGCAGATATTCAGGGTAGTTCAACTTTGAGAAGCCGAACTGCTCTGAAACCATTGTACTCCTCCTTGGCAAGCATTATACATTGGAAACGATGTAATCTCCGCAAATGTTTAAGTTATTGTGGTCTGTAGCCACAATGCCTAATCCGTTCCCCGATATGTTTCAACCTTGAAAAAGTTGAACCATCACTGCTCCCGAAAAAAAACAACGTGCAATCATGTGACTTTTATGATAACCTGCAAGGTCATAGAGTGGTTCAAGTTTGAGATTTGAGCCGTTCTGTGCCGGGATTTGCTTGCAAACCCCGGCCGTGCGCCTGGGTCTGCCGGCATGATTTTCAAGAGAGAAAGTGAGGCCGCGCTCCCTGAATAACTTGCTGCATCAATATTGCGGAGCGCAATTTTGATGCGGGGATGAAAGACAAGACCTCACTTTATGGCAGATTCCTATTTCCAGCTTCTCTCCCGGTGTTCAGACGACCAGCTAAAGCGCATCTGCGAGCTTCGCAGGCTGCCTGTGCCCAACGGCTGCGATAATTCCGGCAATGGCAGGCATCGTTTGCTGAAAACGATGGTCTTTCATCTGGAATCCAACAAACAGCTCATCAACGCCATTGCAAATTTGCCTTCCAACGCGTTGCGCGCCTTGAAGTTCCTGAGTGAAAAAACTGAAAAAAACATAGCGCCGGATGAAGGTTTGATTCGGAAACTCTTTGACCTCGGCCTTGCGCTGCCAGGCGTCAACGGCTCTAATGACTGGGTTGTGCCTGAGCGCGTGGGGGACGCCTTAGAAGACTTCGATGACGGGGCGCTCAGTTTTCAGGCCGAAGACGAAGTGGCGCTGCGGTCAGCGACGCCATTTGGGTTTTCCCTCGCGCTGACCTCTGTCCTGCTGCGCTGCGTAAATGGGATAAGAGTATTAAAGGGCGGCCTTCCGGCCAAAAAAGAGCTGGCCCAGCTTTTGAACAAAAACGCTTTTTTGACAAATGAAAAAGACGCCACGCTGGTCTTTGCCCTCCTGCACAGGATGGGGTTGCTCTGGAGCCGCGAAGGATATGTTGACAGCTTGATTCCGGCTGTCATCGCCCATCCGCCGCGATGGGTGGCGGAGAGGGCCTTTGCCAAACTTCTGGAAGACGACCTTAAACAGTGGAAAATGCCCCCTGCGGAGGCCAGGCGCTTTCTGCTGCTGCATCTGCTGGAGCGCAGGGGTCAAATACTGGAAATCAAGCCGTTCCTTGCTTTTTTACAGACGCTGCAACCTCTGGATGAGCATCGTATAAAAACGTCCTTTTTGCCCTTTCTCATCAGGATGGGTTTGGTAGCCACAGACGCCGGGGCTGAACACTTTGCCCTCACAGACCATGGGCTTGCCTTAGCTCAGGAGTACCTTGCCAGAGACCCCATTGGGACGATGGGTCATTGGGCGCCGATGGATCAGGTTGCCCCCCTGATTACCCAGCCAACGTTGGAACTGCTTACCCATGCGGTTCAAAACCCGCATCGTCTGTTGAGGCTTGCCCAATTAGCGGAGGTTGAAACCATTGACACGATGGTCAGCTTCCGCCTTGCCGCGAACACGCTCGTGAAGGCATTAGATTCAGGGGTATCGCTGGAAGAAGCCAGGAGCTATCTCAAAGGGGCTGACGAAACCGAGCTTCCCCAGCCCCTTTGCAGCCTTTTACGGGATATTGGGGAGCGTATGGGCGAGGTCGAGGTTGAAAGGGGAGTCCGCCTGGTGCGTACACGCACGGCCAGCCTGGCAAACGAACTCTGCGTGCGCCCCGAATTGGCTTCACTGGCGCTGGAGCCAATCAGCGATACCGTGATGCAGGTCAAAGGGGACGCCAACGCCTTTGTCCTGTTAAAACAGGCAGGTTTTATTCCAAAGCCCGTCAGGTTTTTACCTGTGAGCGTTGATAATAATGAAAACCTTTATATTTGGGCCATGGCCTGCCTGGCGCTTGTTGACGAAAAGGGCATGAATAGCTACCTGGAACCGGTACGCCAGATGATTCACGACGCCCTGCAACGCGTTCAGGCCGATGACCCCAGTTTGTTTCATGAAATCAAGCGCCGCGTGCCGATGCTGCATCCCGAAGGCGACCCTAAACAGGCGCTCGAAGAAACGCAGCGCATACTGGAATACGCCAGCGAGCAAAACCTGAACGCCGAAATAACCTACATGCCCTTGGCGGCCCACCGCGCCCAGCCCCGCAGGGTAACGCCCAGATCAATAGAGGGCGAACACCTGAACGCCTACTGTCACCTTCACCAGGAAGAAATGAGCTTTCGCCTGGCCCGCATATTGGGCGTGAGGCTGCTGAGTGAAAAAGGGCAGGAGATATAGCAATTGGTTTTTTGTTGATTTTCTCTATCAAATCTTTCTGGCCGCCGCAATTCTTCAAAATTCAGACTGCTTCATCAACGCTTTCTGCCTCCGAGGGAGCCATGGCTTGAGCCTTGCTCATCAGCCAGCCCTTTCTCCTGACCCAAGACATTGTTGTCATGCTTGCCCGACTCCGATTGACTGCCTTTCTGAACCGAATGCAATTCTGATGTGGAATCTAAATCCTGAAGCTGAAAACCTGACTGCTTCAGTAACTCTACAGTCTTAAGCGTAGCGAAGTTTGATCTGGTTGACTGCGTCTGGAATGTTTGTTACTATGCCTCCATAACCTTTGCGCGGTGCGAAGGATTCAGGTTAGAGTTTACTCATGGTAAGCCACGAGCGATGTGACTGTTTTGGAATGGGGTGTCCAATAAGCAGAACCGTGGTCTCCGGAGTTGGAATTGCGTTAGCGGCCACAATCGCGCTCAAAGCCGATGACAAGGCTGATGAGGGCAGATTCCGCCTAGGTGCTGGAGTTTCCATTGTGATGCCAACGGGGAACAACCTGAAAAGTGGGCTGGGGCTCGGTCCTGTTTTCACTGCCGAGATGAAACTGACCAATAGGCAGTTGCTCCAGGGGAAGTTGGAGTATGTCCATTTCAGAGAAAAGGACATTGATCTTGAAACCAGAGAATATTGGCAAAACGTGAGCAGCCTGAGGTTGGGAGCGGATTGGGTCTATAGCTTTGATTCCAATGACCATGGATTTTATGTTCTTGGCGGCGTCAGTGTTGTGAATGATGCTTGGAAATCAGTCCAGTTTGATCGGAGTAGGGCTTTGTATTCCACCCGTCACAACAATTTCCATTCCCTTCTGGTTGTGGGCGGCGGATATACATTCAGGAGGTTCGCAATTGAGCACACGCGATTATTTGATTTCGCGGGCAGACCGGCTGGCTATGCGTGGGAGATTCGACCCAGCGGGTGGCGTTGACGAATAACGCGACAGAAAACAGCGTCCCCAGAACAATCACAAACCAGTTGGTCTTTTTTTCTATGGATAAAAACACATTGCGGATTTCATTGTTATAAAGCGTCGCCTGGTCGCTGTTGCTTTGGGAATGAGAAAAGAGGGATGTTAGACAAGCAAATAGGAATGTTAAAAATAAACGCATATTATTCCTTTGCTGGAAAGGGGATAAAGCGATAAACAAAAACGAATAATAAATATGCAGCGCAAATAACTATGAATAGATTGGGATGGCGAGTGTATAAAGTCAAATTGTTTTTTATTGGTATTTGGAGAGAGGTCATACCAGGAATATCCGCCGGTAGTTTATTTATCAATTTGCCAGCTGGAGAAATAAAGGTAGAAATGCCGGTATTACTGCACCTGACTACCCATCTATTTGTTTCCACCGCCCTGAAAGTGGCGTGGCGCAATAATTGTTCCCTGCCAAATAAATTAAAATAATATTCATCCAAAATTTGCACCAAGAATAAAGCTCCATCTCTGGTAAGTCTAAGGGCGTGGTAAGGAAAAATGGCCTCATAACAAAGAGACGTCCCAAATTCAATATCCTGTAGCTTTAAGCAAGGGGCGGGTGGTAAAATAGCTCCATGAGGGTTCACACGTTCATCAATGTTTAACCAACTGGAAGGGAAAGGCCAGTATTCACCAAAAGGGACTAAGTATTCCTTGTGATATGGGTATGGTTCGGACATACCGGGTATAAAAAGAAGCGCGGAGTTTCGGATAGATACCGTATCCTTGAAACTGACTACATCGGGTGAACCCGTGAGGAGAGCAATATTGTAAAAATCAACCAGTTCTTGTACAGTATCCTGAATCCATAGAATTAACCCAGGCGGTTTTGAAAGAACGCCTTCGGGCCAAACAATCAAATCAATTTTATTAGTTTTTTCAACTTTTTTCATGGAATCACGTATAAATTTCTCCATATTATCGTCTGATTCAAGCTGACCTCTGTCAACGGCTGGCTGCATAATAAGAATATTGATATATTCGGAATCATGAGCATTAGTCCGATTGTGAATCGTAACAAATCCAAAGGTTGTAAGAGAAAATATAATAATGGCAGCATACAAAAGATAAATTTTACGATGACTGATAATTAGGATATATATTAAGACATTGACAAGTACAATAAAGAATGATAATCCAGGCAGGCCAATCAAAGATGTTATTTGAATAAAAATTGGCCAGGGAGCTAGTGAAACGCCTAGCTGATACCAGGGGCCGGAAAAAAGTAAATAGGGATATAGGGCAACCCTGCAAAATTCAATTAGCGCCCACAATGCGGGGATTGCGAATATTGCCAAACCGAGTGGGGTTCGATGAAAGAGGTAATGGCTCAAAAGCAGCCATATAAAGAAGAAAAACAAGTAAAAAATATAACAAAAAAGACCTACTAAAAAAATGCCAAGAAAAGTCAAAGAGGTAAGATGAAAGTTGGTCAAGACCCAAAAAATCAGACAAGCGCCAATGAAAATAAAAGTTGTCAAAAATGATTGATAAAACAATTTGACAACTTTTGTGTTTGGCGATAGAGTAAGAAATAGTGGAACCAATGAAACAAAAATTAATATAGCGCCGAAATCAGTAAAAAAAGAAACACATAATAACAGACTAGATAAAATAGGTAGTAAAATATTTTTATTGAATAATTTGTGCTTCACAGCAGTGTCCTCCTTGAATTAAAGGTAAACAAAAAGAAAAATAGAGGCAATAAAAAATAACCGATGAGCAATAAGATATAGGGTATGGCGGATGAAACCTTGTTGGATAGAGCGGGGTCTTCATACTTAAAATGGGGGCCGTCTGATACGTCTAATTTATCTTCAAAAGAAAAGGATGGATTGAGTCTTTTGGCCTCATTGAATTTATGCTCTATATATTCCTGAGCCTTTTGTCCCCAGTTGCTAATCAGGTTTATCAGATGAGTAATGCGGTCTATGCCCATGCCCGAAAGTTCCTGAACGGATAATAAATACATGGAGTATGGAGAAAGGCAGGATAGCTGAATGGCTAACCTTGCCTGTCTGATGGACGCTGTTCTCAAATCAGTCTCCATTGCGCTCACTTTTTCATAATATTGAATGTTTAATTTTGACAGTTCGGCTTTATCCCATGCTTCTTCTCGGGACATACCCTGATCCAAAAAGGGCCGCATCGCGTTGCGGATGGCCTCTTCCCGCTCTACATTCATAATATAATTAATTTCACGCTGTACCACAGCCGCATCGGGAATTTTTATGGCTGCCTTTGCTATATAGGGGCTTATCGTTGGGATGACTAATACGAATAATATCCATACGGCAAAACATGAAAAGACAGATAGTGTTTGATCTAATATTACTGATGATAAAAATGTGCCTAAACAATAAAAAAGCACAACATAAATTATTGAAACCATAAAGATAATCAATAGTGATAGCCACTGATTTAATCCCCATCCAAGCCCCCCGGTAATCGCCAGATACATGGAAGCAAGGAGGAATACCGTTGCTATTGGCAGTAATGCGGCTATGCCGCCCCCCAATATCTTACCTGAAATAACCTTTGTTCTGGGAACTGCCGAAGAAAGCAATAGCCTCAACGTCCCTTCCCGCACTTCACGATTGACGCTGTCATAACTCAGCAAGAGGGCCAGCAGGCTGCCGAGTAAGCCTATAAGGGCTATCATGTCTAAATTTATGCGTGAATTACTAAGGGGGTCGTCCTCCAGGCTACTATCGGAATCGGTATAACTGATGCCGCTGACTGAAACTACGGGTTCAGCTATGATTTCCATTGGCGCCGGGGGGACTATGGGCATCGCCAGCGCGCCGATTCTGTTATAGTTGGCATATTTATAGGCGCTCTCCTCCTGCGCCTTTGTCCTGAGCAAGTAATCGTCGTATTTTGCCTTGTAGTCAAAATGGCGCGTGAGCATCATTATACAAAAAGTTATTAGGATAAACAAGAAGGCTATCAAAAATCTAAAACTGTGAACGTGTTCAATGATTTCTTTCTTAGCAATGGGAATGAGCATTGGTTACCTCCATCATCCTTCCCTTAAATCCAGCAACATGAACTGTCTGTAGGCTACTAGCATGAGGACGCTTATCACGAGACAGAGAATAAGCATTGAAGTAATCGCGGGTATCAAATCCGAAACAAACGCCGCTCTTTTGAAAGCGAAACCAGACCTGGGGTCTTTTAAGATATTGTTCTTGTGTCGCAGTATGGCGTCCCTGGCGTGTAAGGCGTTTTGAAGTCCGCTGCCCACAATCTCCGTGCTGGCGTTGTTGTATATGTCTGATGGAGAAAGAAAATCAAGTATGCGCTTAGTTTTGGCATGATAGTCAAATTGATTTCGGGCCTTCTCCCAATCGCTTTCATTTTCGGCCTGCATATCGTCAAGCCGGCTTCTGGCGTCTAACTCTCTATCAGTGGAATGCACAGTCTCAAACATGGTCGCTACCCATCTTTGAGTGCGGGCCTCTTCCATGGCCCTGGGGGATGGCAGCGCGGCCAGTAGATTTGAGGCGTAGGGAATCAATGCCGGAAGTATGAATGTGAGCAATAGCCAGAACATCATCCCGGTTATCAAACTCTCCTGGGGTCGTCTGGTGGATATGGAAATAATAAGACCCGCCAGCAAAAAGAACAGGATATATATCAGCGAAAACAGGGTAAACAAAAGAACCCGGATAATATCCGCGAATGTGGCCAGCATGTTGTTTGCGGCAAGAACAAGGCAGGATATGACCGTGAAAATTATGAATGGAATTGCCAGACACAGAAAAGACGAGAGTATTTTACCTAATATGATATGTCTTTTGGGAACGCCTGAGGCGCAGGTCAATTTCAATATGCCTGAAAATCTTTCGCCGGAAATTGATTCAAAGGTGATGAATATGGCCCCTAAGCTGAGCAGCACTTTAACGGCAAAGTTAAAGTCCAAAACGCTAAAGGCTGACATGCGCAGGGAGACGTTGCTTTTGCCAAGTGATTTGACTGAAAGCCTGCCAATCTGAATATCGTCCATCACTACGGCCATCGAAGAATATTGATCCGCGCCTTCGGCAAAAACGCTTAAAGGATTTGGAGGCACGGCGACATGAAATGAATCGTTTGCGGCTATTGTCTCATTGTATTCAGCCAGTCTGGTTTTGTAATTGCCAATATTGACAAAAAGGCCGCCAAAAAACATGATTGCGAGCAGTACCACAATCAAATAAAAACGAAATGACGTCAGGTTGAGCAATGTTTCGTGGATCAGGATTTTTTTTAGCATGTTATCTCTCAAACAGCAGGGTTGATAATTTTTCAGAAAATATTAGCATCAATGCGTAGGCAATAAATGTTATGCTAAATAAAATTATAAAATCAGTTGAAACAGGCGTAAAATTGCTATCTAACAATGCTCTCCTTACCTCTCTGCAACTAAAGGTTAAGGGGTTATATTTGGCAATTCCTTGAATCCACTGGGGCGCCAGGGTTATATTAAAATAAGCTGGGCTGGCAATTGGCACTATCATCATGGCAAAGCCAAAAAATAAATCCTTCAGTGATTGATTATTGATAAATATGGCAACTAAAATTCCAAGGGAGTACCAAAATAAAGATAATAGCGAAAGCGTAAAAAGCAAAGTTGCAATATTCTGAACCCCTAAAAAATATTGTGTTTTGAGCAAAAATATAGCTGCGACGAATAATATTGAAAGGCGGGTGATTTCAAAAAAAGTATTAGATATAGAACGCGCAATTACATAGGTTCTTAACGAAACGCCGGAGGTGATTAGGATTGGCATTATTCCGCTTTGCTTGTCAGCTATGATGGAATGATGAGCCAGATGTACCATGGCAGTGGTCAGGACACATATAAGACCTGGGATCAGATATTCAACATATCTATATTGATGGTCTTTGTAGGTAATCACATTAGACGAACTGGCAAATACCATGGTAAATAGCAATACGCTCATCGCCGGAGTCATCAATTTAAAAAAGACGGGGAGCACCTTGGCATAGTTAGTCTTCCACTCCCTCCAGGCAATAATGCGAATGCTTGCTAACACTCTATATCTCCTTTTGCCAGTTGAACAAAAACGTCTTCCAGTGAAGCGTCAAGATGGTCAATTCTGACAACCGTGCCTGCCGACATACAGTAATTAAGTAATTCGTGCAGGCTTTGACCTTCACTATTGTAAGGGAAAACCCAATCTGTGGGGGATTCTATAAAATAATCGCCAGCCATTATTGAAGCGTCAAAGCGCGGCGGATCCGCAAATGAAATTTTGACTTTAGTTTGGCTATAATAGTGTTTTAGGGCTTCCGGCTCAGCAAACGCTACTAGTTTGCCTTTGTTTAAAAAACCTATTTTATTGCACAGTGTTTCGGCTTCAAACAAATCATGGGTTGCGATTAAAATGGTAAGTTCACCTTCACTACATAGCTCCTTCAAGAATTGATGAAACTGAGCTTTCATTGCCGGATCAATGGCATAGGTTGGCTCATCTAAAAATAAAATATCAGGCTCTCCTAAAAAAACCCTTGCTAAATCCACTCTCCTGTAAAGTCCGCCCGAAAGCGTTCTGGCGGCGGCATCCGCTTTTTCTTCCAGACCAAAAATACCCAAAACGTTATCAATTTTTTTCCTGAGTTCTTTTTTGGGTATTTTTTTTAATGCTCCGTAAAAATAGAGATTTTCGTAAACAGTTAGTTCCGCGTCCAGGCTTGGCCGTTGAAACACCACGCCTAGCCGGTTTCGATATTTTTCTGTTTCCGAATTGATGTCATACCCAAGCACAGCAACATGGCCTTTTTTAGCTTTTAACAACGTTGTCAGGATATGAATGGTGGTGCTTTTACCTGAGCCATTTGGTCCAAGCAGGGCAAAAACGTCTCCTGGTTGCACAGAGAATGAGACATCATCCAGAGCCACGGTCCCATCAGGGTAACTGAAGCCCAAAGAATCAACACATATTCCTTCAACATTCATAGCCATTTTCCTGATCCGATTGGATTACTTCTTTGGCACCACAAACAATGAGTCTGGTATATCATCCGCAAATTCAAATTGGCTGATGTTGTATTCATAATAAAATTTGCCGCCATTGACATCGGTACTTTCTGTTGTATATTTTTTGGGAATCATTATGTCCTGAACCCTAGCGTAGCTCATAATTGTACGGCTAAATTTATATGATTTTTTTATGTTAATGGTTTCTATTTTATAAACAAGATAAGTTCCTGTATCAATCAAATACGTTACACGCAAATCCCTCCTTTCTGGTTTTGAATATTTTGCCTCCAACTTATAGTATTCTTTGCCATCCTGCACAATAACATTCACCAGGTCGAATATCATCTCTTTCCATGAACTTTTTTTTGTAAACGGAATTACTGGACTTTGAACACCGTCTTTTGCTTTTTGATAACCACCTTTTTCAGACGAAAACCATTCCCAAGTTTCCGCTTTGGCCATGTCAGTAATGCTTTTCATATAAAAAGGTTGACCTATTCTTTTTATTAAAATTGTTGCATCTATGTGATATTTTCCATTTTTATAGGTATCCACTCTATTAACGGTTTTTTTTCCATCATAAGAGTCATGACTTGTACTCGAAAGAATTATTCGATAAGGTTTAGGGTTAAAAAAAGCATCTCCTCCTAATGCGTTTCCAGCTAATTCCAGTATCTCAATTGCATTTGGAACAGGTTGTTTTGCCTGACTATACATAACGGATGCGGTAGCGATGAAAGACAGACTCATTACTGTCAGTTTTGCGATTCTATTCAACATTTCAAAACCTCTTAAATCAAAAAGTCAAGGAGAATCGTTGTAAAGAGAGTGGGCAAGCCTCCTTGCCTGCTTGCCTACTCTCTGTGCTATGTTATGGACTGTGTTACCGTGGGTTCTCTACCCTTGGTTGGGAATTTCAATTTTTTATAACTAGCCCCCCCGTAGTACAAGCGTTTTGGCCCCCGCCCAAGCAAGGCGAAAATATCACTTGGTTGCACAGAAAATGAGACGTCATCCAAGGCCACAGTCCCATCAGGGTAACTGAAGCTCAAAGAATCAACTCTTATTCCTTCACCATTCATAGCCATTCTCCTGATTCGATAGGATTACTTCTTTGGCACCACAAACAATGAGTCTGGTATATCATCCGCAAATTCAAATTTGCTGATGTTGTACTCATAATAATGTCTGCCACCCTTTTCATCAGTAGTTTCCATTATATATTTTTTTGGAATCATTACATCCTGAATCCTAAAGTAGCTCGTAAATGTACGACTCTGCTTAAATGAGTTTTTTGTGTTAATAGTTTCTATTTTATAAACAAGATGAGTTGTTGTATCAATCAAATACGTTGCACGATAATCGCTCATTTCTGGCTTTGTATATTTTGCCTCTAATTTATAGTATTCTTTGCCATCCTGTACAATAACGCTTACAGGTTCAAATATTAAATCTTTCCATACACTTTTGTTTGTAAACGGAATTTGTGGTCTGTGAATATCTGTTTTTTTATAACCACCGTCTTCAGATGAAACATGCTGCCAACTTTCCCCTTTGGCTATGTCAGTAATGATTTTTGCATAAAAAGGGGCGCCTATTCTTTTTATTAAAACAGATAAATCTATGTGGTATTTTCCATTTTTATAAGTATCCACACGATCAACTTTTTTTTCCCCATCATAGGAGTCATGACTTGTAGTTGAAAGAATTATTCGGTAGGGTTTAGGGTTAAAAAAAGCGTCTCCTCCTAATGCTTTTCCGGTCAATTCCAGAATCTCAGTTGCCTTTGGGACAGATTGTTTTGCCTGGCCGTACATCATGGATGCGGCAGCTATGAAAGACAGGTTCATTACTGCCAGTTTTGCGAATCTATTCAACATTTCAAAACCCCTTCACTCAAGAATTAAGGAGAATCGTTATCAGGAGAGTAGGCAAGTCTCCTTGCCTTACCTACTCTCCATTTATGGGCAGCCAATTGTAATCCCTTTCAACCTCACAGAATGTCCTGGTGCCATCAAAAAGGCTCAGTAATACAGCAAGATATGGGTGCAGATAAAAAGCGCCAATGATGCTTCTGTACCAAGAATCTAGCTCCAGCAACAATATCCGCTTGTTCCGTTTGGCCATGGTGTAGAGCGGGTTTAGCCGGTAAACGACATCGGGTAAATATTTCTCTGTCGTAACCATGACTGCTCCGCCGAGTCATGACCGATGAACCACACGATGCGCTTCATCGGTGATTTCAACTGATTTCTTACAACCTTGCGCGTCTCATTCGTGCCTCTTGCCTGCGACTACACACTTACTCCATATTGCCAAAATTTTCCCAGACGCCGACATGAATGTCAACCCCCCTTTTTTATTTTTTTTTTCATTTTTTTTGAAAATTTCTTAACTCCTTTATTTACAATGATTTACGCCTGCGACCTTACCCACCTCGCATAAGCCAACGAAAAAAATGTGGGTGTGGCAGGTGATGGATGAGCCTGATGGGTCTGCAACTTTCGGGGGATGCGCAAAAAATCGGCAAAACGCACAGCCCGTCTGGTTGTAGATAGCGTGATTCAACTTGCTCACGCCCCCCATATTGTTCGTTTGCGCCCGTTTTATTGGTTATAGATGTGATGCCTTGTAATCGCATAGCCTACCTCTACAAACTGCAAAAGCGGCTTGACGACTAATCTTATCCTATATCGCATGAATCACCTAAAAGCTCTCAACCCCTCAAGCCTCCGCTCCATCTCACCTTTCCCCCCATCACAAGCCGCCTCTGCCTCTTTCCCATATCCAGCCTCATGCTCATTCCAGAAGTCCCCAAGGTCAGCTTCCGCCGCTCCGTCTATCGTTTTGTCTAAGCCCCTCCCCCTGTCAACCTCTGTTAGGCTGCCCTTCTTCTTTTTCGGTTTTCTCAGTCGGCTTTACAGGGGCCATCTGCCCCATGTAGGCAAATTCACTCTGTGCCTTCGCAACCGACATTTCAATCAAGCAGCAGCCAGCCGGATTTAGCGAAACCGCAAAAGTCGCAGTGCAAGGCGCGATGACAGCCAAAGTCGCCAGGGAGCAACATGAAATAAGTTCTGGCAAATCAGCAATAAGCCCGTCAAGTGCAAAAAAACTAAGGCAGATAAAACAAATTGAACAGAAAAAAGCGGGTGAGGCATAGTAGGCCGACACTTATAAGATTTTATACTTATAGTCGTTTTACTTGTTGAATAAAAAACGTTCCGCAAGCCAAAGGAGCAGACGCGAATACCGTGGTGAATGACAGGACAACTCTTCAAAGTTACTGTCCTGCCAACCATCTTGCGTATTCCTCTTCCATCTTGACGTTTAGCTTCGCCATGAATTCTTCCCTGGCTGGTGAGGTCTAGTGAAAATTTGATTGAAAACGTCTCATGCTGAGGCTAGAATGGCACGATAGTAATAAAGGATGGAACTCATGGACATGACGCCAGAACAAGCTGCCGAAGCCGCAAAGGGAATGACCTTTGAAAAGGCCTGGCTCTACATGCAGGAAACACAGAAGCAATTTAGAGAAATACAGCAAGAAATCTCAAATCAATCCAGTGAATTACGGCAAGAAATCTCAAATCTATCCAAAAATATAGGCGGCCTCAACAACTCCATTGGAAAAATCACAGAAGCAATGTTTTTGCCAGAAATACATACAAAATTCAACACATTTGGATATAATTTCAATGTCAGTTCTACATCAACAAACAGAATATTCCGCGATGATGGTCAAGCAATAGCAGAAGCTGACATATACCTTGAAAATGGATCAATCTCAATGATTGTTGAAGTGAAAACAGAATTAACCAAAACAGACATAGACGAACATATAGAACGTATAGTAACAATCAAAAAATACTTCAATAAATACAACAACAATCGAAATATATTAGGGGCTGTAGCAGGAACAATAATAAATAGTAATATCATAAAATACGCACAAAAAAACGGATTGTTTGTTTTGGTTCAAAGTGGAGAATCAGTCAAAATAGCTGATATGCCAGAAGGTTTCAAGCCTAGAACGTGGTAGTCGTTTGGCTTGTGGAGCAAAAAACGCTCCACAAGTCAAATGAGCGGGGGCGAATACGCTCCTATCATGGCAGCATCAGCGGCTTTACAAGGCTACTGCCCCGCCAGCCATCTTGCGTATTCCTCTTCCATCTTGGCGTTTAGCTTCGCCAGGAATTCTTCCCTGGCCGCTTGCCCCATGATTTCAAACAGGTTGACGTCTTTATCGCCAATTTTATAACCTGGAGTCCCGCAGGAATATATCTAGGATAACCGTTTAAGCCTTGACGCGCAGTATTTTTTATAGAATTTGGTAATTGACAGATTGTATTTGTTAGAT
>JGI24698J34947_10000340_pt1 | contig 20716 bp, 21 predicted proteins | sample TergutMp193P3_FD_34947 | JGI IMG/M metagenome (IMG submission 34947) | reverse complement strand
GTTCTTTCAGAACATTTGGGATGGGTGGCGGAACACCCGGATGAATTTCCGCATAGCCGGTATATTTCACAGAGCCGGACGGCATGGCTTATGGCGCATGAGGAATTTTCGGAACTGGGGCAAAAGTTTACGGAGCGGCTTTATGAATGGCATTTCAAATGGCAACAGAGGTTTGAAGCGGAAAGCACGGCTCAGGCTGTGGCAAAAGGCTCAGAAGATATAAGAAAAAACAAAAATTCAAAAGACAGGGAAAAACTGGCGAAAGACCTTTATTTAAACACGGTTCATTTAATGGTTGGCGATGCTCAAAAACATATAGTCACTTTAAGCGGCCGCGCTGATTTTTTACAGGAGAGCATTCGTAAAATATGGCATAAAAACTGCCCTAATGATTCTTATTCAAAAATACTTCCAAGCATTGAAAACTCGCTCCAAAATTACGAAGAAATTTATTTTGGCGATATAAGAAAATTATTTTTTGAAGACCAAAAAAATTCCATACCGAGCATTGCAAGGCGAGAATTTTTGGAAACCATAATGGCAAATGACAATTGCAATTTGATTTTAAGTTTCTATTTTTCAAAAGTTTTTCGCCATATATCTAAAATTTCTTCTTGCCTGTGCGAATTCTATTCTAAAAAATGGGCTTTGTATGCAAGAGGTTTTAGCAGCAGGCAAAATTTGTTACCCTTGGGATAAAATATGATGGAAACAGCAATTCTCGCTTCTCTCTTATTCATTGCGCTAATTGTGCTTGCAGTGCTTTTGAACACTCAGCGTAAAATTTTAAAGGAATTGAAAAATATTCACATTCCTCCTCCGCAAAAAATTGAGTTCCCAAAAATTGAGTTCCCAAAGATTGAATTTCCGAAAATCGAAATTCCACCGGCAAAGGAAATCGTTATGGATTTGAAGCCGGTTGTTGAGGCTGTTAATAATTTGGATTTGAAGCCGGTTATAGAAGCCATTAAAGACAAGCCGAAAGAAATCATAACCGTTGAATTTTTGCAAAATTTGGCAAACACGCAGAGCGATTTGATAAAGGTACTGCAAGAAACTTCCACTCTGATGCGGGTGAACCAAGCCGAGTTTCAAAGCGGTCTGGAGACTTTCCACAAAACTATGGAAAAATTACTAGCGGAAATTCCAAGCGGCGAAAAAGAATTAAACCTCCAAAAGGAATTTATGCAAAAATTTGAAGAGGCATTTGTCAAGGTTCAGGAAACGGCCGCAGAAGCCATGAATGAGAATTCGCTTCGCCTTCAAGAAATCTTAACCGAATTTTTGAACAGAGAGGCTGCTAATAAATGAGTTTTTACAGCGAATCTCTTGCAAAAACCTTGCAGGAAAAAACTGCATATTTCAGGAATGCCGGTTTGAATGAAGAGGCGGAGTTATTGCAAATGAGGCTAAATTCCCTTGCGGAAAAACCAGTTCCAAATGCAATAGGTTTAGAAATTGTTCCTCAAGAAAATCAGGAAAAAAATGCAACAGTAGAGAATGTACGCAACAATTTGAAGGCAAAACTCGCTACAGAAACCCACCGCATTCCAGAACTTGAAAGGCAATACATTTTGGAAAATCTGGGTAATGCCAAAACTCTGGGGGAGTTAAAACCTTTGCGAATCTCCCGTATGGAGAGATTGCTAAAAATCAGCCGTGCGAGCCGCAGCGAAAAAATTCTGCCTCTTGATGTTAATGCGGAGTCAGACGCAGGCCCTTATAACAACGAAAAAACTCTTAACGAGGCATTGCGGTTAATCTATTCTCAAGACCCGCTTTGGATAGAGGATTTAAAAGAGCTGTATTTTTCCATTATGCCTTTGAGTTCGGCAGCAGCGACTTCCAAATCTCCGTTGTAAATTGTATATCGGTATTTGCTTTGTGTCAGGGCGAAATCTATTTCTTTTTTCGCATTTTCCAATCTCAATTTTAAGGATTCTTCCGTTTCTGTTTTACGCAAACGAAGTCGTTCTTCCAATTCTTCCATACTTGGCGGCAAAATTAAAATCCCGATTGCCTGCGGATAAACCCTGTCAAAATTAATTTTCCCAAAAACATCCAAATCAAAAGCAACATCTCTGCCTTCCGAGAGTTTTTGTTCCACAAAAGATTTAGGCGTCCCGTAATAATTGTTATGAACCTTATTCCATTCAACAAGCTCGTCGTTCTCTATCATTTTTTGAAATTCTTCTTCCGTCTTGAAAAAATAATGCACTCCGTTTACCTCTCCGGGGCGCGGATTTCTTGTGGTTGCCGAGATGGAATATACCACGTTTGGAAAATGCGGCATAACCTTGTTCATAAGCGTTGTTTTTCCCGCTCCGCTCGCCGCACTGAAGACGAAAAGATTGGGGGTCATTTTTTGCTCCCAGAATTGAACTTTAATAATTTTTCCCAATCAATTTCACCATTTTCTTTACAAAAAGCGTCTGAAAATTGCTTTGTAAATAGATTTATCATTTGGTTATAAGATTGCCTAAAATTATCATTCTGCTTACGGGCTTGCTTTCCTAACGGTTCAATTATTTCCAAATATAGACTTTCATTGCCTGAAATAAAAGCCCAAAATTCCTGACCGCAATATTTGAAATATTCACCCTTATCCGGTTGATTATCAATACCGTAGCAACAGCCATTTACCGCAATTATTTTGAGTTGCGAATTGCTTGTGCGTAAAGTTTTTTTTGCAGTTTTAAAATCAGTAATCAGTTTTTTTACCTGACTGCTGTTTCCCCAATTTTTACCTGACTTTATTGTTACAATATAACGAATATCGCCTCTATCAAATTCCAAATCAATATTTGGAATCCCTGATTTCCAACCGCCATAAACTTTTTTATTTATAAAAATAACTAAATTTTCAAGCCAATCACCAAAAATTGTCTCTTCATTTGATGAAATATGCGCATCAACAATACCCCGAACTATTTGTTCGGATGTTTCTGCATTTTTTGCCTTGAAAAGATATGGATTTTTTCGTTTCAAAACATCAGACAATTTTAATTTATCCAAACTTTTTAAGCGTTTTTCATGAAATTCCGCTATATATCCTTCTACGTATTTCTGTACATCATCCACATTTAATTTTTTCATACACCGTCTCAGGGTTAAATAGAGTATTTTGTTGTTGAGATTTTATTAAAGATACGTATTCGGGCATGATTTCAATCCCAATGGAATGTCTATTCATCCTTTCAGCTACAAATAAAGTTGTTCCTGAACCTGCAAAAGGGTCTAAAACCGTGTCGCCTTCTTTTGTAAATAATTTAATAAACCACTCAGGCAAAGCATTGGGAAACGTTGCGCTGTGATTTTTATTATTACATTCAGTGGACAAATGCAATACATTACTGGGATAGACAGTTTCTTTTCCAAGCCAGTTTGATATATTTTTTCCAAAACCGCTTCCGTTTTTGGCATTATCCCTTATTTTATCGGTATCGCTTAAATTTTTTAATCTAAATTCTGCCCACTCCCCAATTGGAACTTTCACTTTGTCCTGATACATGTTGAATTTTTTTGTTTTGTTAAATTGCAATAACCTTTCCCAAGCATCTCTAAATCTATTTGGCCATTTTCCAGGGTAGCAGTTTTTTTTGTGCCAAATAAATTCCTCAGTCCATAACCAACCTTGCTTTCTAAAAGCCAAAATCAACTCTAAAACGTATATACTCCTTTCTCCGTTTTCGGCTTTTTCCTTTATATTCAAAATAAATGTTCCGGTTGGTTTTAGTACTCTTAGCAATTCCTCGCTAATAGGCAAAAACCATTCAACATAATTTTCCGGTTTTATTCCGCCATAAGTTTGCTTTCTTCTGTCTGCATAAGGAGGCGAAGTGACTATCAAGTCAACAGAGTTTTTTCCAATACCCTTTAATTCTTCTTTGCAATCGCCAAGTATTACCCTCACCTACAACCTCTCTTTCATTTTTTGCTCGGCGTTTCGTACTAGAGGAATGGCGATAAGAGCCTCTGCTCTTTTTTCGCGTTCCTGTTGGGCAATGAATCTCTGTTTTTGCTGCTTATAATAATTGACCTGACGGTTATAGCGCAAAATAATCTCTTTTGAAATCACATATTCCATTCGTTTTAAATGGTTCGTCATATTGCCCAGCGAATGCATGATTATTACCACCACTACAAAAAGCGATATGACAAAAACAGAGGCGAAAAGTATTGCGAGCCTAATTTCCGGCGCAGGGACAGTCATTATAGAAATATAGTAAATTTATCCGCATCTGTTTTTATCCGTATTGCTGAACTCCTCCGGGTAAATCCCGTCAAAGCAAGCTCCGCAAAAATCATCCGGCGCTCCTGTGCATTCACGCATTCCCTTAACGCTCAGATAACCGAGGCTTTCTACACAGAGCATTTTGGCAACCTCTTTCGGAGCCAGAGCATTTGCCACCAGTTCAGCCCGGCTCGGAAAATCCATTCCAAAATAACACGGAAACCTAACCGGCGGGCTTGCAATGCGAATATGAACCTCTTTTGCGCCGGCATCTCTCAGCATTTTGCATATCATTTTCAGAGTTGTTCCGCGCACAATGGAATCATCAACTAAGCACACTTTTTTGTCTTTTAACACGCCGCTTATGGTGTTGAATTTTAATTTTACCTTTTGCTCCCTTATATCCTGGGAAGGGTCTATAAATGTTCTGCCTACATAATGGTTTCTCAAAAGCCCAATTTCAAAACGAATCCTGCTTTCCTGCGAATAGCCGAGGGCGGCTGTTGTTGAACTATCGGGGCAGGGAATTATTATATCGGCATCAACAGGACTCTCTTCCGCCAGTTTCTTTCCCATTTTACGGCGAACCTTGTCTGCGCTCTGTTCAAAAATTCTGCTGTCGGGGCGGGCGAAATATACAAACTCAAATATGCAATACGCTTTTTTGGCCTTTTCAATCAATAGTTCGCTGTGGATGCTGGCTTTGTTTATAATCAAAAATTCGCCGGGTTGAATATCTCGAACATAATCCACCCCCAGTAAATCAAATGCACAGGATTCGCTTGCGAAAACCCAAGAATTGTTTTTTTTACCAAAGCAAAGAGGGCGAAATCCAAATCCGTCTCTGATCACATACATCGAATTCGCAGTTAAAAATATCAGACAAAAACTGCCCTTGAATTTTTGAACCGCTATGCGAATCGCATTTGATAGATTGTCTGCCTTGGTGCGTGAAATTTCGTGCAAAAGAACTTCGGAATCGGATGTGCTTTGAAAGATATGCCCGTTGGCTTCCATCTCCGCGCGAAGTTCGTGGGCGTTTGTGATATTGCCGTTATGTGCTACCGCAAGATATCCCCATTTGCAGGATACAAGCATCGGTTGCGCATTTGCGAGCGTGCGGGAACCCGTAGTGCTATAGCGAACATGTCCGATGGCGGCGAAACAGTTTTCGGCAATATCATCCAGTTTGCCCTCTTCCACAAGGTCTGCCACCAAACCCATATACTTGCTCACTCGTACCTTTTCGCCATCGGTAGCGGCAATACCCGCGCTCTCTTGCCCTCTATGCTGCAAGGCGTAAAGACCCGTAGCCAAATTCCGCACGATGGATTCTCCGTTGAAGATTCCCATTATGCCGCATTCTTCGCCTATTTCATCTATCATATTTTCCTCTTTTTGCCAAAGCCGTTTTCCGTGCCGTTCCAAAGCCGAACCATATTCGTCTTGTGTTTTACAATAACAAAAACCGCTACCAGCCAAGATAAAATAAAAACATAGATATCCAGTTTATAAACTGGCAAAAGAGCAGAAACATAACCTAAGGTTGCAAGCGCAGCCAGCAGTGCGCAGGCACCTATACTGGCCACCGAAACATATTTTGTTGCGGCAAACAAAAGCCCCCAAAAGGCAAAGCAAGTGAGCGCAAGCACAGGTTGCAAAGCGAGGAACACGCCAAGAGCGGTCAAAACGCCTTTTCCGCCTCTAAAGCCGGCCATGCAGGTGAAGCTGTGCCCGAAAATTGCGAGCAAGCCGGCAGTAATCGGCAGCCATTCGTAAATCTGCGAGTTATCTTCTGCGAGGTTCAGCATTTTTGCAATAAAAACAGCAAAAAAACCTTTGGATAAGTCAACCGCAATAACAGGCAAGGCGGGTTTCCATCCCAAGACTCTGAACACATTGGTTAAACCTGCATTTTTGCTGCCGTATTCCCGAATATCAATGCCTTTGTAGATTTTTGCAACCCAAACCGCGCTTGGAATAGAGCCTAGGATATAAGCTATTGGCAATGCAAAAAAAGGATGCATGGGGGTAAAGTAGAAAAAATCCGGTGCAGCAAGCGAGCCAAACATTTTAGCGTGGCTCGCTTGGTTAACACAGGCCGCTTTTGGATTCCGATTTAGTACTTAGTATAGCCCGCAGGGCAGGAACCAACCTGACCACCCATTTGCGCACAATAGTCCGTATCACTATCACACATTCCACCAACGCCAGAAATAAAAGTCACACAATAGACTTCGGAACCGGGGGACGAGCTAGAACCGGGGTTCGGAGACGGGTTGAACTGGCCTGGAGACGAGCTAGAATCCTTATTATATACTGCCTGCTCGGGATGGCCGACAGGAAAATAACCATCTGCGGAGCAGCCAAAGAAAAATGCCGCAGAAACAAAAGCGAGAACGAAAAATTTTCTGTTCATATAACCTCCTTAGAAATAAATCCATCCACCGAAATTTGCGAAAGTGTTGTGGCCGCCAAGGGCTACAAACGGATTTGCGGTAATCTGCGCTTCCAAAGCCCAATTCGTTTCTCTATAACGAATGCCCGCAAAAGTTTTAGTTCCGGGGTCATGCCTTATAAATAAAAGCGATGTGTCATCACTTCGATCACCATCCCCCGCCTGGAATCTTAAATCGTGTGTTGCGCCGGCGAATGCCAACCAATTTTCAAATAAAACAACCTCGCCTAAAATGTTCGGAGAAATGTTAATATAAATATAATTATCACTATCACTCATCTTTTTTATCTCATCATAAAACTTCACGCCGAATAGGTTATTCAAACCAACTATAACCCTTGCCGTTTGAGCTTGCAAAGCGGTGTATCCCAAATGAAAACCCAAGAACGCGTTTGAATAGGTAGTAGAATCAATAGCTTTGTCGCCATCTTTGTTTATGAAAGAACCTCCGGTGCGTAAAAAAGCCAAAAAAGCAAGATAGCTTAAAGAGCCGGATTTGCCGGTTAAGCCGATTTCGGTTCTTATTATGGAATTGTCCAGCTTGGTTTTATCGCCGTCATCATCCACAGACCAGCTTGTTTTACCCGTTGACCAGTCTCCAAGTGCGTAAATCTTGGCGGAACCGAGCGGCAAGGAAAGGGAAAGCCAGATATAATCGCCAGGGTTTGTGGTTCTGACACTTGTTTCGTGATTGCGAGTTTTACTCGGGTCAGTTTGGTCGGGAACTTTTGTAATTGATTTCGTCCACTCCTTTGATATTGCATAACCTAAAGCAATACCTAAAGCCGGAGTGGCATAGCCCAAAATCAAGCCCGCAAGCTGGTCGCCGCTAAGCGTTATTACATTATTATCCAGGCCAAACATGGTAGAACCGCCAAGGAAGTCAAAAACCGCATAACCCTCTTGCTCGGTTGGAGAAATGTATAAGAACTTATGTCCGTAAATATCGGACGGATACCTAATCATGTCATCAATAGAGGTTGCCGCGCCTTGCGTGCCGTAAGGGTTATAGGCGGGGCCGCGGATACTGTCAAAGACTGTTTTCCCTGCGGGAGGCGGGGATTCCGAAGCATCTTTCTTAGGTTTTGGATTCTTCGAACCTTGAGCAAAAACAACGATACAGAGCAATGTCAGCAATGTTAACGTTTTTTTCATTTTTTTATCTCCTTTTAATCATTTGATTATAAATATAGAAAAAACCGGAACTTTTGTCAAGTATTTTAATCAGCGGCTGCTAAAAAATTTATTTTCCAAATATGCCCTTATTCCTTTTTCTTCTGTTTTTCTTCATTTCCTGCTCAAAAGAGCCTGTACCCGAGGCAAAAAACGAGCGAACGGAGCATTTTAGCGTGGATTCCTTTAACGGTTATAAAATTTTAAACATAAAAGAGGCTTGGAATGGAGACTTGGAAAAACACAGATGGCTGCTTTTGGACTCCGCTTTTAGCGCAAAATTGCCGGATAGCCTGAAAAATTTGCCGCAAATCAGGATTCCCGTTGAAAAGGCGGTAATTCTCTCCACAACGGCCATAGCCTTTATGGAAAGGCTCGGTTTATTGGAGCGGATTGCTGCGGTTGAAAACAAAAACCTGATTTACAGCGAAAAAATGCAAAACTTAATAGATTCTTTTTCAATAAGGCAAGTTGGAAGCGGAAATACGCTCGATTTGGAGGCCATCTTGATTTTACATCCCGATATTGTTCTCACTTTTGGCACCGGTTCTTCTCTTTACGATGATTATCCCCGTCTAAAGACTGCGGGAGTTCCGGCAGTTCTCACCGCCGAATGGATGGAGAGCCACCCCCTCGCACGTTTTGAATGGCTCAAGTTTTTTGGAATTCTATTCGGAAAAGAACGCGAGGCGGATTCCATTTTTACCGAGACGTTGGAAAAATACAATTCGCTTGCCGGGTTAGCTCATGGCACCGGCAAAAAGCCGCTTGTGTTGACGGGTTATCCTCAAGGTTCGGAATGGCTGGCAGGCGGCGGCAACAGTTATTTTGCGAGATTTTTGCGGGATGCGGGTGCAAAATATATTTGGGAAAACACGCTTAAAACGGGGATTTTAACCTTGAATATAGAAGATGCCTTGCAAAGCGGCACGCAGGCGGAGTTTTGGCTGCATCCCAGCCTTTGGGTGAGCAAGGCGGAAATTCTGCAAAACGAACCCAGAATATCCATGCTCGCCCCGTGGCAAAACGGCAAGATTTATCAGAGTTCTAAACGCATAGGCAAAAACGGAAGCAGGGATTTTTACGAATCCGCAGTGGCATATCCAGATTTGGTTTTGGCAGACCTCATTTCTATTTTCCATCCGGAAATTTTACCTGAACACAAATTTGTATATTATGAGCCGGTAAAATGATAAGATTCTTTTTAGCATTTTTTTTAGCTGCGTTTTCCCTTGCAAGTTCAGCGGAGAGCATAATTTCGAGGCCGAATATTCCCTCGGCTTTTGTACCTTATTTCTACGAAGACCGAGTTGTAGAACCTAGAGGCGGTGCGGCGCAAACGCCGGTATATTTAGAGGAACCTGTCGATTCAAATTATATAGTTGGCCCGGGCGATTTTTTTGAAATTCTTTTGCCGAGCGGTCAAGACGGTTTGCAAGTTTCGCCGGAAGGGACGGTTGCCCTTCAGGGTTGCGGTTTGGTATATGTGAGCGGGTTAAGGCTCTTTGAGGCAAAGCGAAAAATTTTGGAAAAATTGAAAACCCGCTACGACCAGAAATTTATAGGGGTGCATTTGGTTCAGCTGCGCCGTTTTGTTGTTAATGTTCAGGGAGCGGTTGGGAATCCGGGGCAGGTTGTGGTGAGCGGGCAGACCAGGGTAAAGGCGGCAATTCATTTAGCAGGGAATTTTAAGGCAACTGCAAACCGAGACAGCATTTACATATACCGAGGGAGTGACACCATATCCACAATAGAAAACATCCTTTTGCAAAACGGAGATATTATAGAAGTTCCTCACAGGGAATGGCGGCATACGATAGACTTGATATACACAGGGAAAATTGTGACAGTCCCGCATGTTCCCAAGCGCACAATAAAAGAATACGCAAAAGAGGCGGGTATAAACACGGACGATGGTTATACGCAAGTGAGTATAAAAAACTCGGAAGAGATTTTTATAAGGTGGCTTGGCATTGACCAGATAGGAAATTTTTCGCCGGAACCTTTGAGTGAAGTGGAGTTTCATATACAGGCTCCATACGTATATGTTGGCGGTGCGGTAATAGCCGTTGGGAAGGTGCCCTATAATTCCTCAATGCACCCGGCGGATTATGTAGCGGCGAGCGGAGTGACCATAATAACCGGCGACTTATCCAATATTTCTGTTATGAGAGGAGGAAAAAGAATTTCCGTGGACTGGGCGAAAGGGGAAATTTTGCCAGGAGATTTTATTGAAATTCCAAGATCCCTATATGAGCGAGTAAAAGATGTTACTTTTTTTGTATCTTCTCTTATAGGTATTTTGGCGACAGCATTAACAATTTACATAGCGACTCATTAATATGTCTTCTACCGATATTTTGATTTTTTTATTGGAAAGAAAAAAATATTCCTTAGGAATCCCGTTCCTTGCCGGAATTTTGGGATTTATTATAGCGTGGATTTTACCGCCGTATTACAAAAGTGAAATAACGGTGATTTTAGATACGGGTTCAAAAACCACAGGCATAAGCTCTTTGGTTAAAAATGTAAAATCGCCTGCTAATTTGCTGGGTTCTCTCGGTTCAGGCATGGCAAATGAAGAAAATGAGGATCTTTATCTGGAAATAATCGAAGGAAGAGATGTTCTGTTTGCGACCATAGAAAAATTCAGACTGGACACAATTTATAAAAGTGCAAAATATAAAGAAACCTTGCTTAAACAGTTTAGCAAAGACATAAAAATTAAAGCTGATGAAATAACAGGAATAGTTTCTTGCGAATATGAGGCGAAAAATAAGGAGCTTGCACGTGATTTGGTTCGTTTTATTGTTGAAGAGGCAAATGCAAAATACGTGAAACTGAGGAAGGAACGTGCTTTGCAAACAGTGGAACAGCTCAATTCATTCAGGCAAAACATCGTCGCTTCTGCCGATTCTTTGAGCGAAGTTCTGGTTAAATTCTATAAGAACAACAATCTGCTCAATCTGGAAGCTCAGTTGCAACTGACAATATCCACGCTTGCCGGTTACGAGGAGCAGATTAAAAACCTGAGAATCAGCGAGAGCAATGCCGGAACGGATAATTCTTCTGTGGCGGAGCTTCGCAAGAGAAGGGAGATTTTGGAGCGGGAGGCACAAAAATTGCGCGGCGACGTTTCAAAGGATTATGTGCCCAGCAAAAAATCGGTTTATATAAATTCCGACTGGGCCGTTGAAAAGCTGATAGAACAGCAGAGACTGGAAATGGACTTGAAAAGGCTGTTTCTAACACTGGAAACTGTGGAGTCAGAAATTACAATGGAAGAGGGCAACGCGGCAAAAAATATGCCGGTCATTCAGGTTGTGCAGGATGCTTATCTGGCGGACTACAAGAGCAAGCCCAAGAGGGCGGTGTGGGCTGTGGCGGCGGCGATGTTTACTTTTGTATTAATTAATTCCCTGATAATAACAAAAGCGATTTATGCCGGTGAATTGAAAAACGAAAATCAGGAAATTTTCAAAGAAATTTTAAAGTCGCTTAGGTCATGAAAATTGAGTTTATATGATAACAGTTCTGTGCTTAACAGCAATGCTGCTCTCGTGCTTTTGTTCTCTTGTTTTGAAAAAGCAGGAAATGGCCTTGCTGCTGGTTCTTTTCGCTTTTGAATTTATTTTTAATTATAATAAGGAAATGCCGATTTACCTTTATTTAATACCGTCTTTTTGCGGTTTTTTATCAGTGGCCGACAATGGTATAAAAAATAGAGCTTTTTGGTTTTTGCTATTTTGGTTCGCAATATATTATTGCATAATAATTATTTTTGGTCCGTATTCCAAGCCAATCTTAGGCTGGATAATTAAAATTTTTAGTTTAATATTTTTGTTTTTATGGACTATGCTGATAAAATGGGATAGAAAAAAAATTCTTTTTATAGTTGTTTCATACGGCTCTTATTTGCTCGCCTGGGGATTTTTAGAAAAACTTATCTTCAATCCGCCGCGCGTGGGCGGACCATTAAATTCAGCAACAGGATATGCTATTATATTATGTATATTGTGGTGCATCTGGTTCGTAGATTCCTGCAAACAAAAAAAAAATCTTCTGTTTTTGATTTTTCCTACGGGTTTAGTTTTATTAGCAATAGTATTTAGCGGAACAAGAATGGGAATAATCGGATTGTGCATCGGAGTCTTATTTGGAATATATTCATACACATTCACAACTTCACAAGCTTCCGCTATGAGCAAAAGCGCAAAATTTTTTGCGATTCTTTTTTTAACATCTATTATATTTCTTGTAATTTGGAATACATTTATGAAAGATTTATTAATAGCAAGAGCAGTGGAATCCATTTTAGCGGGAAAAATAGACAGGAGCAATATGGGCCGTATCACAGCATGGCTTTGCGCGTATGATACTTTTTCTCATAACAAAATATGGGGAGCGGGGCCTTATACCTTTTCCGATTTTTATTCAAAGTTTCTAAAAACTATTCCAAATATAGGAATGTCTCGCAAAATTTTGCCTCATGCACATAATGAAATTTTGCAAATATTATCGGAACTTGGCTTGATTGGTTTTATGCATTTAAGTGTTATAGTTTCTTTTTGTATTTTTTCCATTATTAATTACATGCGTAAAAACAAAGAAGAAACAATATGCTATGGAATTATAGCAGGTTTTTTTGTTTTTTTTGTTTTAATCTTTTTAGATGGAATACCTTCTTTTGGACTTATTCCATGGATTATGGGCCTCATGGCCAGTTACTTTGCGAGGGAAAAAATTTGTCCGCAAAAATAACCATAATCGTTCCCGTTTATAATTCGGAAAAATATTTATGCAGATGTTTGGATAGCATACTTGCCCAAACTTTTACGGATTTTGAGTGCATATTGATAGACGATTGTTCAAAAGATAATTCCGTTGATATTTGTGAAAGATATGCAAAAAGAGATAGCAGGCTAACAATTCTAAAAAACGGCGAAAATACAGGTGCAAGTTTAACCCGCAAAAGAGGGATTGATCATGCAAGAGGAGAATATATTCAATTTACGGACAGCGATGATTACATAGAAAAAGATATGTTGGAAAAAATGTACGAAAAAGCTTCGGCAGAAAATTTGGATATTGTTTTTTGTGATATTATTGTGTTGCAGGAATCTGGAAATGTTTATATAAACGCAAATATAAATAATAAAAGCAAGGAAGAAATAATAAAGCACATAGGAATAACCATAAATTCATTAACAGCCAGTTTGTGCAATAAAATAGTAAAGAAACGGATTTTTGATAATGTAATATTTTCAAATACAAGCTATGCGGAAGACAAATATATTTCTTTGCAAACTACATATTATGCCGAAAGAATCGGCTGCGTAAATGTCGCATTTTACAATTATGTCAGAAATTTCGATTCCTCATGCAACAATGTGGAAAGTACTTTAAAAAGAAAAATAGAGCATTTTGTTAACTATAAACTAATAGTGAAATTTTTAACCGAAAAATACGGGAATAACATCGGTTTGTTTGAACCGGAACTTAGCGACAGCATAAATTTTTTGAAACTTGAAATAATGACAGACAAAAAAGCGAGAAAAGCTATAAATGCAAAGGATTTATACACAAATGCAAATAAACATATCTTCAGCAAAACATGGAAGGCAAAAACAACTACCAAACTCCTGTTTTATTTTGCAGTGCGAAATTTTCCATTTTCGTATTGTTTACTCGATTTATATTTATTCGTCGGAAAAATTCGAAAATGGAAGTTTAATTTCATCGCTTAACTTCTTATAATATTCATCCAGTTTTGCCACAACCAGTGGTTTTTTAATAACCATCCTTTTTATTTTAGAAAGTATTTTTCTTATTTTTAGATTAAGCGGAATTTTCATCCACGGTTTATGTGCTCCTATATAGTGTATTATTTTAATGTTATTGTCTTTATTCATAAAACCTGTAAAGTTATATCCATAATATTTTGAATAATGAGCTGCCAAACCATAAAATAAATTATAATGTTCGCTTAAATGCAATTCTTTTCTATTCGGCCATTCCGGATAAAGTTCGTGTATCACATCTTGATCGCCATAAAACAGTCGCGGGGGCTTTGCAAATAAGCTCCGTGCTTTATGCAAAATATCAATAGACGGTTCAATAACCATAAGACCAGAGTTCAATTGAATATAGTCAGGGAAAGAAAGCTGTCCGGCTGCGCAAGCTGTCATGTGCGACATATTAAATAATTCATCTATATTCTCCAATACTATCATATCAGAATCGAGGAAAACTATCTTTTTATATTCTGTTAACCCAAATATGCTTAATTTAAAAAATGTTTCATTCCAGTGTTTGTATTTTTTACCATTTATTTTTATTATGTCCATATTTTTTAATATAAATTGATTTTCAATCATTTTTGTCTTTATCCCATTTTTTTCCAATATGTTTATGCAATTTACAGGATAAATATCCGGACAAACTAATAAAAGCGGATATTTTGCCTTTACTTTATCCAATGAATTCTTCAATAAAAGAACACCTGTTGTATAAGCTGCATTTGTGCAAATAGTAACATACGAAACCATGTCTTTAAATATAAATCCATTTTATGAAAATAGCCTAAAAAAATTGTTCTGTAAACAGTTTTTTAATGACGAACTAATGACAATGCGTTTTTGTTACAGCACGGGGTCACAAAGCCGTCATAGCTGATGTAAAAATTCGTAAACGGAAAACCGCAAGGTTTTTTTCTGTATTGTATTCCCCGCTCTTTTTTAAACAGGTCAACGCTTCCGGCTCTGTTAGTCACGAAAAGCTTAAGGTCTGTGCCTAAAAGAAAAATTTTCAGCTTTGAATGGAACAACTGCAATTTTTGTGAATCTATGACTTTATATTTCAAACCCAATTTGTTCGCAAAATTTATGAGCACTTCATCCTGCTTTTCCCCGGAAAATTTTCCAATTTGCGGATATCGCATGATATTTATCTTGTTCATACCGGCTTCCGCAAGTTCATCCAAATATTCTTTTGTCACAAAATCTCCGTTTGTGAAGGTATTAAGCTCTGCACTTGGCAATTTATTCCTCGCTTCACGCAAACGTTCCAGAATTATTCTATCTGCTAACGGTTCGTTGTAACGACTCTATCTCAATAAAATTTACATACTGCCTGAAAAGTTCCATGTTTATGCCGCTACAGCCGGCAAAAGTCCTAGATGGAATATTATAGAGGCGCACATCATTATAATATCTTTTTTTTACCAAACCGTACCAAATCGGCAAAGTAAACTTGCCAATCAGGTTCATTACAGCAAATCGCTTTAATTGCTTTTTTATCAGCATAGTAGAGGAAATATAGAAACTTGAAGGCGAACTTACAGACGAGGCAAGTGAGTTGTATCCAGTCCCTAAAAATTATGGGACTAATAGGCTTAAGTCACCATATGTTTTTCCATATAATATAGAAACCCCAACAAATAACCGTAAAACACCCCTTGTGTAAACATAGATGTCTTTCCTAATGATACATAAATTCCGATACGATTAACCTACAAACGTTGCTGGGGAAAACGGATTACTTATGAGCAATTAGTTGAGAACGGGCGGGCATTCGCTGATATGGTCATCGTCAATCACAACGGCGTTGCTTCCCCACATGGTGCTTTCCGTCAAACTGCAAATAAATGTAGAGCAGAAACCAGAAGAAGACCGGCAAGCGGAAACGAAGAAAATAACAGACAATCTTTTCAAACTAACAAATTTTAAGAAAAAATTCTCTAAATTAACTATATTTTAACTAACATGGTGGAATATAGCTATTGCGTATATTTAGGAGTTAGACACAATACTAAGGGAAATAAGATGCAAGAAGAAATTGATTGGATAGAATCTTTGAAACATAAAATAGTTGAAGAAAATGATAAAATTCTTTTTAATGAATCTGCTGGTTGTTATTTAGCAAAACATTATAGAGCTGCTTATATTATGTCGTGGATTGCGATAATTGAATCATTAAAACAAAAAATTAAGCAATTTTCAAATATAGGCGATAAAAGAGCAACTGATTTTATTAAAGAAATAGAAGAAACAGAAAGTAAAAAAAATTCAACAGATAAATTGATTTTTGAAAAAGCAAAAGAATGTGGAATTCTTGATAATGCTGATTCGAGTACTATTAATTATTTATGGGAACAAAGATGTTTATTTGCACATCCTTACAATAAAACACCTGAAGCAAGTGAAGTAAAACATATTATTGAGCAATCAATTAAATTAGTATTAGGAAAACCATTACAATACAACAAAGATTTTTTAATCAATTTAGCTGAAAATATTGCCTCAAAGCCATTTTTTCATCCTAACGATGATGAGCGAATTAAAGAACTCGCTTATCAAACAATTTGCCGGACTCCACCTAATTTACATCCGTTCTTTTTTAAAACTCTTTTATCTAAAATTGGAGAAAAAATTCATATACCAGAGAGTAAAAGCGAGGTAAATAAATTACGTCTTTATATTATTACACTATTTAAAGAAACTCCATTAGATATAGATGACGAAAAATGGTCATTAGAAGATAGAGTATCAAAATTTCCTTATGAATGCTATTTTGGTTTTGTTCATCAATGCGTATGGCAAAAGTTACCAAATCGAATAAAAGAAATGCTAATCGAATATATCATTACAGCAGACGAAGAAAAAATATTTCAATTAAAATTATTTATTCAAGAGCTAATTGAAAATAATAAATTAGAAGACAAGTATAAACTACAATATCATTCAAAACTTGATAAACTTAGCTTTAATTCAGCCATTGATTTTTATGGAAATAATAATTCAAAATTCGATAGAATAATTACAGAGTTGAAAAGTTGGCAATTTAGTCAACAAAATGTTGTTATTGATTATTTAAATAGTGAAAAAGCCGCTTCTATTTTTTTCCCTTTATTAGATGAAGATAAATTATTTGTATTAGGAAAAATTTTAAAAGAATGTGCCGATTCAAATCATTGGAAAAGTAAATCTTTTTTAGAAAATATTATAAATAAAACAATAAAAGTTCCAGATTACCTAAAAGCTGGAATTGCAATATCTGCTTTCGTTAATAGAAGTAATGAATTTGAATTGAATCAATCATATATAATTCAATCAATTAAACTATTAAATGATGTTGATGAACACATTCAAGAAAAAATATATTTTCAGGTACTCAATACACTTGAAAAACATAATCCTGATGAATGGGATAAAATGAGATTTAATGAGACGTCATTAGCTGAATTGTCTAAGAATGTTAATCGTTCAATTGAAAATTGGAATGAATCGAAACAGCAAAAATTTAATAATTTGATAGATAAAATAAAGAAGAAGTACTATGCCTAACTAGCGTCTTCACGCAAGCGGGGGTGTATGTCCGCAGACAATTTTGTGGGGATTTGGAAATTTATCGCCCGCCCGAACATTTCAAAAAATATGAAGGAAAATTTAAGGAATTAAGTCATTATCCTTTTACAGATAGTTTTTATTCGCCTGTCGTTGAGATTTTAATTAAAGCGTACAAGAGTTGTAGATTTTCACTCATGCAAGTAGTTTATATTTACTGCAATATAAACTTCCTGTGGAGGGTATAGAACCCGTTGAAGAAGGAAGCGTTGGCGAAAATAGACTTTTTTTGAAAAGCCCGAATGTAGCGAAAAATAGCGAAAAGGACTGAAAAGTTTATTTTTTGCTTATTTTTTGTGATTTTTTCTATATTTAAAGCGGAAATTCAAAAAGAGGTAGAATTATGGCAAAAAATAGAACTGTTTCGCCGTTCGTTAAAAAAATGGAAAACGGTCGCTTAAGGCTTCTTCCGGCAAACGAAGCACCTGATACCGTTGAAAAATTAGCCCCGGGATTCAAAGATGCCGCCGAATATATGATTGCTAACCGATTCCCTGGAATTTTAAGCGATGCCAGATAGCCCAAAAAGCACATCAAGAACTTTCTGGTGGCCTACCATAAAAGATATAGCGGACAATTTTGAAAAAATGCTGATTGAAGATGTTGGCGTTGTCCAGCTTGACACTAAAAAACTTGATAAAGCCCTTGAAATGTATGAACGTGGATGGTGGAGCTTCAAGGAGCAGGTTTACGGGAGAAGAGCTAAGGAAAAGCGTATAGATTTCCACAAAATCATAGCTATATACATTTTGTCTTTTTTGAAAATAGAGCCGTTTAATCCTAGCGAACCGGAAAGCGATGATGACAGCAAGGAGATGATATTCTTGACAAATGAATATTTTTCTTTAGCTGTCATGGAAGGATTAATCTCTGCGGAGAATAAGAATAATAAAATTTTCCAAATGAACGAAAATGACAAAAATTGGTTCATTATTTTTCTTAATAATCTCAAGCTTAAGCACGTGGAATTGAACACTCCAAATATATCGCCAGACAATAAATCGGATATGGTTGATATTTTAGCTTTGGCGCAGATTATCTATTACATAGAGAAATTTTATAAGTAGCCCGCCCCCGCGCCGCTAGTCCCGCACGCAGCCCTCAGCATATCGGCTATATGCTCAAAGATAGAGCCGCATTACTGTACACTATATACAGGAAACTGCTAGTTCAGCCCGTTTTTGATAATCTTGGCTGCTGGCGGCTTTGAATTTTATGTTATTTTCGATCGGAAAAAATCAAAGGCCAATGCGAGTTCCGTGCGGATTTATCGGGCTTTCTATATTATATGTGAAGAAACATATGGTGACTTAAGCCTGTTAGTCCCAAAATTATCTACTTTATCACAAATAAATGAATATTTTCTTTCTACTGCGCACCGTTTCTTCCCGTAGCGGAGTGGATATTGTCACGAGAATTTTGGCAAATGAATTCGTCAATCTGGGATATAATGTAAATTTATGCTGTTTGGATTTTTCCGATAATTCCGTTAATTCAAAAATCAAATGTTTTAAGATTTTCGGCGATTGGCAAAAAATAGACACCCTGCAAAATATAAATATATTGAAAAATGCAATACAAGAAAAAGATATAATTATAAATCAGGAATGTCAGAATATTCCTTGGGTTAATTTAGCAAAAAAGGCTACGGAAAACTCCAACGCAAAAATCATCTCATGTTTGCATTTTCCTATTCTTATGTCTATAAATTATTTTGGGAAAAGAGCAAGATTTTTGCCCAGATTTTTTGCAAGTTTCGTAAAAAAACGCAGAGATTTAAAAGCCATAAATTTTGCTTATGATAATTCGGATTCGGTTGTGCTTTTAAGTGAGAAATATTTAGAACATTACAAAACATTGCAGCCCCAAAAAAACTTGAACAAGCTAAGAGTCATAGCAAATCCAATCAGTTTTAATTCTGAATGCGTAGATTTGGAGAAAAAACAAAAAACAATCTTATTCGTAGGCAGAATTTCCGAATTCCAAAAAAGATTATCTCTGATAATTGAAATATGGAAAATAATTTTAAGCACGGAAAAATACGAGGATTGGGATTTTAGAATTGTAGGTGATGGCGAAGACTTGAAAAACATAAAGAAAAAAGCAAAAGGGCTAGACAGGATTTATTTTGAAGGGAAACAGGAATCGAAGCATTATTTTGAAAAAGCGAGCATATTTTTTATGACCAGTGCATTTGAAGGCTTTCCAATGACACTGGTAGAAAGCTTGCAAAAATCCTGTGTTCCCATAGTAATGGATTCATTCTTATCTTTAAGAGATTTTATTGAAAATAATGAAAATGGAATAATTTCTCCGAATAATGATATTAGAATTTTTGCAGAAAATACCATGTTGCTTATGGACAATGAAGTTTTGCGAAAAAAAATGGCAGAAAATGGAATGAAAAGCATTGAAAAATTTTCTGTAGACAGGATTTCTGCAAAATGGGAGAAATTGCTTAATGAATTTTCAAGATAAACCTAAAGTCAGTGTTATAGTGCCGATATATAATAAGGCATCTTTTTTGCAAAAGAGCATAAATTCTATTTTAGAACAAACCGAAAAAAACATTGAAATTATACTTATAGACGACGGTTCTACCGACAGCAGCCCGGAGATTTGCGGAGAATTTGCAAAAAAAGATTCAAGGATTATATTCAAGAGAAAGGAAAACCAGGGATTAACTGCCACAAGAAATTACGGAAGAAAATTTGCAAACGGAGATTATATAGCTTTTGTTGACCCGGATGACTTTATAGAGGAAAATGCTTATGAGCAAATGCTTAAATGTTCCAGTAATGCGGATATTATTTTGAGCGGTTTGGTACATGAATTCGGAAAGAAGAAAAATTTGCAGACAATGCCGCAAAATCTGAACGATTTTTATGAAAATTCCGATATTCGCAAATTTATTTTGCCATTATTTTTAGTGTATGGAAAAGGCATTAGAAAGAATATCCTGTTGGCATCTCTTGAAATAGCTTTATTCAAGAGAACATTTTTGGACGAACAGAATATTTCAAGCGATGAAAAAATAACTTATTCCGAAGACTGGCTGTTTTTTCTAGAGGCCTTGTTAAAGGCAAAAAGCGTTGCTATTGAACACAATGCTTATTATCATTATGTACATAACTCACAGGGATTAACGGAAAATTATAACCCTAAACTGGTTTTGGATTGTGTAGAGGTATTACACGAATTAGATAAAATGGGTATTTTTGAGTATGTGCCGCAACAATACCGCAAACATCCAAATTTGGTCTACATTTATTTATTGTATTCAATTATGAATTTATCCGGCAGCAAAGAACCGATTATTGTCTTACGTGAAAAAGTCAGGAATATTTTAAATATGGATTATTTTAACTGCTTAGAAAAAAAAATAAATCCATCAAATATTTTTCTTAAAAAAAGAATATTATTTTATTTTGTGAAATTTAGGCTATA
>JGI24698J34947_10000339_pt1 | contig 20730 bp, 19 predicted proteins | sample TergutMp193P3_FD_34947 | JGI IMG/M metagenome (IMG submission 34947) | reverse complement strand
AAAGACATATCGGCGCTGGTAAACGAATCGGTAAAGGCATTGAACACCATAGCAAAAGACAGCGGCAGTCCCCGGAAGAAAGAATAAGCCTTCATACTGCCATCAGTGTGGCTGACTCATCCCTGTAAGGTTACTGCCCATGCTGGGCGCATTAAAAAATCTTACCGCAACCGTCGCCGTCTCAAACTCTTCCATAGCGCCCGCTGCCGATTGCTATATTTGGTGAGTCATAGTAGAATTCAAGTAGACGAGTTTATAGGTGCAAGATGTTGAGTTTGAAATTAGGTTGGATACCTCCACAACAAGCCGCAAAACAAACAGAATCAAAGCCAGAAGTATAAATTAGTAATCGTTCTCATTAATTAATCTATGGAGTGGGGAACAATGGCGGTCAATAGAAGCAATCCGGACAGATGGAAAGAGGATATAGCTCAGTCTGTCGATTTATATAACTCTTGGTTTATGGAGTTTGCACCAAAGGCATTCCGCGAAACTCGGTTAAACACAGTAACCCGTGTGGAACAGGCCCTTGATGCTACCGCCAACCTGACCGTTTTATCTTCGGAACTGTTGAAAGAACACCCAGAAGTGTTGCCAATTTTAAGGATGTCCACATGCCCACCCATCGCCCGCGACAGGCTTGTAGGTTTATCTGGTGTGTCGAAAACCCTTGTTGAGAGTATGGAAGATTCATCTAATCCACGAATCCCGCCCCGCATTACAGCAGAGAAACTCGAAAATGATTTGGAACGCATATGCGAAATCATAAAGAAAATGGCCGATCCGGATATTTTTGTTTGGCTAAACCGTGATAATGCCGCAACTACCATAGAAGTATCGCGAGCCGCCACGATAGTAGCCGATAGGCTTTGCGGGGCCGTTTCTGACCCGATTATTCGTAATGCCCAGGAAAAACGACAGTTGAATGCAATCGGCGAGTGGCTTCAAACAAGAAATTACCGTCACGTTGAAGGCATTAAGTGAACTCATACACCAATCTTCCTCTAAACAATTCGGTGTTTAAGAATATGCTGGAATGTTATTATCATATTAACGGTAAACTTATTAAACCCAAAAACAATAAACCCATAAAGAAGGTTACTATGAGCAATGAAGATTCTGTGAAGAATTTTTATGTTATTCTTGAACGGGCAATGTCTACTTCCGAAGCAGCCCGCCGTGAAGGTCTATTGGCTCTGGAGGAGTCTATAGACAAAGATAAAGCAGCCAACCGGGACATCTTTGATTATGGTATGCTGTTTGTTGTAGACGGGGTAGATTACTCATTCATTGATAAAATCCTTTCGAATATTATTAAGCAGGAAAAGGATGAGAATGAATTATTATTAAAGACCATCCAGAAGGAGGCTGTTTTAACAATTCAGAAAGGTGAAAATCCTCGCATACTTATCTCCATATTGAACTCATATACAAATATTCCCCTGAACGATCCGGTGTTTAAGAAGAAATTGGAGGATGATTGATAAAACGTCATTGATTCAGGATTGGTTTACGGATCGTCCCTTAATGTAAATCATGGATGCCGCTATTGCACAATAGAAAATGGCACTTGCGTCTTTCCGGCAACTTGTTTGCTCAGTGAATGTCGCCAGTTATCTATAGTTTCCCGGATTTATTCCCCTATTTCCGATATGGAAAATTCATATCTCTTTGCTTGGCAAGTTATCCCGAAGCAGGTATACTGTAAATGAAGGAAAAACCAATGTCACAAATCGAAACCATGACCCTTGATGAAAAGCTTGCCATGAAAGCGCTTATACCTTAGTATAGCGGTCACTGCAATAATGAAAAAAGCGATAATGATACAAGGTACCATGTCCAATGCCGGGAAAAGCCTGATCACGGCGGGACTATGCCGGGTGTTCCATCAGGACGGGTACAGTGTTGCGCCGTTTAAATCACAAAACATGGCGCTTAACTCATTTATCACGGATGAGGGACTTGAGATGGGACGCGCCCAGGTAGTCCAGGCGGAAGCCGCCTGCGTTGCCCCCAGCGTATTGATGAACCCCATACTGCTAAAGCCGGTAACCGATATGGGGTCTCAGGTAATTGTAAACGGCGAGGTTCGCGGGAACATGAAAGCTGTCGAATACTATGAGTACAAAAAGACGCTTGTGCCGGATATAATGAAGGCCTTTGAAACTTTAGCAGGTCGCCACGACATTATTGTTATTGAGGGAGCTGGAAGTCCCGCTGAAATAAACCTGAAACAAAACGACATAGTAAATATGGGCCTTGCCAAAATGACGGATGCCCCGGTTCTGCTTGTCGGCGATATTGACAGGGGCGGCGTGTTCGCGCAGCTTGTGGGAACCCTGGTCTTGCTTGATAATGATGAGCGTGACATGGTAAAGGCCTTGGTCATAAATAAATTCCGTGGCGACATAGAATTGCTTCGTCCCGGTATTGCTATGCTGGAAGAAAAATCCGGCAAGCCTGTACTTGGGACAATCCCTTATCTGCGGGTAGATATTGAGGACGAGGACAGCCTTACGGAAAGGTTTCACTCAAAACCTAAAGCCTCTGCATTGGACATTGCTGTTATCAGACTGCCAAAGATCTCAAACTTCACCGACTTTATGGCCCTCGAAGCGACAGACGGTGCAGGATTGCGCTATGTGCAAAACACCCGCGAATTGGGCCGGCCTGACATGATCATCTTACCCGGCACGAAAAATACCATCGCGGATTTGAAATGGATACGCCAGAACGGGCTGGAAGCCGCAATTCTGCGTTTGGCAAACGAGGGCGTTATCATCTTTGGGGTTTGCGGCGGTTATCAGATGCTGGGACAGGAAATACGGGACAATGAGAATGTGGAAGGCGGCGGTGAGATTTGCGGCCTGGGCCTGCTTCCCGTTTCTACTGAATTCTTTGTTGAAAAAGCGCGCTTACGCACGGCAGGAAAAATTGTTGGCGCCCAAGGCGCGTTAAGCCCATTGAACGGAAGCAGCGTGGAAGGCTACGAGATTCATATGGGGGTATCGCGCTTTAAGGAAAACGTTGCGGCTTTGGCAATAAAAGAAAATGGCGGCCCTGACGGCTGCGCTTCCGGCAACATTGCCGGTACATATCTGCATGGATTCTTTGATTCCACCGACTGCCGCACCGCGTTGATAAAAGCGTTATGTGCCATGAAAGGTATTCCTGTGCTGAGCGATAGCTTTAATTTCGCGGCCTATAAAAACGGGCAATATAATAAACTTGCCGACGCGGTACGCGAAAATCTGGATATGGATTTTATCTATAAAATCCTTGATATTTCACGTTCTTAATGCCAATATAGTCACCATGATTTTTTCACGGAAAACCGACGCGCCTCCGGACCCAATAGCCGAATATCGGCTGGCGCGGAAGCGGAGTTATATCCTTATAGTGTTCTTCTCCCTTATGGTCATACTGCTTCCGGTATTTACAATCGGTTTTGGGGCGATGCGGATCCCGCGGATGGACATAAGCCGGATACTGATATCCAAAATCTTGAGGAATGACAGCTTTGCAGAAGGCATTACACGGGGGGCCCAGGCGATAGTCTGGGAACTCCGGTTTCCCAGGATACTCGCCGGGCTCCTATGCGGCGCGGGGCTTGCGACGGCGGGGGTTATTTTTCAGGGGATACTGCAGAATCCCCTTGCCGATCCCTATACACTGGGAATTTCATCCGGTGCGGCTTTCGGGGCTTCCCTTGCGATACTCATAAACATATCAGGCGCTAAAACCGGCGGCTTCCATATTCCCGAATCATTTTCCGCTTTGGTCTTTGCTTCCTTAACCCTCGCGTTGGTAACGCTCATAGCCGGCAGAAGAGGGGGCATTTCGAGGGTGAATCTTATAATGGCCGGTATTATTGTCAGTGCGATACTCCAGGCGGCGATCAGTTTTATGAAACTGCTTTCCGGGGAAAATGTTGGGGCCATTGTATTCTGGCTTATGGGAAGCCTTTCGGCCAAAAGCTGGAAAGAAGCGGCCCTGCTCGCCGCTTTCATACCACTTTCAATTGCTTTGGCTCTTCGTTTTGCGGAAAGCCTTAATATTCTAAGCCTCGGCAGCCGGGAGGCGGAAAGCCTTGGGGTTAATGTCAAGCGGACGCAATTTTTATATCTCGTATTGGGGGCATCAATTACCGCAGTCTGCGTATCAGTCTGCGGCATCATCGGGTTTATCGGGCTTATCGTACCCCACCTGCTCCGTTATTCGATAACGAGCGATAACCGCCTTTTGATTCCGCTTTCCGCGCTTTCCGGCGGCTTGCTGCTTGCGGTAGCGGATACCTGCGTCCGTATTATAGGGAGCGGCGAGATTCCCGTCGGCTTGCTTACCACACTGCTAGGGGGCCCCTTCTTTATTTACATCTTCATCCGGAGAACAGGAGCGCATAACGCTTGAATACCGAATCGAGTACAATAACTGTAAATAATGTCTCATTTTCCTATCCCGAAAGCCGCGACGCGATGAATCGCGATGCCATCAGCGGGGTTTCCTTTTCAGCCGAACCCGGAGAGCATATAGCTTTGGTAGGTCCCAACGGCAGTGGAAAAACAACGCTCTTTCAGCTCCTTAACGGGGCGTTCCGTCCCACGAACGGGGAAGTGTTATTCGACATGAAGAACATCTGCGCTTATTCCGTCCTGGAACGGGCCTGCCGAATCGCCTATGTTCCCCAAGGCGGAAGAATCAATTTTCCCTATACCTGTCTTGAACTTGTCCTTATGGGACTGCATCCCCACAGGGCCCTTTCGGCCTTTCCGGGATACGCGGAGCTTTCCCGTGCGGAAGAAATCATGCGGGAAACCGGCGCATGGCGTTTTGCCTCAAAAAGTGTCAACACGCTTTCCGGGGGTGAACTGCAGCTTGTCCTCCTTACACGGTCGCTCTTGCAGATGTTTCCCAATTACCATGAAACACGGTCCGTGCCCTCCGCTTCCGAAGAGCATATTCCAAAACTCCTGCTCCTGGACGAAGCGTTAAGCGAACTTGATATATCCAGGCGAATCGGTATGATGAAGCTCCTGAACAATACCCTTGAACGGCGGCGTTTAACGATAATCGGTATTCACCACGATCTTCATCTCGCGTATCGTTTCGCAAACCGGATTATCGCGCTTCACCAGGGCAGTATTGCTGCGGACGGAAAACCGGACGAAATTTTTACCCAGGAGTTTTTTTCCAGGGTATTCGCCGTTCAGGCTGAGATTATTCCAGGCAAGGGATTTTTCTTTCAAGATGAAAACAATGAGGAATGAAGAAGAAGACATCGCACAGGGACACGGAGGTACGGAGGAAAACCGCTTGACATATCTTTTTTATTATGATATACAAAACCAAGGTGATTTCTGAAATCGCCTAAACTATTTAATTTGGGGAAGCAGGGTGAAATTCCCTCGCAAGTGCGTTACCGTTACAGCCGGGTTACCAAGCAGTCCGTTTTATTAACGGAAAGCAGTCATAGCTTTTGCGCATACCGAAAGCTATGGCATGGCGCCATCTTCCCCAGAAGGAGCCATTTGATCATGAAAAAATCAAATCTTGTGTTGGCGGCGCTTGCATTGGCCTCGCTTCTCTCCCTCGGTTTCCTCGCCTGTACGAGCGGCGCTTCGGCCAGATCCGGCAAACCGGTTGTCCTTGTGGTAAGTTTCGGCACAAGCTACGCTGAAACCCGTGATAAAACCATTGGGGCGATAGAAAACGTTATAACCGCCGCAAACCTGAATTATGAAGTACGCCGTGCCTTTACCAGCCAGACCATCATTAATATCCTAAACAGAAGGGATGGAATACGTGTTGACAATGTTGACGAGGCCATGAAACGGCTGGTCAGGGATAAGGTTAAAGAGGTCATTATTCAGCCCACTCATGTCATGCCGGGATTTGAATATAACGACGTAATTGATGATGTTAAGCCTTACGAAAAAAAATTTACCAGCATTCGTTACGGAAAACCGCTTTTAATTTCAGACCAGGATTTTCAGGAAGTAGCTTCGGCGCTGATTACCTATATTCAACAATTTAACGCCGATGATACCGCAGTGTTATTTATGGGCCACGGAACGGAACATGATGCCAATGAGGTGTATCACAGGCTGGACGCACTGCTTAAACAACGGGGCAGCCCCAGGTACTTTGTGGGAACCGTTGAAAGCGAACCGACTCTGGAAGACATCATGGAAGAGCTTGGTCCCCTTGGTATTAAAAAGACGATACTATTGCCGCTCATGATTGTGGCAGGAGATCACGCTACCAATGACATGGCCGGCGACGACGAAGATTCCTGGAAATCAATTCTTGAGCATGAAGGGTACGCTGTTCAGGCGATATTGAGAGGATTGGGGGAATACCCTGAGATTCAAAATATCTTTGTCCGTCATGTCCGTGAGGCGCAATAGGATAGTGAGATCGGTTTTTCAACTGATATTGTTTTTGTTCCTCCTCATCCCGTCTTCCTGTTCGGTTCCGGAAAAGGAAGCAGCCGACGGAAGGCGGGATTTTGGATCTGAAACACCGCTTGCGCCACAGCTATCAGTCATTAGTTTTACCGACGACGAGGATAATCTCATTGTAATTGAAAAACCTTTTGTCCGGATTATTCCCCTCTATTCGGCCCATGTGGAAAACCTCTTTTCCATAGGGGCAGGAGACGCGGTCATGGGAATTCCCAGGGGAACCAATGATCCTCCGGAGGCGGCGGCTCTGCCGGTATTCGATTATAACGGGGACCCGGAATATGTTATCGCGGCGGAGGCGGATCTTGTGTTAATACGGCCTTTTGTCAGGCGCCAAAGTCCGGCTTATATTGCGGAGATTGAAAGGGTCGGTATTACCGTGGTTTCCTTATATCCGGCAAGCTTCGAAGATTTCGATGACTATATCCTCAAACTCGGTATGCTCTCGGGAAAACTTCCCGAGGCGCAGGAGAAACTCAGTGCGTTTCACCGGGAGCTTGCGGAAATCCGCAAGCGCGGCGAGGGAATTATAAACAGGAAGGTCGTATTCTTTGAGTCTACGGAAAATGAAATTCGTACTGTCACGGCGGATTCCCTGCCCGCCAGAGCGATTGAATTTGCCGGTGGCATAAACGCGACTCCTTCTCTTCCCCCAATTTCCCCCGGAAGCACCATTGCCAGTTTTGGCGTTGAAAACCTGTTGGCTATCGCGGACAACATTGATGTGTATGTCGTCCAACAGGGGGCCATGAACCGGACTCCCAATCTTGAAAGCCTTAAGGCGCGTCCCGCCTTCAGTGCAGTCAACGCCGTTCAGGATGGACAGGTTCTCTTTATCAGCGAAAGATTAATTTCTTCCGTCACATTCCAATATCTTGAGGGTGTAAAAATTCTCTCTGGTTATCTGTATCCATAATTATACCCGTGGCCTTTCTGTTATTTCGTAAAGCAAGGCGTTACAAATCGCCGCAGCTACATTACTTCCGCCTTTTTGCCCTTTTGCCACTATGTGCGGTACTGAAAGCCCCAAGATTAACTCTTTTGATTCCACGACGTTGACAAAACCCACCGGCACTGCGATTATAAAAACAGGTGAGAACGTGCCGGAGCTTATCAGTTCATGGAGTCTTATAAGCGCGGTCGGGGCGTTTCCAACAACGAATATGATTGGGTTTTCAAGTGTTTCGACAGCCCGATCCACTGCAGCCCTTGCCCGCGTAAATCCGTTTGCCTGCGCGATTTCAGCTACTTCCGGCGCGTCCATAAAACAATGAAGATTACAGCCGAATTGTTCAACCGCTTTTTTATTTATTCCGGCTTTAACCATTTGCGTGTCGGTAACAATCCGCGCCCCGTTTTTTATTGCGTCTTTCGCAATCGCAACAGCGCCATTGGAAAAAACCAGGTTATCGACATAATCAAAATCGGCTGTGGTATGTATCACACGTTTTATCACATTTACATTTTGGGGATCAAATTTCCTGCCTTCGAGTCTTTCGGAAATTATCACAAAGCTTCTCTTTTCGATTTCTGCGGGATTTGTTATAAAATTCACCTGGCGCTCCTCCTGTTCCTGTATTCTATACACGCGCTTATTAATTTTTTCGCGAAATCGGGATTTCCCCAAAAATGCAGATGCTGATAGCCGGCGAATATATTTCCCTCGGAAACTATACAAAGAAAAGATTTTTTGCCCTGTTTTACGGCAGCGAAACAATCACCCTCACAATCACTTGCAGAGTAATGAAAAAAATGGGCGTTAATCCCGTTTCCCGAGTCACACAGTAAATTGTCTTTACGCGCTTCTAATTTATAGTACCCAAAATTTTGCAGCTTACCCGTCATTTTCGCGTTACCCGGCAGGACTCCGAGCATTTCTCGCGTCTTACCCTGTAAATCTGTCAGACTTTGCTGCAAATACATAAATCCCCCGCATTCAGCGTAAACAGGAAGCCCGGTTTCTATGGCTGATTTCAGGCTGTGTCTCATGTTTGTATTGCCTTCCAGCTCCCCGGCGTGAAGCTCGGGGTAACCGCCCCAGAGTACAAGCCCGTCAGCGTCATTTGGCAGTTCTTGGTCGTGAAGCGGTGAAAAGAAATTTATTTCCGCTCCCAATGCCTTTAGCAAATCGTGATTATCCTCGTACCAAAAGGAAAAAGCCTCGTCGCAAGCTACATAGAGCCTAACGGCGCAATCGGTTCTTGTAGAGGGCAGGAAATCCGGTTCGTAATCAACATACCTCGCCGCAGAGCAGCGGGGTATGTTGTTCTCATAAGGTATTGGACTTGGGTTACAAACCTTATGACCGCCGCAGAGCGGCGGGGTATGTAACCCTCGCCACGAATCAAACGGTTCTGCAAGCCCCGCAATATTAAGCAGCGCGTTAAAATCAACGTATTTTAAAGCATATTCCTTTAATAAAGCAATTTTTTCTTTTATATCCACTATTTCATCAGCCTTAACGAGTCCCAGGTGCCTGGATTCAATCCTGGCTTCTGGAATGTGAGGCATGAAACCGATAACACTGACATTAAGCCGTTCCTCAATCATCTCTCGATAAAAATTGAACATGGCCTCGGATACATTGTTGAGTATCACAGCGCGGATGTTGTTGTTTTCAAACTCCAAAAAGCCTTTTATCATCGCGCACACGGACAACGCCGCGCCCTTTGTGTTGACAACCAAAACAACGGGCGTGTTTGTCAGAATTGAAACATGACTGCTTGACGCAAAACTCCTACTGCCAAGGCCGTCATAAACGCCCATCACGCCTTCCAATACGGCGATGTCCCCGTTTGAGGCATGACGCACCACGGCGTACTTAACGCCCGCTTCCCCCATCAGGAATACGTCAAGATTCCTGGATTCCACACCCGTTGCTCTTTTGAGGAACATCGGATCAATGTAGTCCGGGCCGCACTTAAAAGAAATAACATCCTTTCCCAAATGGGCAAGGGCCGCAATCAGCGCACACGTTACCGTTGTTTTTCCGCAGCCGCTTCCTGTTCCGGCTATCATCACGCGCTTACACATGGCCCGTACCCAAGCCTTTAATTATGTACACAGGATTTTGCGCCATCATCATATCGTAGCTGCCTGATTTCCTTGATTTGGCGACATTTACACAAATTATTTCCGTGTTGGAAATTTTGTTTTTTTCAAAACCGTCTATAATCTGATTCATTGTTTGAATGGTTACGACGTTGGCAACGATTGTTATATTTGGATTAAGAAAGGTGAGTTTTTTTAGTATGGAGAGCATATTTCCCGAGCTGCCGCCGATAAAGACTTTGTCAGGCGTGGGCAATCCTTCAAGCGCCTCCGGCGCTTCACCTTGAATGATTTCGATATTAAACGCGCCATGTTTTGTGATGTTTTCCCGTACAAGAGCGCAGGCATCTTCTTTTGCTTCAATTGCGTAAACAAAACCGCTAAAAGCCTTTCTTGCCATTTCCACGGAGACGGAACCTGTTCCCGCTCCTATGTCAAAAACAATATCCTGATGGCTGATGCCCAACTTTTGAATTGACAGCCAGCGTATTTCCTCTTTTGTCATGGGAACATCGCCTCGGATAAAATCTCCGTCTGTAAGCGGTATATGCGGATCTGCCGCCGACAGGTTTTCGATATACATAACGGAAAGCTTGTCAAAGTCCGTGTCCTTTAATTCATCCGCCCTGCCGTTAAGTATCCTTTCATCGGGATAAGAGAGTTTTTCCCCCACACTGACGCTTACATTGCCGAGTCCGTACCGGCAAAGTATGCGGCAAATATCCCGGACACTGTTAGCGCCGCCTGTCAAAGCAAACACCTTTTTGTTATATGCAACTTTCGCCACGATATTTCCGGTTCTGCCGTGCAAGCTTATCAAGGCCGCGTCGTCATAGGTGATTTTGATCTTCGCACTTAAATATTGGATACTGCCAATGCCGGGGATAAGCTCTATTTCGTAAAGCCCGGAGAAGTCCCTGATAATGGTCCTGGCCGCGCTGAAAAAACCACAGTCGCCGCTTACAAGTACCGCTGTTCCTCCTTTTTCGGGATCTTTGAGTTTCAGCATCAATTCCGGCAAAGTCATCCCCTGTATTCTCCCGTCCGCACCGCTGATTCTTACCGTACTTAAAATCCTTTGAACCGTGTTTAGCGTGTCCTTCGCCTTGTCGGTAAGCAGAGAGTCATCGCCGGGGCCGAAACCGATAACAAAGAGTTTTTCCATGGCTTGTTTCGGGGGTTTTTCCTGAATTTCTTTTATCTTAAAAATATCCAACAGTTCGTTAAACGTAAAAGTTTTTTCCTGAACCGGGCCTGCCTCAGGCCGTGCAATCACTAATACTTCGCAGCCAAGCGAAAGCGCTGCCGATACTTTTTCTTCAAATCCGCCGATATCGCCTGATTCTTTTGTAACAAGGAATTTCGCTCCCGTCATTTTCAATGTCGCCGTATTCATTTCCTTGTCAAAGGGACCCTGCATACAGATGATGTTCGAGGCGCGAAAACCAAGATCGAGCGCCTTTTTCAGCGAATCCTGCATCGGGAGTAAGCGCACAGAAAACCGTGCAGTATAATTTTCAATGTGGGTAAACGGCTCCAACTCCTTGCTTCCAATTGTCAGCAGTACCCTTTCGTCGTTTCTTTTGAGCATTTCCGCGGCGGTGTCAGCATCCTGAACGTATATTACGCCGGGAGTTACCGCGCTTTCCGGCCTTTTAAGTTGTAAAAACGTTAACCCCGCAGCATGGCAGGCGGAACGGATATTTTTCGAAGCCAGGACGGCGTAAGGATGCGTGGCATCCATAACATAATCGAAAGCGCCCTGTCTCAATAAGGCAATCATGCTTTCTTCATCAAGCCTGTTGCTTATAACGGCCACTCTGTCACTTGCCGCCACATCACGCCCAAATTCGGTCGCCACAGACAATGTAACGTTAATCCCATTCTTTGACAGAGCTGCTGACAGCTTGCGTCCTTCGGTTGTACCTCCAAATATTAATACTCTCATAGCCTGTAACCCCTGGGTGTAACCAATTTGCCGTTTATTATTTCAGTGCTGGAATTCCCGATAATTACGGTGGTGAACATATCCACCCGCGCCTTTGACAACTCGGCAAGCGTACATACACGGCTTTCTGAATTGTTACCCCTGAAAGCGTTCCGCACATAACCACACATGGTTTCGGGCGTTTTATGTCGCAACGTTATAGCGCAAGCCTTTTCGAGATAACCGTTTCTATTATTGCTCTCCGGATTGTAAAGGCACAGTACCATATCAGCCGCACCGCAAACCTCAAGCCTTTTTTCAATGATATCCCAGGGCGTAAGCAAATCGCTGAGGCTTATAACGGCGAAATCGTTTGTCAACGGCGACCCCAATATTGCCGCTACCGAAACCGCTGCCGTAATGCCGGGTATGACTTCAATTTCTATCATGGGATTTTTCCTGGTCAATTCATAGAGCAGCGCGGCCATCCCGTAAATCCCGGAGTCACCGCCGGAAACGACAGAAACCTGTTTTCCTTTAAGAGCTTCGTTTATCGCCGCTTCACATCGTTCAGTCTCCTTCTTCATCCCTGTCGCGATGATTTCTTTCCCGCTCACAAGTTCGGCTATGAGTTTCACATAACCTGTATAGCCAACGATAACGTCGCTTTGCAGTATCGCTTCCCTGGCTCTTGGCGTAAGATAATCCGTATTGCCGGGTCCCAATCCAACTGCGTATATTTTCATGTTGCATTCCCGGTAACAAANGATACTTTCCACGCCTCTTTAGCTATTGCCAGCGTCACCCCGTTCTTCGCGGTTTTTGGTAATACCATAATCCCGTTTTTTGACGACAGGTAAGCCGCCGCTTCGCAAACATTCCCTGTTCCCGTAGCTGCCTTCACAAAGTCCGATTGCTCAAACATATGGGCAACCTTGTTTAATTCATCTGCCCTGTATGTTATGTAGCGAATCCGGTATTTCTCCGATATGACTTTTATCGCTTCCTCATCTTTCTTTAAGTCAACAGATGAAATGGACGCTACAGCCTGTAAAGGTATTGATAAATGGTTCAGGGTTTCTAGGAAAAAATCTTCCATAAAGTTGGCGTTCACGTTTTTTTTTGCGCCTATACCTACATGAAAACACTTTGGCATGAGGTTAAGCGTTTTATCAAAAGGTTTCTTTGACCCGTCCAAACTGATACATACCCCAACGCTTCCACTGTCGCCAAGGGCTAAAAAGGGCGGTAAATCACCGTCAATCTCAAAATCCGAGCAAAGGCCGGCTTCCAGGCTGTCAAGCATAGCGGCTGACACAGATTTTATTGCCTCCGGGTTTATTACGGCATACCTATTTTCCGAAGCGTAAGCATCGAAGGAAAAAACGTTGTTTACATCCGTGGCCGTTGTAATAACCGCCGTAGCGTCAATTAAAGCCGCAATCTCACGGGCATAACGATTGGCTCTGCCTATATGCCCCGAAAGAATGGGTATAACAAACCGCGCCGTTTCATCGATCACAATCACAGCCGGATCGGTGGTCTTGCTCTTTATAAACGGTGCGATTGCCCTTACAGCAATACCCGCCGCTCCGACAAAAACCAACACGTTCCCGGTTTTGAATACGGTTTTAGTGTACTCCATAAGATTGGATATCCTGTTTGCGCTTACATTAATGTCTTTATGCACATCCTTTATTCTATTAAATATTTTGTCTGAAAGAAGTTTCCCTTTTTCAGTGAACGACAGAATAAACACATCATTCATCTTCANTTTCCCTTTTCTGTNGCTGTGTGTAAATTCAGGGTTATATAAAANGGACCTTTNATATTTCCTTCCGGATTCNCCGCCAAGAAAATTTCCAACCAGAATAATCGATGTTTTGCTGATATTGTCTTTTTTCCCTGCTTCCGGCAGTCCTTCAATGGTTGTCCGAATAATTTCTTCATCAGGCCAGGTTGCCTTGTATACGATAGCGGCAGGAGTATCCCTGGGATACCCGCCTTCAATGAGTTTAGCTGAAAGCTCATGCAACATACCGCCGGAAAGAAAGATCGCCATTGATGCCTGGATCCTGGCAAGTTCTGTTATTCTTTCCCTTTCAGGAACAGGCGTACGGCCTTCCATTCTTGTCAAAATCACCGTCTGGCTGACACCGGGTAGTGTGTATTCGGCGCCCAACACGGCAGCTGCGCCTGCGAAGGAACTCACTCCCGGTATAATTTTATAATCAATATCATTTTGTGCAAGTATGTCAATTTGTTCCTTTACCGCCCCATATAGGCTTGGATCGCCAGTGTGAAGGCGCGCGGTATTGAGTTTAAGTTTTTCATTTTTCAGCATGATTCCCATAACTTCTTCCAACGTCATTTCTGCGCTGTTGTAAAGCTCGCAGCCTGTTTTCGCATAACAAAGAAGTTCAGGATTAATCAGAGACCCGGCGTAAATTACGCAATCCGCCAAACCCAGGATCTTCATACCCTTAACGGTAATTAATTCCTTGTCACCTGGCCCCGCGCCAATAAAATAAACCATACTATGTTTTTCCGCCAACTGTTGAACTTATCAATACGCCGTGTTCCTGCGTAAAAATTATGTATTCCACAATAAGTTTTCCATGCGTCCTTTGCCGAAGATGGAATCCAACTTTTTGCCCGATACTGACCCACACAGTATCATTTATTCCGAGTTGTTTCATTATTTCTATAGCCGCTTCAGTGGTTACACACGCCATAATCTGACTGATTGCTTCTTTTCCTGCGCCCGCCAAAGCACAATGAGCAGCTATAATCTCCATGCGGCAATCGGCAATGCCTGAATGGGTGTTCATAATACCTCCGGCCAGCTTAACCAATTTCCCGGCATGGCCTATGAGCGTTATGCGTTCAATACCCTTTATGCATGCATAATCCAAAGTCTCACCGATAAAATTTGAACATTTTATTGCGTCCCCAATGTCAAGGCCAAGCTCTTTCTCCGCGAAATCCCGTCCGTAATTCCCTGGAGTTAAAAGCAGGTTTTTTTTTCCGGAAGCAGTCTGAACGTCTATTTCGGTTTTTATGGTTTCCACGATCGCCCTGTTGCTCATGGGCTCCATAATGCCTGTGGTACCGAGTATGGACAGTCCGCCTACGATTCCAAGCCTTTCGTTCATGGTCTTCTTCGCGATTTCAGCCCCACCAGGTATGGAGATTACTGCTTTAATCCCTCCTGTGTAAGCGAACAAGCCGCAAATTTTCTTAATTTCTGAAGTTATCATCTCCATTGGCACAGGATTTATCGCCGCATTACCCACAGGTACTTTCAAGCCTGGTTTTGTAACACGCCCAACGCCCTCACCGCCGTCAACCATTATGCCGTTCGTATCTGATTTGGAAACAACGACGAAAATTTTTACCCCATTGGTGATATCGGGATCGTCACCGGCATCCTTCCGGACAGCGCATTTCACCAAGCCGTTCTCATGTATGGCATCGATCACTTCAAATTTGATTGTTACGCCGTTTTTGGCCATTACCTCAACTTGTTCAATAGAATCGGAAGAAAAAAGCATTATTGTCGCAGCTTTCGCCGCTGCGGCTGCACACAAACCTGTCGTAACGCCTGTTCTAAGTTCATTCATTGAAAGCCTCTCCGTTTTGCAAGGCTCAAATAACCAGGCTTTATTTTCGGTTTTGTAAGCTCCACAATCGTAGCCAATAATCTGGCGTTATGCTCCTTTTTTGATACGGCGATACGATAATAACTATCATCCAGCCCCGACAAGTTTCCGCAAGATCGGATCCTTATGCCTTTTTTGTCGAGTTCCTCACGTAAATCCAAAGGGTACGGATTTTGAAGAAACACATAATTAGCCCTGGCTTCAAAGACCCTATACCCAAGCCGTCCAAGCTCTTTTTCCATCTCCGTTCTCTCAGCGGACACATAAGCCACAGTTCGTATAATGAAATTCTCCGCGTCTTCAAGAGCCGCGATGCCCGCCGCCTGGGCCAGGTTGGAAACAGGCCAGTCGGCTCCGTGGAAATAAAGCTTATCGACAAGCATTTTATTCGCACATATGGCATACCCAAGACGAATGCCCGGCAAAGCGAACAGTTTTGTAAACGCTTTAAGAATAACAAGATTTGGATATCCTTCAAGAAAAACCTTGCTCGTGTATTTATTCGCCTGTTCCGTGAAATCCAAAAAACACTCGTCAACGATAACCAATGCGCCTGTTTGTAGGCCGCAATCAAGCAATTCCCTAATCAGTTCGGTTTCCGTAATTTTACCTGTAGGGTTGTTCGGGTTGCAAACAAAAACTAAATCGGGCTTTACGCGCCATACCGCTTCGACAAAACCGCTGCCCAATGCGAAGTCGCTTTCCGGATGCAATGTATAGCTGACTATTTCGGAATTAAATGACCTCGCCGCCCTTTCGTAATCAGGGAAGGTAGGAACGGCAACCATTACCTTTTTTGCCTGTATCGTACCCGGCAATCGAAAAATAATGTCGGAGGTTCCATTTCCGCAAAAGAGCCAATCGGTTTTTACATTTTCAAATTTCGCAATTTTTTCCCGCAGCCCGGCAGAAAAATTATCAGGGTAACGGCTGCAATTCTGTATTTCGCGGAAAATCGCGTTTCTCACATTTTCAGGCATACCCAATGGGTTTATGTTTGCCGATAAATCTATTATATAATCTTTGCCGCTTTCAAAAGCGGCGTTCCCTCCATGGTTATACTTATACATAGGCGCGTTCCATTAAAACAGTAAACATGATACTTACGGCCGTTAGCAGGATCACCGCAATGATCGCCGCTGCGTACATCAAGCGATTCGCGATGATAATATGTTCCGGCACCGGTTCATAAATGTCGTCGCCTATCGTCGGCTTGTGGACGAGAACCCCTTGATAGTAATTATCCCCGCCAAGGCATAGGCCGAGAGCGCCGGCGCAAACGGATTCAGTTTGGCCTGAGTTGGGGCTCTTGTGATTATACCTGTCCCTTACAAAAATTTTAGCTGCCCTTTTTATGTCGGTGCCTGTAAAAACACTTCCCATTATCATAAGCATCGCGGAAACCCTCGAAGGGATAATGTTCGCCGCGTCATCAAGACGTGCAGCAAATTTTCCGAAATACTCGAACTCGGCATTTTTGTAACCGATCATGGAATCAAGGGTGTTTATTGCCTTATACGCCATTCCCAGCGGAGCTCCGCCAATAAAAATAAAAATTAACGGGGCAATAACTCCGTCTGACAAATTCTCGGCAACTGTTTCAACAGCGGCTTTTACTATGCCGGATACGCTTAGGTTCTGCGTGTCCCTGCCAACAATAAACGAGAGATCTCTCCTTGCATCCTCAATATTCGCGGCATATAAAGAACGATAAACCTTCATGCTCTCGTCTTTCAGCGCCCTTGCCGCGATAAGAAAGTAGCATATAACAGTTTCACAGGTTAAACCAATCCAGTAATTCATACGATAAAAGCCCCATATAACAAGCCTTGTTATTGAGTATGAAAGGCCGACGATTATCAAAGCCAAAACCATGCCCATAAAAAACTGAATCCCGGGGCTTTTTACCTTGGCTTTTTTGTAAACTGTCACGCCCAATGAAATGCCGTTGCCTATGACTCTCATTGGATGAAACGGGTTCTGCGGGTCACCGATTATACAGTCTAATATAAATGCCACGAATATTATACATGGCATTCTGATTGTTTCCACAAACAAAAGATTATATCAAAATAAAAATTTAAGTCAAGTTTTCTGCATAATTTGTCCCAAACATAATTCCCGCAATATATGCCGCCTTGCTTAGTATCCGATAAAACGATACTATCCTATATGCTCTCACGCATGATTAAAGGAAGCAATATGTCATTGGCAATGCTAAAGGAATATCTATCGCAAATAAAAAATCTCGATCATAACGCAATGAAAAAAGCAAAGATAAGGCTTGACAGTCTGGCAAAGCCGCCCGGCAGTCTTGGAAAGCTGGAGGATATCGCGGTAAGACTTGCCGGCATCAGCGGCAAGATGGTTTACGATCCGGGTAAGCGCTGCGTTATTATCATGTCGTCAGATAATGGCGTTGTCGAAGAAGGAATCGCTTCGGCGCCACAGTCGGTAACATACACACAGACCTTAAATTTCACTAAGGGATTGACAGGCATCGCGGCAATTGCCAAACAATTCAACGCAGATTTATTGGTTGTTGATGTGGGGATAAACGCCGATATAAATCATCCGCTCATCAGGAACAGAAAAATCAGAAAATCCACATGGAACATCGCAAAACGCGAAGCAATGACCTATGACGAAGCAATACAGGCTATCCTGGCCGGGATCGAAACTGCTGTCGAAGCGGTAAGAGACGGGTATACACTCCTTGGCGCCGGAGAAATGGGAATAGGCAACACGACTACATCGTCGGCTGTGTTATGCGCCCTCACAGGTATACCGGCTGAACAGGCTACGGGAAAAGGAGCGGGACTGAAAGAAGAAGCATACAGGCATAAGATAGAGGTTATACGAACAGCATTGAAAAATAACGGGCCAAACCCATCCGATCCAATTGACGTACTTGCAAAAATGGGTGGGTTTGATATTGCGGCTTTAGCGGGACTCTTCATAGGCGGCGCATATACAAGAACACCGGTGGTTATAGACGGGTTTATTTCCATGGTTGCCGCCCTTGCCGCTTCAAGAATCAACCCTGTTATAAAAGAATTCATGTTTGCCTCTCACGCATCATACGAGCAGGGATTCAACCACGCAGCACAGGCACTTGGAATAGAACCGTGCCTGATCCTGAATATGCGGCTCGGCGAAGGCAGCGGGTGTCCGCTCATGTTTGCCGTAATTGACTCAGCTTGCGCGATAATCCGGGATATGGGTACTTTTGGGGAGGCAGACATTGATGAGAAATATTTTAGCGAAGTAAAAAACGGCGATAATTTTACGGTATTAAAATGAGAGTCTTTATATCGGGAGGCTGCAAAAACGGAAAATCGTTTTACGCACAGCATTTGGCGATGGTGCTGAGAATGGCAAAGAAGCAAAAAAGAAAAGCCTTCTACTATATAGCCACAATGAAACTCGTTGACGCGGAGGATGACAAGCGTATTTTAGGGCACAGGCGCGAACGCGAAGGGTGGGAGTTTATCACCGTAGAACAGCCTTTTAATATAGAGGGGATATTGGATAAATGTGATCATAATGGCACTTTTCTTCTTGACAGCCTGACCGCTTTGCTGGCCAATGAGATGTTTCCGCCGGGCGGTGTACCCAAGGAACACGCTGCTCAAAAAATAAAAGGCGGACTGTTACAAATAGCGAATAACGTCAGGGATATGGTTATTGTATCGGATTATATTTACAGTGACGCGCTTCTGTACGATCCGTTGACGGAAAACTACAGAAAATCCCTTGCGGAGATAGACCGTGCGGCAGCGGAAAGTTGCGATGTTGTTCTTGAAGCCGCATATACAAATATAATTGTACATAAAGGCAGGGAAATGTTTGGAAATTTGTGTGGGCATATATGAAAAGATACCTTAAGGGATTGTATATGTCTTATGGAATGTTTTGCGCCATCCCCCAGCCTTTTCATCTATGGGACGAAACTTGCATGAATTTGGTCTTGCCTTGTCTTCCCCTCGTAGGCGGACTAATCGGCGTGCTGTGGTGGGGAATCGCGGAGATACTTGTTTTAAGCGGAATACACATCATGCTTGCGGCAGCTGTATTGGCACTGGTTCCTTTCTTTGCCACAGGTTTTCTGCACCTTGACGGCTATATGGATACAAGCGATGCTGTTTTATCACGTCGTCCGATTGAAGACAAGCTGCGTATTCTTAAAGATCCGCACACAGGAGCGTTTAGCGTCATAATGCTTGCAGTTCTTTTTGTCTTGCAGTTTGCGGCGGTGTTTGTTGTTATCGAAAAAGATAAAAATCCCACGATGTTAATTAGCATTCCAATTATCTCACGTTGTTGTTCAGCCCTGTCAATTCTCTGCTTGAAACCCATGGCCCAAAGCGCTTATGCGAATATGTTCAAACAAAACACCGGGGTGTCGCATAAAATATTCATACTATTTATCGCATTCTCAGGCACAGCGCTTTCCTGTTTACTCACGGGAATTCCCGGTCTGATAGTAACAGTATCCTCAATAGCGGGGTTTACAGGGGCTATGATTTTCGCGTATAAGAATTTAAAAGGTGTTTCAGGTGATCTTGCCGGATTTGCCCTTGTCATAGGCGAATTATGCGCCCTTGCGGCAATGGCTATAATATAAGGTAAGGTAAGGCAGTGTAATGATTTTGATATTCGGGGGCATCTATCAAGGCAAACTCGCCTACGCTTTGGAAAGATTCAAGGCGGCGGAAGATGATGTGTATATGTGCGATAGCAATGACGTTAATGTGCCGGAAAACCGAAAGATTGTATATGAAATTGACAAATGGATTTTAGCGTTAGTGAAAAGTGATATTGATACTGAAAAAGCGATACAGCAATTCATTGACAGTAATCGTGACGTAATTGTTATATGCAATGATATTTCCTGTGGGGTGGTTCCCCTTGATCCATCGCTTAGAAAATGGCGTGAGGCAGTGGGAAAATCCCTGGCAGCACTGTCACGCGCATCCGATGAGGTAATCCGTTTGTTTTGTGCCATACCAACCAGAATAAAATGATCAACTCTGGATGTGGTGGGAGTCGAATACGACTTTGCCACTGTTATTTTCCTATCGATTGTGTGTTCTGGTTTCTATTGTGTTCTGTTATCACTTTTTAGTCAATAGATGTTTCCAGTTATCTATAGTTTCCCGGATTTATTCCCCTATTTCCAATATGGAAAATTCATACCTCTGTGCAAAGATATTCATATTTCCTTGCTTTACTGATCCTACACAAGCCACACAGGTATAATCAAATTATCACGGTCAAATGCACTGAGCTGTTCCGCCAAACAGATAAGAGCGCCTGTTCCCCGGCGGAGGGGTGGCTTTTCGAGTGTCTTAAATGAGGCAATCATTCCTTTTGTGGGTGACGCTGTCTTTTTTATTTCAATTGGCTCCAGGCGCCCATCCCTTGCCAGCAGTAGGTCTATTTCCTTTAAGTCCCTGTCACGGTAAAAATAAATGGGGGCTTCCTTGCCGGAATTTTCATAGCCTTTGATTATTTCTGAAGTAACGTAATTCTCCAGGAAAGCGCCATTCATCGCGCCGTTCATCAATGTTTCAGGGGAATTCCATTTGGTCAGAAAAGCCACAAGTCCTGTATCGTAAAAATA
>JGI24698J34947_10000338_pt1 | contig 20741 bp, 13 predicted proteins | sample TergutMp193P3_FD_34947 | JGI IMG/M metagenome (IMG submission 34947) | reverse complement strand
CGGCGGCCTAAAGGCCGCCGCCCCGCACACCGCAAAAGGAGGAACATCCCGCAGCCGTAAAAAATCCGGCACAGGTAGGGGTGTTGCCCGCAACGCCCTCCGCACCCCCAAATCGCCCCCAAATCGCCGCCCCCGCCCCGTAAGGGCGTTGCCCGCAACGCCCCCGCGCACCCCGCGCACGGCCCCCCCGCAAAAAAAAAATTGCGAAAACCCAAAAAAACCCTTGACAAACCGCGCTAAATTTTCTATCTTTGATGTTACATTCTATAGAGGTCGTTATGAAGAGTATCCTTGCTTCGGTGTTTGGCTTCCGCGCTTTCGCGCGGGCTGGTTCGGTTTTCGCGCGGTTTTGGGCGGGTTTCGCGCCGGAGAGGATGGAGTGGGGAGGGGTGGCATTTTTTGTTTTTTTGGTTTTGGGGTTGGCGAGTAACGGGTTTGCGACTTATACCAGCATAAACACCGGTACTGCGAATTTTTCAACAATAACTCAAGATACGCTATATGTTTATGGTTCAAACAACGTTACAATAACAGGCTATGCTTCAGGTAAAGTATTAATTCTTGGGGCCAACAGAGGAAACGGCATTACTCATGCAAATGCTACAATAACTACTACTACTGTTACTTTTAGGGGTTTAACCTTAACAGGCACCACAACTTATGCTGCGGCTGTATATACTAATAAAAACACTGCCGCTACTGGTAACAGCGCTAGGGCTGGTGCGACTGTAACTATTAATTTGGAGGAAACAAATACTTTAACTGGTGGTATTGGCGGTGCAGGTTTAAGAGTTCCCCTTACTTCCACATTAACAATTAATGGCCCTGGCACTCTGACTGCAAATGGTGGGATGTGGAGAAGTTTGGTAGGCTTGGATGCTGGTGCTGGCATAGGGGGTGGTAGCGTAGAAAATGCCTCTGACCAAGTCACCACCACCCAAGGTCGTAACGGTAATTATAGAGACACTTGCGGAACGGTTACAATAAACGGAGGGACAATATTTGCTTATGGTGGCGGCGGCGGCGAAAGCAGCAGCGGGAATACTGGAGCTAGATGCTCTTATGCTCCCGGTATTGGAGGGTCCGGTTACAACGGTAGAGGTTGCATTTTAACCATTAACGGTGGAAATGTAACTGCTGCTGGTGGACTTAGTAGTTTAAATAATGGTATAGGAGCGGGAATATACTCGACTGCCAACGTCACCGGTCAGACTTTTAATTATTGTAATAACGCTAACAACAGCTATACGCATCTTACGAATAGCGATGGATCAACAACCATCAATGGCGGTTCGGTAAATGCTACTGTTAGAAATTATGGTGCTACTGCTAATACGACTGTAAACGGCCGCGGCAATAACGGCGGTGCAGTTACGCAAAAAACAGTTATTATTGGTCGATCTAACACTGCTGAATCTGGAGGAAAATCTGTTGAGAGTTGTACTTTTGGTACTGGTACCTCAGCCGTAAATTGCACAAAAAATACATCAATTACTTCAGGTTATCAATATGGCATAAATGATGTTAAAACGAATTCTAATGGTGAGGTTTACTTTTGGTTGAATACTGATGGTAGTACTGGTAATACTGTAGCTTTGGATATAAATGGTAAGAATAAGACATACACTCGTCTTCAAGGTACAACAAATTTAACCTTCGAGGGCGATGCCCCTACCATGGATGTCCCCCTCGCTCCGGCTAACGCTTTTGTAGGCGGTAGTGAGAATGAATATCTAGAATGTGCTGATGCTGGTAATTGTCCTCAAGCCACCTCAACAGGCCCATACAAAACCCACTTTAGAATGGATGCCTTAAATCATTTTGCCGCCGTTGGACATACGATTACCGCATATAAAGGCAACTATGTTCGCAACGATGCTTCAACAGAAGCTATAGGAACAACTGCTAACACAGCGGGCAATAATAGTAGAGTACACTTGGTTCGCTGGATTAGAGCCGATGATTGGAACTTTGCTCAAAACAGGCCGAGCGGAGATACGACTCATCTTACTTCAAATTTTACCAACAGTTTCTTTTCAGGTTATTCAACCAACGGCGTCCCGGGCACTTGTGGCACAGGCACAAACGCAAGAAAATGCAATGAAGTCACATACACTCCAACAGCGGACGATTACGGTAAATATATATATGCACAAGTCTTGGTTAGGGATGTCGGAACAAAACCAGCTTCTGCAAACGTAGCCGAAACGTACTGGAATACAAATTCTGTTATTTACCCGCCGATTAAAGTTGGAATTGTTGTTCAAAACACCCAACCCATTTGCCACGAAAGTCTTCCCGAGTCCCTATGTTCAAATTCACTTGCCTCCTCTTCCTTTCAGCAATTTGGAAGCACCCCAACGCAAAATTTGGTTACGAATTTTAATACACAGCTTGAAGTTTTTGCAAGCGTGCCAATTTTAGGCGGGAGCGTAGAATACACTTGGAATGCCTACTTGAAAAATCGGGCTAACACTATAAAGAACATAGCTACGGGCCAATTTACCGCTACCTCTAATAATCCAATAGGTAATATAGGTTCTCGGGTTATCTTTTCAATACCCACAGATGAACCTTCTAAACCTACAGGAAACTATGATACTTTGTTTCTTAGTGTTGTAGTAAAAGATGGCGACAGACCTAATGTCACTGATATAGAAGTTTATTGCGCAACAGGAACAGGTGGTGTCATTGATTTATCCAATTGCCCTTCAAACGATAAGGTAGGCAGCACCAACCTTTCAATGAACGGACAAATTCATAAAAGCGGAAGGATAAAGCTAACTTTTAACAATAATGTGTTTAATTTGAGTGAACCTGCCGAAAATGACGAAGGTGAAAGAATTGGCTCGGTTTATATTTCTGACAATGTAACCGGAGAAATAACCTCCTTGCAATGCATATATAATAATAGCAATAATACGGGAGAGAATGCAGATAAAGAATTGATATGCCCCTACGGAACAACAACTCCTCTTGTCGGCGGCAGAGCTTATACACTCGTGGTAAAGGATTTTGTAAACTATGTTCCACAACCAATGCTTTATCAGTTCCAAACCACACTTAATGTGGAAAGAAAAGCCTCCACAACGGAAATTTTGTATAGTTCAAATTACTTCCTCGTTGGAAGCATTTACACAGGAAGTTTCACATACGTACCGGGACAGGGCGGCGATGCGACTGGTTACAAATATTGCTGGCAAGATGGTGGGAATAGTGCAGACCCGACAGGCACTGATGGTACATTTGCTTCTATATGCGGCACCAGCCCAAGCTCAAGCTCAGGCCCTTTCTCCAATGCAAGCGCTTCTTCAGGAGCTTTAGATTACAGTAAATTTGGCTACTGGGTTCGCTTGGTTGTTCAACCCATAGGAACAAACCCCATCGATGGCGGGACGGAAGGCGAAGTCACTTATGGAGCTTGGAAACGCATCGGCGTTATGCTAAGTCCCGGGACCGTTGATGAAGTGCCTTGCAAAGGCGGAGGAAATTGCCCCGTAGCAACAAATATAAGCTTCCAAGGATGCGACCCCTCCACTTTTAAAGACGGCGAAATGCCCCACTGCTACGGCAAAACTTCAGGCTTTTCTGGCGGTTTTGTTGTTTATGATAACACATCCGTTAGATTATCGGCGATTTACAAAAATATCGACAAAGACGATAACACAACAGATTATTATCAAATCACCGGATGGGAAGATGATTTTGATACGAAGAATATATGCAGTAGCAATCCAACCGCCGTAATACGCAATTGCTCTAGGCAATTTGCGGATTATTTTATTGCAATCCCCCCAACAAAAGGAACAATAGCCATTACTCCGCAAGTTAAAATTATCAGTCCGCCTGAGGTAAAAAGCGCAGAGTTAGGATTAGTCGGTGGCGGTACAGTAAATTTAATAGATGCAGATGGCTCAGGCAACATCGCAATTTTGAATAATGATAATGCTGTCGAAATAACTTTCGAGCCAGGTGTTGCAAAAGGAACCGGAAGCGTAAAACTTTACAAGGGTAGCAGCCCTGTTAATGGGGCAGTAAATAATGATTGCGAAGGAACGACCTGTTCTTTAGGGATTCCCTCTGACTTAGAATTTAACACAATCTACAAGTTAGTAATATCTGACTTCACAAATGACGTTGGCGACAAAATGGATACCAAAACGCTCTCCTTCACCACCGCTTCGGGACCAACCGTAACCGCCGTTCTGGATGTGAATAACGTATATGCAATTGGGAAAACAATCACAGGAGACACTACTGGCTATGAAGCAAACGGCGGCAGCACAGCAGGCAATCCTTATTATTGCTGGCAGTTAGAATCAAAAATAAACACGCCTAGCTACAGTTGCGAAAATACTAGTTCTTCTAAAACTTATTTAATCCAAAATACAGCGTTCAAAGATAAAATACGCTTGAGAGTTACCCCAATAGATGATGATGATCGTGAGGGCATATATGATTATACCGACTGGCAGAGGATTGGCGTGCTGCTCACAATGGGCACTCTCACACCACAACAAGCAAAAGGAACAACCCAGACAGTTTATCTTGGATCATCAGGAAAAGTCGAATATACCTGCTCCAACGGCTCATGCAGTTCTTCTTCAACGGAGAATGAAGTGGCTTACGGACCAACAGCAAAAGTGTCGTGGAATTCAAACACTGGCACTGATAAAATTGTAAAATGGAGCGCGGTATCCAACGTCGGAAGCTTTGCTGTGGGTGAAGATACAAAAAGCATTGCAACTTATACCCTTCCCGATAATCCAACTGGAGATATAAAGCTTGATTTGAAAATAGACAACGGCGAACCGCTGTTAATCACTTCGGCTAAATATGATAAAGGTACCGATGAAGAAGAGCCAGCCATTGTGCTTGTTTTTAGCAACAATGTAAGCACAGCCAATGCGACCTTTACCATTAGAAGTGGCGCAAATACCGTGGCGACATTAACACTTAGCGATATTGAGGATTATTATGACGATGATACAAAAACGTTAACACTCCCACTTAGCGAATTTGCTGACTATTCTGTTCCTAGCAACGGTCAGCATATAGTGGGGATTAATTCAAGCGCGTTTTGCGATGAAAGCGATAATTGCACGCAAGAAAACAATACGCTTCTCGTAATTTCCAATATCGAATACGTTCAACTGAATGTAAACCCCCGCACCATAACGTTAAATGATGAGTATGGCGATTTAGGCGATGATGGAGACGGTTTTGCCACCCCTAAAATAGTTATTAGCAATACTGGCTCTAAGGGCGGACCTGACTTAAAAGCGACTTTGACAGTTTGCAAAGAAGGCGATACGCCCAATAGTTGCGTTGAAGGTGACTACGGCTTTGAATACTCCTCAACCTCAACAGGGATTTCCTCTCCCTCAGGCAGTAGCAACGTAATTAATATTCCCGCTTTGTCAGCCTCCAGCGGCGAAGCTTCTTTCTATATCAAATCAGGAAAAGAGCTGGGTGCCGGAACCTATGTCGGCAAAGTGTCAATAGAATGCCAGGTCTCAACATCAGACGATTGCCCTGCGACTGGTCAACTGGATATCTCCTTAACCTTTACGGTGCGCAAGAAAACCCTCGCCCGTCCAAGCCCAACTCTTGCGTTCTCAAGCATTGACGGCCTTGACCCCGGCACAAAAATTTATGACGGCTACGCCGAGCTTAACGCAAGCCTGCTTGAGAATGGCAGTGCTTGGTCATGGACCAGAACAGAAGCGGCAAGCTTTGATAATGCGGTGGCTTCTGTAAATGTCGTAGCCAACAAAGGAAGCTTTGGCGATGCACTTGCCGGCAAAAACAAACCCATAGGGATCGAGTTCGAAATAACGGGAAGCAAAAAAGCCAACTACGCCTTTGGAGCCGACGGCTCTCTCACAACGCCACACCCCGGCGGCACCTTGAGAGGAGCCATACTGCAAAAACCTCTAACCATTGAATTCCGCCCCGGACACTTGGGCCAGAGACACTTCAACGGCGCAAGCGACTTTGAAGTAGCTGTCAATCCTAATCTATACGAGATGAGAGGTATTGTAAAAATAGGTGATGATGAAGATGATGTTAAAGTAGGTTCTGAAACCGTATTCTACTTCGAAAACTCAAACGCATTAGACGATAAGCATATAGTCAGAGCCAACATCGTTTTGGATGGCGTGGATGCAGGCAACTATGCAGTTGGTCAGGTAAGCGGATTAAACGGAGGAGTGCTAGGCAGTATAAAGCCTATCTCCATAGCGGACTATCTGCCTCTGGGCGATAGCCCCTGCCAAGAGGATGACTGCGAACTCATAGCCGAACTCACCTACGGAGACATCTTGGCCACCGCTTATCCAGTCGAAACAGAAGCCACCGAAGTAAAAATAGATGGAATGTCCCTAGGAGGAATGTGGAGAATGTGCGTGGTAGGCGATGGCAATATTCCGGCAGAAGCTTGCGGCAAAGGCAGTTTGCTTAAACCCAGAAACCATATAGTCTCGCCAATAGACGATGAGCAAGAAGTCTATTATGCCTATTTCCACGCCAGAAGCAATAACTACGAGAAAGATTTCGCCGTGCCCGTGACATTCGACATCGCACCCAAGCCAATCACCATAAGCGTCGATCTGTCCGAATCAGGGAACAAAATCTATGACGGCGACGCAGAAATAGAACTCGGCAATGTAAAAGCCTCAAACGGAACTCCCGGGCTGGTCACCAATCATAACAACGTAAAAGACATCCTCGGAGAAGACGCGGAAGCCACCTTCGCCTACTTCGATGACGAAAACGCAGGCACCAATAAGCTCCTCACCGTCAAATGGGAACTGAAAGGCGACGCCGCGAAAAAATACAGAGCAAACGAAACCGTCACACTCGGCACCATCGCGAAAAGAAACGTAAACCTGCTCGGAATAGAAGTCGGCCAAAAATACTACGACGGCACCTTCGAGGCAGACAACGTGGACTATAGCGATATATCTCTGGAAACACAAGCCAAAGCAAAAGACAAAAACACCGGCATCATCGCCGCCGATGTCAGCAAAGTGGAAGTTTCTGCCTCCGAAGGCCTGAAATTCGAGTTCATCAACCCCAATGTCGGCAAAGATAAACAAATCGTGCCAGCAGAGAACGGCGAATTCAAACTCGATGGAACAAAATCCGGAAACTACGCGCTCGTGCTGGCCTCGCTCAAAGGCGATATCCTCCCCGCAAGCCTCGCAGACATTCTCTGCGAACCAATGGGAATCAAATGCCCCGCAAACACAGACGCAGCCAAGGCAAAATGGATCGCAGACAACGAAGACAAAATCGTCGAAAAATTCATGGGAGATAAAAACGCGGAACTAAACGGCATCTACGGGCAAACACTCGCAGAAATCCAAAACCAAATCCAAACTGTCATGCCAAACACAATCGGCGAACTCTTCAGCATCAAAGGCGGAGACTCAAGACCCGTCACTTGGACCTGGGCAGATGCCGCCGAAAGAGCAAAAACAGTCGCCGCCGTCTATGAAGACAAAACCGTCGGAAACGCCTTCTTCGTGCACGGCGACCCCAACTACGAAACCGGCATAACCGTGCCCATTCCCATCACCTCAAAAGCACGCCAGCTCACAGCTACCCTCGTGCCAGAAAACAAAAACTACGACACTAACACAACCATCAGAATAAGAGTGGTTCCGGGCAACGTCCTCAGCGGAGACGATGTCTCGCTCAAACTCATAGGATATGTCGATGACCCCAACGCAGGAAACAATAAAGACATCGTCGGTATCTTCCCGCTCGGCATCGAGTGGGAAGATAAAACCCCGCAAAGCATAAAATACAACTACATCCTGCCAAACCTCGAAGACGAAACCCAAGTCAAACAGAAATGGCAAGACCTCAAAGTCAGCATCGGCAAAATACAATGGCCAGAAGACATAAAGCCGGAACCCACAGAATACTCGCTCCTGTACGACGAAACCAGAAATCTGGCATCCGTAGGACTAACCGTCAGTGGATGGTCATGGGCAAAAGGAGATAGCCTCTTCACCAACCCAAACGACAGATCCAGCCCGTTATACAACGAAGAAAACGACGGCCACTACGAAAGACATAGAGCCGTGTTCGCGCCGCCGCCAGATGAGCCTAACTACATGGATGCCGAACACTATATCGACCTGTTCATAAGCAAAAGAAGCGAAGACAACTCCGTCGCCTCAATCGGCATAAACACCGAATGCGGCGCAGATACCGCCAAAATCACCGTCAATACAAACGATATGTTCGCCGAAGTCTGGTTCAACAACACCAACTACGGAACCAACGGCACGTTCCTCGCATCCGCGCTTAAATACGGCTACAACAACATACCCTACGAAGTGCAAGCACAAGCATACGGGCCAAACTTCCTCGCCGACCACTCGGTGGACTATATACGATACCTGCCATTCGCAAAAGTCGCAGGATGGATACGAGACAAAACACTCACCATCACACTCGATTCGTCGCAAACCTCCGAACAAGAACTGTTCAGAGCCTATAAATTCGACCTCGCAAAAACCGAATGGTACAGCGGCAAATCAGTCGTCGCCACCGGGCGCAACATGGCCGCCAACTCCGGCTCCGGCAGCGACTATTGGGTCAGGCTGTACACCACAGACGGCGATATATTCCAAAGCTGCAAAATAAGCGGCGCCGCGCCCGAACTCACTCCGCTCATGCCGCCTAAAGCAGGAAGCATCAAACTCATCGCATCCGCGTTCGGCTCCCGAGTCGTCGCTGGCGGAACTACCCTTACACTCAACACACCGTACGGCGGCATCGTAACCGTCTATACCATGAAAGGAGAACAGGTGAGCAAAACACAAGCAGTGGACAACCGCACTATAGTCAAAATTCCAAACGCAAAAGGAATGTACATAGTAAAACTGGAGGCTAAATAAGTGAAGTTTTCAACCAAAGCAATATCCTGCATACTGCTAACCAGCCTCGCAACATTCGCACTTCCCGTCGGAGACCCCAGAACCTCCGACGAGAACCTGCTCCAAAAAATAGACGTTCCCGTGGAACAAGGCGTGCACGAACTCTCCCTGCATACCTTCATGGGAGCGTCTAAAATAAACTACCCAGATATGAGCGGTACACAGTTCTCACCCGGCTTCGGAGCAGGCTTCTCATATAGCCTGTTCCTGTCGCCCCGCTGGAGCTTCCTCGTCGGAGGCGGACTGCAACTGTTCAACAACAGAGGAACAGACGTTAACGGCGACTTCACCGGAGTGCTGCCAGAAGCCAACGACTTCTCCGACGACGGCAAAGACCAAGTGATGCTCTACTACGACTTCCACGGATACACCGAAACCCAGTGGTCACTCATGCTCATGTTTCCCATAATGGTCCAATACCAAACCAACGAAAGCAGGAACAAAGCACTCTACTACGCACTCGGCGTTAAACTGGGCTTCCCATTCGCAGGAGCATACAGAGGCACCTCGGAAAACACCGCAGTCTGCGGATACTACCCCGGGCTTTGGGGCCAGCCGCCCGAAGGCTACGGATTTGGCGACTGCAACATAGACGGCCTCGGCAAAGGCTTCGAAGACCTCGGCTTCGGAGACTATGGAAAAGTAAGCTCCTACTCCAAACTCAAACTCGGAACCGCCTTCTTCGCCGCCGCCGAAATAGGCGTTAAATGGCGTTTGTATAATAAACTGGCAATCTACACCGGCTTCTGGATGGACTGGGCGCTCAACGACGTTGCCATCGCGAAAGTTTCCGGGGAGCCAATAGAATGGGTGCCCACCAGAGGCTACTCGGAAGACAATTTAACCCCCAAAGGCGATATCACCTTCAGAAGCAGAACAGAAGGCAAAGCCGTCCCGGTCGCGCTCGGATTCACCGTGCGCTTCGCGCTGGGCGTGCAAAGCTTCCAAACACTCGATTCAGCACGCTGGATAAGAGAAATCGCATACAGAGATTCGCTCCTTGCGCTGTGCAACGAACGCGCAGACCGCCTCTCCGCAGACAGCGCACGCGCCGCAGATTCAATCGCCATGCTCATGCTTCGGTCAAACACCCTTATGGACATGGCAATGAACAGAGACTCCCTCAAAAGGCAACTCGATTCGCTCGAAGCGCTCCGGCAAGCCGAGCTTGAGAGGGCACGCCTCGCCGCGCTCGAAAAAGCCATGCAGGATTCGCTCGAAAGAGCCAGAGTTCTCGAAGCCGCACGCGCAGGCCGCCTCGAAGACTTCCGCAGAAAACTCGGCACCCTCGCAAACGGGCTGGACGACTACAAAATCACCCAGACCGTTCCCAGCGCACGCGCCGCCGAAAAACTCGACACAGCCGCAATACTCATGAGAGACTACAAAGACCTCAAAATACGCATCACCGGGCACACCTGCGACAAAGGCACCCACGAGGCCAACATACGCATAGGTGCGCAGAGAGCTTTGAGCGCGAAGAACTACCTTGTCAATACCAAGGGCATCGCCGCCGACCGCATAGAAACGGCCACCAAAGCCGAAGCCGTGCCGGTGGTCCCCAACATACACGAGGAGAACCGCCGCAAAAACCGCAGGGTCCAGATAGAAATCATAGAAGGCATAGAAAAAGCCGAACAGGAGGTTAAATAATGAAAAACATCAATCAAACTACGTTCCGCGTATTTAATCAAACTACGTTTTGCGCATTTGTATTTGTTAGCACGCTCCTTCTGCTGGCTGTCTCCGCCTTTTCCACCCAGGCACGCATAGAGAGCATGGGCAAACGCCCCGCCTTCTTCATAGACGATGCCACCATGTTCGACAATCCGGCAAACGCCACCTTCTACTCCAACGCCTTGATGGGGGAGCTTGGCTTCTACAACCAGAACAGCCTCGGCGCGAACCACGTGGGCCTAAGCCAAGACCCCTTTGTGCCTTGGTTCGGCGGCCTGTTCAAGATAGGCCTCTCGGATAAAAAGGAGATGCGCGACCCGCAGATAACGATAGGCGGCTTTTTTGGGCGTGAGCACCAGAATTTCACCCGTTTTGTTCCCCGCAAGGTTATTGTGAACGGCTCGGACACTGTTCCAATTCCGCAGTCGGTCACCAACTTCGACGCGTTCCTCGGCGGCACCATGCTAGACGGCTCCGCGGTGGGTGCGCACGTGTACGTGGGCGTTCAAGACGGCAAGCAGGATGTGGACGACATAAACAGCAACCCTCGCATAGGCGAGATGACAAAGGATGCGCACGTCTCCATCTTATCGATGGACTACGGCGTGAATTTCTTGGTGACCAACCAGACATCCATAGAGCTAACATTAGGCGCGGCACGCATACAATACGGCCCCAGCCGCAAAACCTTTTTGGATCCCGGCCTCTTCTCCTTCTACTCGCAGGGCCGCCTGTTCACCGACATAGACGCTTTGAGCGGCCAGCTAGTAACGGGCTACAAGGTGGCAGACATGGAGGTTCCCGGCTGGGAGGAGAATTTGTACAACATCAACGCCGGATTAAACGTGGTAATTCCCCGAGGCTTTTTCTGGATAGGCATAGACGCGGTTCATGTAAAAGAGGAGGTAGGCACCTGGGACAAAGTGGCCGGCGAAGGCGAAGACGAGTACCTAATTTACAGGGAGCCTGGCAACTTGGAGCAATACGCCAAAGACCGCAGCGACCGCATAGGCGGCATATTGAGCTTTGGCATAGAGCGCAACGTATGGAACTGGCTGGTGATGCGCTTTGGCGGCCAGAAGAGTTTCATCTACAACACCTGCCACAATTTCAGTGGTCGCACCACCGTCTGCAACATATCGGATGAGCAATCCATAGGCCAAAAGGTAAACTACTGGACCACCAACCCCTACGGCGATGGCTCCTTAGACGACCACATAGGCATAGGCGTAGGCCTGAACATAGACGACAAATTGAAAATCGATTTCTCCCTAGCCGAAGACATCTTTTTCCGCAACCCCTTCCGAGGCGAGGGCCGTTTCATAAGCCGCATCTCGTCGATATATAATTTTTAATGATGCGTAGTACGGGCGTTGCGTGTACGGGCGTTGCCTGCAACGCCCCCCGCCGTGCCGCCCCCCGCCGCAAATATGTATATTCTACACATGAACCCCCAAACCGTAAGGGCAGACCTGCGTGTCTGCCCCCGCGCCCCTATGGTGCAGGCCATAATAAACTGCACCCCCGACAGCTTCTTCGACGGCGGCAGGCACAGCGAACCGGCGGCGGCTTTTGAGCACGCCCTGCGTCTCCTCGACTGCGGCGCAGACATCTTGGACATCGGCGGCGAAAGCACAAGGCCAGGCTATGCGAAGGTCTCGGAAGATGAGGAGCTGCGGCGCGTCATTCCGGTAATAGAAATGCTCCGCTCGGAGCAAAGCAGAAGAAAATTCAGAATATCCATAGACACCACCAAAGCCGGGGTAGCCCTGCAAGCGGTAAAATCCGGCGCAGACATTATAAACGACATTTCCGCGATGGAACAAGACGGCGAAATGCTCAAAACCATAACAGAAACCGGCGCGGCGGCTGTCTTGCAGCACACCCTCGAATACGCCGGAGGAACGTGCTCGCTCGGCGATGTCAAAGCCTATCTGCTCTCCCGCGCGGAACTCCTGCTGAACAGCGGCGGCAAAGAGGTGTACATAGACCCCGGCATCGGATTTGGAAAAACATTCGAGGAAAATATCAATCTCATAGCAAACATCGAGCAGCTCTGCCAAACAAAATTCCCCGTCTTGCTCGGCGTTTCCAGAAAAAGCTTCATACCGAAAATCCCCGGCTTGGAAAAAAGCAGCCGCCTCGTGCCCAGCATCGCCTGCGGCATCTTAGCCGCGCAAAAAGGCGTTAAAATCCTGCGCGTGCACGATGTTTTGGAAACAAAAGAAGCATTGCTTATGCTGAATTGCCTTACCTCTTCTTTTTCTTCTTCTTGTCCTTAGGCGGCGTATAGTTCGAGCCTGCCTGCGCGCTGATTCCCATTCTCTTAGACATCGCACCCATATTTTTGAACATCGCTTTCATATCGTCATAATGCTTGAGCACCTGATTCACCCTTTGCACCGTTGTGCCGGAGCCTTTTGCAATGCGAATTCTGCGGCTTCCGTTTATTATCGACGGCTGCGCGCGCTCTTTTCCGGTCATCGAGCTAAGAACCGCCTCCACATAAACAAGCTCTTTCTCGTTTATCTGGTCAAGGGGCAGCTTGTTCAGCCCCGGTATCAGCGACATTATATCCTTGAACTTGCCTATTTTCTTTATCATTCTCAGTTGCTTCAAAAAATCGTTCAAATCAAATTTGTTGTTCAGTATTTTTTTGCGGAAATCGTTCGCCTCCTTCTCGTCTATGGCGGCCTGCGCTTTTTCCACAAGGCTAACCACATCGCCCATTCCCAGAATTCGGCCAGCCATTCTATCGGGGTAGAACATATCGATATCGGAAATTTTCTCCCCTGTGCCCACAAAGCAAACCGGAACGCCTGTTATTTTGCGAATGGAAAGCGCCGCACCGCCCCGTGTATCGCCATCCATTTTGGAAAGGCAAACGCCCGTGAAACTCAGCCTCTTGAAAAACTCCTCCGCCACATTCACAGCCTCCTGCCCCAGCATGGCATCAGCCACAAAAAATATCTCCGCCGGATTAACCGCCGCTTTCGCCTTCTCAAGCTCCAGCATCAAGGTTTCGTCTATCTGCAAGCGGCCTGCGGTATCGTAAATCACAAGGTCGTGGCCGTTTTGCTCCGCAAACTTATAACCGTTTCTTATTATTTCAACAGGGTTTCCCTGCCCCTCCTCGTACACGGGAACCCCGATGGATTTTCCGAGCACCTGCAGTTGTTTTATAGCGGCCGGCCTATACACGTCTGCGGCAACCAAAAGCGGTTTCCGTTTCTTTTTCGAGCGAAAGTAAAACGCCAGCTTCCCGGCAAACGTTGTTTTTCCGGAGCCTTGCAAACCGGCCATCATTATTCCAACGGGCGGTTTCCCCGCCAAAGAAACTTCTCTGGCTTCTTTCCCCATAACATCCACAAGCTCGTCGTGGATTATTTTCACAATCATCTGCCCTGGGCTAACGGCGGTGAGAACATTTTGCCCAAGCGCTTTCTCCTTAACGGCCTGAACGAAATCCCTGGTCACATTAAAATTCACATCGGCGGCAAGAAAAGCCCGTCTAACTTCCCTAAGCGAAGCGGCAACATTTTCTTCCGTCAGCCTGCCCTGCCCCCGCAAGTTCTTCAGCGTAGATTCCAACGACTCAGTCAAAGCATCAAACATATTTCGCAAGCCTCAAAGACTGCACTATAGAATCGTAAACTTCCGGCTTGGCTTTTTCTTTTAAAATGGCAGAAAGCATATTCTTCAAATCATAGTCTTCATAAACAAATTTATTTTGCCGCGCATTGCTTTTATGCTCCGTGCTTTTCATGCTTATTAAGTAAAAAGCAAATTCCCACGCATACTGCTCCTCCGCATCAGAAGCCATCGTATTCGCAAGCTTTTCCGGATTCATCAAATCCTCAAAATTAAATATAAGATGTCCCAGCTCGTGCGCCAAAATGAGCCTGATTTTCTGGTCATTCATTTCCTTGCATTCGTACGGCAAACGAATTATGCAGCAATTATCAAAAAAAGCAATTTGGGATTTTTTCAAATCCATTGTCGTCGCATACGTTATGATATGGTAATTTTTGCCTTTCAGTTTCAATATAGCGAATTCTATCTCCCGTATGGAATGGGCGAGATAGTTGTATTTCTCCACTTCCCCCACTATTTTTGCTGCTTCTTTTGATGTTTTTTTATTTAGTTCTTTGTATTTATTCTCCATTACCAAGAGGCCCTCCAAAAACCTTGCAATGCAAGCTCCTCAAGCCCCGCGAGTTTTTCCTCCTCGGTTTCGGTTTCGTCTCCGCGTATGGCTCTAATCTTCATTGTTTTCGTAAGGCAGTCTATCTTTTCTTTAACGTTTTGAAGATTATTTTCCTTGTAATATGTTTGAAGCTGCTCTAATTGTTCCACATCGTGCAAAGTCATAATTCTACCTCTATTTTGGGTTATTGCCTTAAATATACAAAATTACAACCCAAACATATACCCTACGCCAAATCCGGTTCTAATTGTGAAAAACACATCATCCTTGTAATCTTGCAACTCTCCGTTATCCTTATAGTAAAAAATCTTATTGCGAGGCTCTCCGCTCCTATAATCTCTATACACTCCTCCGTTTCCAATATAAACAGGAACTCCAATTTCCGCAAAAATCAAAAAATTGCTGAAAAACACGTGCTGGTAGCCTATTCCGGTAGCAATCTCAAAAACGTTGAATTTGTCCGAATTCAGCCAATGGATGCTCTGAAAAGCATAAACTCCCGTTTGCCCAAAAAAATGGTAAGAATACGCAAGAGCCAAATCCGCATAGCCAAAAGTAGGGATTGTGCCTAAAATAACGCCGGCGGAGAATGTCTGCAATGGCCAAAATCTCGCGCCCACAAGCCCTTTGCCTGGAGAAGAAAAACCTGCGTCAATTTCCACAGAAAACATATCGGAGCCAAAAGACGGAACCGACAAGAGCAATGCTATTATTAAGGGTTGCAGGCGTTTCATATATTTCCCTAATACAGAGGCGGCGGTTTTGCAGTATGAATTGTGGATCTGTATTTATCTGTCAAATATTGCGGGCATTCTGTTTCTTTGTAAATATGAGTTGGGTTATCCGCCGCCATATACCAGTCCGCTATAAACAAGCAGCCATTCAAAAGGTCTTTTGCTTTGCTGTCAAAAACCTTATGGCATTTTTCCCTAACGCATTCTTGGAGCACATCCATAGTGGTTTTAAAATAATCCACGCCAGAAATGCAGGTGCTTAGCAAGCCCCCCATCGTAGCCCCCAAATCGCTTTTCGCCACGCCTATTTGCGAAGAAAAACCATCGAAAGCGCCCAAGCCCCCCGCCGGAATCATAATGTCAAACTGGCCCTTGCCAACATCGCCGCCCACATTGCTTGAGAGAACCACCAAAATTTTCCCCTTTAACGCCCGGTGCGTTTCCCTAGGTCTGCCCGGGTTAAAATAATCGCCCCCGTCAAACTGCAGTTGAAAGCATTTTCCGCAATAGCTTTCTTCCATGGAAGTTGCGGCAAACGCATAAGCCAAGGTGTCGTTCACCACGTGGGGAATCATGTCCCAGCAGGTATAAGCCGCGCTGCCGTTGTAATCAGGAGCTTTCGCCCACATAGCCATATCGTGCGGGTCGCAGCCGCTCGGCGTGCCCAAATATGTTCCCGGCCAATACGGGCCAGCATCCGGATGCAAATAATAAGCAGGCATCTCCTTATTGTTTTTGTCGCAATTCCTGCAAATAGCCCAAGGCTGGGTGTTTTCAACGTGCTCCGGGCGGGAGCAATGCGATTTGCAGCCGTCCCAGTAGCGGCTTGCCCATCCTACTTTAACGCCAGGCTCGCCCTCTTCCAATGGAGGCGGGTAATCCACAATGCTTCTGGAAGAGCTGTATCTGGTGGGTCTGGAGCTAGAGCTTTGCGCATGTATGGAACTTGAGCTTGGAACAGAGATGGAACTTATCGCAGAGCTTGAACTGGGCGCAGAGCTTGAGCTTAAGGGTTCAGGCCCCTCGCTCGAAGACGATGCCTCTTCGCTTGAAGATGACGGCGGCGGCGCAGATGAGCTGCTCACTTTTGCGACTGCCGAACTGTAAACAGGAGGTGGGAACTCCGGCAGTTCATCCTCATCTCTTTCGGTTCTAAAAACGAGCAATAGATTAATCTTGCCATCGCTGCATCCGGTGGCAAATATGGCTAAAGCAACAGCCGCAATCAAGGATCGGCGCAATTTATCCCTCCGATTTTGCAGTGTGCGGTTGGATTAAGGTCGTCGGGTCGCGTGGGGAGCGGAATTGTTGAGCCGTATCTTTCAATCAAATATTGGGGGCAAGGGACTTCTTTCTTAAAGCCCTCAGGATTATCCACAGCCTCAAACCAATCCACATGCCACAAACAGCCCTTCAATAAAGTCGGATGGTTTTTGAAAGCCCTGTTGCATTTTGCTCTAAGGCAATCCTTGCTTTCTTCCAAGGTTGCTCTCTCATGGGGAGTTAGGCCTCCATTCGGGTCGCTATAAGGCAAATTTCTATCCCCGAATATGCATTCAGACAGCAACCCTCCCATTCTCCGCCCTAAATTTTCCGGCGTTGTGCCGAGCTGTTCGCTAAGAGCATCGTAAGCGCCAAGCCCGCCTCCCGGAATCATAATATCAAAGGCATCATCACCAACGCCGAAATTGTTAACCATCACTATCAAAGTTTTTCCCGAGATTGCTCTGTGTGATGGCCTTGCCGCTCCGTATTCCCAATCGCCTCGGAACTGCACCTGATAGCATTTGCCGCAGTTGCCGGCGTTGTTAGCCACAAATGCGTAAGCCAGAGTATCGTTTACCGCGTATGGAATTTGGTCATCGGAGCATATATAAGCCGCCGAATGCGCAACGCCGCTTGGGAAATCCGGGTTGGCGGCCGTCCATTCCCGGTAAGTCACGCTCTGTGTCCATTCCCGCGTATTGCTGGGATTGCAAGCGTTTGGCGTGTATATAAATTCCGCCCACGCTGGCTCCACAGGGTTCATGCGGTAGAAAAGAGGCATTTCTTTGCCGTTCCTGTCGCAATTTCGGGCAAAACCATGAGGGCTTCGGGTTACGCCGTTTTTCTCAAAAACATTTTCCGCATAAGTGCATGAAGGTTTGCAGCCGTCCCAGTAGCGGGTAATGCCTCCGGGCTGCGCTCTTGCAACGCCTGGGTCGCCTTCTTCAAGCGTGGGATAATCTATAACAACATAGCCATCCTTCATCTTGGAGGAGCTGGATCTTGGCCCTCTTGAGCTTGAGCTTGCAATGGAACTTGAGCTGGGCAAAGAGCTTGAGCTAGGCGCGGAGCTTGAGGATGAGGGTTCTTCGCTTGAGGAGGGCGGAGGCGGCTCGGAGCTTGAGGATGAAGGCGGTTCTTCGCTTGAAGATGACGGCGGCGCAGATGAGCTGCTCACTTTTGCTACTGCTGAACTGTAAACGGGAGGGGGAAAGTCCGGCAGTTCATCCTCATCTCTCTCGGTTCTAAAAACGAGCAATAGATTGAGCTTGCCATCGCTGCAGCTCAAGGCAGCGACCCCGGATAAAATCAGAGCAACCAAAAACACAACAGTGTTTTTTGTAATCTTCATAACAAACCTCAAAGGAATGTCTCTAATTGTAAAATAGTAAATTTGCGAACAAGCGGTCGCGGAAATTACTATATTTAACATAAATATACCTTGGTTTTAGGAGATATTTATGAGCAAGGCCAAAGTTTTCATTATTTTTGCTCTTTTGGGCGGGAGCATATTGCTCTTGTCATGCTCAACCACGGATAATGATAATGGCGGCAGCAGCAGTTCAAGAGGTTCTCCAAGCAGTTCAAGTTTAAGTTCCAGCGCGGCTTCGCCGGAATACGCGTTCTGCGTTTATCCCGATATTCAAGCGTGTTACCCCGGCTCTTACACATCCTGCCCAAGCGGCGGCGAACTAAACAACAGTTGCCCCTACAGCTCATCCGGCAGCGAAGGCGCAAGCTCCAGCAGCGAAGCAGGCATAAGTTCCAGCGACGGCGGTGCAAGCTCCAGCAGTGAAGGCGGCACAAGCTCCAGCGAAGCAGGCGCAAGCTCCAGCGGCGGTGCAAGTTCCAGCAGTGGAGGAGTGGCAAGCAGTTCTTCGGCTGCGCTGTCCAGCTCTTCCGTGGGAGCATCATATTCTTATTGCGTTTTTGAAACAGATAAATCGTGCTTAAACGGGCCTGCGTTTTCTTGTCCTCCGGGCGGGGAATTGAGCAATGTCTGTCCTTGGGGTTCCTTTACGGATTCGCGAGACAGCAAAGAATACAAAACGGTTGTCATAGGCACTCAAACCTGGATGGCGGAAAATTTGAATTTCAAACCTAGCCCTGTTTCCGGCAGGCTTGACAGATGCTATGCCGAAGGCGGCGGGCAAGATGACTGGCTTAAACCCGGAGACGCTAAAATCGAACAGAACTGCAAAAAATACGGCAGGCTTTACGATTGGGCAACGGCAACGGCATCGGTTTGTCCCCAAGGCTGGCATTTGCCGAGCAGAGACGAATGGAATAAATTAAAGGATTATGTTTTCGATATACTCTGGAACAATTATGAAGACGAAGATTTCGGCTGGGATGTAGCCACGAAATTAAAAGCGACCAGCGGCTGGAAAGCGTACGATGAGCTAGGGTGCGGCAATGGCGTGGACACTTACGGCTTCAAGGCTATTGGCGGCGGCTACTGTTTCTCTTGTGATAAGCTTACGAGCGCAGAGGGCAGTTACTCCGGCATAGGCAGCCGTGGCGATGGCGACAGCGAAACTGCTCGTTGGTGGAGTGCCACCGAACATGCCACCAACAAAGCAAACGCCTACAGGTTCGAAATGACATACAGCAGCAATGTTTTAACCGAGAGAAGCGAATACAAAAGCGACCTATACTCAGTGCGCTGCGTTAAGAATTAGGTTTTACAACTCCCGCGCAATGGAGTCTATCCACAGCCAGCCTTCGCCAATTGCCTTAACGCAATCTTCATTTGCCGCCAGCCACCCTTTCTCAATAAAACGCTCTGTTTTTTTGAGGTCGAATTTTTTTCCGAATTCCTGCTCGTAGCCCTTCAGCGACAAACCGTCTTCCGTTCTAAGCGCAAGCCACACCGCCTCCATTTCCCTGCCCTCTGCGCTTGGAATATCCTGCGTAAGTCCGCTTGGCGGGCAAAGATTTTCAACCCATTTTCTCCAAGGAGCATATTTTCCGTTTACAAAACTGCGAACCCCGTTCAAATAACTGTGAGCAGACGGCCCCGCTCCCAAATAGGGGAGTCTTTGCCAATAAACCTTGTTATGCCTGCTCTCATGGCACGGCACGGCAAAGTTTGAGATTTCGTATCTATGCAACCCTGCGGAATGCAAAATTTCCGCTGCTCTTAAATACATTTCCGGGTATAAATCCTCCGGCTGCGGCGGAAATTTTTTCCTGTTCTTCAACGCAAGCCCATAAAAGCTTATGTGTTTTGCGTTCATATTCACCAAAGCTTTAACATCGCTCAAAAAATTTTCCACGCTCTGGCTCGGCAGGCAAAACATTAAATCCGCGCTGCCTGTGCTGAATTTCTTATTCAAAATCTCAAAAGCACTAATGGCATTTTTTGCAGAATGCCGCCTCCCAAGCATTTTTAGCAGATCATCGTTCAAGCTTTGAATGCCAAGGCTAAAGCGGTTTATTCCAAATTCCAAAGCGAGATTTATTTTTTCTTCGCTTGCCTGCTCCGGATTCCATTCCATTGTGAATTCCCGCAAAGCATCCAACCCCTGTTCCTTCAAGCCCAAGAGCAGTTTCCGCAAATTCCGAACACTTAGAGCAGATGGCGAACCGCCGCCCAAATATGCGGTCTCAAACCCTTTAAGTCCGGCTGGTTCTCTCAGCTTTAGCTCTTGCAAAACAAGGTCTGTGTATTCGCTATGCAAACGCTCCGGCGCGGGAAATGCGCAAAAATCGCAGTAATGGCAAACGGAGGAGCAAAAAGGTATATGGATATATAGTGATGGCACTTTTGAGGAATGTAGTAAAATTTTCTACATTATATTCAATGGAATCTCTGGAATCAAAAAAAGATGATTTTGGATTAACCGATACCCTGCGCAAGCAATTGTTTGCTTACTATATTTCGAGCGAAATAGGAAAGGC
>JGI24698J34947_10000337_pt1 | contig 20760 bp, 10 predicted proteins | sample TergutMp193P3_FD_34947 | JGI IMG/M metagenome (IMG submission 34947) | reverse complement strand
GTGGATATGGATTGTTAACGTAAACGCTGATTAACTAGTTTGGGAGTAGGGAATTGGGAGTAGGGAGTAGGAAAAACGCCTAAATTAATGTTTTTTCCACTCCCTACTCCCTACTAGCCACTCCCCTAGCAAATAAATCAGCGTTTACTAACGTATCACCCCTATACGCACCCATTTTTCCTTTTTCTTTTTGTCGAATTTCACGGTCAACCTCGCGCTGTAAACATCGCTGCCCAAATTGGACAAATCCAAACCGTCTATTTGGTTTGAACCGTAATTCACATTTGAAATACTCTGGCTGAACACCTTGAAACCGGTTATGTCAAAAATATCCAGGGTTGCGCTTGAGGCGTAGTTCTCTATTCTAAAGCGCATCGCTGCATTGCCCCTGCGGATTGGGTTCGGGTAAATGAAAAATTCCGAGATTTCGTCCCTGTATTGCGGCGATTTGGGAGCGCTTTCCACGAATTCCTTTGCCTTTGGCAAATGAAATGCCTTTACCGAATCCCTGTGCAAAGCGAATAGATATTTTCCCTTGTTGAGAAGCCGCATCGGAGGCGGAATCACGGTATCGTAGGTGAAAACACCGGCTGCTACGGGGAACTCCTTTTTTAAGAGTTTGCCTTCGCCGTTCACCGCTAAAATCAAGCCGTTGTTTGCCGGAATTAGAATTTCCAGAGAATCGTTGCCGTCTATGTCTATCGCTATGGGTTTTGAACGGAAGTTTGCGAAGGGTTCGCCGTTGGAGAGAATTACCGGAAAATTCTTCAAGGGAATTCCGTTTGTGTCCACAGCGTATAAGCGGTTGTTGCCCAGAAATATCGCTTCTTTAATGCCATCGTTGTTTATGTCTCCGTAGATTGGGCAAAATATCTCGCTGCCGAGGTTGTAGCTTTTGTTCAAGTTATCCGGTTTATTCTCTTGGCACTGGGGAAAATCTTCCTTTTTCGGCAGTTCAAGTTCAGGAGGAAGGTCTTCTTTTGAAACGGGCCGGATATATTCTCCTACCCATTCTATCTCAACCGGGATTTTCAAGGCTCGCCAGGTTATAACGCTGTCCCCGGTGAGGATGTTCAGAGTTCTTTCCGGCTTTGCGCCGGCGGGGATTTTTGCCGTTATCTTTATGCCGGAATATCCGCCAAAGGTAGAAGCGGAATTCGCGTAGCCAACAGGATTTATTGAAAACACGGTGTCGAACTGCTTTTTTCCATTGAACTTTTTATGCGGGAGCAGAGTACTGCCGGAGCCGAAATAAAAAACGCTCTCCCCCGCCGCATTCCTAAACTCCTTGCCAAGCCCCAAAACACCATCCGCTTCAATCAATGCTATTCCAAACTGATGGTCCCTAAAGGTATCGCCGTTCCAAGCGTTCACCGCGCCATAGGGGATAAGCTCCTTTACAAACCAGTCATTCACATGCCACGCCGCAATGCCGCTCGCAGGAATTGCAGCGTCTATCTCATCAACATATTCTATAACCCCCGTTTCCTTTTGCGAAGCGGAATCCAAAAAATGGGAATACAGGCTGTCAACAGGAATTTCCACGGTTTTCCTCACCCCTTCCCTCACAAGCATTCCCACTGAAATTTTCCCGTCTGCCCTGCTTGTTCTCTGCCTGTTTTCCAGCAAAATATATTCGTTATTGTTTATGGGAATTTTCACTATTTGCGGAGAAGAACCGCAAAGCTCATGGCCCGCCGCGCAAATTTCAACCGTATCCTTTTTATTCCATCTTGGAGAGATTTCCTTTACCCTCCCCCACTCCTTGTAATACCTCATCCAGGCACTCGGCAAACTTGGGAAAAAACCGTTGCCGGCATTGTACCCGGCAAAATCCATCCCGTCAAAATAGCCCAGCTTTGAATAACCCTTCACAACATCGTAAGAATACGGCAAACCCAGCTCCCGCCCTATTTGGCTTGTGATTGAGCCGTTTATGCCCCAATTCAAACCGTCTTGCGAAGCGGTTTCGCTTGTGAGCATAACGGATTTTATGCTGTCTTTTGTCAAAGAATCCACCTCAAAACCCTTCCAAAATTCGCCCCAGGTGGTGTCTATATAGGCATCCGTAAAATCACCGGGGGTATCTGCGCCGCGAGTCCCCATAGTTCCGCCGTCTATCAAGCGGCTGGAACCCGCATGGGCTATCAAAATAACCCTTTTGCCGGCAGAGGGCGCAAAAGGGTTTCCCTTTCCGTCTTTGGCCGCTTCCTTTGCCAAACCCAAAACATCATTCACAAAACCGGCATAATCAACCGCCCGGGCAGAGTCAAATTCCGCCATTTTTTCGCCCTTTTTGCGGGTTGTGCGGTTATAGTCTATTATGCGTTTGGGCAGTTTATAGGCATTTTGCCCTTTAGGATATACCTCGGCGTTAATTGAAATTTCTCCGGCTCCGGCAGCGCGCTCAAAGTAATTTTCCGCAAACTTTATATGGCTTTGCCAGTACTCCTCGCTTGCCCTTGAATCCTTTGGGTCCAGCTTATAATTCCCTTTTTGTTCCGAACCAAAAGTCCCCCGCCCTGTTGTAAGGGAATTGTCGGGGTCTTCGTAAATAAATTCAACCCTTAAAACGCGAATATCAAGGGCTACTCCTGCAAAAATGCCGCCGGCAAGGAACAACAGTATCGGCAAAAAACGCATTCTGCTCATCCCATCAATGTTGCGGCTTCATCTCTTTCGGAAGCTCCGAGTATCTGCTCCAAGGTTGTTACGCCGGCCCTTGCTTTATCCATTCCGTCCATGCGCAGAGTGCTCATGCCCTGTGCCAAGCACACCCTTTTAATCTCATCTCCGCTGGCTCTTTTCAAAATCAGATTGCGAACTTCCTCGCTCGGCACCAAAAATTCAAAAATACCCACACGGCCCCTGTAACCCGTGGTATCGCATTTATTGCATCCCTTGCCGTGGAAAAACTTCACATCAGATGGAATGCCCAAGTCCCTTCTGAGCCCGGGGTCAATACTGTCTTCCTCCTTGCAATGCTGGCAAATTTTGCGCACAAGCCTTTGAGCCAAAACGCCTTTAATAGCCGTAGCTACAAGAAAGGGCTCCAAACCCATTTCCAGCAAACGCGGGAAAGCACCTGCGGCATCGTTGGTGTGCAGTGTGCTGAACACCAAATGGCCGGTCAAGGCGCTTTCTATGGCCATATTTGCGGTTTCCCTGTCGCGCATTTCGCCTATCATTATAACATCAGGGTCCTGGCGAAGAATTGCCCTTATGCCGTTTGCAAAGGTAAAACCCGCGGCATTGTTTATTTGCCCCTGATTAACCCCCTCAATATTCATTTCCACAGGGTCTTCCATTGTGGTGATATTTATGGTGTTGTCCAAAATTCGGCGAATGGAGGCGTAAAGGGTTGTGGATTTGCCCGAACCGGTTGGGCCGGTCACCAGCAAAATACCGTTAGGCAGGTGGATGGTATAATCCAGTTCCTTGAACACAGCCGCCCTCAAACCCATCTTGTCAAGGTCTATCTGTCCGGAGGTAGGGTCCAAAATACGCATTACGATTTTTTCCACCACGCCTCTTTTGCGGAGCGAAACGGGAAAGGAGCTAACGCGCAAGTCAACTTCCTTGCCTCTGGCTATAACCGTGAAACGTCCGTCCGAGGGCCTGCGCTTTTCCGCAATATCCATGCGGGACAAGAGCTTTACCCTGGACAATACCTGCGGCATTAAACGTGCCGGAATCGGAGGCAAAACCATTAAATCCCCGTCTATGCGAAAGCGCAGCTTTAAAAAAGTTTCCTGCGGCTCCAGATGAATATCGGAGGCTTTGCGCGCAATGGCATCTTGAATAATGGAATTCACCAGTCTTACAACCTGCTGGCCTTCTTCGTCGGATAATTGTTCTTCCTTGGCTTTTTCTTCCTCTTTGTTTACGGTTTGCAGGTCTTCGCCTTCGGTAAGGCGGGCTAATTCCTTCATCGCCTCGCCTCTGGAAGAACCCGCATAAACCCGGTTTATCGTTTCCGATATTTCCTTTTCGCTGGCCATCATCGGCTCAATTTCCATCTGAACCTTAAACCTTATATGGTCAAGGGTTCTCTGGTTGCTTGGGTCGTGCATGGCAAGGGTTAGGATTTTTCCCCGAACCGCCATGGGAATAACCTTGTAGGAGCGGCAAAATTCCTCCGGCAAAAGCTGCAAAACATCTTGAGGAATAAACAAATCGCTCAATTTTACAAAGGGGATTTCAAGCTGGGCAGAGAGAATTTCTATTAGCCTCTCTTCGGTCATAAAGCCCAACTGCATAAGCATTTTGCCCAGCTTTAGCCCGGTTTTCTTTTGCTCCTCAAGTGCCCTGTCGCGCTGTTCTACGGTTATGTAATTCTTTTCTACAAGCAGCTCGCCTATTCTCTTATGTTCGCTGGCCTGCAACTGTTCGCCCAGAATGGCGGTCATTTGCTCCTCGGATATAAAGCCGAGGCGCGTTAAGATTTTGCTTATGTGAATACCCGTGCGCTTTTGTTCCGCAAGCGCATGGGCAAGCTGGTCTTCGTCTATAAGGCCCTTCTGAACGAGGAGCTGCCCGATATGCAGTTTAAAGGTCATATAACTGCTAGTTTACTTTCCAAGCCAGTATCTTTATGGATTTATTGCTATTAGAGGGATTGGTAATCATAGTACCGCGAGTAAGCACCAAGTAATCACCTGAATCCCATGGTGCAGGCGCAGAAGGATTTGTACGAACCATATAATACTGGTCGCCGACGTACGATGCACTATCACTCCCGGTGTCAAGGGCAGATAAACCAAAATCCGTAGTACTTTGATTATTGGATACAATATAATAATCCGGCTCAAGTCCCCAAGAAAGCAACCCTGTATATGTATAGTCCATAGGGGCATAGTATCTTTCAAAGATAGTTATTATTTTCACGGTAGATTTTCCCGCTTTAAGAGGACCCGCATTGGTACACTGGTCCTTGCAGTCCCAATAAATATCCGCATCCGATGGGTTTTCCACACCTTCGGCCCTGTTAAACACAACTCCTCTGTTCCCGGTTTGAGAATTCAGCACTAGAGTATCTCTACTGCCGAACAATATCTGAGAAAGGTTTTTAATCGCAACAGCACTGCTTGAGCTTGGCATGGAGGCACTGGAAGGGTTGCACACGCTCTCATTACGCTTAAAAGTATCGCATACATCCGAGAAAGCCGGGGTTCTTTCCCCGCGCACATAAGCGTAAATGCAAACATGGTGAGTCTTATCATCGCAATAATCTTTACCTATTTCATAATTGACCTGCCATTGAAAAAGCATCTCGCCTCTTGCATTATTGTCGTTTATTCTTTTGCCATCCAGCCTTACAGACACGGAATCAAAAGTCACTTCCGAACCGTCTTTGGCTTCAACATACGCACTAATTGTCAATTCACCATACCTGTCTCTAGTTATGTACCCGTCGTTAGTTTTGTCAATAGATACATTATAACCCTCTATAGCGGTAACATCAACATAGGCAGATGAACCCGGCCCGACAAATCTGGAAGATGAGCTATCTCCGTCACCGCCACCGCCGGTACCGGAACCGCAAGCTGCCAAGATTATGATAAAGGTGGCCAAAACCGAGGCCAACCCAAAAGCTTTTGAAACGAATTTCCCGAACATAATATACCTCTCTAGAGGAAATATACATTTTTTTTTGAAAAAAGGGAGAAAAAAATTTAGGGAGTAGGGAGTGGGAAGTAGGGAGTACTCCCCACTCCCTACTCCCTAATATCACCGTTACTTCGCCTTCTTCACCCTCTTAACGCCCATCATATCTATCTTCTGCTGGGCCTTGTCAAAGGTTTCTCTTATGGTCACAACTTCGCCGTTCCTGTTCTCGCCCTTATAATTAACCTGCCAATAGAAGTCATACACCTCAACATAAGCACCTGCGCCAACCCAGCGGTTTTTGGCATCCTTTAAATTCCAGGCCAAATACAGCGATTTAGCTCCCTTGTCTCTGCAATCACCCGCTCCGTTTATCTGGAAAATCGGGTCGTTGCATCTGACCTTTATCGTTTTGCTTTCAACCACAAAATTGCCGAGGTTGGTATGGAAGTAGGCTTTGGCATGGAATGTTATGCTATCCGGCGGTATTGTCACCTTTCTCTTGTCTTCTATTTCGTTCAACTTGTTATTGATATCGGGCCTCAACAACTGGCCTATAGAGCCCGGATAAACACGCCTTATGCTGTCTGCATTCCAGTTCTCCAATCCCGGAAGGAATGTAATGGGCTTCTTGTCGTTGAACAAAGAATTGCTGTCTTTGAGTAAACCCCGGTTGTCTCTGAGCTCATTCAGAGCATCTCCGAGAATATCCCCTCCCGGATCAAACTCCGCTATCGGTATTTTGACTATCTCAAAACGCCGGCTGCCTTCCAAGCGCCTGCCTATTTCCATAGGATTGGGTAGATTGCCCGGAAAATCCGTAAGGGCATGGTAGCCAAGCTCTTCCCACACAAACCGCACGGAATCACTTGCTACGGGGGTGTAGGCGGTATCGGCTGCTTCTTTGTAACTCATGTAGGTAAAGCGAACAATACTGTCGTTTTTGGTGCTGTCCAAATTTTCACCGCTCCTGTCCCAAACCATTCTGCTGGGCAAATTCTTTTCACCGTGGTAATAGTTCCATTCGTTTATCCCGTGGGTCTTGAGCATATAGGCAAAAGGAGCCTTCTTTGCATCTTCATCCAGGGTTCTAGGGTTAGGTTTAACCGGTTCGGAAAGTACTATTGTCACCTGATCCCTGCATTTTTGGCCGGCAGTGCCGCATTTGCGTTCGTCCCCTTTGTAATTGGCCTTAACAACTATGGCGGGAATCTTATCAATTATATTGCTGGGAACACCGAGGTCGGTTATCACACCCTTATTATCAAAGGTTGCCCAACTCACCACATCTATATTGCCGGGACCAACAGAGGTTTTAACATCCCTGCTAAAGTCAATATCGTAAATCACCAGAACGGAATCGCACTTGTCTATACCTTCCTGCACTATACCGCACTCTATCCTCGCCTTGAAACCCGAATGGTTGGCATCGCCGTCTTGCCCCCAATAAATTCTGTTGGCCCCAAAGCTAATGGAATCGCCCGAATATCTATATACACCGCTGGTATTAGTCACCTTCCTCCCAAGCCCAAACCCGAAGGCAGTGGTATCCGGGTCCCAGGTGACTTCCAGGAATGCGGGCAAGGAATCATGGTTGAATGCCCGGCTATAGACAACGCGCAGGTAATCGCCTTTGCCATCGCCGTTTCTATCGTAAATCTCCGCCGAGAGCGGATAAGGAAACACGGGTTTATCAAACAGCAGCGAATCCCATTGGGCAATTGTCTCCGGTTTTTCGGAGGGGCCGCGAACCGTAAAGAACGCAAATGTATCCGCAACCACCGGCTTTGCACCCCGAACAGAGAACTGCGCAATGCCGGAATCAAGGCTTATATTGGCGGGTTCGCTCTGTATTATACTCCTGTCTGCGCCAAATTCGCTCACGCTCAATTTGCTCTCGTCAAGTTCCGCCCATGCGTTTATTGTGAGCGGGAAATTGCAGGTTGTGCAAAGCACAGGCGTGCCGCCGGAAATATCGTAAGCCGCAACTGCCCTTTTAAGGCGCGTTCCTATCAAAACGCTCATGTTTCTAACGTTATTGCTCAAAGACGGGTCGCTGCCCTTGGGTCGCGTTAGCGGAATAACTTTTCCCGGCAGGGAATCCGGGTTTACAAACCCTATGCGCGGCAATAATACGTTTACTTTCAACTCGTTGTTGATTATATAGCTCTCATCTTCCTGAGCAAAATAATCGCCGGCAACCCAAAGCACCAGCAAGCCGGGAAAGTCGCCGTCCGAAGGTATTTCAAAGGTTGAGTTCTGCGGAACTTCCTCTAATCCCAGCGAATCCCTGTAGAAGGTCAAACCGCTGAATTTAGCCCCCGGCACTGCCGAAACCGAAAGATTTACCCTTTGCCCAAAGCTGCCGCCTTCCCTGGCGGGTGCCATGAATACTTCAAAGGCGCAGTTTTCCTTTCCGTAGTTCTCAGGGGTATTGCAACCCCAAATGCCGGCGGCAAAACCGATGGGAACAAGTTTGCCGGAAACAACGCTTTTCTCCTGCGGCCCCAGATTGTAAATAACCTTGTTAGGGTTGTTATCGCCGTAAATTGGCCCCCAAACCGGCTTAACCGTTGCGCCCACGGAAAAGGAGGTGATTAAAAGAGGGGTAGCGTTAGGATAGTTAGACGCTTCGCTTTCCTTGACTTTTGCATAAACCTTGTAGGAGCCTTGCAACCCTATGAGGCTTGGTACTCTCACTTGAATCCTGTCCACCATGGGGAATCCCGTAAGGCTTATGCCGTCATAGCATACCAAATTGCTGCCTTTCAATTCACAACTTTGGGTTGGATTGGTTGTCGGGTCAAGCGGAATTACCGTGCCGTTGCGACTCACCAAATAGTAGTCAAGTATGTCCAGCATTTCTTCGCCGCATTTTTCCGTGGAAATGTTGTCCGTGTTGGAAACAACGCTACCGCAAGTGCCGCCCGCTCCGGTACTTTCAACGCAAACCTGCGCTCCGTTGCCGCCAACCTGGTTATTGTCTTTTACGGCCAAAGAATTAGTCTGGGCAAAATACATATTGGTTGTGATGCGAACATTGCTCTGGCTTCGCTCGCGCTCGCAGAAGAATATGTTTATCGGGTATTCTTTGCCCTCGGCTAACCCTAAACTGTCAAGATTTATATAGCCGGGGGCCGCCACATGAACGCCACCCAAATCCAGCCTCAGCGTGTCGTTTATGAATACCCAAATATCGTCATCACCGCTGAAGAAGAATTCCTGGCCTTTTTCGTAAATAAAGGTAGCCGGGGCACTCTCAAAGCAGAAGTAAAAATTCTTATTGCCAATACTGCTATTTGTCCCTTGATCCGACCAAATATTGGGACTAGTGTAATTATTTAATTGGCCCTCGGCAAATGCCGCTCCGCAACTGTTAATATTGGGTCCGGTGCTGGTGCCGGTGCGGCCCCTGTCGTAGCAAAACTGGCTGATTGAGTTATTTCCGGTGCCTAATCTAAGCGTAGCAAAGCGATTTGCCCCGTATTTCCTGTCACAACTAGGGCAATTATCCTCGTAATCCGATATCGCTGTGCCTCTGACTTGCAGTTCATTCGGGAAGTATCCACCCACATAACCGTCGCCGTTTGCGCACGTGCCGTTTAAGTCCATTGTATTGTCGTTGCAGAGTTTGTTGCTGTTGAATTCCCATAAGCCGGAGTTATTGCGCTTGAAGGGCATATCGTAGCAGCGTACAACATTCTTGCCGGGGGTGGGCTTAAAGGCATCCGCAAAGTTCTCCGCCGTCCAGTTTGCAGGGCCATTAACCCCGGCGCCTGTTTTGCCTCCCCATTGCATTTTCGGAACACCCTGAGCATCACGGGTCAAAGCGGGAGCGGGAATACGCTTGACCAGACCGGTTCCGCCTCGCTGAAAAGATTTGTTTACAGTGCTATCGGTATCGTAAATTATGGCGGCAAAACCGTATTCGCAAACGCCCTCCTTGTTGCGGTTTGTTGTGTACCAGCCGGCGCGCCCGTCTTCGGGAACAAAGTACAAGCTATTGCCCCCAATTGAGTCAAATCGCATTCTAAGGTTGAACGGAGTTGGCATGCCGTTTTTCCAATCCATGGGGTCTTCGTCCAGGCCCAAAAGACCTATTTGGTCGTTTCCGGTCTCATTGAGCCAAATCAGGGAAGTATCAAAATTCGGAATAGCCGCACGGTTCGTAAATCTAATTGTGTACCAGCCGCAAGCGGTGTCAACAGAGAGCTTCTGTTTTCTTATGGCATTAGCAACCGTATCCTGGTAAACCAGGTAGGGGGTGCCAAGTGTCCATTCGGGGTCACCGGGGGGCAAAAAATAAAAAGAGTATGAATTATTGCCCTGAGCAACCGCATTGCAAACAGAAAGTACCAGCGCAACCAAAAGGCTAAAGCCGGCTTTTTTCAGAGAACCTCTCATTTCAGTCTCCTTGTTAAAGTTCCTATAATATAGCAAAATCTAGGGTATAGGGTTTGGGGTTTGGGGTTTGGGCAATGCAAAGATGTATTTCCTATACCCTATACCCTATACCCCATACCCTTATTTTATCTACCCTTCTTCACTCTCTTAACACCCATCATCTCTATCTTCTGCATAGCCTTGTCCATGGTTGCTTTTCTGTTCACGCCGTTTTCCTTGTAAGAAACTTCCCACCAGAAATCATACACCTCAACATAAGCGCCTGCGCCAACCCAGCGGTTTTTTGCATCCCTTAAATTCCAGGCTAAATACACCGATTTGGCTCCCTTGTCTCTGCAATCACCGGCTCCGTTTATCTGGAAAACCGGGTCGTTGCACTTGATTTGTATCGGTTTGCTTTCAACCACAAAACCGCCTAGGTTAGTATGGTAAAAGACCTTAGCGTAGAATACTATGTTTTCCGACAATACAGGCTCCACACCGTCTTTACTTTCTATTTCGGAACTGACTCTGCTGTAAACATCGGGCTTGAACAACTGGCCTAGGGACCCCGGATAAGTTTCCTTTATCTCTTTTGCAGTCCAGCCCTCCAATCCCGGAAGGAATGTAATCGGCCTCTTGTCATTGAACAGAGTATCCGTATCAATGCTCTTAAAGAAACCAAGCTCATCGTTTTTCTCAAGTTCCTTCAAGGCCTCCTTGAGAATATCTTTTTCCGGGTCCAGTTCCGCTATGGATATTTTGTCTATCTCAAAGCGATTGCTGCCTTCAAACTCCCTGCCTATTTCCCTTGGGTTGGGCTTGTTGCCGGCCAAATCCATAAGGGCATAGTAGCCTAGCTCTTCCCAAACAAACCGCACGGAATCACCTGCCGCAGGGGTATAGGTGGTATCGGCTGCATCCTTGTAACTGGAGTATGTTATGTAAACAAGGCTATCGCTTTCGTGTTCATCCAAAATTATACCGCTGTTTTTCCAGCTCATCCTATTCGGAGAAGGCAAATTCTTTTCACCATGGAAATATCTCCATTCGTCTATATTGCGGCTCTTCCACAGTTTATAGGCAAAAGGGGCCCTTCTGGCTTCATTATTTGCATCTCTTGAAATGTCCGGATTTGCCTTAACCGGTTCGGAAAGTCTTATAGTGACCAAATCCTCGCACGGGCTGGCCACCGTACTTTTGCATTTTTCACCTCCTACGTACTCGGCCTTAACCACTATAGCGGGAATTTTGTCTTCTATATTCGCAGGAACGCCGATATTCATTTCGGCACCCTTTTTAGAGTCCATGTAGGTTGCCCAACTTATCACCTCTATATTGCCGGGGCCAACGAAAGTTTTAATATCTTCGCTAAAGTCAATATCATAAATCACAATAGCGGTATCACTGTAACCCGCAGCACCCGCGCCGCCCTCTAATTTCAGCTTGAAACTGCCATGGTCTTTGTTCCAATAGGTTCTGTTTTCCGCAGAGCTGATGTTTTTGCCCGAATATATATTACCGACTTTTTCTCCAAGCCCAAACTCAAAGGTAGTATCCGGGTCCCATGTGACCAACAATTTGCTGGGCAAGGAATCCCTGTGGAAAAACCGGTCATAGGCAATGTGCAATGAATCGCCTATGCCGTCTCCGTTTCTATCGAAAATCTTAGCCGACGTCGGAATAGGAAATTCCGGCATTTCAAACAGGAGCGAATCCCATTGGGCAAATGTTTCGGGTTTTTCAGATGGGCCGCGAACTCTAAAGAAGGCGAATGTATCGGCAACCACCGATTTTCTGCCGTTTATCGTAAACTGCGCTATGCCGTTCTCAAGGCTTATATTGCCGGAAGCGGGCGTGCTCTGAATCAAATTCGCATCCACGCCGAATTTGGCGGTGTTGTTATCCAGCCTGCCTCCGTTATTATCCGTTGCCCAAGCGTTTATAGCGAGCTTGAAATCGCAGGTTGTGCAAAGCACACCGGGCGAGCCGCCGGAAACATCGTAAGCTGCAATTGCCCTGTCCAACTGCATCCCTACCATAACACCCATGTCTCTCACATTGTTGCTTAAAGACGGGTCGCTGCCCTTTGTTTGCGCTAACCGGGCATTGGTTTGCGGGTCTATAAACGCTAAACGAGGCAGATAGACTTTTACTTTCAAATCGGTGTTGATGGTGTAAGTCTCATCTTCCAGCGCAGAGTAATCACCGGCAACCCAAAGCACCAGCAAGCCGGCAAAGGGGCCATCCGATGGTATTGTAAATGTTTCGCTGGATTGAACTTTTTGTGTTCCCAGCGAATCCCTGTAGAATTCCAAGCCGCTGTATTTAGCATCGGGGTCTGCCAAAACCACAATATTTCTGACCACCTGCCCCAAGCTGCCGCCTTCTGCGGCGGGAGCCATAAATACGTCATATCCGCACCCGGCATTATTGCTGGCCGGGTCTTCGCAACGCCATTCGCCGGCAGCAAAACCGATGGGAACCAGCTTGCCGGAAACAACGCTTTTCTCCTTGTTGCCCAAATTGTAAATAAGCCTGCCGTTCTCTTCGTTGAAAATTTCCCCCCAAACCGTTTTGACCGTTGTTTGCACGCTAAAGGTGGTAATAAGAACAGGGGTAGCATTGGGAAACTTGTCCGCTTCTCTATCCTTGATTTTTGCATAAATTTTCTGTGTGCCTACCAAGCCATAGGTGTTGGGCGCTCTCACTATAACTCTATCCACCGTGGGCCAATTCGTAAGGGTTATGCCGCCGTAGCAAACCAAATTGCCCCCGTTCAGTTTGCACTCATCATTGCTGGTGTTAAGCGGAACCTGTTCGCCTTTGCGGTTCTGCAGGTAATAGTCAACTATATCGCCCATCAATCTGCCGCATTTTTCTCCGCCTGTGCCGCCTGTACCGGAAGTAACGGCATTACAAGTACCGTCAGAGCCGGTACTTTCAACGCAAACTTGCGCACCGTTGCCGCCAATCTGGCTATTGTCGGTTACCTTCAATGAATTCTTCTGCGCAAAATACATATTGGTGGTTATGCGAACATTGCTCATGGTTGTGCGGCGGTCGCAGAAGAATATGTTTATGGGATATGCCGAGTCCGGCTGTAACCCCAGCTCAGTTGCCTTTGCTTTAAGATTGACATAGCCGGGAGTAGCCAAATGGGTGCCGCCCAAATCTATGGCCAGCCTGTTGTTGATGAACACCCAAATATCGTCATCGCCGCTAAAGAAGAACTCCTGGCCCGGTTCATAGACAAAGGTAGCAGGGGTGCTTTCAAAACAGAAAAGCTGGTTTTTGCTGGCGGTATTTGAAGATGTGCCGCCAAAATTAGGCCGGCCATCCCAGTCCCAAATGGCGGGATTATCGCCGTCTCTAAAATCGTTCTGGCCAAAGTCCGTGCCGCAGGCATCAATGTCATCAGCGCTGGTGCCACGCTTACCCCGGTCGTAGCAGAACTGGCTTACATAACCGGTTCCCGTCTTTTTAAGCGGAGCCCAGCTCTCGGCAAAGCGAACATTTTTACAAGTCGGGCATCCGCCGTTGCCGTACCCGCTATTATCAAAGCTGGGGTCGTTAGGGTCAAGCATGGGAGGGAAAAAGCCACCCATGTATCCGGGGGTGCCGGTGCTTCCGCCGCCGCAGTCGCCATCCAAATCCATTGTGTTGTTTTTGCACAGTTTGTTGCTGTTGAACTCCCACAAGCCGGAGGAGTTGCGCTTGAAGGGCATATCGTAGCAACGAACAACATTTTTGCCGGTCGTTGGCTTAAAGGCATCTGTAAAGTTCTGTTCCGTCCAGCCGTCTTTTTGTATTGAACTTGGGTTCCACTGCATCTTTCCATCTCTAAGCGTGTTTTGGGGAATGTTCTTGTTGATTCCATAGCCGGAGGGAGTTGTGCCGCTGGAGTTCGGGCTTAACGAATAGCATTCCGAAGTTTGATTGCCGTTGTATGCCGCTTCGTATCGCCCGCACTGGAAAGAAGAATTCACGCTCCAGTCCGTGTCGTAAATTATGGCTGCGAAGTTATACGAGCAAACTCCATCCCGGCCCAAGTCACTTGAGTACCAGCCGCTCGCTCCTTCTGCCGGAATAAAGAACAAATTCTTCATATTATCGGCCTTATTATCAAATTGTTCCTTGAGTTTAAAGGGGGTTGGCATATCCGTTAAAGGATCCCAATCCAGAGGGTCTTCGTCCAAGCCCAAAAGACCTACTTTGTCGCTTCCGCCTTCATTGAGCCATATCCAGGCAAAGCCCTCAGGAACAGGCTCATTGAAAAATGTCTTCTTGTACCAACCGCATTTGGCACCGTCAATAGTGAGTTTTATCTTTTCAAGTCTATTGCTACTGTTTAAGTAAACTATGTATGGAACGCCAAGCGTCCACTCAGGGTCGCTGGGGGGCAAAAAGTAGAAGTTGTAGGCATTGGGAGGCTGCGTGCTTACGAGGGTTTGGGAGGGATTGGTAGGGCTTGGGGAAATATATAATATATTGCCGTTCCCAAAGGCGCTGCAAGCAATTTGCGCAGCATCGGCGGGCCTGGCTCCCTCTATATTGTAACGATTGCCGGAAGCAATCCACTGGTTCCCGTTGTCAATATTATCGTTTTTCGCTGAGAAGGCAAACGTTTTGGTTGCATTGTCGTTTGGCCAACCGGATGGGAAAGTGAACACGGAAAAGTCGCCTTGCGGTGTGGCAGTTGTACTTCTGATACCGCCTTCCCACAGGATATTTATGGCGGTTTTGCTCCAGCCGGCATTGGGCAGTTGAACATAAACCGTTTTACCGCCGCACTGCGCCGCCGCATTTACCGCGAGCAAAACCAGCACGGAAAAGGTTAGAGCGATTTTCCTTAGAGAACCTTTCATTTTAGTCTCCCTGTTAAAGTTCCTGTAAATGACATCTGTCATAAAACCTCCAATATTAACTCCAATAAATTACCCAGTTATCTTCACTTAAATCATCAAAGACATACACTAACCGGTATTCATCTGTAAACAATTCTATTTCCCACTCGGCATAACTTTTACCGCTGCCAAATTCCTTACCTGTATTTTTCACAACTATACGCTTTTTTCCCCGCTTTGCCGCTTTTAACAAGCTCTCTCTAAGGTACTCCCAACGTGGTGAAAATTTAAAACTGCTTTCTCTTTCTTTCTTGCAAGTATTAAAAAGACCTTTCAATTCATCATAAAACGCCTCAGCGGGGCTAGTCTTTGCACTACCCCTAGATACAGGCTTTAATTCTCTTTTTACGGTCATAATATTCCCTGCGGACAAGTCCCCACAAGTATTAAATATAGATATTTTTCGGCAAAATGTGTAGGAAATTTGAGTTTTCAGGCAAAAATTGTATTTTTTTTGTGATTTTTGAGGGAACTAACGCCCCAAATCAACCCACTTCACTGTTGCCTGAAGCGAATCGCTTATACTTCTAGGCTCGGCGGATTCGGTTTTCTCCAAAATACCCTTAACGGTTTTTATCTGCTCTTTTAATGCCATGAATTTCGCACCCTCCAGTTTGGGCGTAGCTATCATCTTTTTTAAAAGCGGATTCATCCATGAACCGTTTGGCTGCTTTATAGCAAGGTGCAAATGCGGGCCGCTGCTCCTGCCCGTATTGCCAACCTTGCCTATAATCTGCCTGCCCCTTACCTTCTGACCGTTGCCAACCCCCCTTTGAGATAGATGCAAATACCAGCTCTGGCTGTTATCGGAATGCTTAATCGCTATGAAATTCCCGTTATCATTGCTAAAAGACGATTGTACAACAACGCCGCCTGCCACCGCATAAACAGGAGTTCCTACCGCACCCCGATAATCCACGCCGCTGTGAAATGTTCTGGAACCCGTAATGGGATGAATGCGAAAACCATAACCGCTTGTTACGTGCAAACGGTCCAGCGGGTACCTTAAACCGGAATGCACAAGAGCTTCGCCGTCTTCGGTGTAGTGCGCATTATAGGAGCTTTTCGGGTCTGCTTCCCGGTATAAAAAGGCCTCGCTATGCTTTACCCTTGAACCGTTATAACCCGCATACAAAACACTCCCTCCTATCCAAATAGTGTCTTGAAAACGCGTCTCTTTCAGCAAAATCTTAAACCTATCCCCTACCCTTGCATCTGTTCTAAAGCTCACCTTGCATTCCAAAACACCCGCCACAACCCCAACCATGTCCTGCGGAATGCCTATATCCCTTAAAGAGTTGTATAAATTGCCGCCCTCCTGCAAAACACCATCGTACAAGGCATAGCGAACACTCACCGGCTTTTCAACTATTTTATAAACCCATTCATCCCCGCTGTCTCTCATAAGAAAATGAAGAGTCGCAAGGTTTTCCGCATATCTGAACAAAACCGCTCTTGATGTGTCTTTAGGGTCAAAACCCACCCAAAATACCTGCCCGGCCTTCAAAGTTCCCAGTTCAACCGTGTCTGCAAGGGTATTTGCTATTTGCAGGGATTGCTTTAAATCCAGCCCCACGCTTTGCAAGGTTTGAAAAAGCCCGAAATTTGGTTCTACAACGGCAGCTTTTAAAACCGGATTATCTGATATAAAATTCCCAAGGGAATCTATCCTATGCCGAATTTCCGCGAGTTGGGCTTCGGGGCTGGGCTGTTTTTCAACTGTTTCTTCCTGCTTGCAGGAAAAAATCAAAAATGCAAAAAACAAAATCCGGAGAAAACAACTCTCAACTCTCAATTCTCAACTCTCAACTTTTATTTGAAAAGTTAATTCTCCTGATTCCGCATTTCAGTCTGTTCCCTGTCAACGGTGTTTTTCAGGTAGTCGTTGAAGTTACGGTCTATGTTGATGCCTTCAAAGCTGCCCGCATCCTGGTCCAAAACGAACACTGCGCTTGGGTTATCCATCCAGCCCACAACGTCAACGGCTTCAATGTTCATGCCTTTGTCGCCGGGACCCTGCAAAACTTTTTCAACATCAGAGTTATTCACCCAGCCTTGGCCGCAGGAACCTCTGACCAAGGTGTAGGAGTCCTGCGTTTTTATTATGGTCATTTCATCGTTGAAGCTGGCTGTGCAAACCGTTTGGCCGCCACCGGCTGCGCTCACAAGATTTATATCGCCCCTTTTGGACTTAACCTTATTGGTAGCTTTCTGGGCAAAAGCGGCAGCAACCGCAAATACGAGTAAAACAAGAAAAATTCTTTTCATAAATACCTCTAACCCTTAAATATACATAAAAAAAAGGGAAAGAGGAAGATTTTTTTCATTTTTTTTTAGAATTCGGCGTATTTCGCGCTATTTCACAACCGCCTGCCGCATTATTTTCTCACTGCCGAACCTTGCGCTGATTATATACATTCCCTTGGGCAAATTTCCCAGAGATACGGTATATACGCCGGGCGCAAAGGGCATGTGCAATACGCTTCTGCCGGTTAAATCATACACATTGACAATTGCATCGCTTGTTGCCTGCAAATTTATGCCGTTGTGTATTTGCGCAACAGAATTGCCGGAAGCCATTCGCGACAACAATATGGGTGTTTCGGTGCCGGAACTAGATGATGGCAATGAGGCACTGCTTGACGATGGCAACGCGGCACTGCTGGATGAGGGCTGCGAAGAACTGCTGGATAAGGGCCGAGAGGAGCTGCTGGATAAAGGCCGAGAAGAACTGCTGGATAAGGGCCGAGAGGAGCTGCTGGATAAAGGCCGCGAACTGCTGGATGAAGGCNGCAAAGAGCTGCTGGAAGGCCGCGAACTGCTGGATGAAGGCTGCAAAGAGCTGCTGGAAGGCCGCGAACTGCTGGATGAAGGCTGCAAAGAGCTGCTGGANGTTCCTGCCGTTTCTGTTCCTATTCTGAATGTCATATTATTGGCCGAGGCATTAATTGCGCTCACTTCCGTAAGCATTATGTTGGAAAGCGTTCCGTCGTAATACCTGGCCGGCGGAGAGGATTGCGCATGGAACTGCCTGTTGTTGCTGCCGCCGCCGTTGCGGAACGGGGCGTTTGCGGCGGGTGTCGAGGAAGGGAAAGCAACAGTCGTGCTTGCGGCATTGTTTGCCTGCACAACTTTTACAAGAGGGTAAGGAGCAGAGCTTTTGAGAGACGTATTTTGCCCGCTGGTGTGAATGTGCCATACAATAAGCCCTTCCCCCGCTATAGAAGAACTGCGGTCTATGCGCCTGCGCGCTTCTATGAAATAGCTCTCCTGGTTGTTTCTCCTGTATTGATAGGCATGGTGGTCGTTTGCAACGGAAGTTAGAACATCATTAACATCGGTAACATCGGTTACATTTATCCATCCTGCCAAACTTCTGAAATAAGGGTTGGGTGTTTGAGGGTTTGAGCCGTTGGACGAACCCATAACGCAATAATTGCCCACAACGGCGGTGACAGTTTCATCGTAGGTGTACAAATCCGGCCATCTCATTATCATGTGGCCGTTTTCGTGTACAAAAGTTCCTATTCCGGGCGGATTGGTACCGGTTCCCAAATTCGCAAGCTGATAGCGGCTAAACCTTATGTTTTTGGCCGGTATATTGCCTTTGGCCGGTACGTTTATAGTGAGTGTACCGCTTGGTACTACGCCGTTTACCACCGAGAGGCTTGCATTACCCGGAGCGCGATAAGTTCCCTGATGCGGCCATATGCCGTTAGCCCAGCCCTGAGATGCCGAACCTGCATACAGCAAATTGAGCGCAACCACGCTGTTATTGTTACCTTCCGTGCTAATGGCGCTGATATCCAGTTGACCGCTCTCCACACGCTTTTTTATCTCGTAAAGCGCGCTCTGAATGAGCTCGGGAACAAATTGATAGTTAGACAGCGTATCGTAATAATTTTTCGGATAGGCAACGGTGACAAAGTCGGTTACCACGTTGGAATAATCCAGAAGACCGTTTGAAACATCCAAATAATAGTCGCGAACCGAGCCTGCGCCTCCGTTAAAACCGCCTGCCTTGTTCGCAAAATCTTCCACGGATTGCCTTGCAACACTTGACCTCACCGCATTGTTGTTTTGGTTTGTACGAGGATTCACTCCTGCGGGAAAGTCTATGAGAACCGTTAGGCCAACCCACTTTTCAGGGTCGCCGGGAGCGGGTGATATGCCGGCATCCGTCGGGGCCGCTTTGGGCTTTTCTTTGCGCCTATCTCTGGGTTCAAAAGATTCGTTATCAAATCCAACCGCTTCCCTGTTTTTGCGGTGTTTTTTCTCAAATGACTCTTTGCTTATGCGTTTATTTTTCTGCAAAACAGGTGATATGCCGGTTTTCCCGTTATAGCGAACACCGGTTGACACATATTCGGAACCATCCGGGGAAAGCTCGGCATAGCAAATCCAGCCGTCTGCATCCCGTACAAGGGTGTAGCCATCGAGACTTTCCACATCTTGATGGAACTCATCGCCCCAAACGAGCACCGCCACTGTGGAACCGTCCGGCTGGGAAAGCTGAAATTCTTCTCCGCTGTGTGGAGCGGCAAAGGCATTTAATGCCGCAAATACGAGCAGAACAAGGGGAAATTTCTTCATAAACACCTCTAATTTTTAAATATACATAAAAAAAGGGCATGAGGGGGATTTTTTTTTTGAATAAACGCTGATTAACTGGTTTGGGTATAGGGTATGGGGTATGGGGTATGGGCAAACCTCAATTAATTTCAAATTAAGCGTTTTATTGTTGAATAACCCCATACCCTATACCCCATACCCCATACCCAAGCATTGAGTTAATCAACGTATTTCAACTTTGCCGGCACTCCGCAGAGGCTGTAAAATTTTATCAGGGATTTTTCGTGCTCAGGGGTAAAGCTGTAATCCACGGCGTTGTAGAAGTCGTATGCCAGGTTTTGCGGCAGCCCGCAAGGGTAATGCTCTTCCCACTTTTGCAAGCATTGTTGCCTGTTCTCCTTGAAGTCCTTTATGCTCTGCTCCGTTTCGTTCAGATAGCTCTCAAGCAAGCGCAGGGAGCCTCCACCCAAGGCTTCCTTTCTTATTATCCACAGCCCGAAAACAAAGGGCAAATTTTGCCAATCCTGCCAAACAGCCGCTAAATCATAGGCGAATTCCCACTTGCCCTCCGAGCCTTCCCTCAAGGCATTATTGCCTATCAAAAGCCGGGCATCGCAAGCCTCGGTGAAAGGCTCGGTTTTCCAAACAGGGGAGACCTTGAACCTCAGGCTTGAGAGGAGTTTAAGCAGGGCTGCCGAAGTATCGCTTTCTTCGGTTAAATGCACGTTTTTTTTGTCCAGATTTTCCCATTTATACCTTGAAAAAAGTTTGACGGATTTAATTTCAAGGGTGCTTGAGGTGCAAAATCGGTTGCAAATAACATAATTTTCCTGATTTTTAGCGTATTCTATGGAAGAAGAAGGGGAAAGCATAACCATGCCTTCCCTAAGCCTTTTGTTCTGTTCGCTTGGGACTCCGTCTAAAAAACGGATTTTCGGCATCGGATTGTCCAAAAACCGGTGAAAAAACGGTGCGCAAACCAGAAAAGGTATGCGTCCAACGGTTAAAAAGTGTTCCATTAGGGGTAAAATTAAATTTTTTTCACTTTTTCCTACCGCTTTTCATAAAAAAAAACTAAATTTAGAATGCGATGATTTACAGAACTCTAACATTTTTCGCTTTGATCGGTATTTTTGAACATGCCTAAGTTTCTCGTTAAAAAAACTGCGCCGGCAGAAGATGGCAAAGCTCTTGTGTTCAAGGGCAAGGTAGTGGAAGGTCCTATAAACAAGGGGATGGAGCTTCTCATTTCTATAGCCGGGCAATCCGTTATTCCCGTGAAAATATCAGA
>JGI24698J34947_10000336_pt1 | contig 20784 bp, 19 predicted proteins | sample TergutMp193P3_FD_34947 | JGI IMG/M metagenome (IMG submission 34947) | reverse complement strand
ATTTAGTTAAAATTTTAAAATATGGGATTTAAAGAAAATCTGAAGGCTGAATTGGCGTACAAAGACATTTTGGTCAAAGAATTGGCGGCGCTTTCGGGAGTTAACAGGCGGACAATTGATAATTATCTGCGGAAGGACGGTTCTATCCCCTCCGCCGACGCCGCTGTCCGCATCGCGGCGGCGCTGGGCGTAACCGTGGAGTACCTTATTACCGGAAACGAGCAGCAAGAGCGAAAAGCCGCCCAGCCTGTCCCCGACTCGCGGGCTATTCTTAAAAGCCTTGAGGCGCTGAACAGGCGGGACAGGAAAATTGTGCTTAATTTGATAAAATCCCTAAAAAATATGGAAGAATCGGAGAAAAAAACGTAATACCGGAAAATGCATTATTGACCGCCTGACGGTTCTATGCGATTATTATATCAGAGGAAAACCATGAATTTAAAATACACTTACGAAATGGACGGAGATTATTTCGTCGGCTATCTGGACGACTATCCCGAATTTCCTACTCAAGGAGAAAATTTAAAAGATTTTGAAGAAAATCTAATGGATATATATGAAATGATTCAGAATGGAACGCTTGACGTACCTGAAAAACATGGAGTTCTGGAAATAGCTTAATGAACCGTAATGATTTTATACGTTTTCTTGAACAGTATGGACTTGAATTTTTTCGACATGGATCAAGACATGATATATACATCCATAAAGTTACAGGGAAGAAAATTGCCGTTCCAAGACATACTGAGATAAAAAATAAACTTCTAAAAAAAGTACTCAAAGAAATCTCCAAAAAAGATCAGTAATTTGGCGATTTTATAAGCGCAGTAAGCACGAACTACAGCCGGTTATTCTTAATAACCTTGAGGCGCTGAACAGGCGGGACAGGAAAATTGTGCTTAATTTGATAAAATCCCTAAAAAATATGGAAGAATCGGAGAAAAAACGTAATAAAATGCTTGCCAGATCAAAATCCTCATATTAAATTTAAGGTGGGGGTTCTTAAAGATTGTGGTTTTAAGGTACGTTCTATTCATTTTAATATTGATTGTAGTTATAACTATGCCTGTTTATGCACAGGAGGATTTTGCGTTAAATATTAACAGCGGATATTTTGGAGTGGGGGGAAGTTTTCCGAGGAACGAAAATGAAAATACAGAGGTAAGCTTGGCGCTGGTATCTATCGGAATAGAACATAGACTCACAAATATTGGATTGGTATTTTGTCCCTTTGCATATTATGATCTGACAGGTTTAAACGAAAATGGCAAAGGCGCTAATTTAAACTATAGTTTCTTCAATTTGAAATTATACTGGAATGTATTAACCGCTTTGGACGACTTTATCTATTTGGGTACATTTGCCTCTGTAAATTATTTATTTGCCGGTGAAAATGTTCGCTTGGATAAATATGTATTTACGGCAGGAATACATATTGGTTTCAGGCTGAGTTATCACGGAATAAATTACGATCTTTTATCCACCGAAATGGGATATCGTAATATAAATGGAGCAAGCATGTATTTCGTCGGGGTAAAAGTTGATATGCTGGCGTTTTTCCTGACTCTTGTGTATATATGGGGATCAGATGATTAGTTCGGCCACAAATTGCTCGCGGTCGCCTGATCGGTCTTTCGCCAGTATTGGCTGCGGCCTATGCCAAGGCCGATTTCTCCGCGCATCTCAAGTGTGTCAACCGTATACCTCCTTCCGTCAGCCGGATGAAAAATGATCCTGCAGCCGTATATTCCGCCGTCTTCGGGATTAACTACATTACCGCCGCCCCATTGGCCCTCTCTTTGCATACTCAATCCGTATATCCAGGGAGTTCCCGCGACAGGCATGGCGTTTACCCTTCCGGGAACGGGAAAGTTCCTGTAGCTTTCCCTGCATCTTGACGCTATAACGCCCCTCGGCTCATTCGCTGTTGACAGGATTTTACCGTAGAGCCTCCCGCCTTCCTGGTAAATATGCCAGCCTGCGGTAACCTGGTTTGTGTTTTCATCAACGCTCAGCCAGAATCCCTCTACGGGGTCGGCAAAACAGAATACGGCTGCTGTAAATAAAACGATTAAAAAGATCGCTTTTTTCATAATTAATCCTCCTTCTTTCACGCGGCGCGGACTGCTTAAGCAAAGCTTAAGCATGGCTAAAGCCAGCCTCATGTTGCTCATTGTAGTAAAGTTTTCCTGCGCCGGGACATTTTGACTTTAGTCATCTGCGCCCCTTGGGCGCGTTTACTTGTCCCTATACTCTATTGGCGCGCATTGATATAATTATACCATGGAAATTGATAAAAAGACATTTGGAATTCTTTCCAACGGCAAGAAGGTAAAACTGTACACTTTGAGCGCGGGAGATTTAACCCTTTCGCTGACCAATTTCGGCGCGGCCTGGACCAGCCTTATCGTTCCCTCACGAAAGGGTGCGGATGATGTCCTTCTGGGTTATTCGGGACTGAACGGCTATTTAAATAACGGGCCCTTTCTCGGCGTTACAGTCGGGCGTTTTGCCAACCGTATCAAGGGCGCTTCTTTTACAATAGACGGAGTTACCTACAGGCTTGAGGCGACAGACGGACAGAACACGCTCCATTCGGGAAAGCGGGGCTTTGATAAATTGCTGTGGAAAGCCGAGGAATACGAAGAGGGCGGCGGCGTTTATGTGCGCTTTGAACTTGACAGCCCCGACGGGGACTGCGGCTTTCCCGGTAATCTGAAAGCCGTTGTCACTTACGGACTTACAAAATCAAACGAATTAACCGCCGATTATCGGGCAAGAGTGGACAGGCAGTGCCCCGTAAATCTTACAAACCACGCCTACTTTAATCTGGCGGGAGAAGGGCAGGGCAGCATCCTTTCCCACGAAATCCTCCTTTACTCTTCGAATTATGTTGAGGTTGACAGGCATAATATTCCCACAGGCCGCATTGTTCCCGCGGAAGGAGCTTTTGATTTCAGGACGCGGCGCCGCATAAACTCAAGGCCGGGTTTGTTCAGGGGCTATGATCACTGTTTTGCCGTTGACGGCGAGATAGGCAAATTGCGTCCCTGCGCCGAAGTTTACGAACACAATACCGGGCGTTTCATGAAAGTTTCCACAACACAGCCGGGCGTACAGTTTTACACCGGAAACCACCTTAACATTGAGGGCAAGTACGGCTCCCCTTATGTGAAACACTCTGGTTTTTGCCTGGAAACCCAGCATTTCCCCGATACCCCGAACCAGGCCGCCTTTCCTCCCTGCACCGCGGACCCCGACAAAGATTACCACGAAAAAGCCGTTTTCTCTTTTGATTGGTAAACATTTAATTTAAGTCTGATTTGGAGGCCATGATTTTCCACTTTGCCTTTAGCTTGAAAAGACTGGAATCTACCGTGCCTTTTTTGATTCCTATTACGTCAGCTACCTGTTTGTTGGAAGCGTCGGTGCGAATCTTTGCCATGCGCTCGCGCATTTTTTCAAGCCTCTGCCTTGCCTTTTCAAGCCTTAAAAACATTTTATTGTATAAAAGCGTGTTTTCTTTAAGGAGAAAGAGTCTCTTCTCATAAATAATGCACCTGTAATATTGACGGTATATCCTTTCTTTCATCTGGTAAATATCATCGTCTCTTTTCTGCCTCATCCTGCGTATCTTCATTACCATTTCCCTTAATTCTTTTTTGTCAATTCCGATAACATCAGAAATTTTGTCAAGAAAATCGTCAGAGATATAGTGATAGCATTTCAGGATGAGAGCCAGAATCCGCCTTGTGTTTCTTCTGCCTTTTTTATCAATGATAAGCTGCTGTATTACGCTTTCGGTTTTTTCATGCAGATAAACAGGCGGCTGTTCATGCGCGTACATTTCGGAAACTCTGGCGCTCCATGCCGAGTATTCTATGACGCTCCTTGTTGTTATGCGCACATGGTACTCTTTTGACGATATGAGCAAAAATTTGTGCATGAACGCTTCAAACGACGAACCTGTTTCATTGTAGGAATCTATCGCCCTTTGCAGGCTGGGATAAAACCATGACACATAATCTTCGTATTCGTCGTTCTTCCAGTGGCTAAGACAGGTTTTTTCCTGATTATTGACAAGATAAGAGTAAAGATTTCCTTCAAACTCTTCACGTTTAATTTCTCCCGAAATATATTGGGAGTATAGATCGTTAATTGATATTTGCTGCATGATTACCTCTGTTTCCTGATATCGGCTGTGATAGAAAACAGAAGCAAAATAAAAATATATAATTATGTATCCATGAAGAAAATCATATTAAAAGAATTTGTTTTAATTATAAAAAACATTGTAAAATGAATCGAGGAGGCATTTTTTAACATAGGGAATTTCTCCCTTCATTGTGAGACCGGCGGCGTTTTTGTGTCCGCCTCCGCCGAAGGATACGGCGATTTGCGCTACGTTAATTTTGTCAACAGACCTTAAACTCACAGTACAATTATCGGCAAACTCCTGGCGAATGATCACGATTGCTTCAATGCCGCAGACAGAGGTGAGCATTTGATTCAAACTGTCGGAATCACGGTTTTCATAACCGAAAATGTTAAACTCTTCCAATGTCTCATAACTTAAAAGAAGCCTGCCGTCAAAATGAGATTCCGTTCTTGAAAGAATCCTTCCCAATAAAATTCTTGAGTTAAGACTCTTGCCTCCGTTAATAATGGCGAAAATTTTTTTTGGACTTGCTCCGCAGCGAACCATCTCGGCGGCGGCTTCAAACACGGCGGAATTTTTTTCCGTCATATGCCTGAAAAAACCTGTGTCGGTACACAGGCCGAAGAGCAGAAAAAACGCCTCTTCTTCTGTCAGAACAAGGCCGAGGGCCGAGATCAGTTTATAGATCAGCAGCGTACATGAGGGTGAGCTTGAGTCAACATAAACGGGAGTCTGCGGCGTAGACGGCGGATGAGTTACCGCCGAGTGGTGGTCTATAAGGGCATAGGGATATTCTTCGATGTGCTCCTTGATATCGCCGGTTCTTTCCCTGCTTGAACAATCAACAATTATTACTTTTACGCCGGTCTTATCTTCTTTAGGCGGAACCGAAACGAAAAGCTCTATGAAATTTCTGATTTCTGTACGTTTAAAAGGACCCGCCGAACATACAACCGCGTCTTTGCCCATGCGCATAATCGCGCTTTTGAGCGCAAGCTGACTGCCTACACAATCCCCGTCAGGCTCCTTATGACCGGCAATAATGAACATGGAGCCGGTTTTAATAAATTGGACAAGCTCTTCCGGAACGCTTTGAATTTCCGTGCAACAATCCATCAGTATTGAATAGTTATAGTTGTCCTGTCTTCATTGAAGAATCTGCTTACATTCGTGCCCTGCGGAATGTTGCCCCAGGTCGGATGGCTCTTAAGCCTGTGTACATACAACCTTACATGGCTTAATTCTCCATCAATGTAGAATACGGACATTGAAGGCCAGTTATCTCCCGCCGGCAGAATGATTATTTCCGCCTTTCCCGCCGCGACGTACTGGAGGCCGACTGCTGCCGGTCCTAGTTGAGGCTCGTTCGGCGTGCCCACGCCCATAAACCATTCGTTAGGAATACCGACAGTGCCAAATCCGCCTGCGCCTCTCTGGTATTGAATGACATAACCCTGGCTGGACGGATATATTTTCTCTATCCGAACATTGAAACAGTATATATTGCCGGGTTGATTTAAATTGGTTTGGGCAAATACCGGTGAAATCACCGCTAAAACAAACAATACAAAAATTAGTTTTTTCATTTAAACCTCCAGTTCCTTAATAATAATCCATATTCGCTATAAATTCAATATATCGAAAGCGCTTTTCTTACCTCTCCGGGGCCGGCGAGCATCTTTGTAAATAGCTCTTCAACCTTGAGGCCAAGACCGGCTTCGTACAGGTTTACGCCGAAAAATTGGGGGTTTGACAGGATAGGCTCAAGCCTGTCATGGCTGACGGTCTGACCCAAGGTGACACCGGAAAGAGCGGCCTTGAGGGTTTCGAGATTGGGATCGGGACTTACCTCAAACTGTTTGCCCTGATCGTCTATTCCCAGCAGGTAGCGCAGCCAGCCGGCAAAAACAAGCGGGATGAGTTTGAGATCGGCGCAGTTTTTGCCTGTTTTAATGTAGGCTTTTATTGTCTCGCCGAAGCGGATGGGTATTTTGAGGGATGAGTCCATCGCGATTCTTTGGGGGGTGTCGGGCATAAAGGGGTTGGGGAGGCGCACCTTTATCACCTGATCGATAAAGTCCTTTGGTTTTATAATACCGGGGTCGGTTACCACGGGCAGCCCTTCGCGGTAGCCGATTCCTTCTATTAACCTGACCAGATCGGCGTCCTTCATTTCCTCGCTGATACGCGTGTAACCCAAGAGGCACCCAAAGACAGCGAGGCTTGTGTGCAGGGGGTTAAGGCATATGCAGACCTTCATTTTTTCCACCCTGTCTACAGTTTCCCTGTCAGTAAAGAGTACGCCGGCTTTTTCAAGAGCGGGCCTGCCGTTGGGGAAGGCGTCTTCCACGACAAGGTACTGCGTTTCCTCGGCGTTTACGAAGGGAGCGGCGTAGGTGTTCTTTTCCGTGACGAAGCCCTTCATGTCCTCAAGGCCGGCGGAGGCAAGCATATCGCGCACGCTGTCGTCCGGCCTCGGGGTGATTTTGTCGATCATTGTCCAGGGGAAGGAGATTTTGCTTTTATCGCGGACATAGGCAAGAAAGCCCGCGTCCGCTGCGCCGCTTTCGGCCCAGCCCTTCGCGACGGCTTCCATCGCCGCGAAGAGTATGTCTCCGTTATGTGAACAGTTATCCATGCTGACCATCGCAAGCGGTAACGCGCCGCGAACATAACGTTCATGTAGAAGAGAGGCGATGCGTCCCAGATAACTTTTGGGAGCCGCCGGTCCTTTTTTAAAATCTTCGGCTATGTCGGGAAAAAGCTCTCCATCGCGGCCTTTCAGGCTATAGCCTTTTTCTGTGATTGTAAAACTCGCCATCTGCAGGGAAGGGGCCGCGAAAATTGTCTTTAGCGCGGCAAGTTCTCTGTCCATCCGAAGGGAAGAGGCGGCTGAGGCGATTATCTTTTTTTCTGTGCTTCCGTCGGATTTTAAAGTAACAAGGATCGTAAGATTATCGAAAGCCGTAAAACTTTTGTCAATAATTTCACCGTCGTAGCCTTCCGCGACAATTATGCCTGTTTTTTCAATTCCCTCTTCGAGAAGCTGCTGCGCCAAAGCCGCAGGAAAAGCGCGAAAAATATTTCCCGCTCCAAAATGCACCCACTTTGGCGCGGCCTTTGTCGCCGCGATCATGGCTTCGCGGTCAAAACGCGGCAGTTCGATTCCCGCCCTCTCCCAAAAGTCTTTGTCCTTTAACGCCCCGCTGTTAAGTTTCATAGTTTTCTCCTGCTGAAACATCGTACAGCAGATTTATGAAATACGCAATAAACACGGCATATATGCAAAAAGCCTAGCAAAAGATATAGAATTTTACAGGTATTTCGCGTAATAATTTGAGGATTAAAATTTCCGCAGGAGGAGACTCATGCGAAAAAAGAATATTATCAAATTTATATATTGTTCTACTATAGTAGTTGTTTTATCTGCGTTTGTTGCGGCCTGCGCTGGCGGCGCGGCGGCAGGCAGCAGATCCGCAAGCCGTGAGCTTCCTCAATATTCACAGAAGGGCTGGAAGAATGTAAAAATTGTCGGCGGCGGAATGATCCCCGGCATTATCTTCAATACTTCACAACAGGGAGTCGCGTATGTCAGAACAGACATGGGCGGCGCGTACCGCTGGAATCCGCAAAATGAATCGTGGATACCCCTTACGGATTTTGCCGGAATGGAAGATTACGGACGGCTCGGTATCGCCAGCATAGCCACAGACCCCGTAGAGCCGAACCGCGTAATTATCGCGTCTGGAACATACACCAACGATTGGGATAAAACTCCTTCACAGATGCTTGTCTCCGAAGATTACGGCGATACTTTTACGCGCATCGATATGCCTTTTAAAATGGGCGGCAATATGCCCGGGCGCGGAACCGGCGAAAGGCTCGCCATTGATCCCAACGACAACAGGATCGTCTACTTCGGCTCATTCGGCGACGGACTCTGGCGCAGCCGAAATTACGGTCATACATGGGAACAGGTTGCGTCCTTCCCCACAAAGGGAAACGTTTACGATTACGATTTTACTTTTTATGTTGACAAGAATTTCAAACATTTCCACGGCATCATGTGGGTGATTTTTGATCCCGCTTCCGGGACAAGCGGTCAGGGATCGAAAAACATCTATGTAGGAGTCGCCGATACACGCCAGACTATTTACGAATCAAATGACGGCGGCGTTAGCTGGCATCCGCTGGAAGGCCAGCCTCTGTACAATCAGCTTAACGATAGGGAACACGGCCACCTGGTAGAGAACTGCCCCTGCAATAAATACTATCCGATCAGGGCGGTCTATTCACCTAACGGCTCGCTGATAACGGCATGGAACGCCGGTTTCGGACCGTTCAGCTCAAGTTATCAGGGCGGAGCAATCTGGAAATACACCTTTGCGTCCAAAACATGGGAAGACATCAGTCTGCCTAAACACGACTACGACCCGTCTCACAAAACCTCAGACCGCGGCGTGGGCGCCGTCTCCGTTGACTGGCAGAATCCGAATGTGCTGATCGCCTCAACTTTGAACGAGTGGTGGCCTGATGAATACATCTACCGTTCCACAGACGGCGGCAAAAGCTGGGACGCGATCTGGTATCTTGACGGCTGGCCTGACCGCGTCAACAAATACATCATCGACATCGACATAGCTCCCTGGCTTGACTGGGGAGAGCAGAAAGCGTTACCTGAACAGAATCCGAAACTCGGCTGGTGCGTATCGACTATCGTTATCGATCCATTTAATTCCAACGTGATGATGTACGGAACAGGCGCGACAATTTACGGAAGCAGAAACCTTACAGACTGGGACAGGGGCAGGCGCGTAAATATAGAAGTAATGGCAGAGGGAATTGAAGAATGCGCCATCCTCGATCTTGTGAGTCCCACTGACGGCGCGCATCTCTTAAGCGGCATGGGAGACATCGGCGGCTTCGTTCACACAAACCTGAACCGCGCTCCCAACATGATCGTCAATCCAAAAATTACGGGCGTGAACGGCATTGATTACGCCGCCGCAAGACCAACGTACATAGTCCGCGTCGGCGGCGATGAGGAAAACGGCGTGAGGATCAGCAAACTGGGAATCAGTTCCGACGGGGGAAGAAGCTGGAGGCCCGCCGAAAATTATCTGGCAGGCGCGGAAGCCGGCTGGAGCGGAAAGGTCGCGGTCTCCACGGACGCGAGGGTAATCGTGTGGTCGCCTTCAAATATGCAGGCGCACTGGTCGAATAACGAAGGCAGAACGTGGACAGCCTGCGCGGGTCTTCCTTCCGGCTCGATAGTTGTATCCGATCGCGTGAACGCGAATAAATTTTACGGCTTTGGCGGCGGCGCGGCTTATGCAAGCACAGACGCCGGAAGAACATTCACGCTGAAAAATAATTCCTTCATCACGGGTGAAGTTACCAAGACCAACTTCAAGGCCGCTGTCGGGGAAGAAGGCCATCTGTGGCTGGCCGGTGGAGACGCGGGCTTGTACCACTCAATGGACGGCGGGGAAACATGGCAGAAGTTCAGCGGCTTTGACACAGTGCCGATCATCGGTCTTGGAATGGCGGCACCCGGCGCAGCTTATCAGGCGCTTTACACAAACGCGAAATACAACGGAAAGTGGGGCATCTACCGCTCCGACGATAAGGGACAGAGCTGGGTGCGCATCAACGACGACATGCACCAATTCGGCGCGGCGGACACCGCGATAACAGGCGACCCGCGCATTTACGGCAGAGTCTATCTTGCAACTAACGGACGCGGCATACAGTACAGGGATTTGGAGTAGGAACAAACGGAGAATTGGTCTCTGTTTATATATCCGCCCATAGCGGCGGTAAATTATTGAGGAGGATTTTATGAAAAAGATAACTTGGATTATTGCGCTTCTCGCGGCGTTGGTGTTGATTTTTGCCGGGTGTCCTGGTGAAGGGGACAATGGCGGTGGTAATACTGGCGGCGGCGGAGGAGGAGGTGATGGCGGCGGCGGTGGAAACATCAACTTAGCAGAAGTTTTTTCCGATACACCAATTAATCAGGATAAAGCAACAGTAACGGTGAGTGGTAGTACAGCATCTTTTGCTTATAAAGGTGCTGCTCAAGCAGAAATTTGGGGAGAGTTAATAACGCCAGAGGGTGCGCTTTGGAATGTATCGGCTTATACTGGAATCAAGTTTGAGTATAGAGCACCTAATAATGCTACCATTCTTATATTTGATGCTAATGATATATTTATTTTTAAAAATGGTTCAACTGACGGCTGGGCGGCTATTTCCTTTGCAGACAATTGGACAGAGATTTCCCTCCCCTTCAGCACTCTTACTGAAGATCAGGACTGGATAGATGATTCTAAAACTACCCAATTTAGTAAATCGATACATAAACTTATGTTCTCATCTACTGGGGACACTGGTGAAAAATTTGAGTTGCGGAACTTTCAAGCTTATTAAGCAACGCACTTCATAAAAGAGGGGTCGGGAAACCGGCCCTTTTTTTATGCGGGGGGAAATTCAGTATATTTAGACGTAATGCCTCACATAAAAATCTAACCGAAAGGCTTGACAATTATTACTGAATACAGTATATTTTATTGCGGAAATTGGCAGTTAACTTGGGAGGGGAGACAGCCAGACCAAAGGCAAATAGCCAAACCAACCATCAAATTCGATGGGGTAGGTGGAGTTCGATTAAAGGTTCCCCCTTCATTCGTTTCTTCTCAATCTATCCGCGGCTATTTTACCGGAATCTGCGTTGCGGATTAAAGGACTTGGTGCATTATATGTGCTGGTGGGCTTGAAGGTGTTACAGGAGGGAAGGTTGCTATGATTGGTAAAGAAGCTCAAGTAACCCTTGAAAAGAGCTTTGGGTTACCATTAAGCCAGATATATGAATTTAATGTAAGTGATGAAATTGCCTTTGTTAAAGAGAAAACAGGGAAAAACATCAGATTTTCTAAAAATTTGGATTCCAGAAAAATTGGGCGCGGCAACCCGCTTTTGGCGCGGAGAAAAATAACCACAATAGAAGAAATAAACGCAAAAATTGATGCTTTGCAAAATTGAGGTCTTTTCTTGTCAACAATCGAAGAACGTGTAAAGGATATTTATAAAAACTATAGCTGAAGGCCATATAAAACGTACAATTCTCGATTGTTATAAATATATATGTATGGCCTATGATGATAAGTATGCTGAGTTTAGCAGATACTATAAAAATGTTGATCTATCTTTGGTTGATAACGGAGAGTTTTTACCAAAATTACTTAAATCTCGTAAGGAAGCAATTGCGTTGATGTTAGATGCGCGAAAATCCGATTTGTTGATAACTTCAGATGATGAGACCAGTGTCGATGAGGCTTATGAAAAATATGAAAAGGCATTTTCCAAGTATTCATCGGTATATGACCTCATTAACAGTTCATATATAAAAATAGAGACTTTAAAAAGGAAAGTTGTTTTAAAAAACATCATTCCACTGATAATCGGTATCATCGGATGTATAATCGGTATCATTGGAATCATTTTTTAAATTGTTTTCTTATAATGGAAAAGCGTTAGTTAAAATCCCACGTCGAAGGTCGGGATACCGGATCGCTTTTTTATACAAAAAACAGGGAAAAAACATCTAATTTTCAGGGTATCATGGCAATAAAAACTGGGTATAAGCTGGCGTAATTTCTACTTTGTATAAAAAGGAGGAACATCATGAAAAAACGCCTTGTTCTGTCTCTATTATTTATCCCGGCGCTGTGTCTTTCCGCGCAGGAAGTTCCGGTTGAGGAAGGCGCTTTGCTTAGCGTAGGTAAAACCGCCTCGTTGGGACTTGAGGCGTCCACTTCATTTGCCTGGGATATTACAAATAAATCTACCGGACTTGAAACTAAAGCGGGCATGGACCTTGTCCTTCCCCTGTTTCCCGCCGCGGACAGGGGGCTTTATCCCGATAATTTTGACGAGCCCGCGGTTCGTATCGCTCTGAAAAACGCTTCCTTTACCTGGTGGAACACATATTCGACAAGAGGCGGCAACTACGAGCAGGACAACTTTAACAGTTGGCAGGCAAGGCCGCTTGTATTGACCTTCGACACCTTCGCCGCCGATCTTGTCTGGACTAACTATTTTTTCCGCGTCGCGAGTTCCACCACGGTGATGCAGACAGACCAAAGCACTCTTTTTTCAATATTTGACGATGTAATGGACGCGGGGGATCGCTGGTACTACCGCAGATCGGCGACCCGCGCTTTGTGGCATACCGAACGTTACAATATTCAGCAGTTTCCCTTGCTCAAGGAAAAGATCGTCCGCGATTATATTGACGACGATTACCGTTCGTCCATTTCAGGAATACTCGCCATTGGCGCGGAGTTCGAAATGTTAAGCGTCATGTTGAAAGCGGCTTCTCACAAAAACGGCATTGAAAATAACGATAACGCGTGGCTTTTGGGGCTGGACGCGGAAGCGGTGCCAATCGAAAATCTGTTAATTTCGCTTACTGGTTTTGCCGGTATCAATTATGAAAAAAATACAACATTGGATACCGGAAGAAATCCCGTAAACTTCGGCATTTCCGCCGAATATCAGGCGTCCCTTTCGGAACGTTACATACTGACTCCAAAGCTGAGTTTTGATTTCGCGATGGACAGCGTAACAAACGAATTTATATGGGAATTGAGCGCGGGCGTTCTTTTCTATACACGCGGTTACGATCTTGTTTCCAGCCGCATTCTGGATTGGGATAATGTGATACCAATCGGCGCGTCGGCTTCTGTAAATTTTACGGATGAATCAAGTCTTAACGCGATAGTGTCCTGGTTTGAGCCTGCCGGACCCAATTCGATGCTGCCCAATTTCGGCGGCTTCCTGCAGCTTGAGCTTGCCAATTTACTGGAAGTAAATGATTCCACTTCTGCCTTCGCCGTTCTCGCGCAGGCTGAATACCTGATAGCGGAAAAATTTACCCCGTACCTGCGCGCCGGATATCTGCCTGAGTTTCAAAGCGGCAGCAGTACGCTGATTACAGGCAGCTATATTATTAAAATGGCCTTCGGTTGTTATTTGAGACTGATGCAATTTTTCTCCATTGACGTTCGCTACGAGATGGATACCAAACTGCTCAAATCGGGCAGTACGGAAGCGGGAACAAACCTGTTCAGCACTGTGTTTACTGTCCGAATGTAAGCGGGAGCCTAACCATGAAGAAAATCACAAGCGGCATTGCGCTGTTATTTTTTGCGGCTGCGCTGAGTTTTGCCGACGTCAACGTTCCCTTCTTTGGAGGGAATAACTTCACCATTGATGTTGATACAACTTTTACAGCCGACGCGAACGACGGCTCAACAGGTCTCTTAACGCAGGCGGGCCTTGGACTTTGGTTTGAGTTCACGCCCTACGGAGACAGAAACATCACTCCTCAAAGAGACGTGCTGACAGTTTCATTAAAACTGGCGAACTCCGCGTTTTACGCCTGGCGCGGATTTAGCATCATAAATAACGGCATACTGACTGACGGAGATCAGGTTCCATCCGACGTTACAGTTGATCAGGCGACAAGTATATGGTTCGATACTTTTATCGCCCAGCTTGAATACAGACAGTGGTGGATACGGATTGCCGGTATTGAACCGGAAATAAGCGTTTCACAGGCTTCGATAAGATCAGTTTTTGATCCTGTAATCAACAACCGCACCGACATCGCCAAGAACAGGATGCCCTTCCCCCTGTTTTACGTTCCAGGAAACGCTGTAGGCGGCGGCTGGTCCCACGGGCCGCCGGGCATCACAGGGTTGATGGGGCGCGATCTTGTTCATTTAAACCGCCGCGAAGTTGTTATAGCCGGAAACCTCAGCGCCGGTTTTAAGACGGAAATTTTTGATATCGCGCTTAAAACCGGATCATGGCTGAAAGCGGAAGATAACAGCTTAAACGCCTGGGCTGCCGGAGGGGATTTTTCCTGGCGGCCCGATCTCGCCCAATCGATAAATTTTTCTTTATTGACAGCGGTGAATTACGGGACTGTTACGGTGCAAAATAACGATCCGCTGTCCGATCCGAACGCGTTACGTGAAAACCCAATCGCGCTGGGCCTCGGATACGAGTACCGTTTCAATCTTCCCGGACGAATGGTTTTAAGACCCTATGCCGGCGTTGATTTTATTTATGAAACAGAGTCCGGCGGCTACAATTATGAAATCGGAGGAGGCCTTCAGTTTTACTTCCGGGGCACAAGCGCATCGTTCAAGCGCAATACAAAGCTCGGCGGCCTGCAAATAGGAGACGTTGCTCTTCCGGCGGCGTTTATTGTAGGGGCCAATGTCGATAAGAACGGAATTGTAAACGCCGTAATCAGCCTTAACGAGGAACCGCGGGCCTCTCTCATTCCAAATGTCGGCGGCTTTTTACAGGTTGAACTTATGAACATAAGCGCAAAGGAATACAGGGCGCCCGACGGTAAAAATTACAATGATTTTCTTTGGGCGGGAATAATTCAGGTTGAATATCTGATCAGCCCGAAAATCATGCCCTACATTTTTTTCAAATACCTGCCCGCCGATATGAGGCTTGTTACCGATCTTTCAGCCGCTCCTGTTTACAACAAAGATCTTGCCAGTATTACATCGAGGCTCGGCTGCCGTCTTACGCCCTTCAACCGTTTCGCGATTGACCTTTGGTATGAAAGAACCGATGTGCAGAAAAATGACGAATGGTCGCTGGACAACGGCCAAATTTCAGTCATGTTTTCAATCTGGAATTATTAACAGGTTAGTATGCGGAAATTGTTGTTATTGTCGATCATTGTTCTTCTGTTTGCGGTTTCATGTCCGGGAGAAGGCGATCCTACAGATGAGCTGCCGGATTTTCCCGGTTGGGGTATCGGTGTTAATATAGGCAATACATTTGACAGCCTTAACACCACCAACGTCGCAGGGGAGACCGGCTGGGGGAATCCCCATGTGAGCCGGGACTATATCAAAGCGCTGAGAGCTCACGGTTTTAAAACTATCCGGCTGCCGGTAAGCTGGGTCGATTATATGGGAGAAGCGCCTAAATATACCATCGAAGATACATGGATGAAGCGCGTAGAAGAAGTTGTAAATTGGATACTTGCCGAAGATATGTACTGCATACTGAACCTGCACCACGACGGCGGCGGCGATTTTGGACCCGGAAAAAATCCAAACCAAAAGTATTGGATCAAGAGAATTGCAACTAACGAAGACGAGGTAAGCGCCCGCTTTGCCGCGGTATGGGAACAGATAGCCGGTCATTTTAAAAACGCTTCGGACAAATTGATCTTGGAGTCCATGAACGAAGTGGGTTTTGACGATATTTGGAATCGTTACGCAGGCGGTCAGGCGGAACAAAAGGCCGAAGCATACCGCCTGCTTAACAAATTAAATAAAATCTTTGTTGATACGGTTCGCGCTACAGGCGGCAGAAACGCGGCCAGACCTTTGCTCATTGCCGGATACTGGACAGACATAACCAACACCTGCGACCCTCTTTTCCAAATGCCGCAGGATACTGTCGATGACAAACTCATCCTCTCGGTTCATTACTACACCCCCTGGAATTTTTGCGATGGCTCGCGTGTTACCTGGGGATCTCAGAGTGAAATCAATGAACTTAACAGGCTTTTCGGCATGTTGAAAACCAATTTTATTGATAAGGGCGTACCGGTTATTCTGGGCGAATACGGGGTAAACACCATTCCCGATAATCCTGATCGTGAACCCAACCGCGTAAAATGGATGACCGCAGTCACACAAATCTGTGTGGACATGGGTATTTGCCCCGTTCTTTGGGACATAGGGAGTCAGCATCGCAATAGAATCATGGGTGATATTGATCGCAACCCTCCATACAGTATGAGTAATTCCCTAAAAGAAGTGTGGAAGAATCTCAAATTACCGGGAAGTGATTGACACCGCGCCATAAGGAAAAACAATGAAGAGAGTATTTAAATTTTTTTTTGCGACAGTTTTATTCGCGGCGCTGATTTCCTGTCAAACGTCGGACTCCATAGCGTATTGGGGAAAGCTGCCGGAAGGCCCCGCGTTTGAATTTGTGCGTAACATGGGGATAGGCATAAACATAGGCAACACGCTTGATGCCATTAACAACCATGTAAGCGAAACGCCGGCGGGAGAAACAGGCTGGGGCAATCCGCCGATAACGCGCGAGTTTATCCGCGCACTGAAAAATTACGGTTACACGACAATCCGCCTTCCTGTAACATGGGCTGAGTATCTCGGGCCGGCTGTGAATTTTCAAATAGCCGCTGAGCGCATGAACCGTGTTGAAGAAGTTGTCAACTGGATACTTGGTGAGGATATGTACTGCATACTCAACCTGCACCATGACGGCGGCACTAGTCCCAAAAGCTGGATATTAAAAGCCGGCAATGATCCGCAGGGAGTAACGGAACAATTCAAGACGGTGTGGCGTCAGATCGCCGCGCGTTTTTCAGGCGTGTCCGAAAAACTTGTCTTTGAAGCAATGAACGAAGTCGGCTTTGATATCTGGAATCAGTGGAACTCAGCTGCCAATGATAAAAAGCCGGAAGCCTACCGCATACTGAACGGTCTTAATCAGGCCTTTGTCGATACGGTGCGCGGCTCAGGCGGCAGCAACGCATCGCGCTTCCTGCTTGTCAGCGGTTACTGGACAGACATCGATCTAACCTGTGACGCGCTTTTTAAAATGCCGCAGGACACTACTGAAAACAGGCTGCTTCTGTCCCTTCACTATTACACTCCGGCTGTTTTTTGCATTCTCGATCAGGACGCGTCATGGGGCAGAAACCAGACCGACTGGGGAAGCCGCGATGATTACGATCAGCTTATAGATCAGTTCGATAAGGTCAGGCGGAATTTTATTGACAGAGGCGTTCCTGTAATATTAGGCGAATACGGCGTATCATTCAGCAGAACAAAAGTAGAGGCCGCCCGCACCAGATGGATTGCAGCCGTTACGCAAACTTGCATTGACAACGGCATCTGCCCGGTATTCTGGGACACAGGAAACGACATCAAGCGCAGCCCTTCAACAAATTACATGATGAGCGACGCCCTTAAAAACGCGTTGGCAGCTATAAAAATAAAGGATTAACCACGAACTACCACAAACATTCACGAACTACAAAATGGGATTATAGCATAAGTTCGTGTTAGTTCGTGTCTGTTCGTGGTAAATATATTTGAGGATAATTAATGACTGAGACTGTTGACTTTGATTCGCCGGCCGCGAAGTGGGAAGAGGCTCTGCCGCTTGGAAACGGAAGACTGGGGGCAATGATCTTCGGCTCTCCCGATCGGGAAAGGATTCAGCTTAACGAAGATTCAATCTGGTCTGGTCAGTATCGAGACCGTAACAATCCCGCGGCGAAAGAGGCGCTTCCCGAAATTCGGCGGCTGTTAGGTGAAGGACGCGCCGGTGAAGCGGAGGAAATCTGCCTTGAATGTTTTAGCGGCATTCCTCCGGCTCAAAGAGTGTACCAGAGCGCGGGAGATCTCCTGATCGATTTTTCTCCGCATGGCGGCTTCGGCCACCGGTGGTCGGGAACAAGAAACGGTCCGCTTTTGAAAGACGTGCGCAATTACGTGCGCAAACTTGATCTTACACGCGCCATTCACACGATTTCTTTTGAGTACGAAGGGACAGTATTTAAACGCGAATGTTTTATTTCCTCTCCATCGGATTTACTGGTACTCCGTTTCAGCGCCGCCGGAAAAGACGGAAAGAACGCGCAGGGTAAAATTTCTTTTCGCGTCTGTCTTGACCGCGGCGTTTTTTACGACCGGAAAGGAAATATTGATGAAGCCGCGTTTATCGCCCGAGACGGAGACATTCCCTTTTGCGCGATGATAAAAGTTGTAAACAGGGGAGGGGAGCAAAAGAGCCTCGGCGGTTTTATCACCGTAGAAAAAGCCGATGAGGTTCTGCTCATTGTTGACATTCGCACCGGTTTTCGGGAAAAGGACTGCGCCGCCGCGTGTATCTCCAATTTAAACCGCGCCGCTTCTCTAAACTGGGAACAGTTATTGGAAGACCACTGCGGCGAATACCGCGGCTGGTATGATCGCGTGAAACTGGTGTTAGATGACGATGAAGCAGCGCAGCGTTATTTTAATTTTTCCCGTTACCTGTTGATCTCATGCAGCAGGCCGGGAACACTGCCCGCGAATCTGCAGGGACTGTGGAATCATCATCTTGACCCCCCCTGGGGGAGTGATTACACGATCAACATCAATACGCAGATGAACTACTGGCCAGCCTGTATGTGCGGCCTCGCGGAAACGGAAGAGTCGCTTTTTGATCTGCTTGAGAGAATGTACCCTAACGGAAAAAAAACGGCGGGGGAAATGTACGGTTGCCGTGGTTTTACCGCCCATCACAACACCGATATCTGGGGAGACACCTCTCCCCGCGATTACTGGATACCCGCCTCCTATTGGACCTTGGGCGCTGCGTGGCTTTCGCTTCACATCTGGGAACATTACGAGTATACGCTTGAAAAGACTTTTCTTGAAAAAAAATTTTTTCTGTTAAAGGAAGCCTGCCTTTTTTTCGTAGATTTTCTTGTCCCCGGAAAAAAAACAAATGAAAAAGGAGAGTCGCTTTTAATCGTCTGTCCTTCCTCATCGCCTGAAAACAGTTATCTTCTTGACGGGCAAACGGTAAGCCTGTGCGCCGGCTGTGAAATGGACAACCAGATTCTGCGTAAACTCTTCATGTCCGCTCTGCGGGCGGCGGAAATTCTCAATGTAAAAGATGCTGACACAGAACAGTTCCGCTCGATTCTCGACAGGCTTCCGCAGCCGTCTGTCGCGAAAGACGGAACCATCAACGAGTGGAACGAGGAGTACGAAGAAGCCGAAAAGGGCCACCGTCATTTTTCTCACCTTTGGGCGCTCTGTCCCGGAGACGAAATAAATATTGATGAAACGCCGCAACTGGCTCTCGCTGCCCGCAAAACCCTTGAGCGCCGCCTGTCGGCAAACGGCGGGCAGACTGGCTGGAGCCGCGCGTGGCTTGTCAATTTTTTCGCCCGTTTAAAAGACGGAGAGGCCGCGATGGAAAATTTAAAAACTATTTTCAATCAATTCACCCTGCCCAATCTTTTCAACAACGGCCCGCCGTTTCAGATAGACGGTAACTTCGGCGCTCTTGCGGGCATTACACAGATGCTTGTTCAAAGCCGCGTCCGTTACAAAGACGGCGCGTCCTTTGTTACGCTTGACCTTCTTCCCGCCCTTCCGCAAAACTGGTCAAGCGGCAGTGTCAGGGGACTCCGCGCGAAGGGAAATCTGGAACTTGATTTTGAATGGCGGGAAGGGCAAATCACTTCGCTTGTTATCAGGAACAGGAGCGCGGCGGCGGTTTCGCTTTTATTACGCGGCGCTGGGCTTGAGGAGAGGAAATTGGTTTTGGAAAGAGCGGAAGAATTAACAACAGTTTCGTGTAACTAGTAGTTATTAATTTTTCTTCTCCAAAATCAGCACTCCCGCGGCGGGAAGCGTGTATCGAGAGGAAGGAGAAAAGTCCCTGTCCGTAAGAAGATCGCGGCAGTCAAAGGGAATGACAACTTCCGTGTCCGCGGAATTGTGATTCAAAACGAAGATAAATTCGCGCTCTCCCTTGACACGGCGCGTAGCTTCAATTCCGTCCTGCGGGGGGAATACGGGCGTTATTCCACATTCGCCGCAAATAAGGGAGGTAAATCGCGAAACAAGCGCCGCTTCCGGTCTTGCGCCGAAATACCAAGCCTGGCCCCTGCTGAAACTGTTGCGGCAAAGCGCGGGGGTTCCCGCGTAAAAATCACTTTCGTAAACGGCGAGAACTTCGGCGCCTTCGGGATGGATGATGTCGCATAACAAATCGGCCTTCCATGTTCCCGCCAGCGACCCTTCCTTTACCACAAGGCCGTTGGTTTTACCTTTAGGCAGAGCGTCGGTTTCTTCAACCCAAATGCCGCAGAGGGAACGCAATTCTCCTGGATAGCCGGCTGTTGTTACAAGATCGTTTTCGTCCGTCATGCCGGAAAAGTATGTGGTAACAAGCACGCCGCCGTTACGGACAAATTCTGTCAATTTTTCGGCGTAACCGGGTTTTACCATGTAGAGGATAGGAGCGAAAAGTATTTTATAGCTCTCAAGCGGAGTGTCAACGCCGATTATATCGACGCAAATGTTCTGCCTTGCAAGCGCGTCGTAAAAACGGAAAACCTCTTCAGTATAGTTCATGTCTACTGTCGGGCCTGCCGAAAGCTGCGCGGCCCGCCAGTTGTCCCAGTCAAAGAGCACCGCCGCTTCGCTTGAAAGGCGGCTTTCCAAAAACGCGTCTCCAAGTTTTTTAAGTTCCTGCCCAAGCGCGGCTGTCTCGCGGAAAACGCGGGTGTTTTCATGCCCGCAGTGATCGATAACCGCTCCATGAAATTTTTCGCAGCAGCCGCGGGAACGGCGCATCTGAAAAAACATCACCGTGTCGGAACCGTGCGCCAGCGCCTGATAACTCCACAATCGCATAATGCCAGGGCGCTTCAGGGAATTGTAGGGCTGCCAGTTTGTAACGCTGGGAGTCTGTTCCATCAGGGCAAAAGGTTTTCCGCTTCCGCAGCCGCGCATGAGAGCGTGGTTCATCGCGGT
>JGI24698J34947_10000335_pt1 | contig 20831 bp, 1 predicted proteins | sample TergutMp193P3_FD_34947 | JGI IMG/M metagenome (IMG submission 34947) | reverse complement strand
ATGGTGACAATATTGGTGGTGCCGTTGGCGCCGGCCGCCGTATCAAGCGGCGCGATGCCGGGGTTGGCGGTGGTGTTTGTCGTGCCGTCAACCTTGACGCGGTAAATAACGTTGCGGATTCTGACGTTGTCGGTGGCGACGCCGTCTATGCTAAACTGGCCGCCGCGCGGAGTGCCGTTGGTTCCGTTATAGCCGGTGAACCGCGCCGAGGGGTTAAGGTATCTCGCGCTGGGGTTGTCGCCGTTGGGGTACAGCCATATATCGCGCAGCTCGTAGAACACGTTGCCCGCGTTGTCGACCACGCGAATGACCAGCGGGAGGCTGTACAGGCCCTTGCCCTGCTCGTCTTCAGGCAGGGTGCTGTCGAGGATCTGGCGCGCCAAATAGGGGCCGGAGCCGGTGTTGTAAGTCGTGGTTCTTCCCAGAGTCGCCCCGCTGACGGCGTAACCCGCTGGTAACGCTGACGCTACCGAGGAGCCCGCGGTCATCGACCACCTATACGGATCAACCGCCGCCGTTATTGAGCTAAAGCCCGCCGGTACGTCGTACGTGTTGTTACTGGTGGTGCCGTCGGCGTATGTTTCCGTTTTGGCGACGCCGGTTTGCTCATATTTGAACCACAAACTGCCCGCCGTGCCCGCCTTCGAGGCGTTGTCGAAATTCTTGTTGAACGCCGCGCCGGTGTCGGCGGTCACTCCGGTCAGGCCGGAAGTGGTCACCGCCCACGCCGCTATCGCCGCCGAGCGCTGCGCGGCGGTCATGCCGGACGTTAGCGTCGGCAGTGAATTTTTAGCCTGCGCGCCGTAGCCGATACGGTACCATATTCCCGCCGGGCCGCTGGGACTGCCGTTGATTCCCTGATCGTCGGTCTCTCCCGCTATGGCGAACGACTCGCCGCCAATTTTAATTTCGCTGGCAAAGCTATGCCCCGATATTCCGTCAACGAACCGAGGCTCGGTAATCCTGGCGGTGGGCGAGGCGTTATCCAGCGTAATACTGCGGGTGTATTTCCCGATTTTGCCCGCGAGGTCGGTCGCGGTAAAGACAATCCGGTACGCGCCATCGGGAACGCCGTTACTCGTACTGCCGGTGGCGGGAAGCCCGCCGGTCGCCGGAATCTGTACCCACGGGGTAAACGGTATGTAGGCGTCAAATTCCCACGCGCCGGTTCCATCTCGCTTCGCGCCGGTAATAGCCGGAATGGTGATGGTTCCGTCGGCCGTATTTATCCGTTCCACGGAGGCTTCCATTTTTTCAAACATATTGGCGTCAGTGGCGGAAATTCTAAACTTCAGCCCGTATTGGGGCGTGTTGGGGGTAGTGGCGCTGCTGGCGGCTATATACCGCGAGGAGTAAACAACGGGCGGTTCTGGGTCTGCTGCCGGCTTATCCACAACCGGAGTGTTGCGGTCGATGAAGAAGTACACAAACTGGGATTCGACGGGGTTGCCGCCGTTAGCGGCGGCCCAGTCGAGGGTGGCGCTACCGATCCTGGAGGAGTCGCGCGCGCGTACACGGACGCTGTAATAGCCTTCTTTTATTATAAAGACTCCCGCCGTAGCCGTAGCGTCTTTCCACGTGTTGGCGACGCCGTCAAAAGCCCACGCCAGCGTGTGTTGGGACGAACGCGGCGACGGCATGGTCTGCGGCCGCCAATAGTCAGTGTTGCCGGGAACGGCCGTAGCCGCCGGAACAAAGACGTTAGTCGAAAAATTATATATCTCCCACTTGTTGGCGGCGGCGCTCGCGTAGTTCCATCTGGCGAACTGCACTTCGACGGCGTCCACGACGTTCGAGTCGGAAACGCGGCCGTTTATGCTGGGCTCGTCGGACGAAATGACATTTCTGCGGTTGCGCGTGTTAGTGTCCGTTATCCAGTACGTCGGCCCGCGGTCGGCGTTGTTAACACCGGTTTCGCCAGTCGCCGTCTGCAGGTTAAAGCTGAAGGTCGGGGACGTGGAATCAACCACAAACGTCCAGGTGTTGGCGCTGGTTTCTTCCGACTTTTTGCCGCCTTTGTCGACGGCGATAACCGTGACCTCATAATTTCCCGGGCGCATAAGGTTGTTGGTGGGGTTGCCGCCCGCGGCCAGAATCGCCGAGCGCGGAACTACATACGTCCACGCGAGCGTTTCCGTTATGACCACTTTTGGAACCGTTCCGGTGGAGGCGAACGTCCAGTCGTTTTGGGTAATCACAGAATCAAGCGGGGAAAGCTTCACCGACCGTTCATACGGCGTATACGCGTTGGAGTCGGTGAACCGTATCTTTACGCGAACGTCGTCCAGGTTGCCGCTTTTCCCGTTGCCGCCTATGGTAAAGACGGTGTCAGCGGCGGCGCGGCCGGTACGGTCTCCATATATCGCCGGATCGGCGGGCTTAGAGGCAAGCGTCGCCGTGGGCGTGTCTGAAACGACCCTAAAGCCGTACATACCCGTGTCCGCCGTCTTCGCCGGATCGCCTTTCTGCAATACATTGCCTACCGCGTCGTTCACCGTCAGCGTAATACTGTGTACGCCGTCGGTGAGGAAATCGTTGGGGTTAGTCGAGGGCTGGCCGTTGGTGGTCAGGTAGATCGTCCAACTGACGTTCTTGCCGTCGTCGCCCAACTGCGCCAGAGGAACGGCAATAGTCGCCGCGGCGCCGTCCCAGCCAAATTTAACCGTAGACCTGTTGATATTGGACAGAGCGTCGGTAAAGGTTCCCGATATGGAGGGCGCGCTGGTGCCGTCGTGGGTGACAGCCTTCAGGTTTTCCGCCCCTGCCCGATAACTGTCTCTGTCGGCGGAGGTCCACGAAGCCATACTGGCAATTTTGGTCCACCAGAGGCCGTTGTTGATTTGCGGCAGTTCTACTTTATTGTCGTTAAAGCCGCGCGTAAAGGCGAAAGTGGGCCCCGTCGTATCTTTGATAAAACTGCGCGAGGGGCTGTTCGTCGTCTGTCCGCTTTGGTCTTCCGCGGTGAAGACCAGCCGGTGTTCGCCGTCAGCCAAACTAGCCCAGGTGACGGTGTTGGCGTTGAAGATGTCGGCGCTCGGTATGGTAAAGTTTACGGTCGTAGCGGGCGGAAGGGGCGATGACAGCTTGAAAGGAGCCTTTCCGACGCCTGAGGAGGGAGTGAGGAACAACGACGTACCGTCCAGCCGAATGCCGAGAATAAACTTGTTGTCGTCCAATCTCAAGTAGGTGTCGCTCATGTTGCCGGTCACCGTAAAGACGGGATCGGGCGTATTTGCCCCCTTGAAGACCGCCCCGTCGGCGGGCGCGGTAATGCTAATGGTCGGCGGAGTGGTATCCAGCTCAAAGTTATAATACGCGCGCCATGACTGAGTGGCGGGGGTTCCGCCGTCCTGGGCGAATTTGCCGTACAAGCTGTCCTCCACCTCGATAATATAGTGTATTCTGCCGTTCACGGTCGTCAATCTGTTCGTGAATTCCGGAACGTTGGGCAAGTTGACGCTCAGGCTGACATTCTGCTGGTTCGTCAGCGTAACGCCGGAAGCGAACGTGGTGACCGGCCCTATCCAGCCGTGGCCGGAACCCATGGGGTTGGTTAAGTCGGCTCTGTAGTCGACACCGGAGCCGGAATCGGTCAGCCACATCTTTACCGTGCCGGGCCGCATCTGGGCGGTGTTCGACGGGTTAAGGAAGCCGTCGTCGTCGTTAATCGTCATATTGACGATCATGCCGGTACTGCCCACTATGCCGCTCAAGGGGTTGGCGCCAAAGAAGGGCTTGTCCTCCTCCTGCGCTACATAGATGGTCTGCAGGAGGGCGGAACCCGACGCGGTAGTATTATTCGCTTCGTCCCTCGCCATGACATAGAGGTTATATTCCGTGTTATTCGACAACAGCGCGGTATTAACATAAACCGGCACGGTGAAGTCGGCGCCGCTAGCGAACGCCTGGTGTTTGCCGGCAGGGGCGGTTGTGGCAGTCGCCGTGCTATGACCCCAGCCGGTAAAAGCTACCGTCGAGGGGAGCAGCCAATAGCGAACCTCGTCGATCTTGCTGAGATCGTCCTGCGCGCTGATACTGAAGCGGACTACCCCGTTAGCCAGGCGCGTAAATTTATCGGTGGGCGGTGTCGGTCTCGGATAACTGCCTGGCAGTCTTCCCCCGTTGGGCTCATTGGCCTGAGCGGCGAATTCGTTTCTGCGCTCAAACACGCTCATTTCTTCTTTTAACGCCACGTTCGGCGGGGCGGTGTCGACGCGGTAATTCTGAACAAAAGTGCTGGCGTTGCCGAACCGGTCGGTCGCCGTCAAGGTAACCCTCAGGTTGTCCGACACGCTCGAACCAATTATCAGCGGCACGGTAAAGTTGGTGTTATACTCGTTGGTGTTAGTAGATATCCAGGCATTTGTTATGTTGCCCGGTGTGATACTCGCTCCCGAGACGGGGTTGCCGGCGCTGTTGGTTACGGTGGCGCTCAGCGTCGTCGGGCCGTTGCGCTCTGTTATGGTTCCCGCAATGCTTATTCCGGTACCGCCGGTAATAGGCCCGGGCGTTACCCATTTGGGCGGCTGGTTGTTGTTCGGCTCGCCATTGGTAATGTTAATCACGGGCGGCGCCGTATCGACAAAAACCCATATCTTTTTCGCGGGGCTGGTCTTAACCGCGCCATTCGCTATGGTCGCGGCGGGGTCGCCCGTCAGCGCGTGCTTGGTCTCCACGTCTTTGGCGGTAACCTCAATTTGGTAAATGCCGTCAGGCAGGGAATCCCCGCCCCTGCCCTTTTCGACCCACAGGTAATCGTAGCCGCTGTAGCCTTCCAGCGCGGCGACCAGCGCGGCCTGGCTTATCTCCCCATTGCGCTCGCGCGCCGAGGGCGGGAGAAACACTGCCTTTACCTGCGCGTCGTCCAGGGAGCGGACGAACGATCCGGTACGGAGGCTTACGCCGGTACTGGTCTGCTGGGCGCCGGTTATTTTTATGGTTACCCCCGAGACGGCGCCGTCCACTACGCCCAGATCAACGCCGTCGTCGTCGCGCAACTGCAGGCTCACGGTGGCTTTCGCGCCCAGTTGGTTGCGCTTAACGCCTCCAGATATAAAGCCGGTATTAGCCGTGTCATCGCTGATATTGGGGCCGCCTATGTCTACCAGGTTGCCCCGCAGGCGAATTTCGGGAACGTCGGTACTCGCCTTCACGACAATTTTCTGCGCGGGATTATGCCCCACGTTAAAGGCGTTGTCGCGCGCGAACATATACAGCCAGTATGTCCCGTCGGCGAGCCCTCCCGCTTCGACGGGCGAGTACATCGCCGACGTTTTGAATTTAAAGTTAGTGCTAAAAATCGGGCCGTGCCGGTAAACGGTTATCCCCGCGCCTATGTTTAAAGTACCTGACGGCGTCGTGGGGACGGGGGGGAAGTAGCTATTCTTCCCGTGCTCCAGCTCATACGCCCGAATAACGTTATCCACGTCAACGTCGCTGCTCACCAGCATATACATTCGCTCGGTTCTTAAAATGCTGTTGTCCTTAAAGTAATCGCCGGAGGAAGCGGCGGTCGCGGTACGCAGTCCTGAAACCGAGTCCCCCGTATCGTTGATACGCGCCATGATCTGGATTACCCCGTTTACCACCCACGCCTCTTCATCGACGATGGAGGAGGGGGCGGGCTCGGCTTTCTGGATATACTCATGTTCCATGGGGCCCAATTCAACCGCGGGCGGCGTGGAGTCCAGGCGGACGCTTCTCGCGCTGTCCGTCTTCCTGGGCGCGCCACTGCCGCTGATGGCGTAAATAGAAACATCGTAGTTGTCTTCACCTAACGTATAGAGGGTAACCCCGTTGACAACGCGCGTGTACTCCTTCCAGTCGGGGTTGGCGAGTCCGGCGCTGGAAATGAGGAAGCTTGACCCGTCAAGCAGTCGGTCTTTTTCCGCCTCCCAGTCGCCGGTTCCGCTGTATTTCCATACCTTTGACTTGCCCTTCAACGGGTTGTCAATGTTGGCGCCCAGCCTGATATTCAGCGGATCATAGGTAAAGATAAAGTTGCGCGTCGAGCTTTCTTTCGGCTCGAGAAAACCCCATGAGCCAAAGTCCGATGTAATAGGAACATTATAACTATTCTGCCAGCCTGGGTAGGTTGAGCCCGCCGGCAGCGCGTCCGCCGGATCCCAGACAAAGACGCCCTTCTCGCCTCCCGTAACGCTTTCCCAGAACGCCAGCGCGCCGGTAATGCCCCTCGCGTGCCACGCCTTCGCGCGCACGATAAATTTGTTGTTTTTGTTGACCCTGGGCGCGTTCACATACGGGTGGTTTTCGCCCACCGATATGTTGCCATATTTTTTCGTTGTGGTACTGTAGCTCCCTTCATTATGAATGTCTTCCAAATCCAGGAACTGCACGCGGGTCGGCTCTTCCTCCGTGTTGACGTAGATTAACACATAACGGTTTTCCACCAGGAACTGAATACTTGAACCCACTCCGGTTTTGGGATTGTCCCAGTCGTTTCCGCCGGCTTCGATCTCGGGCCAGAAGTCGCGCGGATAGCGGAAGCTTACCCGCCCCTCGTCGCTTTGCGCCCTGATCTCAAAGCCGTAGAAGCCGGCCGTTCGGGGGACAAGCCACCTGAAGCCGAAGCCTACCGTGCCGTTCGGGAACAGCTGTTCAATTCTCTGCCATTTAACTTCCTGTTCGGTCGGCCACTCGCCAAGCGCGTATTGCTTGTAGGAGTTTTTCGGCGGGTCGTCGACGGCGGAGGGGTCGGGGGTGTCGGTTATCGCCCATATCCGTATCTGCGGCGGGTATCTGGTCGACACGCCGTTTACCTTGACTTCTTCGCCGGTGTAGATTCCCTGATCGTACAGGATCGTGCCGGTAATGGCGCCCCGCGGCTGCATCTGGCGGGAGTCGGGGAAAGAAATTGCCGAGGGCAAATCGCCGTCAATGTTACGGAAGTTCAGATTCGCGGAGGGCTTAATATCGCCCTCTCCGCCGCCTTCGTCTTCGATAATTCGCGGCAGTGTCAGGTTTATCTTGGGCAGTTTGTTTCTAACCTGAAAAACATATTCGCCGGCTTCGACGGCTTCTTCCCTGACCGTGTCAAACGCGCGGATCATTATCTTTAAGTCGCCGTCGGGGAATCTGGTGGTGTCGACGCTTACCGTCCAGTCGCCCTTGTTCTGCGCCGTTTTTACCAGATTGGTCGCTCTCCAGTTTCTGAATTCGCCGACGTCGGGGTGGTTGGTCACCCGCAGTTCGACGCGGTCGACCATATAGTCGTCTTCGACAAAGCCCTTGAACGTACGCCTGCCGTAAATGGGATCGCCCGCGCCGGGAGTCGTCATGCCGACGGTAGGCGGCCGTATGTCAACAACCGCCCCCAGCCCCGCGCGAAACGGCTGTTCGCACGACAGCGAGATAAGAATGACGGGAAGGAGGAATAGAGAGGAAATCGCTTTCATGGTTTTATTCGCTTTCATTTTTCTGCCCTCCCCTATTCTATGTAGTAGGCTATGCGGTAGTAGTCTTCCCCGAGGAAGCCTACCGCGGCGAATGAGGGCAAGGCGCCCGTTGGCCGTCCATTGTTAGTGCCCGGATTGGGCACCCTTATCGTTGGGTAGCGCTCCATGCCGAGCTGGGCGTCCTCCACCTTAAACTGCGTGGGAACGTGCATCGCCTCCCAGCCCGTTATTGACGCGCCGTACGCGTCCATATCCTGCCCGCTAAAGTGGCTGGAGTCGCCCTTGTAGAACCTGGCGGTGTTTTTGTACGCGATCTTTACCCCTTCGCGCGAGCCTTCCTTGAATTTGTCCATGTAGGCGATCCACGGGCTGCCGGAAGCGTCCAGCGACAGACGGCACCAGCCGCCAGTCCCGAGCGCGCTGTCTACTATCTGAACAGTAACGTTGCTAAGGGTGTAATTCGCCAGGTTCGTGGTGGTGTTCAGCGTGCCCGTTATGTACACCACGTTTTTACTTATCGCGTTCATGGCGGCAATATGGAATGTTTTGGGGGCGTTGATATTCGCCTGATTTATCTTCAGGCTGACATACTCGCCGGTTCCGACCGCGTATGAGCTGTTGTTGCCGGTAAAAATCTCGCTGGTGCCGAACACCTTCCAGTTGGCGGCGGACGTGGGATCGCCATTGTTGCTCNCCGCCAGCTTAAGCCCCTGGTTGGTTTCGTCATAGTAGGCGATGACCGGCCAGCCGCCGTTAGTGCCGGCGGTTACGTCGATGGAGTTGTATTTTCCGGCGTTGATCTTGCTGTTCAGGCGGGCGGCGCCGCCGCGGATACGCGTGTCGTCAACGGCGTAGATGCGGTATATCGCGCCAGTGGCGCCGATCCGTCCGCCGTTATTAGCGGACCAGTTGCCCGCGGTGCCGCTGGGAACAGGGGCCGGAGAGTTTAATACTATAAACCCTGCGGTCGCGGCTATGACCTGTATATCCGTGCCGCTGGTCTGCGCCACTTCTCCCAGCGAATAAATGAGAGTACCTGCTGTTACATAGGAGCCGTTCCGCACATGGACCTCGTGAACGTAGGTGTTGTTGTTGCTTGGCGTCGCCCATGTGGTTCCCTGCACCGCCGCACCGCTCGTAATCGTATAACTGGTGCCTCCCGTATACGCCCAGTTAGCCGTAGTGCCGCCCGAAGTTCCGGCGTCGCCCGTTGTCGGATCATACGCGGGCTCTGTCGTATAACGCAGCTGTACACCGGAATTACTCTGCCCATAGTTGCGGGTGTCGGTCGCCGCGTTAGAACCCGGCCGTCCGGTTATGGGGGCGTTGTCGTCTACGTCGGCGCCTCCGTCCAAATTAACCCATCTGCGCGGCGACGCCTGGTTATGCACTATGCCGGTACTGCCCCGCTGGTTCCAACGGTACTTTAACGAACCGTCTTTTTCATCGTAGTAGCTGATATGGACGCGCTCGCCGGTTCCCGTCCCGTTCGACACAATATTGGGGTTGTGGAACTGTTCGAGGCTGACCGGCGCGGCGACGCTCCTTGAGTTAGTGGCGCCGTTGTACCAGAGGCTTTCAATAGCGTAGTGTCCGGTCTGCGACGGCGACTTGGGGAACTCAAAACCGCTCGGATTGGGCGGCAGAGTAGTCTCTCCACCCGCGCCGACATTGGTCGCCGCGGTGGTTCGCGGGCCGTTGGCAATAAGGGAATCGCCGGGAAGGGCGGTATTGATAAGATGAGGCGGATTGGCGGCAATAGCGGCGGCGGTGTTAGCGGCGGCGCCGGTCGGCCCCCATAGCCACATTCCGCCAACCGTAGTCCACCGGTCGCCGGCGTGCTGCATGGTAATTGAACTGGAAGCGTTCCATAGGGTAAAGTTTTCGGACCCGTTGGCGGCGCCGCTGACGAAGATGTTGGTATGCGTCATGTGTTCGGACCAGGACGCGACCTGCGTCAGCCTTCCATTGCCGCCGGTATTGGCGACATTGCCGGTATTGGTGGTCTCATTGTTGTTATTACTGCTGAAGTAGGAGCCGCCGCCGGAATAGGCGACGCCCGCCGGCCAGTTGCCGCCTTCCTGATGGCTTTCCCACAGCGTGCCGTCGTTGGGGTTAATCGACATGGACGGGTAGCTTATGTTAAACCTGCCCCTCGAGAACCTGCCGCGATCATAGTCGGCGGTCACATTCGCGTCCGAGCGCCAGATATGCGCCATAGTAAAGTCGTCCCAGAGTTCCGAGCCTTCTACGCCGGCGCTGTACTCCTTGTTCCAGGGCTGTATCGCCAGCGGGCGGTAGTCGTTCCCCGAGGCCTTCCGCCGCTCACTGCCGGTGTTCGCCGCCGGCTGGGTGTTAACGGTCAGCGTTATCAGCCCCTCGCCGGTGGTAAGGGCGGCGGTGGAGCCGGTCACCATGCGGTAACGGTTCCTTATCAGAATATTGTCATAGGCGAGATCCTGATGCGCGTCGCTCACCTCTTTCGCCTTATCCACATAGTTGCTTTTCTGCGCGGAGGTCAGTTCGCCGGTCGTTAAGTTGGCGCCGTTAATGGTAAGGGTCGTAGCCCCCCCCGTAGCCGTAGGCCGCAGGTTAAAGCCGGTGATTACCGGCGTCTCGCCGCGCGCGAATATATACCTTCCCTGCCGCGAGCGAATGTTGGTCGAGGAGCTGTCCTGATCGCGCAGGAATCCGGTTATGTACGGGCGGAGATTCACCTGTATCTGGTTGTAGCGGAAGAAGTTGTTGGCGGCGGCGCCCTCCGGGAATCCGACGTTGAAGCTGTCGAAGGCGTTGCGCGCCGTCAGCGATCCCGCCGTCCCCGGCGTTACAATCGCGGAGCGGGCTATGGTCTTGTTGGTGTGGACGTTCGCGTTAGCTGTAACCGCCACATTGTCGAGGACGCCCCTCGGGGTCCCATTCGCGTTATACGCTTTGACGCGCAGGGTGATGTTGCCCGCCATAAGCGGCGTATTGCCGGTAGGGCCGTTGAAGGGCAGTTCTTCCGACTTCCACACATACGCCCATTCCACGCGGTGGACGTTCAAGTCTATCGTTTCGGTAAACTTTACCCGATCCTGTTCCGGATGTTCCGGATCCGCGAGCGCGGCTGGAACCGCGAGGGGGGCTCTCGCCGACTTTGCCGCCTGCGTCAAAATGGTGACGGGCGCGCCCCATATTACGGGGGTAGCGGCGGTAGAGCAGAATTCCAGATCGACGCGCGCCACGCGCTGGTTGTCCTCGGCGTAGCCGCGCACGATAATGTCGCCGCTGACGGTGTCAACGGTAAAGTACGCGCCGGAGGTCGCCCCGGGCCTGGTAATGGTGCCGTTGCCGGTCGCGCCGCCCATTTGCGCGCTGGTCAGGCTGGTGCCGGTTCGCGGCTCAATGTGGCCGGACTTCTCAATGTCGGTCGACTTGCCGGTGGCGTTCCACAGGCCGCCCTTGATGCGGTTGGTATTGCCGCCTATCTGCGCCTTCGTCCCCGCGTTAAGGGCGGTTTCCCGCGCGATGTCCCCTGAGGCGTAGTTGGCGTCTTCCCCTTCCATCTTGGGGTTCAGATCGTATAACTGCGCGTATGGCGGCGTTTTGTCGTCGTTGTTCACCCTGATCGAAAGCAGGGCGAAGTCGCCGAACAGATCGGTTTCCACGCCGTCAAAGATTCTAATGATAAATAGCGAATGTTCGCGCCACGGCTGCGCCGCCGCTGTCGCTACCGCCGGATACGGCTTGGGCCGTCCGGTAACGGCGTCGAGGTTCGCGCCGTTGGTACCGGCGTCAAAGTCCACGATGGAACTGCCGGCGGTTGAGCCAAAAGCGCCTTGCCCGTAGACAAACTCGGCGGTGCGGGCGGTGTTGCTTGGGGTGGTGCCGCTTCCCGCGCCAGGATAAGTAATATCGTGGCCGGTGGTGTTGGTGGTACCGAACCGCAAGTTCGTGGGAACGTTGCGGGTGAGGTCGGTTCCGGTGTAGTAAGCGCTGTTAAGCTCCCACGCCGAGGGGGTTCCATAACTGCCGGTTTTCACCTGCGGGTCAAGGTCCGCGCCGTCTTGCAGGGCGAGGAACACCAGTCCCCGCCGGAAGGTTTCGCCCTGCGCGCCCAAGACGCCCCAGGGGAAGCCGGTTCCGGTTTCGTTAATAATATACATTCTGCCCGCGCGGATGCCGCCGGACCCGACAAGGGTGGCGGTGGTTTCTTTGAGAACCGCGCCGGAAACATACTCAACGCGGTAATTGCGCTGTTTTGCGGTGGAAGTCTGCGGCACCGTCGTATCCACCTTTACCGCCAGCAGGCTGTTGCGCGCGATAAAGTCTTCTCGGTCGAATACGGCGCTGTAAATCCTGTTGGGGGAATCGGTTTCGATGGTGATCGCCTCGCTGATGCCCCGCGCGGCGTCAGTCGTCACTGCGTTACCCATAGTGTTTCTGATTATCGCCATCGCGCCGTTGGTTGGGGTAGAGCCATCGGTAGTAAATTTCACATTGCCGGACCCGCTGCCCAGCGCCGTTTGCAGGGTGTTGTTAACGCCGATGTCGGTCGCCAGGGTTATCGACGTGATCCGGGGGACGCCGTTGAGTATCATCAAATTCTGCTTGTAGTAGGTGGCGTTGCCCGCGCGGTCGTAAACGATAAAGTGCGCGGTCACTTTGCCCGATTCGATGAGCAGGCTGTTAAGCGACACGTACCATTCCTGGCCGATGCCGCCCGCCACCCAGCCCATGCCCAGCTGATGGCCGTGGTGGTTCTGGCCGCCCAGCTTGTCGTTGCGGTCTATGACAATACAGCTGTACTGCGCCGCGGCGCCCTCGGCGGGCATTACCGGCACTTTGACGGTGGAAGGCTTACCGGTAAAATCAATGTCCGCGGGATCGGTCGCCTGTCCGACAAACGTACCGGCGGGAGACGCCTTTTCGTTCCAGGCGACAGATGTTTCCGTAGTGCCTACAACCCGCGAGAACCACAGTACCACGCGGGAAAGGCCCGAAACGTCGGCCTGCTGGTCTCTCGCCTCGCCGCCAAAGGAGGACTGGCCGACGATCTTGGTGGAGAGCGTGTACACGCCGGTCGGCGGCAGGTTGTCGATGGGGATCGCGGCGGTCTTGCGCGAGAACAGCGGCGAGCTCTTGGAAATTTCATAGGCTTCAAAGTTCAGCGAATGATAGCCCGCCTTGCTGGCAAAGCCAAGCTTCTCCGTATTGATGTCAACCGTGACCAGCCACTCGTAGAAGCCGTCGGTCTTCGGCAGTAATTCCGCGCCGCCGCTCAGGTTGACGGTCGTCGCGGCTGTAGTGAATGTCGTGTACTGCTGGTTCCCGCCGGCGGGAACCGCGCTCGGCACGTTCTCGCTCGCAAACGGCTTCAATATCATGTAAGTGCCGGCGGGAAGGGAAACCGTATAGGGGGAGGNAGAGTTGGTAATGGAATTCTTCGGACGGGCCTTTATCGCCACGCCGGCGGTATTGGCGGTTGTGCTGTCTACCTGGGCGATCTGCGCGGTCCAGGCGGCATCGGTAATATCCAAAAGGTTCGTGGTTGACGTTACGTTGAGCGTTGGCGTTATGCTGGGCGCCGGCGTTATGGTGTTTGACCCGGGATTATTCGTCCACCGTATCGCGCTAACGCCCGAAGTATGCCTGACGGTCACCTGATAGGCGGCGCGCTTCTTGACGGCGGCGGTTAACATACTTTCCCAGCCGTTAAAGCCGTCCGTCGCGGCGTTGCTCGCGGCGGAGCGCGCCTGCTCATCTACAAAGGTCGGCGCGCCGCTGACCACAACCGCCGACACCTCTTTCATCACGCTGAGCCAGTTGCCGGTTTCGGAATAGCCGCCGTTGTTGCCATTTAAGCTGTCGTTCCAAATGGTGTCTTCCGCCAGAGTCTGAATAATTATCTTCCGGCTGGTCGCGGGGTATTTCGGATCCAGCTCGCCGTCTTTGTTGATCTGCGCCCACCATGACACGGGCGTGTCGGCGCTCTCGCTGGTGCGGTTGGCTACAAACCAGCCGACGCCGGTGGTCGCGGGCTGAGTAACGCCGGCGGCGTTCTTGTACTTGAACGTCTGCGACCTGGAGGTCTGATTTCCCGCGGCTTCGCCCCATGAGGTCGTCCAATTCGGAATCTTCATATCCAGCGCCGGCTCATAGCCCGAGGGAATCGAGCCGTCGCTATTATAAGCCGTACCGGTATAGCCGTCTTTAAGCACGCGGAACCACACCTGCCGCACGCGGTAGTTGTCTTCCGCCACGCCCGCGATCTTGATGGTGCCGTTCAACTGGCGGTTTTCTTCGCTATCGGCGTCGTTGGGGGTGGTGATATTTTTCATTATGGGATAATCGCCCGCCGGATATATCCAGTAAGCGCGCGTCAGGGTGCTCAGGTTGCCCGCTTCGTCAATGGCGAGGAGGTGTATGGTGACCGGATAGATTTCCTTGTCTTCCATGCCGGAGATGGGGAGGCCGTTAAACGTGGGGGTGGCGCCGGCCGCCGTCTGCATCGTCCCTATCAGTCCGGTGTTGTTAAAGCGGCGGGTGTCGTATAACAGGAGCGTGGCTTTGGCGAGCCCCTGGTCAATTTGCGCCAGATCGCCGCCGGTGCTGTGGGTCAGCTTTCCGGCGTAGTTCGCACCGTCGTTAAAGAGCCAGCCCGCGCCCCTCAGAACGGCGTCGCGGCTGAGATGCACTTCAATGTCGCCCGCCGCCGGATTCCAGACGTTAGTCGCGGGCGTGGTCATGGTGTAGTTGTTGGATAACTTGAAGTTATCGCCGTTAACCCATAGCACATAACGGTTGGTATTGTTAACCGTGACCGTGTCTCCCACAGCCAAATTATGTCCGGCAAAAGTGTAACGGCGGGTGTTATTTTGAAGATCGGCGCTGAGGGCGTTAGCCGTAGTGGTAAACGATCTCGCCGTGACGGTGGAAGGGGCGGCGCCGCTCGCGCTGACCGCGTACGCCACCCGCGCGACGCGGCTGAGGCTGGCGGACTTGTCAAAACTGCCCTTGAACTCAACGCGTCCGGTTATCGCCGCGTTGGCGTTGGAGGGATCAAGCGTTATCGTTGGCGCCGTATTATCCAGATCGAAAGTTAAAGTCTGGTTAAAGGACGCCGTGCGGCCCGCCTTGTCCCTTATCGTCAGAGCCAGTACGTACTTGCCGTCAGGCGGAGCGACGGCGCCCCTCGTTATCGTCACCGTTACCGCGCTGGTGGTCTGGTCCGGAGTGGCGGCGGCAACCGTCACCGTCCCCGCCAAAACGGGGGGAGTGGTGACGGGGAATTTACGCAGTTCCCCCGTAAGCGGCGAACCAATCGTGTTGGCGTCCGTAACGCTCAAATTAAAGACGATCTTTCCGGTCGCGCTATTCGCGTCCCATCTATAGAAGGCCTGAGTCGCCGGCCATGTTATAACCGGATCACTGCGGTCAATATAGAATTCCACGGGGCCGTACGTACCCTCGTTGCCCCTTGTTCCCGTGCCATTGCCGCCCAGCGACCAGTCAGACGCGCGAATGGTCACGCGGTAACGGCCTTCGCTGTTAAGCTGTGTATCGCTTATGTCAAAGTTTACCCTGTTGGAGGAGCTCGCGCCGGTGTCGGTATAATAAATTTTGTAGGTTCCGTTCGTCCACGTGCCACCGCTGTAGCTATACGTGTCAATCTGGTACTCTATCTTCTGTATGTTGGTGTCGTCCCGCGCCTCGCCTTTCAGGGTAATCGCCGACTGATCTTCCAAAATCGAAGGGGGACTTGCCGCCAAATTCGAGAACGTTACAATGGGCGCGGTGCTGTCGAGGTAGAACGCCCATGTTTCCGTTTCCGAATCGGAAGGCGCGAGGTCGCGCGCGGTTACGGTGATGGTGCGGAGTATGTCGTCGCCGCCCATTCCGGCGACGGTGATCAATTCGTTCATATCTTTAACGCGAACATCCAGCTCCCACACATAGCGGTTTTCGTAGGTGGCGACAGCCGTCCCGTTCAGGCCAAAGTCGCCGCTGGCGGCCCGCCTGACGCGGAAGGTGGCGCCGGTCAAGTTGTTGGGGGCGCCGGTTCCATTGCCAAACGAGGTTAGCACCGTTCCGCCCTTATTCCACGCGATAGGCGAGTCATAAATGCCGGTCAGGGTACGCGCGCGCTCGGAGCCGGTGGTGGGGGCGGTTGTCCCGTTGCGGATAGCGGCGCTCAGCCGGTTTAAGTTATGTTCGTAGACCAGGCCGCTCAGGGTAAAGACAACGGTGGTGTTGGTCGCGGCGCCGGCGGCCTTGGCGCTGGTGGCGCTGAACACCCGCTCGTTCGGGGCGAGCCAGCCGTCAGCCGGTACGCCGGTCACGCCCTTGACTATGATGCGGTTCGCCACGCTGGCGCCGTCGTCCGCCCTGGTGATCATCTGCGGCGGCTTGCGGTCGACGACAAACGGAACGTCAAGCGTTTCAAATTGGTTGCCCAGCGTGTCCCGCGCGCGCACGCTAAAGGTATGCTTGCCGTCGGGGAACGACGCGTTATCATAAACGCCCAGGCGGTCAATGGAGACCGTCCACGCGGCGACATTGCCGGTTATTTCCAGAGTGGTCTTCTGCTGGGTATTCGAGGGACTCGCCGTACTGGTATTCCACGCGCCGGAGTCAAACCGGTAGTCGAACGTAGTCCCTATATCGGAATATTTGTCGGTGAACAGGCCGGTGATAAATACGTCGCCCGCATCGCCGGAAACCGTCATGAGGGTGGTGGCGCTGATATTGGTAAAGCTGATCGCCGGACCGCTGCTGTCCTTGTAGAACGTCCATTCGACGGGGGTAGAGTTGCCGAGAATGTCGCTCGCCAAAACGTTAACGCTGTACATTCCTTCCGACGCGGTAGCGAAAGCGTTCAGCCAGCTGTTGGTTACCGTCCAGGTATGGGTTTCTCCCGTGGGGTTGCCGCTCAGCAGTGGGTTTCTGGTCGTCGAGTTGCCGTAGGTAAACCACGCGTTGGCAAGCCGTATGTCGCTTATCGTGCCGCCCAGCGCGGCGAGCAATTGCGCCTGCGCGTTAAAGGTGGGGCGGGTCGCGCTGTAGTTGGGGTGGCCTTCAGTGGGGTCGTAGTGGCTGAAGAATATCTGAGGGCTGGAATTTTTGAGGGTGAAGCTGTAAGAGCCGCTTGAGCTGGGCAGGGTAATGTTCTGGAAAGCGAGGGGGTTGGAGCCGGTGGTGGCGCCTTCGGGCCAGTCGGGGTTTTTCCCCTCGGGGGTGTACCTGCCCCGCGAATCGGGGCCCGTGCCCCGCTGTTCCTCGTCCAGTATCCACAGCTGATACTGGTACTCGCCGTCAACGAGCGCCGTCCTGGCGGCGTTCGTCAGTTCCGCGGGGGCGGTGGCGGGGTCGGTAAAGTCAAACGTGAATTCCAGCTCGCCGGTAACGGTGTTGATATTAACGAAGGTGGCGGCGGGGGCTGTACCGGTAATGGGGTACCACGTACTGCCGCTCCATGTGGTGGCGCCCTCTTTGCGGAAGCGAATCCGCACGTAGGGGTCTCTGGACGCGGGAGCGGCGGCTCTGGCAGTGTTAAAGCCGTCGTCGTCATAGATGGCGCCCTTTATTTCCAGCTTGGAGTTCACCCCTCCCAAATAGTCGCCGTTGAGGGGGGCTATTCTCTGCAGTGTGGGAACGTCGCTGCTCTGGCTAATGGTAAACTGGGTAACGCCGGTTGCCAGCGCCAGCGGATCCGGCGCCCCACTCCCCTTGTTTTCGTTTCCCGCTTTGTCGCGGGCGATGACATAGACGCGGTAATCGCGCTCGGTCATCGTGGGCGTATACAGGACAGTCCGGTAGCGCGCGCCGCCCTGATTGTCGGCGTTCGTAAACCAGCCGGTTCTGCCGCCGAGGGCGGTGATCTGAGCGTCGTTGTTTTCCGCCCAGTAGTTAAAGCCGGCGGGGAACGAAGCGGTGGTGGGCAGGACAAACCATCTCAGCATCGGCTGGTCGGCGTTTGGCGCCGCCCGCGTTCCGAGGCCGTTCTCGTCAGAGGCGGTTATTTCTATGGGAACCTTGCCGTTCACGACATACTTGGGGGGGTTGCTGTTGTCTTTCCGGTCAAAGTTAAACAGGTAACTTTCAACCTGGGGCGCCTTGGAATCCGGCGCGCCGGTTCGCGACTCGCCGCTTGTCTCGCCCATGCGGTCCCACGCTTTCAGCTCAAAAGTCCGCGAGCCGGACAGGGGCTGGCTTCCGGCGGGGAAGGCGGGATCGAAGTTAACCTGCGTCGGGTATTTCCAGTAATAGACGTAATCGCCGTTAACCGGCGCCGGAGTCGCCGCCCAGCCGCCGGACGCCGACTGGGAGAGCAACTGTGTGCAGGCGGCGTCGGAATACAGGTTCAGGGCGACCGTTTTTGACGCGAGTCCGTCGGGGGTTATAATGTCGGGGCTAAAGGTAATTTCCAGCCTTTGTATCTGCAGGCGGCTGACGACCGTCCCTTTAATTTCCACGTTACCCGGAGGCAGCAGCTTGTCTTTGAAAAGGGCCTCGAGGGCGGAATCCAGCGTGATCGCCGGCGGCTGGGTGCGCACGACAAAGTGAATGGTCTTGGTGTTCGACACCGCCACCGTCGGCTGTATCTTGACCGCCGTGTTGTCGGTGGCGGTAATGGTGAGGGTATACACGCCATCGGGGAGGGTGGTACGCGGCGCCAGGTTCAGCGCCGCCGCCATTGTCGCCTGAGTCAGCGTGCCGTCGCGCGCCTCCATCTCTTTCAGAGGGGTGGAGCCGATACCGGTCAGGGAGGAGCCGCTTATATTCGCGGTTCTGTTCAGGTTGAGGCTGTACAGGCTGATCTGAATGCCCGACGGAAGCATTCCGTCGTCATCGGAGAAAGTCAGGCTTATGGACGAAGTGTCGTCCAGCGCGTTGGTCCCGATCTTGTTGGCGGCGATCAGCTCGTCCCGCGACGCGATGCCGTTCAAGGTGTCGTACAGTCCGGTCGGCAGAGTCAGCGTGGGCGTATCCCCGTCGTTGTCCACATACAGCTTCTGCACGACATAGCCGAGGTTGCCCAGCTTGTCCTGGGCGACAACGTACAGCCACAGGTATTTGTGGTCCAGCGTATTGGTTCCGTTTTTGACTCCGCCTACTATCGTCCGCGTGTCAACGCTCACCGTAAACTTTTTCTGGCTGACCCAGCCGCGCGCCCTCGCCTTTCCCAGCGCGACGCCGTTAAAGTACGTTAAAAAGCTGTCGGTGGTGGGGTTGCCCCGGAAATTTTTTATATCGCTCAATAAAATATCGGTTCTCGTAATGTGGTCGTTCCCGTCGGGGTCGGTTCCCTTGCCTTCTTCCAGGAACCATTTTATCAGCGGGGCGCCGCTGCTGTTCTCTTTAATGCTCCAGTCCGTCTTGAGAATATCGGCGGTAACTTCAATGTTGTCGTTGACCGTATATTGATTCGTATTGATATATCCGCCGGCGTTTTTGGCGCCGGGATCATCGGGGCGGTTTGCGGACCTTCCCCTAATGTCGGTAATTTCGACATCGGGGCTTCCGTCGTCCAGGGTCAGGAAATATTCTTCAATACCCGCCCCTTTTTCGGGGGCAATATCGCCGCCGATTCTGGCCGTTACGGTCAGCGTGTACTCCTGGGGGTCGCTGGTAAAGACCACTCCGGTAGAGGTGGAGCCCTTGGGATGATCGGGATCGCCGTCCCAGCTGGGATAATATTCAAAGGATTTGTTGTTTAAGCCGGTAAAGGTAAATATTCTGCCGTCCCCCGTGGCGGGCGGGGCGCCCTTGTGCCCTTTCTCCGCCTTCGTCGTATCGCTCGTAGCGTCAACATAGCCGAGGCCCTCGTCGTCCCACGGCAGGAAGCCGGCGCCCTTCGCGGGGTGATACCACTGCAGGACGGCGCTTTGTACGGTGGTGGAATGATAGGCGTTTATCCGCAGGCGGAAGTCCGCGCGCTCATCGAAATCCGGCAGGCGGTCATGCTGTCCCACGATTATTTTATTCGACGATACGTCGTACATATAGATATTCGGCTCCGATTCCCTCAGCTGCGCGTTTGATTTTTGCGTGTCGCTGTTATCCAGCCGAATTCGGGTGACTTCGCTGGTAGTGGGAATCACGTTGATGTAGTGATAGTCAACATCGTATTTGCCCTGCTCGGGTTCGTACGCCATTTTTTCTATTTCATCTCCCACGGGGGGGCGGGGATAGCCTATTTTCATCGCGCCGACCGCGCCGCTCTGATCTTCCAGAATGAACGTGTCGGAGGTTCTGATCTTAAAGTAGTATTCCCCAAAGAAGCTGTTCGCCACCACCTTGTCGTTGGAGTCGCGCTCGTACACGATTATTTTTCTCTGTTTCAGGGGGTCTTTCTCGGGGTCGCGGTCGTCGAACTCCAGGGTGTAGGGGGACAGCCTGAACGCGAAATCAACGCTGTTCTTCGCCGTCAAGCCGCCAATATCGGGCCCATAACGCCAATTAACCAGATCGTCGCTCAGTTCTTTGTCGACGTTGGGATCGCTCAGGAACAGAACCGCCCAGTCCAGGTTGGGGTTATAGGCGGGGTCGGTTCGGTCGCTGGTCGGCTCCGGACCCTTCGGCCAAATTTTAATCTGGGGGAATCCGGGCTTAATGCCGCGCCGGTCGATTATGGTGCCCAAAATTCTCGTATCCGTATACATATCCACCGAATTTTCGTTTATGCCTATTTTTACGGGGTCGTCGCCTTCGCTGAATTTATACAGGGACTCTTCTTCGGGGTTGCTCATGGAGATCTCCGAAGGCCCGTTTTTGATCACGTAGATATATTTGACGCTGCTCGCCTCGACGAGGCCCGCCGAATCTATCGCCCTAAACTTTATTTTGAGCAAACCGTCGCTCAGGCCGGTGGTATCCAGATTGTAGGTCCATTTTTTTTCTTTTTTGTCGGCGCCGCTCAGGGACACGGCGGTCCAGGGGCGCAGGGTGGATTCTTTGGAGTCGTTGCCCAGTATGGTGAATTCAACGCGCGACAATTCGCGGTAAGCGGTGGCGCGTCCCGAAAATGTTACCGTTTCCCTTAGGAAGCGTCCCGGCTTCGGCTCCTCGATATAGGTGACCGGGTATTCGATGTCGACTTTCTTTCCCAAATTGGGGCTAAAAGGGTTAAAGTCGTTATCACATGAAACCAGCCAACCGACAATTCCGGTAATTCCGGCAATCACGAGAACCGCCCATACGCTTCTTAGGCACTTAGACCGCATACCTACCCCCTGGGAAAATGGCCACACCTGTAACAGAATACAATGCTCCTATACTATTATATATTCGGAATGTTAAAAAATCAAACAAATTTTTTTGAAAATTTTTTGAAAGGAGGGAGAAAACGGCGAGTGGGTCGCGGGGAGCGGCAAGCGGGGGAAGCCTCTCACAGAGGCGCGGGGGGTGGAGGACACGGGAAAGAAAGGGGGG
>JGI24698J34947_10000334_pt1 | contig 20863 bp, 22 predicted proteins | sample TergutMp193P3_FD_34947 | JGI IMG/M metagenome (IMG submission 34947) | reverse complement strand
GCAAGTCTGGGCAAAAAAGAATTTGAATTGCGATGTGGAAGGCAGTAAATGCTATGATGACGACCCTGCCAAATGTGCTGAATACGGTCGTTTTTTTAGACCTAATCCACTCCAGCACAGGGTTGATGGAATTTTGATTTGCCAAGTATGGCAGAAAGTCCTTTACGTCGCCTTTCGGAAATCCGTTTAACGAGCAAAGACTTTTGACTTTGGCGTAAAAATCATTCGTGGCATCGGGGCTATCGTAATCTATGTTGTTTATTTTGTATTCTATTTTTTTGGTTATGACGTTGTAATTTATTTTCATTTTGTAAAAACCAAACATGGCTTCCAAATTTTCCAACATTGACAGCAATTTATCTTTTGAAGTTTTATGCGGGAACAATGACAGCGGAACCGGAGTATTCATTTTCACTGATTTTTGATTTTGTTTTTCTATTTCAGAGCGTATGTATTTTGCGAGGTCAAATTCGGCATTTTCAAGATTTTCCATTACCAAGTCCGCAACATCCCAGCCATCGTCTTTTTCCTTGCGCTCAAATTCCAATATTGTGCCGTTATATTTTATGGAAATTGATAGCATTGCGTTTCGCCCGGATTCGTCGTTGTCGGGCCAGTAATAAATTTCTCTTTGTCGCAACGGGCGGAAATCAGCCTTGTCAATAGATTTATCGCCGTTGGGCCAAGTCACGGGAACAAATGGGTAATCTACCTCTTTGCTGTATTTTTGGGAAAAATAATAGCGGACTGCCTCAACGCATTTTTCCCCCGATACGACAAGCACAGGTTTGGTGAGGTATTTGGAGAGAACATCAAGCCCGTAGAGTGGCCGGTTGCCAGGAATCATTTTGTATTTCCAAGCCAGCTTGCCCTCTTTGTCCTTCCACAAAGTTAAGGGCCGAATATCTTTGCCGCCGGTATCTTTTTCAAACCTGTAAACATAGCATAGAGTTTTGCCCTCCGAATTTTTGTATTCGTAAACTCTATCCGGATCAAGGAGGGATTCGCCGATTTTTGATTTTTTGGGCGGGGCCGGAGCATCATCAGGCACAGGCTGCACAAGCTCCCAGCCATCCTCCTCCGCTGGGTTGCCCATTTTTGGCTTTGTTTTTCTGCCAGGAGAGCCTGTGCCAAAAGAGTATTCGCTTTTAATTCTTTTAAGGGCCTCGCCCTGTTCGCAACCGTTGATATAGGCGTATAGGCTTATTAGGTCGCCGCCCTTTTCGCCAATAGCAAAGTCCTCCCACACGCCAGAGCGAATATTAATATTAAAGGAGCCTTTGGAATTGTCGTACCTTGTGGGGTTGAGGGACGTGTATTCATTGCCGCACAACTCGCCATCGGGGAGCCACTCCCGCAGGTAAGAAACTGCATCTGTTAGTAATATCTCATTTATTTGCTTGAATTCTAGCCGCACAATGCACCCCTCGCCCAAATTAACAAATAACTACATGAGCTAACACTGCCGAAGCAGCGGGGCGAGGGGGCAAATCGTAAAGAAATTTTCATAAAATACTCATGCAGTTCAAATAAATATAGATTTTTTTTTGCCATGTGTTAAGATTTTTTTTGTTTTTTTCTCTTTTTTTTCGCACAAAATCAAGCAAAAAGATGTAAGTATTTATACTTCCTAGACTTAGGCATTATTAGTTATCTTTTAATTTTCTTTCTTATTTTTTTTCAGAGTTTACCCTAATATATCTACACCCATCTACACCCATTGCCAACGGAGCCGACAACTACCGCATTTGTTCAAGGGTGTAGATAGCTCTTTTTATCTATTTCATCTACACCCAGCAGCAAATTACGCTATCTACACCCAGCAACGGAGCCGATAACTACCGCATTTGTTGCCTTTTGAGTGTGGATAGGGTGTAGATAGGGTGTAGATATATTGCTCATCTACACCCAGCAATAAACCTATATACTACTAAGGCTGGTTATATAAGGGTGTAGATGGGTGTAGATATATTACCTATAATTATAATAATAATAATAATATTTTTAAACACGTAACGCACCATCCCACCCCCTACATCTTTAATTAATCTTTTTAGGTTTTACCCCTTTTTATCCCCACCCATCTACACCCATTGCCAACGGAGCCGACAACTACCGCATTTGTTCAAGGGTGTAGATAGCTCTTTTTATCTATTTCATCTACACCCAATCTACACTTACTTTTTTAACTCAATCACCAACGGAGCCGATAACTACCGCATTTGTTGAAGGGTGTAGATGTTTTTCAAAACTACTGCCTATCTTCTCCTAGAGGCTCTACTGGAAGCTCTACCCAAGGCTCGCCCAGCACAAAATGAAGGGATTTCTTAGGGGTTTTTGAGGTTTTTGCCCGGAAATTTAGGTTCTTACCCACTAGGAGGGGGCTCGCGGGCACCTTATGACTTTTACTTCACCCCTTAAATCAGCTAAATTTCAAGGGTTAATGTTTTTTTTGACCACTTTGCTACAAAAATTCAGCAGAAGTATTTTAGTAGATTTTGGAAAAAAAATGTGTAATTTTGTATATTTTCCGTTAAAATCAGCGACCTGGAGAATTATGTCTATTTACAAAATGAAAGGCGTAGGCGAAGAACTTGAAGTCTTTGAGGATAAACTTTCTATAACTCCTAAAGGCGTTTTAGGTTTTGTGAGCAAGGGATTAAAAGGCACAAAAACTATTCCATACGCATCAATAACAGCTATTCAGTTTAAAAAATCAGGTTTAGTTACAAGCGGATATATTCAATTCACAATACCCGGTGGCAATGAAAGTAAGGGCGGAGTATTTGCAGCAACAACAGATGAAAATACTTTTATGTTTGCTGGCCAAAATGAGTTAGCGATTGAAATCAAAAATTATATTGAAGATAAAATTAAAAATATTCACTTGCCTTCGCCTGCACCTATTGTAAACTCAAGTTCCGATGAGATTGCTAAATATTTTGATTTGAAAGAAAAAGGCATAATATCAGAAGAAGAATTTGAAAAGAAAAAGAAACAACTTTTAGGAATTTAACTGTAGAAGTTTTTATGGAAAATGTTTCAAAAATAAAATGGACTACGCTATTTATTTTTGTTTTAAGTGCGATAGCATTTGCACAAGATAAAGATACCTGGGAAAAGAGAGATATAAAAAATGAATGGGGAGATATAACAGGAATTACTTATATGCAACATTTAATTGGTGAAGGAATATCTAAAACATTCAATGATGGGGAGCCTTGGAATATATTTTTGCAATGGGATGGTGGGAAATCAGACACTCTATTTATGCCTATTGCTGTGAATGTTTTAGATTCTTATGTTGCACCAGTTGCTACTTTTAAAGATGAAAAAGTTTCTATTTCGTTGCGAAACTCTAAAGGCGATATAAAAAATTTTCAAGGCGTATTTAAAGAAAAGGGCAGTAATTCAGGCAGTATGCTTGTTATTTGCAAAAATAAACAGTTGGTGGAACTTTTAAAAAAAGATGAAAGTTTTATGATATTGATAAAATCTACATCGTCTGCGAATAGTTGGCAAGTAAGGGCAGAAGTAAAAGGAAACTTGCCTTCACAATAATAATAAGGAGTTTAATATAAAATATCCTAAAAATCAAAGAATGATAAAATGGAAGATAAAATCAAAATATTGCAAAATGCTATAGGCACAGGTGAAGTTATAAAAATTCGTTATTATGGCGGTTCGCAACCTGGAACAATAAGGGAAATTATGCCTAAGAAAATTGATAGCGAATATTTAGAGGCTTATTGTGTTTCTCGTGGAGAAGATAGAACTTTCAGAATTGATAAAATAAAAATGGCATCTGATGATGACGAAATTAATTTTGATAAAAACTTTAAAGGTGTTGAAAAGAATTTCAAAGTTAAATGTTCAGTATGCCATAAACCTTATATTGTATCTAAAGTTTTTTTTGATGACATCAATGCAAAAAAATTTGAGGAGTGGTTGTATAGCCAAGATGAACATCATTGCAGAGAATGTTTTATAAAATTAAAAGATTATGAATCAGAAGAAATAATTTCTAAAATTTTAGATGACAAAAGAATAGAGGAAAAATTTTTAAAAACTTTCAAAAAAAATCCTATAAAATCAGATTTAAGCAATTTATCTCTTAATGATTTACAATCCAGGCTATTCCAAATTTTAGAAAAAAGCCGATACGATACATATAATATTCGCCGTTTGCCTCTTAAAGAACTTCTTGAAAGCGTTTCAAAAGAAGCGGGAATACCATCAGATGTATCTGATTCACAAATTACATTAGAGGAATTGAATGGAAACGAAATAGCATCTTCTATTTTGAATAATAAAAAATTGGAAACAGATATTCGCAATTCAATAAAAAGAAAATATCCTGATTTTAGCAATCATATTATTGCCGCCGCCGATTTATATGATAGGTTCAAAAAATATTTAAGTAAATATGGATATGATGCAAATGCTTTGAGTTGGGATTATTTTCAAAAATTATCAGAAATTATTTTTGAGAGAATAATGAGTAAGTTAGAACAACAATACTTAAAAGAACCTACAAAAGAACCGGCAAAAAAAGTGGAACCCTCCAAGCCTGAAATTATTTCGCCGGCAAAAGAACCGATAAAGAAAGCGGAACCACCTAAGCCGCAAAATCCTGAAATTATTTTGCCAAAAAAGCCGCTTTCAAAATTTGTCAAAACAATATTTATTATGTTAATTGTTATATTGAGCCTTGCAATGCTTTTCTTTTTTATTGTTGTTTGTAAATTAATAGCAGAAGGCGAATACGGTGCTGCTATACTTTGCATTATATTTACATCGCCATTTGCATTTGCAAATTATAAGTTGATAAAAAAACTTAAACAATAAATTTTACTACTTTTTCTCCATGCCCAAACTTGTAGGCAACAATGAAATGGCGAAGATGCTCGGCATGAGCGCGCCGGCTTTTGCCAAGGGCGCACGTCAAGGCCGTTTCACGAGTTCGGGCAAAAACAAAAAGGGTGAGCCGCTATACAACCCGGAGAAGGTGAAAACAGAATACAAGGCTACGGAGGCTATGGCTAATGCGCAGGACGGAGCGTCTATACTGCCAAGCGAACTCAAAGGCGGGAGGCCGCCGGGCAGGCAAAACAGTTCTGATATGGAAATCAACGCAAAAACTTTTTTAAAAGCTAAAGCGGCAAACGAAACTCTCAAAGCGCAAATGCAGAAATTGAAATACGAGTTGCAAACCGGAAAAACGATTGACAAAGAAATAATTATCAAACAAGGCGCGGAGCTTGGAACGATTATGATGGGAATTATAGATTCATGGGCTTCTAAACTTGCTCCCGAATTTTCGTCAATGAAGGATGCGGATGAACACGATTTTCATTTGAAATTGAGCCGTGAAACAAATATATTGAAGCAAGAAATCATCAAAAAATGCAGCAATGAATAAAAATAAAATGTAGTTTATTGCGCTTGTATGCCAAATTTTGATGATAAACCTTTTTGGAAGGGCTTTTTTTCTGTGTTTAAGGCAATGCCCGAACTGGATGTTGCCGAATGGTCTGAATGCAACAGAATACTTCCTCAATCCGGCTCATCCACGCCTGGCCGGTGGCGAAACGAGCGTACGCCTTATTTAGTTGAAATCATGAAGGAATTAAGCCCGCAGAGCAGGGCAAAGGAAATAATATTTTGCAAAGGTTCGCAAGTCGGCGCAACGGAAAGCGCGTTGAACTGGCTAATGTATAACATTGACACGCAACCTGGGCCTTTCCTTATTTTGCAGCCTACAGATGGAATGGCAATTAGATTTTCAAAACAGCGATTAACGCCATCCATTGAGCAATGCGCGGCTATAAAAAACAAAGTTGGCAATGGGAAAAAATATGGAGCAAGTTTGCAGGAAAAAATTTATCCCGGCGGCTATGTGGTTATAAGCGGCGCGAACTCTCCGGCCTCGCTTGCGTCTATGCCTATTGGGAATGTTATCTGCGATGAGATAGATAGATACCCGTTTTCCGCAGGAAAAGAAGGCGACCCGTTAGAATTGGTGTCTGCTCGCATTGTTACCTATCCACGCGCGAAAATATTTTTTTTAAGCACTCCGACCTATAAGGAAACTTCGCCATCGTGGAAATTATACAACGATTCGGATATGCGTGTTTACATGATTCCTTGCCCTTACTGCTCGGATGCGGGAGGGCAGCCGGATGGTGGATATTTTGAATTGAAGTTTGAGCATTTGCGCTGGGAAAAAGGAAAACCGGAAACAGTTGTATGCTATTGCCCTCATTGCGGCGGTGGCATTGAGGAATACCACAAAACGGAAATGCTTAAAAAAGGCAAATGGGTTGCGACCAATCCGGGCCACAGCAGGGTAGGTTTTCATTTGAGTTCTTTGTATTCGCCTATAGGCTGGCTTTCTTGGCCGGAGGTTATCCGCAAATTTGAGCGAGCGGGCAACGACCCGGAAAAACGCAAAACATTCATGAACACGGTTTTGGGTTTGCCTTGGGAAGGCACTGGCGAAAAAATCGCAAATGAATATTTGGAGCGGCGGCGGGAGCCGTATGTATCGGAGGTTCCGCCTGGCGCGCTTATTTTGACGATGTCCGTTGATGTGCAAAAAGACCGTCTGGAATACGAAGTTAGAGGATGGGGAATAAATGAGGAAAGCTGGGGGATAGAATACGGAATAGTGCAAGGCTTTACATCCGAATTAATTTCAAACAGCAAAAGTTTTCCCTCCGTATGGCAGCAGCTTGATGAAATACGGCTCAAGAGCTACAAGCGGCTTGACGGCATGGAAGTAAAAATAGCTTGCGTTATGATAGACTGCGGATATAATTCTGATACTGTTTACGCTTATACCAAGCCCCGCGAGCGCATGAGGGTTTTTGCGGTGCGCGGTTATTCAAGCCCCAACAGGCCGATTATGAACCGGCCATCCCGCAACACAAAAAATCGCGCGGCTATATTTTATTGCGGAACGGATTCGGCCAAAGAGCTTATTTATTCGCGCCTGAAAATTGAAACTCCCGGCCCCGGATATTATCATTTTCCAGCAGACGAAAAAACCGGCTATGATGCGGCATACTACGCAGGCTTGACTTGCGAAAAGAAAATAACTGTTTACAGGCGGGGATTCAAGCGGCTTGAATGGCACAAGGACAAACACGCACGCAATGAGCCGCTGGATTTGGCGGTTTACAATATCGTTGCCATCAGGCAGCTTAAAGTGGATTGGGAAAGATTTTTGCCACCAAAGGAAACAGCGGAAAATTCCTCCGAGCCGGAGCAGACAAAAGAAAACGCAACAGCAGAACCAAAGCAAACATTCACCCGCAAATATTCCGAAGGCATACAGCTTTAAATTTAATTTAATATTTTAACATCAAGGTTGAACGTGCGGGTAAATAATTTTCTAGTCAAATGCTAGAAAAAAAATATTATGGAAGAAAATTCGCAAACAAATTTGAATAATACTGGCGCCGCCAATTTTGCGGTCGTAACCATTGCGTCCGCAAAAGAAATGGTTGCTCTTTACCTGAATGCAGAACGCGCCGTGTTGCTTGGGCAATCCTATCAGATAGCGGGGCAATCGCTTACACGCGCCGACCTGGATAAAATACGCAAAGGGCGGCAGGAATGGCAAGAAATTTTAAACAGCTTGTCCGGCGGCACACGGCGAGTATTCAGGCAAGTAACACCGGTGGATTCCTGATGCGAAAAAAAACAGACATGATGGCAGCCGAGCCTAACCTGTTCACGATGGCAGAAAACAAAATATTTTCCGCTGCGTCCTCTATTTCCAACAATTTTATTCAAGAAAAAATTTCCGCTCCGTATGAAGGTGCATCGTTCAAGCAGTCGTTGAAAGAATGGGCATCGGCTGCGTTCACGACCGCCGATGAAGCGTTGCTCCCGAATGTTCAGACTTTGCGCACCCGTTCCCATGATGCCATGCGCAACCAACCGGCGGCGCGTGGCGCAATACGCACCATGCGCAAAGGCGTTATCGGTTCCTCTCTGCGCTTGCAAGCCTCCGTTGACCGTGATTTTCTGAAAATAGACGAAGAGCAGGCGCAGGAATGGCAAGCCAAAACACAGCAGGAGTTCAGGCTTTGGGCCGAAAACCGGAACTGCGATTTTTCCAGGCAATTGAATTTCGCCGGTTTGCAAAAACTGGCATTCACCTCGCAAAGAGTGGCGGGGGATTGCTTTGTTCTGCTTCCGCAGAAACCTTTTCCGGGAATGATTTACGATTTGCGGGTGCAAATAATTGATGCCGACCGTGTATGCAACCCAAACGATTTAGGGGACACAGCAGAAATAGCAGGCGGCATTGAGCGCAACGAGGACGGAATTCCCACAGCCATACATATACGCACTCCGCACCCCGCCGCATCAATATACCAGCAAATTTCCCCTACTTGGATGCGCATTCCTATTTATGGCCGCAAAACAGGGCATAGAAACGTGCTGCATCTTATGAGCTTGGAGCGGATAGGGCAAACGCGCGGCGAGCCTATTTTATCGCCAGTGATTGAAACGCTTAAACAAATAAGCCGCTACTCTGCTGCCGAGCTATCTGCCGCCGTTGTGAACGCTCTGCTCACCGTTGGCATTGAACGCCCATTGGAAGATACCACAAATGTTTCGGCTTTCAATAATTTTGAAGAAGGCAAAGAGCCGTGGAACCGGAATGACAATTACAAACTTGGCGCAGGCACATGGGTTGATTTCGCGCCTGGCGAGAAAGCAAACATCATTTCCGCTGTTCGCCCCAGCTCGCAATTTGACCCGTTTTTTTTGGCGAACATAAAACAGATAGGGATGGCGCTGGGCATACCTTACGAGGTTTTGATAAAACATTTCAGCAGCAGCTACAGCGCAAGCCGCGCTGCTATGCTGGATTTTCATAAAGATTGTTTGGATGAACGCGAAGATTTCATAGAGGCTTTTTGCCAACCTATTTACGAAGAATTTTTGACGGAAGCGGTGATAAAAGGCCGCATAAAAGCTCCGGGATTTTTATTTGACCCAGACAAGCGGCTGGCATATTCAGGGGCGTATTGGATTGGCCCGGCGCAAGGGCAAATAGACGAAGTCAAAGAAGTGACTGCGGCTCATCTGCGGGTGATACATGGATTCAGCACACAGGATATTGAATCGCAAAAACTTTCCGGGATGTCTTATGTGGATATTGTGAGGGCGCAAGCCGGAGAAAAAAGAGTAGAGGATAAATTTGGCTGGCATCCAAGCGAGCCAAAAGCAAACACGAACAATCAAAGCGAGGAAAAAGAAGATGGAGATGGAGAAAAAACCGGCGGACAGAGCGATACAAGCGATAGCGCAAACCCCGTGGGCAATAACCGCTGACGGGCTTGAACTGATACTTGGCATAGCGCAAAGAAACATAAGCGATTATGAAGCGGTGCTATCCACGCCTGCGATAAGAAAGGAAGGCGGCACCATTTCCGTGAGAGATGACATTGCGATTTTGAATGTGATGGGTTCAATATTCCCCCGCGCTAATTTGTTTTCTGAAATTTCCGGTGCGACAAGCGTTGAAACACTTGCGCTGAAATTCAAAGAAGCACTCAAAGATGATTCAGTGAAAGGAATCATTTTGCACATTGATAGTCCCGGCGGCCAAGTGCCTGGAATACATGAATTTGCGAACATGATATACAACGCAAGAGGCACCAAGCCTGTAAGGGCGTATGTATCTTCACTCGGCGCAAGCGCGGCTTACTGGATTGCAAGCGCGGCGGACAGCATAAGCCTTGACGCAACCGCAATGGTTGGAAGCATAGGTATTGTGTGCGCATGGACTGATGACACAAAAGCCAACGAAGCCCGTGGTTATCGGGATTATAAGATAGTGTCAAGCAAAAGCCCGAACAAACAATTAGACCCAAAAACAGAAAAAGGCCGCGAATTGCTTTTGAAAAATTTGGACGAAATCACAGATATTTTTATTTCTGATGTTGCTCGGAACCGTGGAGTTACGATTAATAAAGTGGAAGAAAAATTTGGCCAAGGCGGAGTAGTGACTGCTTCGGAAGCGGTGAAAATTGGAATGGCAGATGAGCTTAACAGTTTGGAAGGCGTGATTGCAGATTTGAAAAATGTATCTTTGAGTAAAATAGGAGGAACCTTGATGAGTTCTGACAAAAAAAATGATGTAGAGGCTGCAAGCGCAGATAATAAAATTTCTAGTGAAACGCTAGAAAAAAAATCGGAAACCCCGATAGCCAACGAGTTGGACGAGGCTAAACTGCTTGCCCAAAATCCGGGCCTTTACAATGCTATTGTGCAAAAAGGCGTAGAAAAAGGCATTGCGCAAGAGCGCGAGCGCGTAAAAGCAATAGACGAAATGAATTTTGCCTCCAACAACAAAAAATTAATTGAGGATGCAAAATACAACTCCCCATGTTCTGCGGAGGAACTGGCATACAAAATTATCAAAGGGGAAAATGCGGCGAATCGCAAGTTTGCCAATGATTATCAAGATGATAAGACAACTGTAAATGGCGTTTCGGCTTCCACCGATGCCGCAGTCGGCTCAACGGAAACCACATTCAATTCAGATGTTTCAGCAATCGTGAAAGGAGTAAAAGGCAATGGCTAATCAATTAGTGAATACAATAGGGCAAATGGAATGGGGCGAAATTCTCGCCGGCGATTTCCCGAACTCAACGGAAGCGGTGACAATCGCTTCCGGGCAAAACCTCAAAAAAGGCAGCGTGTTAGGAAAAGTAACCGCAACCGGAGCTTACAAACTTGCAAATAGCGCAGAGGAAGATGGCTCGGAAACGCCTTATTGCGTGTTGATGGAAGATGTGGATGCAACATCCAGCGCAACAGTTGGCGTTGCTTACCTAACGGGCGAATTTATCCGCACGAAACTCATATTTGGCGGCACCGACACATGGCAAACACATTTGACGGCGGCGCGGCAAAACTCAATTTTTTTCAAAGAATCCAGACAGGCACCCAACGGATAGGAGATGATTTATGGCCGATAATTTTGTAGATTTGTATCAGCCGCAGAAAATGGCAGCGGCATTGCAGCAGATTTCGCCCCCGAAGCGATTTTTCCATCAAACATTTTTCCGCACGGCGGTTTTGCACGATACTCCTACTTTGCAATTTGATTTGTATAAAGGGAAACGGCGTATAGCGGCATTTGTGAACCCGATACACAATGGTGTTGTTGTTGAGCGCGAAGGTTATCAAACACGTGAGACCAAACCAGCTTATGTGAAGGAATCCCGTATATTGCGGCCCGCCGACACGCAGGTTCGTATGCTTGGCGAAAATCCATATCAGCCAAAAACACCGAGAGAACGCGCTGCCGCCATTCTTGGCCAAGATTTATTTGAGCTTGAAACTCGCCTTGTTCGGCTTGAAGAAAAAATGTGCGCTGATGCTCTTTTAACAGGAAAAGTAATTGTGAATGGAAAGGGCTGGGATGCGGAAGTTAATTTTGGCTACGAAGCCGGTAAAAATAAAATTGTTTTGAGTGGCACTGATTGTTGGAGCGATACGGCAAATAGCGACCCAATGAAGGATATTGACGAATGGCGGCGCATGATAGTTCAGCGTTGCGGCATACAGCCTACGCACTGCATTGTGAGCCATGATGTAGGCTGGGCCATAATTGAGAACATCAGAACAAAAGAACGCGCAGATAATATGCGCTATCTGATAGCAGAGATTGCGCCTAGAATTTTGCCCGAAGGCGTTAGCTATTTTGGCAGATTGAATTTGCCGAGCGGAACGGTGGAACTCTATTCGTATGAGGAATGGTATGTTGACCCGAATACCGGCTTGGATACTCCGCTGATGCCATCGGGAAAAGTTTTGCTTGGCTCCACAGAGGCCCGTTGCGAATATCATTACGGAATGATTCAGAATCTCAATTCTTTGCAAGCGGCAACACGGTTCCCCTCATCGTGGATAAAAGAAGATGGCTCCATGCGAGTGGTTCAGCTTGAATCCGCTCCGATGCCTAACATATTCCAGGTTGACGCATTTTTGGTCGCAGATGTCATGGAGGCTGTATGAATGCAAAAGTGGAATTTATTGCTCCTGTTCGCCATAACAAGAAAAAATATTCAGCAGGCGATGTGTTTGTGATGCCAGAGGCACAAGCCAAACGGCTTGTGTCTTTGGGCTTCGCAAAAATACTGGAAACTGTAGAGGGCGAAACTCAAAACCAAGGCCCAAAAACAGGCGGCGCTGGGGAACAAAATCCAACGCCGCCTGCAACGAGCAACAAAGGCGATGATGCTTTGAATGACCCTCGCAATTTTCAAAGCATGAAGATTGAGGAAATTCAGCAAGAGTTGTCGGTTCTTGGAATTGCGCACAAAGCAACCGCAACCAAGGATGAGCTTTTGAAAAAACTTTTGGAAGCTCAAAAAGCGAAAGAAGCCAAAGGAAGTAAATGAATGACTTTCAAAGAGCAAATAGAAACCGATTTTGATTCCGTGCTTCTCAACACGGGAGAGTTCGGGCGTGTTTGCGCTTGGAATGGCCAGCCATTGAAAATAGCGGAGAGCGCGGTTTTGGACAACGAGGCCCGTGAAGCAGAAGGCGTTAATATACAGCGGAAAAAAATCGTTTGCAAGAATAGCGATTTGCAAAATCCTCCCGCGCCTACGGAAGAAATAACGCTGGACGGCGAAACGTGGTATGTTTACGATGTTCAGAAGCCGCTTGCGCATTTGATTATTATTCTTGAGCGGAGGGCCGCATGATTGATATAAGCGTAGAGTTAGCAAATGAACTAGCGGTTAAAAGATTCTGCAAAGAGTTGCCGCATAAATTTAATGAAGTTATTTCAGACGCAGTTAATGATACAGCAACTTGGCTAAGGCGAGAAGCAAAAAGAAAAATTAGTGAAAAGTTGAAGATTGAAAACGATACAAAAGAATATAAAATGAAAATAAGAAATTCAAGCGTAACTGCGGGACTTATGACGGCAAATTTGATATTTAGGGGTGGACAAATTCCACTAAGCAAAGTTAGTGGAACGTCTCAAGAAAAAACAGGCGTTAGGTTCAGTATTTTAGACAAAGCATACACTGTTCCTGGAACATTTTTTGCTACTATGCCAGGCTCTAAACATAGAGGAATTTTTGAACGATTATTTCAAAAGAAAAAACTTCCCATTGACCAACTATACACAGCCTCTATTCCGCAAATGACAGTGTCTGAAAAAACAGATATACCGGAAGAATTGCTACAGAAAGCACAAGAAACTTTTGAGCAATTCTTTGTAGATGGATGCGAGAAGCAACTTAGTCTTTTGGGGGCCAAGTGAGAGATACTTTTTCACTCTTGAAAGATTTGCAGAGCGAACTGAAAAACCATTTTCAGAAAACATTATTTCCTATTTCCAAAACAAAAACGGAAGAAGAAAATGAATATCATTTCCCCACAATCAACATAGGCCATTTGCCGCCCAAACGGTCAATGCCATCAAACCCGGAATATCCTAAAACATCGGACGACCCACCTTTTATCGTAGTCCGGCCTTGGGAAGGAACGCAAGGCAAAAAAAATGCAACAGGAAAACGTGTGCATGAAATTAAAATTGGTTTTCTGTGCGGAATTTTCTCAAACGAGAAATCGGGAGAAACTGAAGCGGGTTACAATTACATACTCAACATGGCAGATGGCGTTCAGCAAGTTTTGTTTTCAAAATATTACTGGGCAGAAAATTTTTGGAACATAGAAGATTCTGTTGAATGGAAAATTGGTTTGCAGAAAGAATTGGGAATATATGACGCTGGGCTTCAATCGCATCCGTTTTATGGCGCGGTTGTGATAGCGAATTTTGAAAGCTCGGCTTTGGAATTTCCTCGCATGGTTGGAATTACGGATACAGTGGAGAAATGATTATGTCAGAAAACGCCGGAAAAAAAGAAGAAAAAGCACAGGCAAAGCCTGCGCCATCGCCCTCTAGGAGCGACAAGAAACCGGATAAGGTTATTTATCTTGGGCCTCCGATGATGGAGCCTGATTTGTGCATAAATTACGGAACTATCTTTTCCAACGGGCTTCCCGATGATGTCCGGGCACGCGCGGAATCGGATAGCGCATTTGCGAAATTGCTTATTCCGGTTGCGGAGGCTGCAAAATCAATGCGCGAATTTACAAAGCAAGGCTCGGACTTGTCTGCGGCTAAAATCAAGGTTGGCAGGGAATATTTGGAACGCAAGCGCAATCGCAAGGGAGGCAAATAAAATGGCAGAGTTTTTTCATGGCGTTAGAACACGGCAAATTCCTACGAGCTTATTGCCTCCGGCGAATGTATCTTCGGCGTTGGTTATGGCTTGGGGAACCGCTCCCATACACAGGCTGGATTCGGAGCAACAGGCGAAAGTCAATCCGGGTTCAATAGGCTTAGTATTCAACAATTCGGAAGCCGGTCAAAGTTTCGGGATAGATGCGGCAAGAGATGATTTTGATAAATGGACTTTGAGCGAGGTTGTTTTCAGCCGGTTCACCCTATTTGGCGTTGCTCCGCTTATACTTGTGAACTTGTTTGACCCGCTTGTTCACAATAAAAATATCACAGGTGAAACTTTGGAATTTGTTGATGGCGCGGCAAATTTAAAAAATGCCGATGTGATAGGGGATATATTGCTTCATAGCGGCGCATTCACAGAAAACACGGATTATACGCTTAACCGCATTACCGGCAAAATAACGGTGATAGAGGGCAGCAGCTTGGCGACTGCCGTGCAGCAGGGAATAGCGATAACCGCAAATTACAAATACGCTGCCCCGGAGCTTGTGACCTCCGCCGATGTAATAGGCGGCTATGATATTGTAACGAAAAAAACGACCGGCCTTGAATTGGTTAATAGGGCGTTCCCTCGCTTCCGCATGATTCCGAATAGCTTGATAGCTCCCAAGTTCAGTGAAGATGCTTCTGTAGCCGCTATTTTAGCGGCTAAAACCCAGCGCATAAATGGCATATTCAGCGCGGTGGCGTTTGCGGACATTCCCTCCGATGGCGATGGCGGCGTAAAATCCTACACTGATGTTCCTGAATACAAGAACAAAAATAATTTGGTTTCGGAAGATTTGTATTTATGCTGGCCAAAAATAAAATTCGGCGACCGAATGATACATACAAGCACACAGGCAGCGGACTTGTGCGCTATCGTGGATATAGAGAATGGGGGAATCCCTTTCGGCAGCCCGTCAAACAAAAATTTGCAGTGCCAGTCGGCTATAGCCGGTGGCGAAGAAGTTTGGCTTGATTTGACGCAAGCAAATTATTTAAATGCGAATGGGATTGCGACTGCTCTCAACTTTACAAATGGATGGGTGTTGTGGGGCAACCGCACGGCTTGTTTCCCAGGTGTAACCGACCCAAAGGATACATTCCTTGCGCATCGCAGAATGTTTGCGTGGTATGGCAACCGGCTTATACTTACTTGGATTCAGCGAGTAGATTTCGCAATTAATATGCGGCAAATACAAACGGTGTTGAGCAGTGAGCGAATAAATATAAATGCTCTGCAAGCTGTTGGCGCACTTCTTGGTGGGCGCATAGTATTTTCAGAAAAAGAAAACAATATTCTAGATATTATGAATGGCCTTATTATATTCCATTTGTTTTTAGGTTTGGTTGGCCCAAACGAGGAGATGGAATTTTTGCTTGAATATGACCCATCTTATATACAGGCACTGTTTGCCGCATAAGGAGGAATTATGGGAGATACAAATATAAATTACAATGTGTATCTTGACGGTGGCCGTATGCTAGGCATTGCCGAGGTAACACAGCCTAATTTGCAGTCAATGACGGCAGAAATGAAAGGTGCGGGAATAGCTGGAATTATGGATGTTCCGGTGCTGGGGCATTTTCAAGCTATAAGCGGAACCATGAAATTCGGAACGATTACCGGCGATGTGAAAAAAATTCTTTCGCAGCAATACCATCACATTGAACTTTGGGCCGCCGTGCAAAACTCCGACCCGGCAACTGGGCAATTAATACCAAAGCAGCATAAAACTATTTGGCGGGCAATGCCAAAGGAAAACAATATAGGCTCCCTTGCGGTGGCCGAATTGCAAAATAGAGAAATCACGTTCAGTTTGAATTATTTTTGCGAATATTACGACAATGATTTAGTTGTTGAACTTGATATGCTTAATTATATTTACAAAGTTGGCGGCGAGGATTTGCTTGCCCCTGTTAGAAGAATACTGGGTATTTAATTCATTGGAGGCGTTATGGATGCAGATAAAGTGCTTGACAACTTTATTGTTCCCAAAAACTACAAGCTCAAAAAGCCGGTGACGGTTGGGGATAAAACTTATTCCGAGTTGGAATTGAATTTTGACGAACTCACATCTGCGGACATGGAATCGGTGGCCAAGCTGCCTGGTTGCACTATGGGAGATGCCCACATGAATGAGTTTTCCAAAACTTATTTAATGCACATAGTGGCTTTGGCGGCAGGAATCACAATAAACGATGTCCGCAAATTTTCCATAACTGACGGCACAGCATTGACTATGATGGCCCAAGGTTTTTTAATGCGTGCGGTTTCAGAACTCACAGGTCAATGATGGAGCTGGTAGTTATGCTGGCACGTGCTACCTACACTTCTATTGATTCGTTTTTGAAACTGCCTATTATGCGATTGAAAGATTGGTGCCAAGTGGTTGCGGATGTTTTGAAAAAGGAGAATAAAAAATAATGGGTATGCGCAAAGTTATGGAAACGATGTTTGCTATTGGTGGCAAGTTAGACCCATCGTTTAAAAATGCTGTTGGCCATGCACAAATAGAGCTTGCAAGAGCATATAAAAAAGGCGGCGATGCAGCGGCATTGACTAATGCGCAAAAACAAATTTCTGCATCAATGAAAAACATAGGAAAAGCAGCAAACAAAATGGGCGCGGCGTGGGGCAATGTTGCTACATCCATAATAGGCCCTCTGAAAACAATAGGTATGCTTGGAGCGGCAAGTGGTGCTGCTGTTTACGGGCTTGCGACTGCGACTGCAAAACTTGGAAGCAATGCGGTTACTGCTGCAAAAAAAATAGGAATAACAACGCAGGAGTATAGCAAGCTAGCATACGCTGCCGGGCAAAGCAGCGTTTCACAAGAAATATTGTCGTCGTCAATGAAAAAACTGAATCTAAACACTGCGGCGGCGGCTAAAGGGAATAAAGAGGCACAGCTTGCATTTAAAAGAGTCGGCGTAAATATCTATGACACTGGTGGCAAATTGAAAAGCACAAATGAAATAATGCTTGAAGCCTCCAATATGTTTGCGAAAATGCCCGAAGGCATTTACAAGGCTGATTTAGCGATGGCGCTGTTTGGCAAAAGCGGCGCGGACATGGTTCCGCTCATGGAGAAGGGTAGCAAAGAAATAGAGCGTTTGAGCGGCGAAGCGGAGCGTTTGGGAATCGTGTTCAGCGATGATGAGGGAATGAATGCTTCGGGATTTATGGATAGTTTGAGCAATATAAAAAGCGCAATGCAAGGCTTGGGCATTACGGTTGGCAAGCAGCTTTATGAGCCGTTGACAAAAGTGAATACGGTATTCACTGAATGGCTTATAGCGAATAGAGAGGCAATAGGCTTGAAGGTGGCAGAGATGATTGAGGAGTTCAAGAATCATCTTCCAGCTATACAAGAATTTCTTATAAATGCAAAAGAATCGGTTGTGTCATTTGCCACATCCGTCAACAACGTGGCTCAAGCAATGGGCGGGTGGGGCAATGTAATAAAGGGCGTAGCGATGGCGTGGGGCGCGTTCAAGATTATTAACATAGCAATAGCGCTCGGCAGCGCTATAAAGGCTACAATGGCCTTCATTGGCGCGGTAAAAACAGGCATAGCTGTAGTAGGCGCGGTTGTTTCGCACTTCGGAGTTATTGTCACGGTGTTCAAGGTGGTTGGCGCGGCGATTCTCGGAATTTCCGCGCCAGTTGCTATTGCGATTGGTGTCATAGCCGCGCTGATAGCAATAGGCGTTGCCATATACAAGAATTGGGATTGGATTAAAAGCACAGGAAAAGCTATTTGGAATGCGATTGCGAATTTTGTTTCTGATACGATAGATATAATTGTAGGCAGTTTCAACAATATGATTTATGGTTTTTCAAAAGCGTGGGGAATCGTCAAAGATATAGGCAAGCAGACTTGGGATGCTTTGGCTTCATTCATAGGCGCGAAGATAGATAGCATAAAGGCTCTTTTGTCAAGCATAGGCGATTTCTTTTTTGACTTATTGAATGAAGTTGTATCATTCTTTAGCGACAAGATAGATAGCGTTAAGGCCATGTTTGACGAAGGTTTCGTCAAGGGAATTACGCAATTGCTTAAACAATTCAATTTTTGGTCGCTCATAAACGACATGATAAAGAAAGTGTTTGATATTGATTTGATTGGCATGGGAAAAGATTTCATTGGCAGATTCATAAGCGGAATCACGAGCGGCGCGGCAAGTGCAGGAAACGTAGTTAAAAACGCCGTTGGCGGGTTGCTATCAAATATTCCGGGCGTGGGCAAATTTTTCGGCGACACCAAGAAGGTTGCGGAAAAGATACCAGCGCACGGCTATGGTGGATTCATAACAAGCCCGCATATTGCGATGGTAGGCGAGGATGGCCCGGAGGTTATCCTGCCATTGAGCAAGCCCAACAGAATGCGCGAATTGCTTTCGCAGATTTCTCCCAGACCAGCCGAAACGCTTTCAAGCGCCGTAAACAGCAACAGCGGCGCAAGCATAGGCGGAGCTTCATTCAATTTCGCCCCGGTTATCAATGTGAGCGGCGGCGATGCGGCAGGCATTGAAACATCTGTAAGCAATGCTTTGGAAAAAGCAAGGAATTATTTTGAGAAATGGATGAACGAATATCAGCGCAATAATGCGAGGGTTGCAATAGCATGACATGGGAATACACAACTATACAGGGTGATACATGGGATGTGCTTGCTCATGATATTTACGGTTCCGAATACCTTGCTTACTTGCTGCTGCAAGCGAACCCCGATTATATAGAAATGCTTTATTTGCCTGCTGGATTGAAACTTACGATACCGCAAACGCCAAAAGGCAAAAGCACGCAGCCCGCGCCGCCTTGGGAGAGATGATGGAAACTAGGCGAGTTAATATAGAATTGAACTACGACAATAAAGACATCACGCGCGATGTTTGGCCCTTTGTTGAATCGTTCAAATATGTTGACAGAACGCTTGCGAATAAAATGGACGAGTTGTCGGTTACATTCCAGGATGTTCCGGGTTTGTGGAAAAACAGTTGGTGGCCCGACCAAGGCTCCAAGTTCAACGCAAAAATTTTTGTTGACAACTGGTTCAACCAGGGCGACCATTTTGAGCGCGATTGCGGCGGGTTTGAAATTGATGACTTGTCAAGCTCCGGCTTGCCAAGCGCGTTCACGATTGGCGCAATAAGCGTGGGAATTACCAACAGCATAACGAGGCAGCAGAATACAAAGGCATGGGAAAATATAACCCCAAAGGGCATAGCAGAAGATATAGCAAGCAGAAATGGGTTTGAGCTTAAATGGTTCAGCAAATACAACCCTGTGCTTGCGCGCTGGGAACAAAAAAGCCAAAGCGATTTATCTTTGCTGCGGAATATTTGCGAATACGCCGGATTGATGATGAAAATCACGAACAAATATTTGGTTATTTTCAGGGGCGAAGAATTTGACAGCGAAAAACCGGAATTGAAAATAAACCTGTATGGTGATGGCGTGAAGTCTTACAACTTCAACGCAAACAGCGCGGATGTGTATTCCGCTTGCGAAGTGAAATATTACGATTCGGAAAAACAGGAATTGGTGGAGTATCTGTATAAACCTGATGGCATAAGCGGAGTGCGTGGGGCCAAAAAAGAAAAAGAGGAAAAACCTAAATACGAGCAAAAAATAGAAAGCGATACTCGGATGGTTAAAACTGTGAAAATTCCGCAACCTAAGAAACCGGAAGAACCGGAAATAACGGAGCCAGAGGTTGGCCGCATTCTGAAAGTGAACCAGCGCGTGTCAAGCATTGCGGAAGCGGAAGAACTGGCGAAGTCATCGCTGCGCAAAAAAAACATGAGGCAAACGCAGGGAAGTTTGAACTTCATGGGGAGGCCGGATTTGTATAGCGGGATGAATATAGAGGTTTCGGGATTTGGCCGGTGGGATTCCGTTGTATGGAATATTGAAGAAGTCACGCACGATTATTCGCGCTCCGGCTACAACACAAGCATAAGCATAAGGGGAATATTGGGGTATTGATTATGAACGAAGAAATATCTGCTGCGCTGCGGGACATATTCAGGATAGGCAAGGTTGTTTCCACCAACCCTGAAAACTGCACCGTCAAAGTGCAGTTTCTTGACACTGACGGCTTAGTGAGCGGCGACTTGCAGATTTTGAAAAACAATGCTTTGGAAAACAAAGATTATTCCATGTATGATATTGACGAGCAGGTTGCTTGCATATTTCTTGGGAACGGCCCGGTAGCTGGTTATGTTTTGGGAGCTTTATACGGCCAAAAAACAAAACCGAATGAAAACAGCCAAGATTTGTGGGCCAAAGAGTTCAAGGACGGCACAAAAATAAAATACGATAGGAAAGCGCACAAAATGGACATAACAATAAATGGCGAAGTAAATGTATATATTCAAAAAGACAAATCTATAATCGCAGACGGCAATATGAATTTTGGGGCGGGAATGGATGCGAATATAAATGCTACCGGCGATGTCAATGTTGACGCAAGCACTGCAAACATATCATGCCCGGAAGTGAATTTGGGCACAGGCGCATCGGAGGGCGTTATACACGCTAAAAGCCCTTGCCCTTTGTATGGCGTGTTTCAT
>JGI24698J34947_10000333_pt1 | contig 20874 bp, 16 predicted proteins | sample TergutMp193P3_FD_34947 | JGI IMG/M metagenome (IMG submission 34947) | reverse complement strand
TTTAACTCGGACTGCTGATCCTGGGACAGGGCCTTGGTCGGGAACAGGTACAGGCTGCGGGCGCTGTGATCTTCCAGCAGGGCGTGCAGGACCGGGAGATTGTAACACAGGGTTTTCCCCGAAGCGGTCGGGGTCACCACCACTACGTTTTTTCCCTCGTGCGCCTCTTCCCAGACCTCCGCCTGATGCGTATAGAGCCGGTCTATGCCCCGCTTTCGCAGGGCGTAGGCAATGCGGCTGTCCAGGGAAGCCGGGAAAGGCGCGAAAACCCCCGCTTCCGCCGGCAGCAGCCGGTTTACAATGATATTGGGGGCAAATTCAGGACTTTCAAGGATTTTCTCAAGGTTTTCGCGCGCGCCCATAGGGGTATTGTAGCGCAAAATAGGCGCTTGTTCAATTGATCCGGCAGTTTTGCCAGGCCGTAGGCCGAGCGCAGACCGCCCCGCCGCCGGTTTAAAAAATTTAACATTAAGGGGTATAATTCTATTGTCAAGAGCCATAATATTGTGTATACTTGTATATGAGCCGTGTGCATATTTCAAATGTAACGCGGCAAAACATGGAGGCAGTATGTCCGATGTTTTATCAATAGTATTGGGCGGCGGGAAAGGCTCCCGTTTGTATCCGTTGACACAGGCGCGCGCCAAGCCTGCCGTCCCGTTCGGCGGAAAATACCGCCTGGTAGATATTCCCATCTCAAACTGCATCAACGCGGGCCTCAGGCAAATTTATATCGTTACGCAGTTTAATTCCGCGTCCCTGCACCTGCACATAGGCCAGACCTTTATGTTTGATTCATTTACCAACGGTTTTGTCGAGATACTGGCAGCCGAACAGACCTTTGAACATTCAGGCTGGTACGAGGGAACCGCAGACGCGGTGCGAAAAAATTTCCCCCATTTCAGGACTCAAAACCCCGCGTACTATATCATTCTTTCCGGCGATCAACTCTACCGCATGGATTTAAAGGACTTGCTAAAACAGCACATTGATTCCGGCGCGGCCATCACCATAGCCTGCACCCCGGTTTCCCGCGAAAGCGCCAGCGCCCTGGGAATCCTCAAGGCGGATAAAAGCAACCGCATTACCGAATTCATGGAAAAACCCGGCCCCACCAGGGACATCTCAGATTACCGGCTTCCGACTGAATTAAATCCCGACAAAACCGCAAAGGGGGACCGCTACCTCGCTTCAATGGGGATTTATGTTTTCAATGCCAAAGCCATGGAAAGCTGCCTTGCAAACGAACTTACCGATTTCGGCAAGGAGGTAATCCCGCAGGCAATCAACGGCCTCAAGGTAAATGCGTATATTTTCGAAGGGTATTGGGAAGACATAGGGACTATCAGAAATTTTTATGAAACGAATTTAGAACTGACCCAGATAAAGCCCAGTTTCGATTTTTATGATGAGGATATGCCGATTTATACCCACATGCGAAACCTGCCCCCGTCAAAAATGAATTTCAGCAGTATGAACCAGTCCATTGCCGCCGAGGGCTGCATCATTACCAACGCCAATATCACCAATTCAATTGTCGGCGTTAGAACCATTATCGAAACCGGATCGAGCCTCAACGGAGTGGTGTGCATGGGCGCGGATTTTTACGAAACCGAGGTTCAAAAGCAGATGAACGCCGAGGCGCGGGTTCCCAACGTAGGCATAGGCCGCGGCTCAATCATCAAGGGCGCGATTATTGATAAAAACGCCTGCATAGGCGAAGGCTGCCGTATCGGGGTTGATGATATATCACGGGGCGATGGAAATTTCGGGCATTACCATATTGTGGACGGCATAATCGTTATTCCAAAAAACGCCGTGCTGTACCCCGGAACGGTCATTTAGAACTTATCCGTATTAATTAACCACGAACCTCACAAACCAGCACGAATTCGTACTTCCATGATTTCGGACAACAAGTTCGTGTGGTTAGCGTTGGTTCGTGGTAAAATTTATTGACTCTTTTCCTTACGTTTATGGTGTCGATACAGGCTCCGGCGAGCGTACCGCTTCCGGCACGTGCGCCGCCGGCGTATGCGCCCGGTTTTCAGCCTGCCCGCTCTGTTTGATGTCATCGGGCGCTTTCCCGCTGATGTGTATTTTTCCCGCCTTGCTTTTTGCGGAAAAAACGGTTCCGCCCGGCCATGCGCCGTCCAGAATAATCCGCGACAGGGGATCTTCCAGTTCTTTTTGAATAGTGCGGCGCAGGGGCCTGCCGCCGAATTTGGGGTCCCAGCCCTTTTCAATGAGGAGTTTTCGCACGTTACGCGCAATACGGATACCGAAGCCCTGCTCCGCAAGGCGGCTGGCCAAGCCGTCAATTTCAATGCCGAGAATCGCTTCTATGTGCGTGAGTTCAAGGGGATGGAATACCACTATCTCGTCAAGGCGGTTAAGAAATTCGGGATTGAACAGGCGGCGCAGTTCGGAAAGTGCCTGCGACTCTATCTCGCCCATGTTCATAATTCCGCTTCCCGCACCGAAACCCAGCCGGGCATCACGCGAAATTTCACGCGCCCCGGCGTTACTCGTCATTATAATAACGGTATTGCGGAAACTCACCGTATGCCCCAGGCTGTCTTTCAGCTCGCCCTCCTCCATTATCTGCAACAGTAAATTGAAGATGTCCCGGTGGGCTTTTTCTATTTCATCAAACAGTATTACCCGGTACGGATTCCGCCGGATTTTCTCGGTGAGCATACCGCCGTTCTCGTAGCCGATGTATCCGGGAGGCGCGCCGACCAGCCTGCTGGCATTGTGCTTTTCCATGAAATCCGACATGTCGATTCTCACCAGCGCGTCTTCGCTGCCGAACAGGTACTCGCTGAGCCGTTTTGCCAGCAGGGTCTTGCCGACGCCGGTGGGCCCCAAAAATATAAACGAACCCATTGGCCGGCGCGGCGATGAAACGCCGGTACGCGAGCGCCTGATGGCAGACGCAACGCGGCGCACCGCGTCTTCCTGGCCGATAACGGTCTTGTGGAGTTCCGCCTCCATTGCAAGCATGCGCCGCGATTCCTGCTCGGCAAGCTGCGTTAGGGGTATCCCGGTGGACTCGGAGACCACGCGGCGCACGTCATCCTCCCCGACAACGATGGCATCGTTCTGCGAGGCTTTTTCCCAGGCAACGCGGGCATCGTCAAGCCGCGCTTTCAGATAACGGACTTTGTCCCTCAGTTCCGCCGCGCTTTCGTAATCCTGCATATTCACCATGGCGTTCTTTTTTTCGACAAGCTGCTCGATTTCCCTGCCTATGCCGACAATCTCCGGCGGCTCCTGCGAGCTTTCGAGTTTCCGCATGGCCCCGGCCTCATCAATAATATCTATGGCCTTGTCGGGCATAAAGCGGCCTGAAACGTAGCGCTGGGCAAGGCGGGCCGCAAGCTCCACCGCGCCGGGCGTATAGCGCACCAGGTGGTGTTCCTCGAATTTTTTCTGAAGCCCGCGCAGTATCTCCATTGTCTCGTCAAGCTCCGGTTCTTCAACTATGATGGCCTGAAAACGCCGTTCAAGGGCCGCGTCTCTTTCAAAGTGCTTGCGGTATTCGGCAAGGGTGGTCGCCCCTATGCACTGTATGTCTCCCCGCGAAAGCCCGGGCTTGAGCATATTCGCCGCGTCTATGGTGCCTTCCGCGCCGCCCGCCCCGATAATCGAATGGATTTCATCAATAAAGAGAATTATGTTTCCTGCCTGAATTAGTTCCTTCATTATTTTTTTCAGGCGTTCCTCAAATTCGCCCCGGTACTTGGTTCCCGCGACTATCGCCCCCATATCCAGCGACAGTATGCGCTTGCCGGCCAGCGCGTCCGGCACGGACGGCGAAACGAGCAGTTGGGCGAGGCCCTCGACAATGGCCGTTTTTCCCACGCCCGGCTCCCCCGCCAGGACCGGGTTGTTCTTCGTGCGCCGGGCGAGAATGCGGACCGCCCGGTTAATTTCCCGCTTTCTGCCGATTACCGGATCGAGCTTCCCCGCTTTTGCCAGCGCGCATAAATCCCGCGAAAAAGCGTCCAGCGTGGGAGTCAGCACCGGATAGGTGGCCGGCCTGATGCGGGGATTAGACGAGCGGTCAACAATGCTGCTCCGCTCTGGCGCTTTTTTATCCTGATACCGCGTTTGAGTCCCTATGCCGCTGGAAGCCGGCTGGCCGGCCCGCGATGAATGGTTCATGTATTCGTTAGCTGAAATGTAATCGTCGTTGAGGGAAGAATAGCGGTTGAACGTGGTCTGTATCACGACCCTCAGCATATCGACATCAACTGCCCGCTGATTCAAATAAACGCGCGCGCAGGAATTATCTTCCCGCATCGCGGCAAGCAGCAGGTGTTCGGTTCCCAAATACTCGCTGCCCAGCAGCCGGGCCTCATCCGTAGCAATATCCATCATGATCTTGACGCGCTTGGACGAGACCAACTCCCCGTGAATCAGCAGGCCCGCAATATGGGGAATAGCGGTTTCCACCGTTTGCCTGAATTCGTTCAGGTCTATTCTGAGGAACTGAAGCGCCTTGCAAGCGATGCCGGCGCCTTCTTTTAAGAGCGCGACAATTATGTGTTCCGGCAGCAATAAATCAGAATTAAAGCGCCTGGCCTCTATGTGCGCGTCTGTAGATAAAATTTTATGAACCCGTTGAGTTAAACCTTTAAACACGCTTCCCCCCCTTGTTTTATAATGATATTTATTATCCTGCCGTCAATCAACGGCTGCGAATTCCGTCCAGAACCACTACGTCCCCGGGCTTGATATTCGCCCTGCCAAACCAGCCCTGGGGAACTTCCAGCGCATAGCGGACCGAGCGGCTGGATGAAACGGCATTTAAATCCAGCGGCTGCATGTCTTTAATTTCGATGATCCGGCCGTCTGACGCAATAAAGGCAATGGATAACGGAACGCGCGTGTTCTTCATCCAGAATGACAATACCTGATCCCGATCAAAAATAAAAAGCATCCCCTTGCCGTCAGCGAGATTTTTGCGGTACATCAAGCCCTGCTGCCGCTGTTCAACTGTACGCGCCAGTTCCGCATTGATAATTAGCGGCTGCTGCCCGCCGCGTTCAATCTCAATATCAGCGGACTCAAGGCGGCCAGACGCGCAGTTCAGGCAACTGACGCTGGCAAGCAGGCAAAAAAACAGCAGCCTAAAATCAAAACCCGCCGATAAATTTTTAAAACCCATCGATAAATTCCTGCCGCGCCCTCACCTGCCCCGATTCATTCACTGTAGACTCATTGATAATATCGTTAAAAATCTTTTTGTCAATATACTTAACCGTCAGTGGCCGTTCAAGGGCTATGCGGGTCTCATCGTTTTCCCAGACCGTTTCTCTGGGGTTAAGGGATGTCGGCTGCCCGTATTTTTTCACCAAATGGGTAAATATTGAATAGTGATCCACCCGGTTTGTATTCAGGGTAAACGCCATGATAAAAAGCTCCCCGTCCCTCAACTGAAAAAAAGCCCGCCGTATAAAACCTGAGCCTGTTGTTTCAACCAGGCTTTGATCCCGCGCAGGCAGCAATGACACGTCACGGTCCCCCCTGAAATTGAAATAAGAGTCCTCCATCAGGGCGCTTTTCAAATCATCGAGGAGCATGCCCAGGCTCAATCCCCGAAACTGCCGGGGCAAAGGCTCATTTCCGGCAGTTTCCGCCGCTTCACCGTCAGTGGCTATAGGCGTGCCGTCAGCGTAGATCCACGATACGTCCTGCGCCCGCACGCAGGGAAACCCAAAAAGCGCCAATGCCAATAAAACGGCCGCCCGCCCGGGCCTGAAATTTCCGCTCATCATCACTATATTATCGGTAAAACAGGGGGCAATGTGAAGATGCCGAAACGGGCAGCAGGGAAACGCGGATACTACTAGTATACGCGCAATGCCCTTAAATTTAGTGTATAAATTATTATACACTTGTAAAATAATAAATATTGATGTAATATTAATTTATACCTTGTGATTGGCGGTTTTGACAAAAAAATGAAAAAATTAAAGGTATATTTGGACACAAGTATAATAAATTTTCTCAAAGTTGAAGATTCTCCTGATTATCGACGTGATACCGAGTTATTTTTTGAAACAGCCGTTGCTCCCGGAAAGATAGATGCCTATGTTTCCAGAATTGTATTTCAGGAAATAAACAACACGGAAGACTTAAAAAAACGAGATGAACTATTGGATATTTTTGTAAAATATCCAAATATAAAAACACTAGTCGCAAATGACGATAGCGCACAAGAAATAGAATTTTTGGTAAAAAATTATTTAGACAGTGAAATAATTCCCCGTAAAAATATTGCTGACGCATTTCATGTCGCGTATTCTACCGTGTTCCAAATGGATATATTGTTAAGCTGGAATTTTAAGCATTTAGCAAATATAAACAAGGAACAGAAAATATTAATTGTAAATAAAATAAATGGGTATTATTATCCATTTCGTATGACGAATCCGTTGGAGGTGTTAAATGATGAATAGTTCATTGGAAAAGGCGTTAAAAGAAACGTGGAGAAATAAAGAAAAATTTTATGAGGATACCAGACATTTGAGCATAATGGAAATAATAGAAAAAATTGAAGGGAAAAAATTTGAAATAAAAATTACAGAGAAAAAAAGCGCCATTAAAAATATTGCGGTATAAAGACACGGGACGCTACGCCTAACTCAAAAATCTGCCATTAAAACGGGCAGCACCTATATCAGCGGCCGGTTGGAAAAAATGCCGGCGCTTTCCTGGCGGGCCTTTTCTATCTTTTGCATCTTGCGGTAGTATTCGGTTTGCTTGGCGATCTCGGATACGTCTACGGTGTGAATTTTGTCCTTAACAATCTGAATCTTTTTGTTTTCCGCCATTTTTTGCAGGACAAGGCCGCCTTCCGCCAACGGAAGCCCGACCATATTCACCAGTTCCTTGGGGCCAAAATCAAAAGTGTAGGACTTGGATGCATTGATGTTTACCTGCTTTCTCTCAAGGTGAATTAAGAGCGCATCGTACATACGGCCCATGGGATCGCTTATCAGGGTATTGGCCAACTGCTTGTACATGAACCATAAACGCTCGGACAGGAGCGTGGTCAGCCGCGTGATGATCTGGGGCTGGGTTGCAATTATGCGTTCAAAATTGGCGCGGTTCACCGCCAGCACCTGGCAGTCCTCGTACGCGGTCGCGCTGGCTGCGCGGGGCTTGGACTCCAGCAGCGCCATCTCCCCGAAAATATCGCCGGGCTTGAGAACGGCCAGCAGCACTTCGTTGTTATCGACAATTTTAGAAATTTTTACCGAACCCTTCTGGATGATGTACAACTCTTCGCCCTGCTCGCCTTCGGCAAACAGCATCGTATCTTTGGGGTACGTCCGGTTAAATTCGTCGGGGCTATGCACAAGCTGCACCGACTTTGCATAAGGCGCGATTTTCATCATCCGCTCGCGGGCATCAGCCGCATTCTCCCCTTTGGGGCAATTCTTGAGGTACTTATGATATGCATAGAATGCCTGATTGTACTGGCCCTGCTTGGCGTAATACTCCGCTATCTTAAACAGATGGGAAAAATCGTCTGCCGCGTTATTTTTGAGCGTAAGCCACGTAAACGCCTCGTCCAGATACCGTATGCGCCGGGAAAATTGCAGGATAATTTTCATCGCAACCGGAGTATTTTTTTGGATGAGCTGGCCGTACTGATCTTTAAGAACGGAGATGAGGGTAACGTCTGTCACGGCCTGGGCGGTTTCAATGTGGCTGTGGCACGACATGGTGGAAATAACGCCGAATACATCCCCCGGCCCCAGTATATTGCCCCCTTCCTCGGCAACTACCTCCACTTCCTTGGATATGCGGACTTTTCCCTGCCGGATAATGAAAAAGCGGTCGGCGTTCTGCTTCCCCTCAACGACAATATACGAGCCTTTAGTAAAATTGATAAGGGTTAGCTGTAATTCGGCCATTCGCTCCCCGTATTCCGGGCTTCGTTATTGCCCGGGAATCACAAATTTTCCGCTATCAGACTCAGTATATTGGCCATCGGATAGCCTGTCAATGCGCGCTGCTAGTGCGGCGGGGCAGGCGCGCGGTTTCACATATCTGCCAGCGAACTTATGTAACGGTCGGCGCCGGGGAGCAGTTCCGCTTTGCCGACTGCGATGACCCTCATGCCGCCCGCTTTTGCAGCCTCAACGCCGGCAAGGGCGTCCTCAAAAACCACGCATTGTTCCGGGGGGAAGCCCAGGGCTTCCGCGCCCTTCACAAAAACTTCCGGATCGGGTTTTGATTTTGACACGGCGTTGCCGTCTATCACCGCGTCAAAAAAACGGCTTATGTTCAGCCGCTCAAGAATCAGCGGGCTGTTTTTGCTTGCCGAGCCGAGGGCAATGCGTATGCCGTTTTCTTTCAGCCGCGCCAGGAAAGCCCCCGAACCCGGCAGCAGGGCGCTTTCGTCAAGCTGGTACAGGTACTCGACATACCATGCGTTTTTACGCGCCGCCGCTTCGCCCCTTTTGGCAGCGTCCATAGTGATCCCGCCCATTTCCAGCAGAATCTCCAACGAGCGAACCCGGCTTACCCCTTTAAGCCGCTCGTTATCGGCCTCGCTAAAATCAAAGCCCAATTCTTTGGCCAGCCGCCTCCATGCCAAATAGTGATACTTGGCCGTATCGACCAGTACGCCGTCAAGATCAAAAATAGCGCCTTTGATATCGCTATCGCCAAGTCCGAATAAATCCCCTGCGTTAGCTGTCATTTTTTGCATATGCTGTGGCCATCCTTTGTAACTGTTATTTCATATTCAATTCCATGGAAAATAACGGTAAAACTTACTTTTTTCCACGCCGTCGGCAGACGGGGAACTATTTTTATTTCGCCGCCTTCGCAGGAAAATCCGCAGAAGCCCTGCACGGCTGTCAGCCAGGCGCCGCCGGCGGCTGCGGGGTGAGTGCCGCCGATGTAAACAAGGCCGGCAAAATGCTTGGATTTGCCGCTGATGTCAATCTCGGCGCTTTTGATGAAAAAGGGGTACGCCCAATCAGCGCCGCCGGTTTCGCAGGCAAGGAGGGCGTACATACAGGCGGAAAGGCTCGATCCGTGTTCCGTCCTCGGCTCATAGTAATCAAAATTCGCTTTTTTTACCGGGGCCGAAAAATCGCCGCTAAAAAGGGACAACATGCTTACGACATCGGCCTGCTTGATGATCTGCGTAGCCGAGGCAACGCCGATTCCCCCGCCCCAATACTCCTTGGGGTCTTTCAGCCGCGCCCTGACCGTTTCCAGGGAACAATCCTCATGGCGGAAGTAGCCGTCAAACTGTTCAATTATGCCCCGGCCGTCCGGCTGCGGCAGGCAGAATTGCCCCAGGACGCTTTGCATGAATTCAAAGTCGCCGTAAAAACCCATGCGCTTAATCAGCCCGTCAATATACGCCGGATCATTTTTGCGATACGCTTCAATATATTCGCGGGCTGTCTGAAAAACAAAAAATATCATCCGGTTGGTGAATGCGTTGTTGTTTACCCGCTCGTGATATTCATCGGGACCTATGACATCTAACACTTCATAGCGTTTCCGTTCCGGCGAATAGTACAGATACGACAGAAAAAAACGCGCAACCTCCAGAATCAATTCCATTGCCCCTTCGTTGAGGATGGAAAAATCCCCGGTATGATCGATGTACTTTTTTATCGAATAGACAACATCGGCGCTGATATGAACCTGCTTATCGCGAAAATAGGTACGCACGGGACGGCCCGTAAACACATCGACAACATTGAAATCGGAACAGGCGTCATCGCCGGTTTCCTGGCTCTCCCATGCAAAGAAGGCCCCCCGAAAACCGTAGTCCGCAGCCTTCCGTTTGGCGCCCGGCAGGGTTTGTATGCGGTAGCGGATGAACTGCGCCGCGAGTTCCGGCCTGACGCTCAGGAAGTAGGGGGAGATAAACATTTCCGTGTCCCAGAAAATGGCGCCCTTGTAGGTTTGCCCGGACAGGCCCCGCGCCGGTATAGAAAGGGCCTTGCCCCCGGTCGCGGTGTGACGCGGGGCTATTATCCACAGGTGGTAGAGGCTGTAACGGAGGCAGCGCTGGGCGTAATCGTCGCCCTCAATGACAATATCCCCGCTGCGCCAAATTTTGTCCCAGCACGCCGTGTGCCGCAGCAGCAGCGCGTCCCAGCCTTCGCTTATTGCCGCGCGGATTTGGGTTTCTGCGGCTGCGGCGGGGCTGGCCGTATCATTGGCGGTATATATCGCCCCGTAAACATAAAATTCAAAGCCTATTTTTGTATCAAGATCGATGGCGATCTTCGAAAAAATCCCGCCGTCTTCTTCAAGGGTTTCAAACTGCGGCGCAGGCCCGCCTGAAACAAAGGCGGAAAAAACCGCCAGCGGGATTTTTTGCTCCAGGGTTTCGCAGTACAGCCCCGCAAGCCGCTGCGCCGGGGAATCCCCTTGCGCGTACAGAAAGCGGAAATTCCCCAGATGGGGGCCGTTTAAGTCCCTGACGGCGCGGTTTATCCCCTGTTTGACGATAATGCGGCACGGAATATCGGCATATAGCGTATAACGCATGCAGAGCAGGTGCGCGTCTTCCATGTGCGCGTAACGCTCCGCCTTTACCGTCAGCGTCCCGCACGGGGAATTGCCGGCAACGGGAAGCTTCCAAGCCGTAGTGCGGGAATAAATGCCGTAACGGAAATTAAGCGACTGGGTATGGCTGGCCGTGCGTTCATCGCCGGCCATAAGGGGCTGGCCGCCGCTAATCGGCAGCACGTACAAGGGATCGGGCGAATTAATCGGCTCCCGCCATTTGTCGCCCTGCTGGTCGTAAATCCCTGCCAGTATCGTGGCGGGCATATCCGCCGCCTGCGCCTCGTCAACTACGCCCCGGCGGCCCAAGTAACCGTTCCCCGTAAGCAGCCGGTTGCCGTTTTGCAGCGCGTCTTCCGCGCCGGCACCGTTATCGCTGATGTCCCATTCGTTCAGGCAGTACATAGCTAAATCTTGCCAAGTTCCAGGCTCAGCCCTTTAGAATCAAACTGATACCGCTTGCCGTAAATTATCAGGGGTATCGCTTCGCTGACCTGATCTTCGGTTGACAGTACGATTCCTTTTTTGGAAACCTTAACGCTGATATGGGCATTCTTATAGAGAAACCTGAATTCGTATTCAGTCCACTGCTGCGGCAGAATCGGCGCAAGGACGAGCGTATCGCCGTCGCTCCGCAGGCCGCCAAAGCCGTAAACGATGTTCATCCACGCGGCGGCAATGCTGGTGGTATGCAGCCCCTCGGAAGTGTTGCGGTTGTAGTTGTCCAAGTCCATGCGGGTCGCAAAGGCGAAAAAACGGAACGCGTCTGCCTGTTTTCCCAATTCGCAGGCAAATATCGAATGAATTGAAGGCGACAGGGACGATTCGTGTATGGTTTTCGGTTCGTAGAAGTCATAATTTTTCCGCTTAACTTTTACCGGGAATTCCTGATTGTACAAAAACATGAACATAAGCACGTCTGGCTGCTTGATCATATCGGTGCGGTAAATGCGGTCATACGACCAGTTGTGGTACAGGGGAAAATCGGTAACGGGAATCTGGGAAATTTCGATATGGGGCAGGGAATAATAAGCCTCGTGCTGTTCAAAGAGCTTAGTCTTTTTATCGTAGAGGATGATCATTTTCCGGGCGCAGCGGGAAAATTTATCCCGTTCTTCTTTCGCAAACCCCATTTTTTTGCATACCGCCGCGTATTTTTCCGGCGCGCGTTTTTCCATTTCTTCCAGGGTCTTCACCGTATACTCAAAAGTTTTTTTCGCCATGAAATTTGTATACACGTTGTGATTAACCATCATGTGAAATTCATCCGGGCCCATCACCGCGTAAAAGCCAAAACCCGTCCCGTCCGCGTTCCATCCCCCCCGCGATTCAAGAAAGCGGCTTATCTCTATCAGCAATTCCGCCCCGTGACCGTAGAGGAAGTCCGTATCCCCGCTTATCCTGACATAATGGGCAATGCCGTAGGCAACGGCGGTGCTAGGCTGGAATTGCAGGCTGGCATGCTGCCACAGGTTGCAGGCTTCCTCGCCGTTCAGCGTTGCCACCGGATAACAGGCGCCCCGGCAGTCAAGCTGTTTTGCCCTATCCCGCGCCGCGTCAAGTGTCGCATAACGGTACTCGAGCAGGTTCCGCGCCGCCTGCAAATTGGAAAAAATGTAAAACGGCAGGCAGTAGGTCTCGGTATCCCAGAAAGCGTGTCCGTTATACGCTTCGCCGGTAAGCCCCTTCGCCCCGATATTGTTGGACGGATCGCAGCCGTGGTAGGTCTGGTGCATTTGAAAGATACAGAAGCGTATCCCCTGCTGGTTAAGCGGGTCCCCCTCAATGCGGATGTCGGTGTTTTTCCAGAACGCTGCCCAATATTCGCGCTGCCGGTTCAGCGCGGCATCAAAGCCGGGCAGCCCCTGCGCCAGCGCAGCCCTGCCCTTTTCCCAAACCGGCTCGGCAGGGGCGTTCCGCTCCTTTACCGCGTAATTGTACACGCTTTTTTCAACCCACGCTTCCCCGCCGCTTTTTAAGGGCAGGGCAAGCGTGAAACCGACGGCTTTTTCTTCCTCATACGCGCTCCACTGGCAGCCTTCGCTTGCCTTAAAGGTAAAGCCGGAAAAAACCTGCTGGCCGGTGCGTTGGGTAACCGCCTGCACTGCGGCTGCCTGCCCAAAACACTCGCGCCGCACGAAATTCCAGTAACTTTTTTTGTTCCAGCCGTGGACCGTATTAAAACTGTTTGCGATAACTACGCTGAGGGAAACATCGCCGCCGGAAGCGGCAAAGGAAATTTTCTGAAAGCCGTTGCCGGCATTAACCGCAGAGCTTTCCATGCCCAAAAAGCGGCTAAACTCAACGCGGATCACCGGCCCGCTTTTGGTATGCCAGTCAAAGCTCCGCGCCAGGCTGCCCTGCCGCATATCCAGCACGCGCCGGAAATTGCGGATTTCGCAGGCGGCCATATCGAGCTTTTCATCCCCGGCGCGGATTTCGGCGTACAGCCAGTCAGCGGCGTTGACCATAAAATGCGTTTTGGTGACAATGCCCTTGTAGCTTTTTTCCAGGTCTACTTCTTCGTAAATGCCGTTAAAGTAACTGCCCTGCATGGATTCGGCCCCGGCGCCTTCTTCCGCATAGCCCCGGACGCCCATAAATTCATTGCCCAGGGAAAAAATCGATTCAGAGACTAAATTTTTCTCTTTATGCCAGTTTTCTTCAACGATCTGCCAGGGATCGCAGAGAAAGTACAAATCCGCGCTTTTTGTGCTTTTTGCCATATAGAAATTATCCTTTTATACCCGCGCTCAGCGAAACATTGGTTATATATTTCTGGAAAACAAAGAACAGCGTAACAGGCGGCAGAACCGCAAACACGATAGCCCGCAGAATGTCAACGTCATTGGCCCTGCCCCCCTTGAACTGGTACAGCCTGACCATTACCGTTTCAAGCCCGCTTCCATCAAGGATCAGGTACGGCAAGAGGAAATCTGACCAGGCGGCATTTACCGCGTATATGACTATGACCATAATTATCGCCTGGCTTAAAGGGACGGCTATCCTCATAAAAATGGTAATGTCCTTTGCGCCGTCTATTTTAGCCGCCTCTATCAGCGAAAGGGGAAGATCATCAAAAAAATTCTTGAATAGTATTACATAAAAAGCGTTAGCCCCTATGCCGAGCCAGAGGGGAAGAAACGAACTGGTAAGATGCAAGCGCGATATGTTGATAAACAGGGGGACTAGGCTGGTGGTAGCGGGTATCAACAGGCACCACATTACCATCATGTGCACGAATTTTGATCCGGCGGGCTTTATCTTTGAAAGCGCGTAACCCAAAAGCCCGTTAAAGAAAATCGCGCAGGCCACGCTTCCCGCAACGGAAATGATCGTATTGCGGAAGTAGCGGATAAAGCGCAGTTGATTCCATGTCACCACGTATCTGTTCAGATCAAAAGATTTGGGAATTATGGTAGGTTCCCGCACAAATTCCCGTATGTCCTTAAAGCCGGAAAGGACCAGCCAGATCAGGGGCGCTATGCTGACAACGCACACTAAAATGCTTATCGTCAGCAGCACCGCGTATAAAACGCGGACAGGGCTTTGCCTGAGATCAAAATCACGGATTATTCCGTTATACGCTACCGATTTTCTTCCTCTTAATCCGGCCATTTATGAGTCTCTCCGTTTGTTGATTTTGAAATACAGCAATGTAAGGAAAATCAGTATGATGCTGATGATCACGGAAACCGCCGTCGCGCTGGGGTAATCGTATTTCTCAAAGGCAAACCTAAACACCAACTGCATGATTGAAATAGACGCGTTATTCGGGCCGCCGTTAGTCATCACCAACGGTTCGTAGAGTATCTGGAATACGGCGATAATCTGCAAAATCAGGAGCGTTCGGGCGAGGTTGAAAATGCAGGGGAGGGTGATATACCGTATCCGCTTGGTGATGCTGGCGCCGTCAATAATCGCCGCCTCGTAGAGTTCGTGATCGATTCCCTGCAAGCCGGCGATGTACAGCAAAGTGGTGGCCCCCGCCCCCTTCCATGTCAAGGTAAGCACGATAAGGGGGATAGTCCAGTGCGGATTTGAGAGCCAGATCTGTGACCCTATGCCGAGCTTGTTTAATAAAATGTTGAGCAGTCCCGCACTGTCGGAGCGGAAAATAAAACCCCAGAGCATGACCATGGCCATTCCGGGCACCACGGACGGGATATACACGCTCGTCTTAAAAAACGATCTGCCCCCCCGAATTTCGTTGATGACCACCGCCAGCACAATGGGAAGCAAAAAGCCGATGATAAGCGACCAGAAGGTGTAAGTAAACGTGTTCCGCAAAGCCGGCAAGAAATCGGGGTGCTGAAAAACAAGGCCGTAATTTTGCAGGCCGACAAATTTTTCCAGGCGCATGCCGTTGGCTTTGAACAGGGAAAGAACCACGCTCTGAAATAGCGGAACCCAGACAAAAAATGCAAAAAGGGCCAGCGACGGCAGCATAATAAGCCAGCCGGAGATATTCTTCGCTGAAAATAATTGAGGTCGCCTTACTACGCTGCCGGTATTCATGCAGAGTCCTTTTTACCTGTTCACCTGGGTATCCAGCATACGCTGGAAATTCCGCTGGGCCGTGTCCAATAGTGCCTGTATATTGGCATTACGGTCGGTCAGCACGGCCTGCAAGACTTTGGTAAGCTCGGCGTACATATCCTGTGCAAGCATAGGCTCTTCGGTTTTAAGTTTCGCGGGGTCGCTTAACATTGCGAAATAATCCTTATACAGCCGGTCGTCAACATTTTTGTACATCCTGTTGGCGTTTTGCTGGGCCAGTATGTAGGCATTATCCGTCCATGAGGGGAAAGAGTCAATAACCGGTACTCCGTTGTCACGGCGCATTTTAGCATCGGCCTGGAGGCCGACTATAGTCTCCTCATTAACCACCGGGACGCGGCCCATAATTTCCAAATAACGCAGGGCGCCCGCAACTTCCGCCGGCGTGGCGTTAGCCGCAAACATATAGGGAGTGCCCCCCATCAGGGCATACTGGCCTTTGGGCCCGGCGGGAACCGGAACCAGGGCGAGGTCTTTAACCGGAAGCCCGTTGACCATAGTCGGCTGATTAACCGCGTCCTGAGCCGCTATGTACATTGCGGCGGCCCCTGTGCCGATAGCCCGGAAACCGGTGGCCCAGTCCTCGTTGGTGGGATCAGCGGTAAGGACGTTGTAGTCCCATTTCAGGCTCCGCACATACTGCATGGCCGCGAGCACTTCCGGCGAATTGATCTGCGCGGTCCACTTGCCGCCCCTCTGCACCTGGAAAACAGCGCCAAAACCCCAGGCTATATTGGTAAAATGCCAGCCGCCCGAGTTGTCTTTTGCCAAAAGGCACAGGCCCGCGCTGCCGGTCTTCTGCTTGATGATCTGAGCGGTTTTTGCAAGCTCTGCCCAGTCTTTGGGGTACTGGGGAATCCCGTTACGGTCAACCAGCCCCGCTTTCCTGAACAGGTCAACATTTAACATCAAACCCAGGGCATACGCGTCGCGGGGAATGCCGTAAATTTTACCGTCTTTGGAAAGCAATTCCCGCAGCCGGGCGTTCATCTTGGAATCCCAGCCGAGTGATTTAACCTCCAGAGTAATGTCCTTGACAAAACCGCCGGTAATCAATTTTTGCGGTTCGGTAAACCATGTTTCAAAAATCGTGGGAACGCGCCCCGCTTCCGCCAGGGGGACAAAAGTATCCGTCGCGTAGCTGTAGTGGGCCGGCTGAATCACTATATTGGGATACTTTGCGTTGAACTTTTTGACAAATTCCCGGTGCATGGTAATTTCAGCGGGGATAGTGTCCTCCGGCCAGATGCCCAATTTGACGACTGCTTTTCCGGAAGTATTTTGCTGTTCTCCCGTGGCAAAGCAAACGGCTGTTACGCAAAACAAAATTAATGCGCATAAACAAATCTTTTTCATTCTTCACCTCCTAAAGACGTATTTCCACCATAAGGCGGATATAACCCATTCTTTTAAGTTCGCCAGCTTCGTTTGTGACTTTGCGAAGCAAGCTGCCGGAATTCCATACAATGCCAAACGTTGTATTGGCAATGGCATCTTCCAGGTTGATGCCGAGATCGACTTTGAAATTGTTATACCGCACGCCCTTTGCCCTCTTCACTGCCTCTGTTTCGAGAAGGTTGTCATAGTACAGTATGGTCCAGGGAACCAGCGAGCCGGGCATTTTACCGAGATCGTTAAATTCCAGATCAAAATACGCCGTTGCAAGAATGGCAAAGCCTGAGGGAGGGTCATTCAGCGCCACATCGCGCGTTTTGTTTGCGGTAACGTTGGTAATGTCGATCACGTCTACTATGATCTCGGAGCCGAGCAAAAAGAAGAAACCATCGTTGCCCTTGGGTTCAAAAAGGGTGAATTTGATTGAATGTTCGGGAGCAAAGGCTTTTGCTCCTTCTGCCCCTTCTTGTCCATAAACCTGATGTTGCCCATAAACCTTCTCAAAGTCATTTCCGATTCTTTGATAAAGCTTGTAACCCAGGGACATTCCGGGGAATACCCTGCCGTCCGAATTCATGATGTAGTCTTTCAGCCAGCCCGCCTGCCCAGGCCAGCGCATGGTAAAGCCGCCCGAAGCTTCATATCCGGTTTCAAAATCGGGTTTTGCCAGTTCTTTCTTCTTAAAGTACGTGCCCATGTCAAAGCCGACCCAGGGCTCCAGGCTGGTATCCTCGCCCATTGGTATACGGTACCCGATGCGCGCGCCCCCAAACAGGGACTTCGGTTCCCAATCCGCCGTTCCCGATTTAAATTTAAACTTGTCTGTTACCGGATCTTTTACCGGATCAACTTCCCGTATCGAGCCTTCGTCCTTGCCGAAGAAACTCGTCCCGGCCAGGGATAAAAAGACTTTCAGGCCGTCCGCGAAGGACGGGGTAAAGACCGTATCAATGCCCGCGGCAAGCCCGTTCTGGTCATCTTTTGTGATAGAATCGCGCCAAAACTCTTTTTCGGTGCCGAGTTTTACATTAACCCCGAAAGCGTTGGTGGTGTACATTGCCGCTATCATCTGAGCGTTTGTATTCATGCCAAAGCGGTCGGCAATATTACCCATGGTGTCAAAGCCGAACTGCAGCATGGTGGCGTGGGCTTTTGTTTGGCCGTCCCCATTCATATTTTCCTCGCCGCGCCCGGTTATTGCCGGTATGCGGGTAATTTCCGTTACCCGCCGCACGTCCACCATGGAATCCAGATACGACCATGAAAGCTTGAAACCGTCGTTTACAAACTGCAAACCCTTGTTCCACGGCGAAGTAAAAGGCTCGTTTCCCTGGGCGTTTAACTGTATCAGCCAGGGGCCCTTGGTAATGCCGACAAGAAATTCGCCGGTCTGGTAGCGGTTGGTCGAGATGTTTGCGGGAGGGTTATACCCGATTTTCGTTTTCCACTGGACTAAGTCCAGGTGAAACAACGTCATGTCAATAAAGCCTATCGCATTAGTCGTCGTATTATCGCGGTTGGACAGCGGCTGATAGTTGGCAAGGCCAAAGACCAAATCGACCTGGGTCAGCTCGTTGGCAAGGCCGTAGCGGTAGGGGCTGTCTATATCAAGGCCAAAAGAAGTCCGCGACACCAGGTCCAGCCGCGCGCTGTTATTGGGGGAAATGTCAATGGCAAAAAGCGCGGCTGGCAGCAGCAAGAATGCTGCTAGTCTTAAAAATTTCATGTTTATTCACCATCCCCTGCCTCAAGGCAGCCGCACTCGCACTCTTCGCCCTCGCAGTCCTCAACGGCCATATCGCAGCCGCCTTCGCAGGCCGCGCCGGCTGCCTCAAGGCAGCCGCACTCGCACTCTTCAGCCTCGCAGTCGTCAGCGGCCAGCTCGCAGTCGCCTTCGCAGGCTTCCTCTTTCTCTTCATCCAACATCTTGGTAAAATCCCAGATCCAGACAACGTCCTTTTCCTCATCAATTTCATAGGGATCATCGCCCTTGTACATGCCGATATGCGAAAATAGAGTGAAATACTTCGTGTTTATGGCGGCACTGCCACGGGGAAAGTCCTCGGCGGGGGGGATGGGGCGCTGGGACATACCCTGATTGAGCTCCGGGTTTATGGTTAAGATTTTCTGCACGCTTTTGTTCAGCTCCAGCCACTCCCTTAAATCTGAGCCGTACTCCGGCGAGGGGCCCCAGCCTGAATCGACCGCGTTGGCAAACTCTATGGGAATAGTCTGCCACAGGCTGTTATAATAATACTCTGTTTCAGAAAGCTTAAAAGCTGTCCCTGCATTTGACGTGCTTCCGCCTGTTGGGTGGATTGGCAGGTTTCTCACGGCGACCATAAAATCATGATTGTGATCGATCAGCACCTTAAAAATAATGCCGTCATACACGCCGTAATTAAAATCTCTCGGCAGCGCCCCGAAGAATTCGCACATCAGCAGGTCGTCGCTTGCACCCCAGCCTAGCTCCAAAACCGCAATAGAGTTTCCGTTTTCATCTAAAACAGGCTTTCCGTCTACATCTTCTTTAGTTAGTCTAAGGGTTATGTCATCCCAGTCATTGCCAATGCCCTTCAAGGTAGTCCAATCCTCGAATTTGCCCAATCCCGCAGGGGATGGCTCCTCTTCTCCCTTCAGTGTTTCGGTTTCTTCCGTGCAGCCGCTAACCATTAGCAGCAATACTGATACCATGCCTGTTGCCAGCAACCGTAAAAAAGTTTTCATTTTGTTTCCTCCTAAAATGCTTCTATGTCCACAGTATCTGCCGCTTTAATGGCGATACTATTTAAACCAGCGTGTTGCCCGCACGTTACGAGCGGCGCGTTATTGCCGCAGGCGCGATTAGCGGCGCGCTAAAGGCGCTCGAGGGGCTTTAAATCATTCACGTCAACTGTCGCGCCTGTTTCGGCTGCCTTTTCCCGGAACAGCTCCGCGTCCCCGTCAATAAGGGCCTGCGTGGCGGCGACTATTGCCGCTTCCTGCTCATCGGTGGCGGTCATCGTGTAGCGCAGTTTGTAAAACTCTAAGGGCCAGCGCAGGTCTTCCGCTGTCCACGGCAAGCCGGGCTTCCACCCCGCCTTTACCTGTTCCTGAACGAACTCAAGGTCACGGTAGCCGCGTTCCCTGCTCGGCTCAAAACAGCTTCCTTCGCCGAAATCATTCCACGTCACCAGTTGGATAATGCGCGGATCATACTCAATGGCCGCGTCCCACGTATAGCGCAGGGCCTCGCCGTCGTTGTATAGTATCTTCCCGTAAGAGGGGGAATGGAAGGCGCTGAACACCGAACTTATCCGGTAGGGCGTTCTGTTTTTATTTCTAGAGTTTTCTACGTTTAGAAAACCTTCCATGTACTGTTGTATGCTGCTCAGCGGCACCACGCCTTGCGGATCGTTGGCCGGGACTCTTCTACCCATCGGCGGCCAGGGGAAGGAAGAGTTGGCAAAGCCGACTTTGTGGTCCAAATCCACAAAAAATGGCCGCACCGCCAGATCCTCGAACAGCCTGTTCCAATCAGAATTAGAAGAAAAGTATTGGGGCCCGAAACAAAACACCAGCGGCGCGCTGCCGTTCTTAACGTACAGGGGCTGCTTGAACCAGTCGCCTTCGAGCCAGTCAAAACTTACGCGGCCGCGTCTAAACGCTTCCGTGCGGTTGGTTTGCATTTGCATCATATTCATGGTGTTGTCTTCGTACATAACGCAGAATTTAAGGCCCGCCGCCATCAGCTTGTTGGCCATGGCAATGGTGTAGTCATTGTTTTCGCCAAAGTCATTGGCCTCGTAAGCGCCGTACCAGTCAAAGATGACCCCGTCAATGCCGGCTATGATAAAAAGGCTCACCTGGTAATCCAGCAGCTCGGGGTTAGAGGAATGATAGGGGCCGGTCAAGGGGTACTGGAAGTGGCCGACATTGGCCCTGCCGTCTGTCGATTCCCAGGGGACTCCGTTGATGTCGCGCCAGTGGTAGCCGTAAGTCTCCTCCAGGGCTTCTTGCGATATGTTTGAGGGCCCCCTGAACCAGGGCATATAATGCGCCAGCACCAGGGGGGCCGGCGGGGCTTCGGTGGCGGGTCCCCCCCCGCCCGCAGGGCAGGCGGCAAGCATGGCCGAAGAAACTAACAGCGACAAAAGCGCCCGCCTAAAAAACTGCCTCATCATTCCCTACTCCCCGTACACTTCAAGTTCGGCAACCTGGCCGTTGGTGGCGGCAGTATTGGCGGTAAACACCAGTTGCACATAGCGCCCGGTCGCCTCCAACGTAATGGCCACGGTGTTCTGGTTGCCCACCGGGTCAAAATAGTATTCCGCCGCCGGCAGCGCCGTTACCCAGTTCTCCCCGTCCGCGCTGGTT
>JGI24698J34947_10000332_pt1 | contig 20875 bp, 24 predicted proteins | sample TergutMp193P3_FD_34947 | JGI IMG/M metagenome (IMG submission 34947) | reverse complement strand
ATATGGCTCTCGTGCCAAAGGCAATTACAAAGAAGGTTCGGATATAGACTTGACAGTAAAAGGGAATCTAACTTTTGACGATTTGGTAAAAATGAGCGTTAATTTGGATGATTTGAACCTGCCGTGGAAAATAGATCTTTCTTTGTATACTCAAATAGAAAATAAGGACTTGTTGGATCATATAGACAGAGTTGGAATAGCGATATAGCAAGTAACGCATGAAAATAGAGCAAACAAAGATTATAAGCGTAGCCATTATCCATTCAGAGCCCTTCAAGGACGAACGCGGTTTTTTCAATTGTATTTTTTGCCAGAAAGAACTTGAAATTATTCGGCCCGGCATTGTGTTAGCCCAGATTAGCCATTCCATGACAAAACAGAAAGGAACAATTAGAGGTATGCACTTTCAAAACCCGCCTCACGCGGAGATGAAAATTGTCCGCTGTATCAAGGGTAGTATTTTTGATGTGGCGGTCGATTTGCGGAAAGACTCCCATACCTTTTTACAATGGCATGGGGAAATTTTGTCGGCGGATAACATGAAAGCGCTTGTGATACCGGAAGGTTGCGCGCATGGGTTTCAGTCAATGGAAGACGATATTGAAATGATATATATGTCAACATCTCCATATAACAGGGAAGCGGAAGGCGGAGTACGATTTAATGATCCGAAAATAGATATACAATGGCCGATGCCTGTAACGGTGATATCGGACAAAGACAAAAACCTGAAGGATTTGTAAGCAATAATGCGCATACTTGTTACCGGAGCCACTGGGTTCATTGGCCGTCATGTCGTTGATTATCTCTCTTCTCTTGAGAAGCATGAAATTATCACAACTGCGGCAGAAAGCAAAGAAGATGCTCAATCACTTTGTCCGATATTGAAAAATACTGATTATATATCAAGAAATCTAAATGATAAAGAAGAAAACCATTATGCTTTTTTTAAGAAACCTGACTGTGTTATTCATTTAAGCTGGGAAGGGCTGCCAAATTATGGTGAATTGTTTCACATTGAGCGAAATTTACCCGCTAATTTTTATTTCATAAAAAGTATGATTCAAAACGGATTGTCTGATATTACCGTTGCAGGAACCTGTTTTGAGTACGGCCTTCAGAACGGCTGCCTTAACGAAGACATGCCTTCTGCCCCCGCTACTGTTTACGGATTGGCAAAAGATACGCTGAGGAAATTTACAGAACTGCTGCATGGTAAGCATAATTTTAACATGAAATGGGCGCGTTTTTTCTATCTTTACGGGCAGGGACAGGGGAAAAAGACCTTGTGGGGACAGCTTGAAGAAGCGGCAAAAAACAATCAAAAAGATTTCAATATGTCCATGGGCGAACAGTTACGGGACTATATTTCAGTAAATAAGGCCGCGGAATATATATCAAGGGTAGCGCTTCAAAATGAAATAACCGGAATAATCAATTGTTGCAGTGGTAAACCTATATCGGTGCGAAGGTTTGTGGAAGACTTTTTCAAAGAACGTGGTATCAATATAAAACTGAATCCTGGATATTATCCCTATCCTGAATTTGAGCCGTTGGCATTTTGGGGAGATACGGGGAAATTGGAAAGAGTTATTAAAAAAATCGCTAAGTAAGCAGCTTTGAATAAGGATCCAATACTTGTTAATTATTGAATGGTGGTTTATATTATAGTTGCGGTAAGTGTGAACTCATTCAGGCATTTTGCCAGAATATATCTTTAGGAGGGTTATTATGTACAGGAAAGCCGGTGGTGTAATCGAATCTTTCAATCCAGCTACCAAGGAACTTCTTGGTTCAGTCAAAATTACTTCCAGTTTGGTAATTATTGTATTGTGTGGGATACCATAGTTGAAGATATCCCTGAAAGTAAAATTAAAGACAGAACTAAAGATAGACCCTGGGGAAAGGGAAATAACCCTAAAACTTCCGTTTGGGAGTTTTTGAAAACACATACCGAATTTGAGATAGATAAATGTATTCAAAATAGACTATTGATAACTGCTGCGCCCGATGGGTATTTAAAGAGAAGAAGATAATGGATCTTAGCGTAAAAATAAAGCATATAACTTTTGCTCTTGTATTTATTATTATTGGAATTCTTGTTCTAATTTTTAGTGTCGTCTATATTAGTAATGAATTAGTTGAGACAATAGTAAATTTATTAGCAACATCAATAGTAATAACAGCTATTTTTTCAATTCTAGTAAACATATTTACAATAGACTATTTTGAAATTGCTTTCAAAAACTTGATTTCCAGAGATTTGCCGTTTTTACATAAAATATCAGAAATAGGGCTTGTAGAATTTGATGATACATTTCCATTAAAAAACGAAATTTATAAATATGATTTCATAAATAGCGTAAATATTACGATTGTAATGAATGATGCAAAAAAATTTATTCTAATAATATAAAATTGTTTCGTTCAAGATTCAACCATAAAAACAAAACAACAAATATAGTATTATTAGATCCAAAGGCGAATGATTCCATTTCTGTACTGACAAGAAAGAATGGGCATCAAGGTGATTATTACAAAAACAAAATTAATGATTTTATATACGAGTTAATTGCTGAACAAAAAAAATATGGAGCACATAGAATAAAAGTCTATGTTCACAAGTTATATACGACTATGGCTGTTGTTCTAACTGATAAATATGCAATGGTTAGTTTATATAGAATATCACCTGGTAAAGACGATGTTCCACATTTTACTTTCGGAAAAAAACAATTAGATAACTGTGAATATAATAAAATAAATGAGGACATAAAAAAATTAATACTTTATTCAAAAGAAATAAATGATAAAAATATAAATGAAGGATATTCAAAATAAGCTACTGATAACATTAGCGCCAGCTAAGTATTTTAAAAGAGTAAAATAGATATTTTAGGAGAGACTATGGAAAAGATTTGGCTTATAGGAACAGGTGTAATGAGTATTGAATACGCAAAAATGCTTATTGCCCTGAATGTAGAATTTTTAGCCATTGGACAAAGTTCCGAGAATGCGATAAATTTTGAAAAGCAAACCATGCATCCGGTAATACAGGGTGGTTTGGAAGAATTTCTGGAAAGCAACCCTGAAACTCCAGCGGCAGTTATAGTTACCGTAGGTGTTGAAATACTTGCCCAAACAAAACAGCTTTTGATTGATTATGGAATTAAAAAGATTCTATTGGATTCTGTTGAAATTAAATCTGTATTGACAAATTCTCTCGAACAAAAACCAGATTATAGTCTCTTTACAATTATTATCCCTACATATAACAGACCGGAATATCTTAAAAGAATTTTATCATATTATGAAAGTTTTGAGGTAAAAATTATTGTTGTTGATGCATCTGATGAAATATTTCCCTATTTAGCCTTATATAAAGATCAAATAGAATACAGGCATACCTTGAATAAAGATAGAATAAGTAGGATTAATGAAATCGCTTCCCTCATCTGTACGCCTTATGTCCTTTTATGTGCGGATGATGATTTTATTATTCCGGATGCGGTAAATAGAGTCGTCTCTTTTTTGCAGGAAAATCCGGATTATGCTTTGGGAGAAGGTTATATATTTAAATTTTACAATCAAAATAACGATTTAATGTGTATCGCATCAAGTAAAAATATGTTAGGTGTAAACATTTCGGAAGACTGCCCCAGCAAGAGAATATTGTATGCGGTAACTAATCCTGTTGCGATTTTCTATTCAGTGTATAGAACAGATATATTTAAGGAAATGTATAAATCAATGATTCTAAATAATAAAACAATAATAAAACACCCCAATCTTCAAGAGATGTATATTTCATGGTACTCACTAATTGAAGGCAAGTTTATTGTATTACCTTTATTATATCAAGCCCGAGAAGCTACATGGAATTCTGAAGGTCAAACTAGTACTGATTTGAAGGAAATTATTTCAACTAAAAAGTTCCGGAAAGAGTATAATGAATTTGTCGCGCTGGTTGCCGCGCATCTTTCAAAAAAAGAAAGTATTTCATTTGATAATGCCAAAAATACTGTTGAAGAAATTATTATGCGTGCACTCTATGTTAGTTATCCAAATTATTATACAATCAGAAAACGGATTATACCAGAAATCAAATATCGATTAAGAGTAATTGTTAAATATCCTATAAAAGTATTTTTAAGGATTATAGGACTTTATGATTACACAAAGAAAATAGTGAACAAATATCGTATTAAAAAACATAGTCTAAAAACCAGTATTGATATTAATGCATTTAATCCCGATGATTCATTTGATAAACAAGATATGGAACAGTGGAAAAAAATTCGTGATTGCATTATTCAGTCAAAAGCATCGAACCAATAGAAAACAGACGATGAAAGTTATAAAGGCATTGATACATTTTTTGGTAAATACCGAAAGGTTCCTGTTTTTCTTGTTAAAGCTCTGTAGACAGGGAAAAATAAGAAATCCAATAAAGAAAATATATAAAAGGACAGTTGCCGTATTAGCCAACGGGCCGTCTTTAAAAGAACCATTGCCTTATTTTGCGGAAAAAAAACATTCGGAAAATATTGATTACATCGTAATGAATTCTTTCGCATTTGATGGAATATTTTATATAATAAAGCCTGGACACTATTGCCTGGTTGATCCAACATATTTTGAAGAGAATTGGACATCGGCTCTTTCATCGGAGGAAATAGATGAAATAAGAAAACTTTTTTACATACTCCAAAATAAAGTTGATTGGGATTTAAACCTTTATATCCCTCAAAATTATTGTGAAACCTTTTTCAGGTATAGTGGGATAGACAACAAGTTTATTAATATTATAGGGATAAATCTTCTTCGATACACTGGCTATGAAATCTTTCGTAACTTCTTTTATGGAAAAGGCCTGGCAATACCACCTGTCGTTAATGTTTCTCATTTGGCTATTTTTATTGGCATCAATAGCGGATACAACAGTATACTACTGTACGGACTGGAAAATGATATTTTTCGTATAATACATGTGGATGAAAATAACCAGGTATTTTATGAAGGTTTTAAACATTTCTATGAAGATAAAGAAAAAAAGTTTTATACATATTATAACAGCAAACCGCGTAGAGTGAGCGAATGTTTTGATTCCTTTTATAATGTGTTCAAGACTCATGATATTCTATCAAAATACGCTGATTCAATGAAGGTAAAAATAATTAATTGCACCCGGAATTCAATGGTAGATAGTTATAAACGCCTTCCATTGGACATAGCCGTATATGACATTGACCAAATTCAGGAAATATCATTATGAGAATAGCAGGATGAAAGTAGCAATTCTTGCGGGCGGGCTTGGGATCCGACTATCGGAAGAAACAGATTTAATCCCAAAGCCAATGGTGGAAATAGGCGGGCGGCCCATGCATTGGCACATAATGAAAAATTACTCTTACTGGGGGGTTAATGAATTTGTAGTTCTTACCGAATATAAGTCGCATGCGATTAAAGAATACTTTATAAACTACTATACCCGGTATTCGGATATTACGGTGGATATGGCGCAAAATTCAGTCGAAATACATAACTTCCGTACGGAACCCTGGAAAGTAACCATACTCTACACCGGACCCGATACCCAGACCGGCGGTAGGCTTTTGAAGGCAAAGGATTTTTTGGGCAACGAGAGGTTCATGCTTACCTATGGCGACGGGGTAAGCGACGTAGACATTACGGAACTTATCCGGTGCCACGAAACATCCGGAAAACTGGTTTCGTTAACCGCCGTTCAGATAGCCGGACGTTTTGGATTGCTTGAGATAAACGCCGGCGGCACAGTGGAATCATTCAATGAAAAGCCCGCCGGCGACGGAACCTGGATTAACGGCGGATTCTTCGTGATGGAACCGGGGGTGTTTGATTACCTGAACGAAAAGAACGCGACGATACTGGAAAGGCAGCCCCTGGAACGCCTGGCGGAGGTGGGTCAGCTAAACGCCTATAAACACCACGGGTTTTGGCGGTGCATGGATAACATGCGGGACAAAAACGAATTAACCGATATCTGGATGAAAGGAAAAGCGCCATGGGCGCTGTGGCTGAAGTAACGCCTGATTTCTACAAAAATAAAAAGGTTTTTTTAACCGGACATACCGGTTTTAAAGGGGCATGGTTGTGCCGCGTTCTTTTACAGGCGGGAGCCTAGGTGACCGGTTACGCGCAGCCGCCCACAACGCCGTCGCTTTACGTTCTGACCAAAACTGAACAAGACATACATTCCATAATTGGCGATGTAAGAAATCGAGACGCGCTTGTCAAGGCAGTCATTGGAATATGTCAATTGCTGTGGAGCCGGATTATGCAAAGGCCTGGTATTGTCTTGGCAAAGTATATGATTTGCAGAGCGAAATTTATAAGTCAATTATGCATTGCATACGGGCATTGTATTTGGGCCTGGATGAAGGGAATGAAATAGTTGATTGTCTTAATATCATCTTAAGCAATAATTATTATTGCCCTTTTCTGATAAAAGAATTTTATAGTGTACCCCTGCGGTTTACTACAACCGGCGAACCGTTGAGGGTTGATGAAATAATAATTCATCAAGCAGATAAAATGGAGCAGTTTATTACCACGATTTCCGTGTCAGAACCGACTGTTAAATCCACTTTGCGGACTAAGGCAATCGTTAACTATCATATGGGAAATCCCATTGAAGCTTACAGGGTTTTTGATGAAGAATGGGATGATGAAAGTAAAGAGACACAACAAGACATGTTTGGGCAGTACTACTTTTTTAAGTCGGCGCAGCAGTTCTTTGAAAATGAGAACGCGATACTGACGTATGCCCTGGAATCTATGAAAGATAAAGTAAACAATGGAGCGGCTTCGACATTGGATTTCTATTACGCGTCATCGCTTTGTATGGAACGTAATGATTACGACTGTGCCCTGGAATATCTTGATCAGGCAATGAAAGATAACGGCATCTTGCTTCCCGCGCTGTATATACAGTTATATTGTTTTCTCAAAAGCAACATAACTGTTAAAGTAAAGGAAACCTGTAAAAGAATCTGCGAAATGGAAAAAAAACCGCTTATAACCCGTTCGGGTTATTTTACGGGCTTGCATATAAGCAAAATAACCTTTGAACCGGATAATTATATGCCGCAGCTTTTTCATTATTGTCATTACATTGAGACATTTGACTCGTATGAAATTATAGTGGAATATTTGGAAAATTCCGATGCTCAATCGTGGCCTGAATTGAAATCTATCTTGGGAAAGAGCAGGGAAACTCTCGGTGAGCTAAGAGAATTTATAGATGACTTTAACGCCTTTTTAATGGATAAAAATGGAAAAGAGAAAAAGGAATTTATATGTTCCCTTGAAAAGGACTTAAAGTCGGATGATTCCAGGATATGGAAAATCAATCCTGAGTGGGAAGAATTCGCGTCTTCAGCCGAACTTGCCTGCGCTATCAGATCATCTTTTGATGAAAAAATGGGAAAAGAAAAAAGTATTTTTTCCGATTATCAAAAAATCGTATTGTATTATTACTGCCTTGAAAAACTGGAGACAGGGGATATGCTGTTCCTGCTTCTCTATTTCTCAGTAAAGAAATACGAAAAAACAATTCTCCTGATTGAAAATGTCATAATTAAGGTATTTCTTAATCTCTTTGTTGAATTTACCGCAGAATTTATTGCATTACTGACCGGAAGAAACAACCTGTTTGCTATCGCCAATATATCCATTATTGGTTTATTTATTGAGTTAATTCCCTGTTTTTTGCCAGTAAAAGCATTGAAAAATGATCTAATGAAAATGTCATATATTTCTTTTTCGGAAAATTTCCTGGAATACATTATATGGGCGGAAAAAGACAACCTCCTGCTTTTTGATACACAATATAAAGAAACTCTTTATGGTTAATGCTTTATATAATCAATGAAAGGGTAGATATAAAGGGTAATATATGAAGGTTGAGCAAACAAAAATTGCTGGTGTAGTCGTAATTCATTCCGAACCCTTTAAAGACGAATACGGTTTTTTCAATCGTATTTTTTGCCAGAAAGAACTTGAAGTTATCCGTGCCGATATTGTGATAGCTCAGATTAATTATTCCATGACCAGACAGAAGGGAACAATCCGGGGTATGCACTTTCAAAACCCACCTTTCGCGGAAAGGAAAATTGTCCGCAGTATCAAGGGTATCATTTTTGATGTGGCGGTCGATTTACGAAAAGACTCCCCTACCTTTCTACAGTGGCATGGAGAAGTTTTGTCAGCAGACAATATGAAAGCGCTTGTGATACCGGAAGGTTGCGCTCATGGATTTCAGTCAATGGAAGACGATATTGAAATGATATATCTTCATACACAGTTTTATTCAAAGCAATCAGAGGGAGCAATTCAGTATGATGAACCGAGAATCAATATAAAATGGCCTTTGGATCATACCGTGATCTCTGAAAAAGATATTTCATATCCGTTTTTACTGAACAGCTACAAAGGTATTGTCTTATGAAATGCAGGCATTGCGGTAAAGAGCTGCAATATGTGTTTGTTGATCTATATAACTCGCCACCTTCGAATTCATACTTGACAAAAGACCAGCTTAATGAACCGGAAATTCTGTACCCGCTTAAACTTCATGTTTGCGAACATTGCTTTCTGGTTCAAATTGATGAATATAAAAAATCGACAGAGATATTTAATGCGGACTATGCTTATTTTAGTTCATATTCAACATCATGGCTTGAACACGCAAGGAAGTATGTGGACATGATAACAGATAAATTGAATCTTGGCCGCAGTTCTTTCGTAATTGAGATAGCCAGCAACGATGGATATTTACTGCAATACTTTAAAGAAAAAAATATTCCTTGTCTCGGGATCGAGCCAACTGCTTCCACCGCAAAAGCGGCAAGGGAAAAAGGCATAGATGTACAGGAAACATTTTTTAATGCGGCTTTAGCGCGGACACTCAGGAAAGCTGACTTAATCCTGGGAAATAATGTCCTTGCCCATGTGCCCGATATAAATGATTTTGTCACTGGCTTGAAAATCGCGTTAAATCCCGGTGGGACAATAACAATGGAGTTTCCTCATTTACTGAATTTGATTAACTTCAATCAATTTGATACTATATATCACGAACATTTTTCCTATTTACTGTTAATGACAGTGCAAAAAATATTTAACGCTCAAGGATTAAAAATATATAATGTCGAAGAACTTTCTACGCAAGGAGGAAGTTTGCGCATATACGCAGCGCATAATGAAAATGCATTTTTGACAATAGAAGAAAGCGTGTATAATGTAATAAAAAAAGAAAAATCCGCCGGACTGGATACTGTTGAAGGATACTGGGGATTTGAGAGTAAAATAAAAAAAATTAAATGGGATTTTCTGGAGTTCCTGGTAAAAACAAGAAAAAAGGGCAAGAAGATAGCCGCCTATGGAGCCGCAGCGAAGGGTAATACTTTTTTGAATTATTGCGGCGTCAGGTCGGATATAATCAATTTTGTTGTTGACGCGTCTCCCCACAAACAAGGCAAATACCTGCCGTTAAGCCATATTCTAGTTGTTAGTGAAGATGTGCTGAAAAAAGAAAAACCGGATTATATTATTATCCTGCCATGGAATTTACGCGATGAAATCGTTAAAAAGTTACATTATGCCAAAACGTGGAAAGCTAAATTTGTAACGGTAATTCCTGAAATAAGGATTGTTTAATTTATATGCGCATACTTGTTACCGAAGCCACTGAGTTCATTGGCGGTCATGTCGTCGATTATCTTTGCTCACTTGGCAAACATGAAATTATCATGACAGCGACCGAAAACAAAGAAGAGGCTGTATCGCTTTGTCAGATATTAAGAAATACTGATTATATATCAAAGAATCTAAATGTTAAGGAAGATAAATATTATTATTTTTTAAAAAATCTTGATTGTGTAATTCATTTGAGCTGGGAAGATTACCCAATTATAATAAATTGTTTCATATTGAATGAATTCTCTCATCAAATTTTTATTACATTTAAAATTTGATTCAAAACGGATTGTCTGATATTAATGTTGCTGGAACTTGTTTTGAATACGGCATACAAAACGGATGTTTTAAAGAAGAAATACCTGCCTCCCCTGTAACTGTTTACGGACTGGCGAAGGATACTATCAGTAAATTTACATAACTTCTGCATAGAAAAAAAATTTTAACTTGAAATGAGCGTGATTTTTCTATCTTTACGAATACGAGCAGGGAAAAAAGATCCTGTGGGGACAGCCTGAATAAGCGGTAAAACAATCAAAATGAATTCAATATGTTAATGGGTGAACAACTGCGGGGATATATTTCGATAAAATGTGCGGCGGAATATGTATCAAGGATAGCGCTCCAAAATGAAATAACCGGCATAATTAATTGTTGAAGTGGAAAATCTGTATCTATACGCAGATTTGTGGAAAACTTTTTAATGAAAGGGGTATTGATATGAAACTGAATTGCGAGTATTACCCATATTCGGAATTTGGATCATTGGCTTTCTGGGGGGATACAAAGAAAGTAAAGAGGCTTTTTACCCCCCCCCACCGTAAATTTTAACATGAAAATTTAAATGCAATTAATTATGTGCTGCTCTACTTTATAACAGTGCCAGCGGCATGAAAGATTTTAAGATTGGATTATTAGTTGATGACTTTGTAGGAATGGAAGTTGCACAATTCATTATTGCAAAACATTTTGAAGATTTATCATTTATTTGTGTACTTTTCTTGATTCAACTATAAAGGAGCAATGTATAAAAATCGGGTATAGTGAAGATAAAATATATACTCCTGATATTTTACCACTTAATTATACTGATACAAATTACTTCATTCTTGCATGGTGGCCTTATATAGTGAAAGAATATTTATTTAATATTCCCAAAGTTGAGACACTGAATTTTCACACCAGTTTATTACCTTATAACAGAGGAAAACATCCAACATTTTGGAATATAATTGAGGAAGTTCCATATGGAGTTACGATTCATTTTGTTGACAAAAGTATAGATTCAGGAGATATAGCTTTTCAAAGGGAAATGGAAAAAGATTGGATTGAAACGAGTTTCTCATTATATCAGAAGGCGTTAACGGCTATAGTACAAATATTTATTGATAATTATGAAAATATTAAATCTGGAAATTATACAAGAAAAAATCAGTCGAATTATGGAACATTTCATTATTCAAAGGAATTTAAAACTAAACTTGAACTGAAAATTGATGAAACAATTAAAATTAAAGAGTTACTAGATTTATTGAGGGCCAAAGATTTTCCCGATTCGTCGCAGTGTTATTTTGTCGATAATAAAAATAGATACACGGTAAATGTTTGCATAACAAAAGATTTAAAACATGATAGGAATTATATTTAATGAAAGAATCGAAAAACTGGCTAAATAAACGCATTAAACTGTCTGAAGTTGTTCCACTGGATTTGCCTATAAATATTAAGATAGAACCTACTCGAGCATGTAATTTTAAATGCATTTATTGTTATCATGCAAATAATAGAGGGGGGGGGGCATTAACTACAAAAACTTTTGATAAGTTCATTATATCATACGATTTTAAAGAAAAACTAAATTCAATATCCTTTGCTGGACTTGGAGAACCTTTATTAAATAAAGAAACTCCTTACATGATAAAAAATGCCAGGAAGATTGCGAAAGAAACTATTTTAGTAACAAATGGTTCTTTGTTAAATAAAGAAACCATAGATAAGCTAATTGAATCAGGAATAGATACTGTTAGGATTTCTTTACAGGGCATAAACTCATCAGATTATAGAAAAAACGCAGGATTTAACATGAATTATGATGTTTTCTTGGACAATTTGTCTTATTTTTATAAAAACAAACAACATACAGAAATATATGTAAAAATACCTGATATTTTGTTAAATACTGATAAAGCATTTCTTTTTACTTCAATGTTTTCTGACAAATGCGATGAATTGATAACAATGTCAATACAGCCACTTTATGCTGATTCAAACGTTGATTATACAAGAATGCAAATAACAGCGGGTAAATCTGTTTTTGAAACGGAAAACAAAGAAAAAGCCATCATGTGTCCGCAGCCATTCTATACGTTATATTTATTGCCAAATGGAGATATATATCCTTGCTGTGCCATAGAGAAAAAAAATATTTGCATTGGAAATATAATTTCATCAAATTCATTATCAGATATCTGGAATGGTGATACATTCAATAATTTTAGGTTATGTCATTGCACATATACATACAAAAATATTGAATGCTGCAAAGGATGTCAACAACCGAATTGTTTAAATAATCCTTATGATAATATAGATTCCGAAAAAGAATTTTTAATGAAATTCTACTCAACAAGGAGATAATTTCATGACTCAATACGAACAATTCAAATCCGAGTGTAACACCGGAATCGTATTGCAAGATAATCCCGAACTATGGCAAAAAACATACGACTGGATGTTTACCGACAAAATGAAATACTATTCGTACCATTTTGAATGGCTCGGACGGCCTATTATTCAATATCCGCAAGATATAGTTCAATTTCAGGAAATTGTCTGGAGGACAAGACCAGACTTGATTATAGAAACCGGGATTGCCCATGGCGGTTCATTGATTCTTTCAGCATCTATGCTTACATTATTGGATATATTACTACCTCCCCTGAAAAATCGTATGGTTTTGGGAATTGACATTGATATTCGCATGCACAATAGAGAGGCAATAGAAGCTCATCCATTGTCAAACAAAATAAAGATGCTGGAAGGCTCTTCAATTGACGAGAATATCGCGAGTAATGTACGAGAATACGCCAAAGGTTATAAATCAATTATGGTTTGCCTGGATTCCAATCATACACATGACCATGTGCTGAAGGAACTTGAGTTATACGCTAATCTTGTTTCTATTGGTAATTATTGCATAGTGTCGGATACAGTTGTTGAAGATATGCCGGAAGGCTCATGTAATGACAGGCCCTGGGGAAAAGGCAATAACCCAAAAACCGCCGTTTGGGAGTTTCTGAATGCTCATAATGAATTTAGGATAGACAGGGATATTCAGAATAAACTTCTGATAACAGTAGCGCCTGATGGATATTTGAAAAAAATAAAATAGATATTCTGGAGGAGATCATGGAAAAGATTTGGCTTATAGGAACCGGTGTAATAGGCATAGAATACGCAAAAATACTTATTGCCCTTAATGTAGAATTTTTAGCCATTGGACAAGGTTCTGAGAAATCGATAAATTTTGAAAAGCTAACCATGCATCCGGCAATACAAGGCGGCTTGAAAGAATTTCTGGAAAGCAATCCTGAACCTCCGGTGGCAGTTATTGTTGCCATAGGTGGGGAAACGCTTTCTCAAATAACGCAGCTTTTGCAAGAGTATGGAATTAAAAATATTATGCTTGGTTTGGAAAAGTCCAATATTCCCATGAGCGGACATTCTATTGATCAAAAACCAACTTATGGTCTCTTTACAGTTATTATCCCTACATATAACAGACCGGAATACCTAAAAAGAATTTTGTCGTATTATTTAAGTTTTGAGGTAAAAATTATTGTTGCGGATGCATCTGATGAAGTATTTCCATATTTGTCCTTATATAAAGACCAAATAGAATACAGCCATACCCCGAATATGGATATGGTTGAAAGAGTAAATAAAGTAACCTCTCTTATTTATACGCCGTATGTCTTATTATGTGCAGACGATGATTTTATTGTTCCGGATGCGGTAAATAGAGTCGTCGCTTTCCTGGAGGAAAATCCGGATTATGCTTCTGGTGTAGGTAATATAATTGTTTTTGGCTATAATAATAATGATTTATTATGTACTTCACCATATAAAAATATGTTTGGTGAAAATATAGCGGAAGACAGCCCCAGCAGAAGAGTATTGCACCTAATGAATAATTTTATTGCTGTTTTTTACTCCGTGCATAGAACAGCTATGTTTAAGGAAAAGTATGAATCTATGTTCATTAATAATAAATTATTAATAAAACAAACTCATTTTCACGAATGGTATGCTTCAATTTACCCACTGATTGAAGGCAAGTTTATTGTATTACCTTTATTATATCAAGCAAGAGAAGATATATGGAATTCTGCTGGACGTTCGATTGCTAGTTATAAAATGATTGTTTCAATCAAAAGGTATCGGAATGAGTATAAAGAATGTGTCGCATTACTTGCCACTCACCTTTCAAAAAAAGAAGGTATTTCATTTGATAATGCCAAAAATATTATTAAAGAATCTATTTTACGTTTTCTAAATGATCAGTATCCAAAAGATTATACGATCAGAGTACGGATTATACCGGAAATTAAGTATCGAACAAAATTTATTTTAATATTTCTAGCAAGAGTAATTTTAAGAATTGTAGGACTTTATAATTATGCAAAGAAGAAATTCAACAAATATAGTCAAAAAAAAAGAATTACTATTAATGCATCTATGCCTTTTAATCCAGTTGATACAAATGATATGGAGCAGTGGAATATAATTCGAGATTACATTATTAAGTCAAAAGTAAATGGAACGAACATCTAAAATATACATAGCCGGTCACACAGGACTCGTTGGCAGTGCCATAACGCGGCAACTGCGAAAAAGCGGCTTCGGGGATTTTATTACCAGCATCCACGCTGAACTTGATCTGACAAACGCAAAAGCCGTTGAAGCATTTTTTGAGACAGAGAAACCTGACTATGTATTTTGCGCCGCTGCCAAAGTAGGCGGGCTTCACGCGAATAACGCATTCATGGCGGACTTTGCCATGGAGAATTTAAAGATAACGATTAATCTTATCGACAGCGCTTATAAAAACGGAGTAAAGAAACTCTTGTACCTCGGTTCATCCTGTATTTATCCTCGAGAGTGTCCACAGCCGGTAAAGGAAGAATATCTTTTAACTAGTCCTCTTGAACCAACCAATGAAGGTTACGCGCTGGCAAAAATCGCCGGGGTAAAGCTTTGTGATTACTATAAAAGGCAGTATGGCGCGAATTTCATTAGCTGTATGCCCGCTAATCTCTATGGCCCGAATGACTGTTATGACGAGTCAAAGAACCACGTCGTACCCGCCCTTATCCGGCGTTTTCATAACGCGAAAATCAATAACCTACCGTCGGTAGAAATATGGGGGACAGGAAAGGCGCGTCGGGAATTTATGTATATTGATGATGCCGCCGAAGCCTGTGTTTTTTTGATGGACAACTATGAAGGGCCGGGGATTATAAACGTGGGCAACGGGAATGACATATCAATAACCGAACTGGCAAAATCTATATCCGACACAGTAAGTTATAGCGGCGAAATTGTTTTTAATAATTCAAAACCCGACGGTATGCCGCGTCGATGCCTGGACAGTTCCAAAATATTAAACATGGGCTGGAAGTCAAAAACGCCGCTCAATGAAGGGCTTGAGAAAGCTTATAAATGGTATTTGGCCAATGTTTATAAGGCAGAAAATGAATAATTATTATGAGGAAATAAAGCATAACGGAATGATTTTGGCAATCATCGTGCGTTCAGGTTATTTTTCGGATAATGCCTATACTTTCTTTACAAAAGACGATGATACACTTCAGCTTGCCTATATCCATCATCCTGCCGGAAAAAATGTTGAATCGCATATCCATAATGACATAAGAAGAGAAGTGTACAGGACAAAGGAAGTTGTATTCATTAAAAGTGGAAGACTGAAAACTGATTTTTATAGTGAAAACAGGGAATATATTTGTTCCTGCGTATTAGAGAAAGGCGATGTTGTGTTGTTGTCACAGGGGGGGCATGGTTTTGAAGTTTTAGAAGAAGTCGAGATGATTGTTACAAAACAGGGGCCATACGTAGGGGAAGAAGATAAGATGAGATTCCCGTCTTTCACAGAATTACGTAGTAAATAAATCACATTGGGCGGAATGAATAATCAATGGTAATAACGCGCACCCCTTTAAGGGTTAGTTTTTTTGGCGGCGGGACGGATCTTCCCGACTGGTTTCAGATTCATGGCGGTGCTGTTTTGTCAACAACAATAAATAAATATCTCTTTATTTCTATGCGTCGTATGCCCCCTTACTGGGATTACAAAAATCGGTTTGTGTATGGCTCAAAAACCGAGACTGTTAATTCTTTGGACGAGATTGATCATCCGGCAATACGGGAAGCCCTGCGTTTTATGAATATAACGTACGGGGTGGATATGCATTATAATACCGATATCCCGGCCCGCAGCGGCATGGGGTCCAGTTCCGCGTTTACCGTTGGGTTTTTACGTGCCCTTTACGCGATGCAGGGTAGAATGGTATCTGACAGGCGTGTCGCCAAAGAGGCGATTCATATCGAACAAGATTTAATAAAAGAAGCGGTTGGCTGTCAGGATCAGATAGCCGCTTCTTTTGGCGGATTGAACCACATTGTTTTTAATGATGATAACAACTTTGAAGTGAATCCTGTTACGATTTCCAGAAAGCGCCTTCAGGAATTAAACGATCACATGGTTTTGGTGTATACCGGTGTCCAGCGTATCGCGTCACGAATTGAGGAAAAAAAGATTAGTCAAATGGGAGACCACAAGGCGGAGTTGCGTGCGATTCAACGATATGTCGATGATGCCCTTGAGCTGCTCAATGGCAATGATCCAATAGAAGAATTTGGTGGGCTGTTGCACGAGACATGGCTTCAGAAACGGAAGCTTTCCGAGGATGTTACCAATGACAGCCTTGACGGGCTCTATGAAACTTGCCGCAAAAATGGCGCGATAGGGGGGAAGCTCCTTGGCACGGGCGGCGGCGGCTTCATGCTCATTTTTGTAAAGCCTGAAAAACAGGAAGAAATGTTAAAAGCGATTCCCGGCTTCATTCCCGTGCCGTTCGTTTTTGATACCACGGGAAGCCAGGTAATCTACTATCAGGAGGAGGTGTGATGATAAAGGCCTTTATTACCGGTATGACCGGCATGGTCGGCTCTCATCTAACCGATTATCTTCTGGAAAACACAGATTGGGGAATTCATGGACTTTTACGTTGGCGAAGCCCCCTTGATAATATCGCCCACCATCTCTCGGAAGTAAATGAGGGCAGACGGATTTTTCTTCATTATGGCGATCTTAACGATCATGGTTCCATTCAGTGTATTGTTGATAAAGTAAAGCCCGATTATGTATTTCATCTTGCGGCGCAGAGTTTCCCCAAAACAAGCTTTGATTCGCCCATTGAAACGCTGAATATCAATGTTTTGGGAACCTGCCGTCTTCTTGAATGCATTTACAGATCTGGCATTCATTCAATAATCCACGTTTGCGCTTCTTCTGAAGTATTCGGTCGCGTGCCGGAAGGAAAATTGCCCATAGCTGAAGATTGTACCTTTCATCCGGCTTCGCCTTACGCAATCTCAAAGGTCGGGACCGATTTGATTGGCCGCTACTATGCGGAGGCGTACGGGATGACCGTGATGACTACGCGGATGTTTACCCATACCGGGCCACGGCGCGGCGATGTTTTTGCCGAGTCTACATTCGCGAAGCAAATTGCCATGATAGAATCGGGGCTTATTTCCCCGGTAGTAAAAGCGGGAAATCTTGATTCCCTGCGGACTGTTGCCGACGTACGCGACGCGGTACGCGCATATTATATGCTGGTAACGGTTGATCCTTTGGCGGGTGAGTACTATAATATCGGCGGAACATATACATGTAAAGTCGGGGACATTCTGCAGAAGTTATTGTCGCTTTCAACGGTCAAGAATATAAAGATAGAAATTGATCCTGAGCGTCTACGTCCAATTGACGCCGATTTACAGGTACCTGACACGGCAAAATTCAAGGCCCATACCGGCTGGGAGCCGCTTATTCCCTTTGAGAAAACCATGCAGGACCTGCTTGATTACTGGCGGGAGAAAGTGAAGAAAGACGGGATTCAGTTGGTGCGATAAAGGAGGAAATATATTAAAACAAACAATAATTCGAAGGTGGTCAAAAAGCTAATGGTTTGTGGGGCAACAGGCTTTATTGGACGTAATATCGCGGAATATTATGCCAAAAAAAAGGAATACAAAGTAATTGGTACATATTTTAAATCAGAGCCTTATGTATGTGAAGGTTTAGATTTAGTGAAAGCCGACTTAACGAATTCGGAAGATGTAAACAAAGTATTAAAAGACATTGACATAGTTATACAAGCTGCGGCAACTACATCCGGCTCCAATGATATTATTAATAGGCCTTATTATCATGTTACTAATAACGCGGTCATGAATTCACTAATTCTTCGCTCGACATATGAAAATAAGGTAAAACATTTTGTTTTTCCAAGCTGCACAATTATGTATCAGCCAGGTAAAGTGCCTGTGAAAGAAAGTGATTTTAACGCCGCTGACACAATTTATCCCAGTTACTTTGGAGCCGGATGGACCAAGGTATATATTGAAAAAATGTGTGAATTTTTTTCCCGTATTTCAGATACAAAATTTTCTGTATTACGTCATACAAATGTTTATGGTCCGTATGATAAATATGATTTGGATAAATCACATGTCTTTGGGGCAACTATTACAAAAGTTATGACAGCCTCAGACAATAGCGAAATATTTGTTTGGGGTGAAGGAAAAGAAAAAAGAGATTTGATTTATATTGATGATATGGTTGCCTCTGTTGATTTGGCTATACAAAACCAGAAAGAAAAATATGAGCTTGTAAATATTGGAACTGGCGTGGCTATATCAGTATCAGATTTAGTACAAAAAATTATTATTGCATCGGGGAGAAAGCTGATAACCAGGTATGATTTATCAAAACCTTCAATTCCGTTTGAACTATCAGTGGACTCAAGTAAAGCCAGGAGTTTATTTGGCTGGGAATATAAAGTCCATATTGATGACGGAATTAAGTTAACTCTTGACTGGTATAAAGAGAATATACTCTCAAAGAATTAAGGATGGAAGTAACTATGATTAATTATAAGAATAAAAATGTGTTAGTCACAGGCGGAACCGGGATGATAGGAAGGGAATTAGTCAAGTTGCTTTTAAGTATGAAAGCCAATGTCAGGGTAGTATCGTTAGATTCGCCTGAAGGTTTACCTGAAAATACTCAATTTATTCATGCTGATTTAACTGATTATAATCAGTGCCTTAATGTATGTGATGGCATGGATTCGGTATTTAGCCTTATCGGGATAAAAGGGTCGCCACTTATGTGTCAGAAAAGGCCTGCAACCTTTATGGATCCTACTGTTCTTTTTAGTTTCAATATGCTTAGAGCAGCCAAAAAATGTGGTGTTAAGCGATATTTATTCACAAGTTCAGTCGGTGTTTATTCTCCGAGCGAAATTTTTAACGAGGATGACGTATGGAAAACCATGCCGTCTGAAAATGATTGGTATTCAGGATGGGCAAAACGAATAGGAGAATTACAGGTTTCCGCATATAAAAAAGAGTTTGGCTGGAATGAAATTGCTATAGTTAGACCGGCTAATGTATATGGCTTATATGACAATTTCAGTCATGAAGACGCAATGGTAATACCGTCCTTGGTTCGCAGAGCCGTTAACGGTGATAATCCATTTGTTGTTTGGGGTGACGGTACGTCGATAAGAGATTTTATTCATGCGAGGGATGTAGCCAGAGGTATGCTGATTGTTATGGATAAGATGCCTGAATACCCTGTAAATCTGGGTTCTGGGAAAGGGGTAGCTATTAAAGATATTGTTGAGATTATTAACAGCTATATGAATAACAGTTTAAATATTGTATACGATACTTCCAGGCCATTCGGCGATAAGAAAAGACTCATGAACACACAAAGAGCTGAAAGCCTGGGATTTATTCCGGAAATACCATTAAATGAGGGTATTTCTGAAGTTATTGAGTGGTATCGAAATAATAAGGATGTTGTTGATAAACGATATAATGTGTTTTTTGATGGAAAGTAGATGAATAAAAAAGCAAAGATTTATATTGCTGGTTACGATTCTGTGGTAGGACGTAACATTTTCGAAAAATTAGCTTTAAAAGGGTATAGCAATATCATAAAGACTACACATAGAGAGCTAGATCTTACAAGACAGGCGGAAGTAGAAAATTTCTTTGAATATGAACAGATTGAATATGTATTTCTTGTTGCCGCATATGCAAAGGGTATCATTGAAAATAAGAAAGAACCTGCTGTTAACTTTATAATCAATGCTACAATTCAAAATAATGTACTTTCATGTTGCAGGAAATACAATATAAAAAAAACTCTTTTTTTTTCGAGCGATGGCGCATTACCGGACATAACTGATAGAGTATTAACTGAAGATGACTTATTTACTGCAAATCTTATTAAAAATCTGGAACCTTATTCGCTTGCAAAGCTATGTGGAACAAAATTATGTAGCTACTATAATTATGAATTAAATAATATCTGTTTTGTGTCTCTTCTTCCGTGTTATATTTATGGAGGATTAAAAATTCCGTCTTTATTCTTTTCATTGATTGAGGATTTTCATAAAGCAAAAATAGATCATCGTGACTGTGTCAATGTCTGGGGTATTCCTGAAGATAAATACCAGTTATTGCATTTTAGTGATGTTGCGGATGCTGCTATTCTACTGATGATTAAGCATACAAAACATGATTTTTACATTGTGAGTAGTGATATAGTATATACAAAAAAGCAATTGACTGAACAAATCAAAGAAATCATCGGATATACAGGGAAAATATATTTTGATGAAACAAAAATAATTAGAGCATCTATTCGAGAAACTTCCGCTGGGAGATTAAGAAATCTGGGGTGGTCGCAGAGTATTAGCTTAAAAGAAGGATTAAGAAGTATGTATGAAAGCTTTTTAAAAGAATACTACCCCCCCCCCCC
>JGI24698J34947_10000331_pt1 | contig 20915 bp, 11 predicted proteins | sample TergutMp193P3_FD_34947 | JGI IMG/M metagenome (IMG submission 34947) | reverse complement strand
CTGGGTAAATTCTATCGCGGCCTCGGCTCCGTGCAGGTTTCCCGCCTCGGCGATACCCCGGTACAGCGGCGCCCCCGAAGGCGAAGACGTTTCCGGCGACAGCGGGTCTACAATGGCGGCAACCGTATGCCCCTGCTCCAGGGCTGTTCGTTCAACCATTTTTCCCATTTTACCGTAGCCAATTATGGCGATCTTCATTGTTCCTCTCTCCTGTTGGACTCGAAAAATTCAAGGTGCAGAGCCTTGATAACTTCCACGGCTTCGCCGTCATTGACAATAAAACTTATATTTACCTTGCTTGCCCCCTGGGAAACCATCTGCACCGTTATGCCGATAAGCTGGCAGATTTTGAAAGCTCTGGCAAGAATCTCCGAAGATCGCTTAACGTTGCCAATAATGGTAACTATGGCCTTTCCCGTTTTAATATCGACGCTGGCAATGTGGGTCAGCTCTTTTTTCAGGGTGGAAAGATCATGCGCCGCATCGAGGGTAACCGATACTGAAACCTCGCTGGTGGCGACCATATCTACCGAAATACGATTCCGGGTAAAACTGGCAAAAACCTCCGCAAGAAAACCGTGCTGCCCGATCATGCGGGTTGAAACAATGTCTACCAGCGTCACATTCCGGCGGAAGGTAATGGCCTGAACAGGGGGGCCCTTTTTTTCCTGTGACGCGACAATCCGCGTGCCGGGAGCGGCGAGGTTATACGAATTTTTTACCAGCACCGGCGTTCCTGTTTTAATGCAGGGCTGCATTGCCCGCGGGTGCAGAACCTGCGCGCCAAAGTACGCAAGTTCCGCCGCCTCTTCATAGGTAACGGATTCAACAGGCCGCGCCTTTCCCACAATGCGGGGATCGGCGGTTAATATGCCGTCAACATCTTTCCAGACCTGCGCCTCTTCCGCTTTGCAGGCTGCGGCAATCATCGTTGCGGTAAGGTCGGATCCGCCCCGCCCCAGGGTGGTGATATTGCCGTCATGATCCTTTGCGATAAAGCCCGTTACAATGGGCAGTACGCCTGCTTTAAGCAGGGGCTTGATTTTTTGGGGAATAAGTTCCCAGCTTTCCTTGATAAGTTCGGCGGAGGTAAAGTTTGAATCGGAGATAAAGCCCACATCCCACGCGTCGCAGGCTTGCGCTTTTATTCCCAGCGAATTACAGCAGGCTGCGGCAATCCGCACCGAAAACCGTTCGCCAAAAGAAACCAGAAAATCTTTGGTGCGGGGAGTCATTTCCCTGATTAAGGAAATGCCGGAGAGTAGCCGTTTAAGTTCTTCCAATAACGCTGCGATTTCTTTTTTTGTTTGCATCGGCAGCTTGAGTTTTTTTATCGTATCAAAATGATGTTTTTCTACCTGTTCGACAGATACGATGCCTTTTTTGAATGCGTCATTGCCCGCTTCAAGCAGGTGATCGGTTGTATCCCCCATTGCGGAAAGCACCAAAACCGGATCCCGTTCCAACTGTGTCTTGACGACCTCAACGACATGGCGGACTCTTTTGGCGTCTGCAACAGAACTTCCGCCGAACTTCATTACTATCATAATCACCATAGTATCTAAAAATCGCCGGATATGCAATAATTGTTCAATGCTAAATGAAAACGCCTTAGCTGTTTACAAGAATAAACCGGCGCTGGTAAAAGAACGGGCGCAGGACAAAATAGTCATTGTTCTTCCCGACGGCGCTTCGGTAAAGGTTAGAGAAAAAGACATAGAGATGATCCACCCCGGCCCGGTGAAGAATCTTAACGAAATTGTTGAAGGCGGCGCAAAACCGGATAGCGCCTTGCGGGAAACCTGGGAACTTCTGCTGGCGGAACAGGGACCGGTTTCCTTAAAAGAGCTTGCCGAACTTGCCTTGGGCGAATACAGCCCCGCTTCCGCCTGGGCTGCGTTCTGCCTGCTGATCGACGGTCTTTATTTTTCAGGAACCGTAAGCGCCATACATCCCCGGCAGCGGGATCAGGTTGAAGCGGATGAAAAGAAACGCGCGGAAAAACAGCAGGCAAGCGGCGAACGGGAACTTTTTCTGGAACGGCTGCGCAACGGCAAGCCATGTAATGACGACCGGCGTTTTATGCAGGATGTCGAGGCGCTGGCCTGGGGAAGATCAAACAAAAGCCGCACCATGAAGGACATTGGCCTGGGGGAAACGCCTGAGGATGCCCATGCGCTGCTGTTGAAAAGCGGCTTTTGGACTGAACAGATCAACCCCCACCCCAGCCGTTTCGGGATTTCCCTGCTGCCGGTAAAGCATATCCCCGATCCGCCGCCTGAGGAAAACCGTCGCGACCTTACCCATCTGGCGGCCTTTGCCATTGACAGCCCGTGGAGCCATGATCCCGACGACGCCGTTTCCTTTGAGATTGACGGCAACAAACAAATTTTGTATGTCCATGTAGCCGATCCTGCCGCTTCCATTGCTATGGACAGCCCGCCTGAAAAAGAAGCCCGCGACCGCGGGGCAACGCTTTACATCCCCGAAGGAAGTTTCCGTATGCTTGCCGAAGAAGCCCTGCCGGTTTTTGCCCTTGGCCTTGCGGAAACATCTTTAGCTCTGACTTTCAAAATGACACTTAACAGCGGTGGCGAAATTGCGGATACGGAAATTTTTCCATCTATAGTAAAAGTATCGCGCTTAACGTATAAAGAAGCGGATGAACTTGTTGACAATACCGTGTTACGCGAACTTTTTTCATTGGCTGAACGGAATATCAACCGCCGCTGCGCATCAGGCGCAATAAACATTGAACTGCCGGAAATCCATATCGGTCTGAACGGGGGGCAGGTAACCATTGAGCCCATAGTACCGTACCGCTCAGCCGGCATGGTACGGGAGTGTATGCTCCTTGCCGGCGAAGGGGCCGGGATATGGGCCATGCAGCGCAATGTGCCCTTTCCTTATATTGAACAGGAAATTGCTGAAACTCCTGATGAAATTCTCACCGGCATGGCGGGCTCATACCAGATGCGCCGCTGTATGCGGCCCCGGCTCCTCTCGGTAAAACCCGGACGGCATGGCGGCCTTGGCCTGGATACCTATAGCCAGGTAACCAGCCCGCTCCGCCGGTATACCGACCTGTTGGCGCACATCCAAATTCGCGCCCTTTTGCGGGGCGGTGAAATCCTTCCCCCCGATGAGACCGCAGCCCGTCTTGCCGCATCAGAAGCCGCTGCTGCGGCTGTTACCCAGGCTGAACGGGCGTCCCGCAGCCACTGGATCATGGTGTATCTTGCGGATAAAAAAGATTCGGTGTGGGATGCGGTCGCCCTGGAAAAAAAGGGGAACCGCTGGGCGGCGATGATTCCCGCCCTTGCCCTGGAAACCCAGGTTTCCCTGCGGAAAGAAATAGCGCCTAACGAGCCGCTCAAGCTGATTCTCAAATCGGTGAATATCCCCAAGGGGGAGGCGGTCTTTGTCGCTGAGGAGTAGATGACAAATCCCGAGAAGACCTCACACGGAGCACACAAAGGACACGGAGGATATTTAAAATTTTTATATCAAAAATTGTCTCACTTGGATAGCCCAGATGAATACGCAGAAATTCAAAATTTTTATTTCTCCGTGCCTCCGTGCCTCCGTGAGATGTATTAGCGATTATTGCGCGGTTTCCTGAAAGCGGGAAAGTTTGGACAGGAAAGTTTTGGTGCGTTCAAGCTGGGGGTTGTCGATAAGCTGCGCCGCGGGGCCTTCCTCAATAAAGCAGCCTGAGTCCATAAACAACACGCGGTCGGCAACTTCGCGGGCAAAGGGAATCTCGTGGGTGACAATAACCATCGTCATTTTTTCGGCGGCAAGATTGCGAATAACTTTTAGAATATCGCCGGTTAGTTCAGGATCAAGGGCGCTGGTGGGCTCGTCAAAAAAAAGCGCTTCGGGATCAAGGGCAAGGGCGCGGGCGATGGAAACCCGCTGCTGCTGGCCGCCGGAAAGCTGGAAGGGATAGGCTCCGGCCTTGTCGGAAAGCCCCATTTTTTCAAGCAGGGACTTTGCCCGCTCAATAGCGTCGCTCTTTTTCCGGCGCAGTACGTGAATCTGCGCCTCGGTAATATTACGCTCAACGGAAAAATGGGGAAACAGGTTGAAATTCTGAAACACCAGCCCCATTTTAAGGCACATTTCCCGCAGGACATGGGCAGGGGCATAAACGCCGTCCTTTACCATATCCTTGCCGTCGAGACTGATGCTGCCGGTATCGGCGAGTTCAAGGTGGGTGATGCAGCGGAGCAGCGTTGACTTACCGGAACCCGAGGGACCGATAACGGCAACTACTTCGCCTTGATTCACGGTAAAGGAAATATTTTTAAGAACCTCGATATTGCCAAACGATTTTGAAAGACCCTGCACCTTTATAATTTCATTATTGATAATATTATTATTGATAATTTCATTATGCATAATACGACAGCCTTTTTTCAACACGGGCAAAGACAACCGTAACTACCCAATTCATCACCAGATAAAAAAGGCCCGCCATAAAAATCGGCACGGCGGAAAATTCTCTGGCTGAAGCGTTGTATGCGGCGCGAAAAAGTTCCGAAACGCCTATAACCTGAGCAAGCGCCGTATCTTTTACCAGGGTGATCACTTCGTTTCCGGTTGCGGGAAGTATCCGTTTGATTACCTGGGGCAGAATGATCCGGCCAAAGGTCTGGGAACCGGTAAAGCCCAGGACTTTTGCCGCCTCGTACTGCCCCCGCGCGATGGATTCTATCCCTCCGCGGTATATCTCGGCAAAGTATGCGGCGTAATTAAGCGTAAAGGCAATAATCACCGCGACAAAGCGGTTATACGAAAGAATGGTTTTAACAACAGCCCAAAATCCCGGCGAGGTGATAACCCCCGACAGGCTGCTGACCAAAAACATATACAGGTATTTTGGCGCAAAATAAATAAAGATAAGCTGCAAAATGAGCGGCGTCCCGCGCATGACCAAAAGATAAAATTTAACGATGCTGCTGACAATGACGTTACGTGACATCCGCCCAAAAGCGGCAAGCAATGCCAGGGGAAGCGAGAGTATCAGGGTGATGAAAAATATTTCGAGCGATACCCCCGCTCCCTTAAGCATTATGCCCACTAATTGAAGCATAACAATTTATTTTCCAATAATGGAAATATCAGCGCCCAGCCATTTGGTGGCGATTTTAGCGACCGTGCCATCGCTTGCCATTTCAAGGAGAATCTCCCAAACCTTGTTACAAAGGGACTTGTCGTTCAGACGGAAGCCGATGCCAAACTCTTCTTCTCCAAGCGTTTCGCCAATAATGCGGAAATTTTTGCCCGACCGGTTGATATTGTCATTGGCAACAACCAGATCTATGACCACCGCATCGACTCCGCCCACGTCAAGATCCATCAGGGCGGTAAGGAAATCCTTGTACTCCACCACCTGTTTCAGGCTTGCCTTGAATTCCGGAGCCTCGTCAATAGCGTCTATTGATGAAGAACCGGCCTGGGTTCCAACGTTTTTGCCGGCAAGGTCTTTCAGGGAATGAACGGTTGAATTGCCTTTAACCACGATAACCTGGGCGTTTCTCAGATAGGGGGGCGTATACAGCACGTTTTTCTTCCGCTCCTCGGTGATGGTAAAACCATTCCAAATGCAGTCGATTTCGCCGGTGTTAAGTTCCTGCTCCTTGGCAGCCCAGTCAATGGGTTGAGGAACCAATTCGACACCCAGCCGGCTTGCCACTTCTTTGGCAAGGTCTATGTCGTAGCCCACGATCTCATTTTGTTCGTTGCGGAAACCCATAGGGGGAAAAGAATCATCCAGCCCCAGAACAAGCTTTTGTTTGTCCAGAATTGACTGAAGGGATTTATCCTCTTTCGCAACATCCTTTTTTCCTGCGGCGAAAACCGTTCCCGCCACAACCAGCGCGCACACAAGCGCAATGACAATCTTTTTCATTTTTTCCTCCAAAAAAAGATTTAGCGTGTTTTGAGGCATCCCTTGGGAACACGCCGTATTACTGTACCAGATTTTGTAATAAATGTAAACTTGGCTGATGGAGATTAAAATTGCCCGCGCCGACCCGACAGGCAATATTACGATTTTTGTGTTAACCCCGCTTGACGGCATGGAACGGACAGCGGCGGCAAAGGCGCTGCTGGCGGACACTGGCCTTAAAGCGGAACAGGTAGGCTTTGTACTGCCTCCCCAAAGTTCCGGCGGTTTTTGGCGGCTGGAAATGGCAGGCGGCGAATTTTGCGGAAACGCAGGCAGGGGCCTTGGGCTGCTGGCTGCGGCGCAAAGCGGGCTTTCCGGCAAACATACCCTGACCATTGAAACCAGCGGAATATCCGGGCCATTGCCCGTTCATATTGATACGGAGGCGCAGTCCGCTGAGATTGAAATTCCGCCGCCGTCCTGCCGGACAGAGATTTGCCTGGAAGGGCGGTATTATCCTGTTTATGAATTTGAAGGCATTACCCACGTTATTGCTGAAAATATGCAGCCGGATGAACCGTTTGTCCGATCCTTAATCCGCAAATTGGACGAGGGCTGCCTGGCGGGGAAAGCTCCCTGCAGCGCATTAGGCGTAATGTTTTACGATGGGCGCAAATGTTATATGCGGCCGGTTGTGTGGACGCGAAAATTGGACGCGCTGGTATTTGAATCAAGCTGCGGATCGGGCTGCGCCGCGCTGGGAGTTTGGGCGGCGCGGGATGCCGGTGACGCGGAACTGAAGATCGATCTTCCGCAGCCGGGAGGCATAATAACGGCAAGCGTTACAAAACAGGCGGGTAAGATAACGCGCCTTTCCATTTCGGGAAAGGTAATATTAAGCGCGCCTTTTCCTTACCGGTACTAAGAACTTATCCTTAAATAAACTTTTCTCAGGAATTTTTACCACGAACAATCACGAACCAACACGAACAACAAGGAGCTATCGGAGTATAAGTTCGTGGTGTTCGGCGTACCGAAGGTACGATGGTTCAGTGGTTAAATAATTTACGGATAAGCTCTAGCGCGAAAACACCCTTACGCCAAGTTTTACCACAAAGCCGGTAGATTCAGGATATTCGGCAGTATTGATCATTGAATACGGATGGGGCTTTCCGGTGACATTGGCGTTTTCGTTAATATTGGTAAAGTATGAGATGATCATCCCCGCTTCACCGAACAGGGAGACAGGCAGGCCGGGAAGGTTCCATTCGGCTCCCGCTTTTACAATGTGGCTCCACTGATAGGCTCCGTCGCGGAGGAAGTATCTTTTTAACACAGGATTGCTATTCCTGTCGTCCGGATCGAGTTCTGAAAGCAGGTGGCTGCCGTCTACGGCGCTGGAACCATAATCAGCGCCATGCCGTATCATCTGATATTGCAAATTGGTTATCAGGTTATTGACCGGCGCTGTTTTAAATCCCAACAGCAATTCATCTGAATTCGGCGGAAGGTAATAACCTAGGCTTACGCCGTTGTTGGTATAGCCGGTTTCCATTAACAGATCGCCATACCAGGGGTTGTAATTACGGTTATGGGTATAGTTATACGGATTGATTTTGGTATAGCTTAACTTGAGTGATGAAAAAGCCAGAAAAGGCAGGGGGATATTGAGTCCTGCCTGCCCCGCAGTCATGGTACGATCCAACTCAAACATTTTGGATAATAAATTCATCTCATCTACAAAAAGCGAAACCCAGATATTCCCCAGCCCGGGGTACTGCGCCTTGAGGTTAAACGTCATTGCCATGTTGTCAAAGTCGCCGATATTGTTCTGGTAAAAAAAGCTGTTGGTTATGGGGGAAATATAGCCAAGTTCAAAACGCTTGGGGTATACTACCGCGTCAACAACATCAAAAAACAGATAATTTTTGTATCTGAATTGCAGCATCGTTACTGAAAACGCATTTTGGTTGGATTGGGAAGATTCTTTTATTCCGTATAAATTATTATATTCGAGGATGCCCGTCAGCGACGCAATTCCCAGCCATGAGACCGGGTTAAATTCCGTTTCCACTCCCAGAAAAGGCCGCGCCATCTGGTTAAAGGCAAGGCTTGAACCAAAAGAGGTCGAACCCCATTCATGCGACAGCCGCCCCAACCGCATGATTAATTTATTTTCAAGGAAAGAACCGGTTAATTCCGACATCAGGTTATAGCCGCCGGCGGCGCTGTCCGGCCAGGATTCATATTGAGACAAGCCCGAAAAGAAGAAAATCGAGCTATCCCACCGCTTTTTATAGGTATAGGGAAAATGCGTTAAAGGTTCGCTGTAAACATCGATCTTACGATTTGAATATTCCTCATCGGTATCTTCATCAAAACCTTCATAATAAGTATTGTACTTGCCCAGGTATTCCCGCGGGGCTTGCATCAAACCGCCTTCGGCGCTGAATTCCCAGGAAACATGACTGCCTAAATCGCCGTTCAGAAAAGCCTGCGCCCAAATCTCCGTGCCAAAGGAACTATCTTGAGATGAATATAAACCCGCCGACCCTTCGATATCCACGCTTACGCCCGCATTGACGGAAAGTACGGTGTTGTTTTTACCTATGGCGGTTTCGTTGTAATAAGCGCCTCTTTGCCAGTCAATGCCGGTTTTCGGTTTCGCAAATTTGGACAGGTATTGTTCAAGAATATCACGTTCCGGTTGTTTTAACTTTCCGGCGTTTTCTGAATCCAGAATTTCATTAATTGCCGTGATGATAACGCTGCGCGTATACGGCCTAATCCCCGACAGGGGCCGGCACAAACCTCTGATTTCAGCCTGTTCGAGAATATAGTACGCCTGATTTTCCAGGGAAACGGAAGTATGTGTCTGCGCAAAAAGAGGGATGCAAAAGAAAACGCCAATAATCAACAATTTTAATTTCATTGTTTATGTATAGTGTATTTTGATAAGCAGTGTCAAGTATTAACGGAATACCCGAAACCCGATAGAAAAAATAAAACCGGTGCGCCCGCTGTACGTTGAATCATCCAGCGGTTGGTAATCCGCCTCATTGCCGACGCCAACGTCGCCATTAATCGTAAAATTGGTCATTACCACCCCTGTTTCCGCATATACCGCAAGCGGCGTACCGCCGGCTTTTAAGTTAAGCGAACCGCCTATCTTAATCACATTGTCCCATTGGTATACGCCGTCCATTAAAAAATATTTGTTGGAACCGTCATCGGCCAATACATCATACAGGGAAGAGCCGGGCACGGCGCTATACCCGTAATCAACGCCGTGGCGGATCATCTGAAACTGAATATGGGCGTCTATAGCGGGGAACAGCTTCGATTCAAAACGCAGCAGCAATTCGTCGCTGTTGGGCGGCAGATAATAACCCAGCGATTCTCCGCCGCTGATAAATGCGGAAACCGGAGAAGTCCATCCATTCCCGCTGCTTCCGCCGGAAGTACCGGTATAGCAATACGGCTCAACCTTGGTGTAGCGAAGGGTAAAGGTGGCAAGGGGCAGCCAGTAGACAATGGTTCTGATTCCTGCCTGGTACGCGTAGCTGTTGCCGTTCTTGAAGAAGAAATTTTCAGAGGACGCATAGAGCCGATCAAGGAAAAGGCTTCCCCACAGGGTAAACAGGCCGGGCAGCCGTAATGTAAGATCGGAAAAAAGCGCCGCATTGGGCTGATTAATCAGAACAGCGGCTCCGCCTATGCCAAAGTGAATGTACCGCAGCGGGTTAAATTCAAGTTGGGCGGCCATGAGCATATTGGAGAAGGGGCCTTCATCCGACCACCGGCTGTCCTCCCTGAAATGCTCAAGGGCTCCGCTCAGGAAAGAAATGTTCAGCCATGACAGCGGCATAACGGTTGCTTCAATCGCGGTAAAGGGGCGGGCATGGGCATTCAAAAACAGTGATGCCCCGTTTGCTTCACTTCCCCAGTCGCGGCGAACCCGCCCCAGGCGCAGTTGCAAAAGCTGGTTAAGAAAAACGGCGTTAAGTTCGGCTTCCAGCCCGCCGGCAAGGGCGGGGTCATCAGGCCAGCCGGCATATTCCCCGGGCCGGCGCAGCGAAAGAACCCCGCCGTCCCATTGTTTGCTGTAGATAAAGGGAAAAGCCGACTGAATGGCATAGCCCTCACGTTCGGGAAGCCCCAGCTTCTGCCTTTCAATGTAGAGAAGTTCCCCCAATGCGGTTACATTCCACGAGGCGAAGTCCTGCATATCGCCCCCGGCGTAAATTTTTGCTATGTTGACGCTGGCAACCGATGCGTCGGGAGTCTCAACCGAAAAGGCGCTTTCCCAGCCAAGCCCCGCCTCAAACGTAAAACCTTCGCCTACAGTTCGGTACATTCCCTCTTTAAGCTCCAGCCCTGTCTTCCGTTCCAGGGAATCCAGTATGCGGGTTACCGTTTCCACTTCCTCCGCAGCCAGCGCCTGGAGGGAATCATTCGCCATTTCCCGGAGTTTTCCCTTAACCGTGTGTACAGACCAGGGTTTTGCCCCGGGCGGAGAGAGGATTATTCCCCGCATGACACCTATCGCGATAATATCGTAGGCTCCATGATCCAGCGGAACGGTATTATATTCCTGCGCCCCTGAGCGTATAGCCAGAATCAACAGAAGCGCCCAAAAACAACGAGCTTTTTTTTGTTTCACTACGACATGGTAAACGAATTCACGGCACTATATCAATAGCGCCGTTTTTGATATATTATTATTCCCAGAGGAATTTAACGATATGCAATACAGGATTGATAAAAAATCGGGTAATAAACTGTCGATATTGGGTTTTGGGTGCATGAGGTTCCCCCGGAATATCGGGGGCATTGATATGCGCAAGACCGAGGAACTGGTAATGCGGGCTATTGAGGGGGGGGTGAATTATTTTGATACGGCATGGATATATCCGGGGAGCGAAGAAATCCTGGGGACGATTTTTGAAAAAAACCAGGCGCGGGAGAAAATATTTTTAGCGACCAAACTGCCCCTGGTTATGGTGAAAAGTTCTAACGATTTTGACAAATATTTTAATCAAACGCTTAAACGGCTTAAAACCGGATATGTTGATTATTATCTGATGCACATGATCACCGATATGGATCAATGGGAAAAACTCAAGAGCTGGGGGATAGAAAACTGGATCGCCGAAAAAAAGAAGGCAGGGCAGATACGGCGGATTGGGTTTTCCTTCCACGGAAGCTGCGCCGAATTTGTAAAGGTGGTTGATGATTACGATTGGGAAATGTGCATGATTCAATATAATTATTCTGATGAGAATTTTCAGGCAGGGGTAACGGGGCTTAAAAAGGCCGCCGAAAAAATGCCGGTGATGATTATGGAACCGCTTATGGGGGGCAAGCTCACGGTGGGGCTGCCTAAAGAGGCGGTGGAAATTTTCGGAAAAGTAAATTCAGGCTTATCGCCGGCGGCATGGGGGCTTAACTGGGTTTGGAATCAGAAAGAGGTAACGCTGCTGCTTTCCGGCATGAACAATATGTCCCAGCTTGAAGAAAATCTCCGTCTTGCCGGAGAAGCCGCTGTAGGAATGCTGGGGGAGCCGGAGTTGGACGCATACCGCCGCGCTCTTGCCGTAATAAACCGCAGTTGCAAGATACGCTGTACGGGCTGCAACTACTGTATGCCCTGTCCGCGGGGCGTTAATATTCCCGGCTGCTTTACTGCGTATAACACCATATACTCAATGGGCTATGTGGCGGGAATGCAGCAGTTTGTCACCAGTACCGGACTTACCTCGGAACGTTCAGGCAGCCCCAGCCAGTGTGTGAACTGCGGCAAATGCGAATCACATTGCCCGCAAAATCTGCCTATCGCCAAACATTTGGGACAGGTGCGCCGGCGCATGGAACCGTGGTGGCTCAGGTTCGTCGGCGTCTGCGCCCGGGCCTTTTTAGGAAAGAAACGAAGAAGGAAGACCTACGCTGAATAAAAATTTTACCACGAACAGACAGGAACCGCGTACCTTTGGTACGACACGAACAACATGGAGCATTCGGAATAAAAGTTCGTGGGGTTCGGCGTACCGAAGGTACGTTGGTTCGTGGTTAATTATTTTTTTTATCTTAATTTTTTGCGGCTGTTCGCGGCAGGATACCGCACAGCATAATGCCCGGCATAATGCCCGGCATAATGCCGCAGCGCCCTTAATCGCCGTGAGCATAGTGCCGCAGGAATGGTTTGTCGCCCGCATCGGCGGGGATCGGGCGCGGACGCTGGTCTTGGCGGGGCAGGGGCAGAACCCCCACAACTATGAACCTACGCCCCGGCAGATCAGCGGCCTTGCGGGGGCTGGCGCATGGATCCTCTCCGGCGCCGAATTTGAAATAACCCTTCGCCCCAAAATTGAAAAGTTGTTCCCCGCCTTACCCATTATTGACGGCGCTGCGGGAGTGGTTTTGCGGAAACCGGACGCCCATGATGATGACGATGACGAACACGGGCAATACGCCGAATTTGACCGCCACACCTGGCTTGGCCGGGAACCGGCAAAGATACTTGCAGCGCACATCAGGGACACGCTGTCTACGCTTGATCCAACAGGGGCGGAATTCTACACGGAAAACTACATCAACCTTGTGCAGGAGATTGACGCTGAATTTGCCGTCCTGCGCGGCAAACTTGCCCCGCTCAGGGGGAGCAATGTTTTTGTATACCACCCCAGTTTTGGCTATTTTCTCGATGAATTCGGCATCAAGCAGCAGGCGGTAGAAACCGGCGGCAAAACCCCCGGCCCCCGCGAACTGAGCCGCCTGATTGCCCTGGCGCAGCAGGAACGCCCCGCGGCAATCTTTGTGCAGGCCCAGTTCCCCGTTAGCGCCGCCCAAACCGTCGCGAATGCCGTTGGCGCGGTGACCATCAGCCTGGATCCCCTGGCGCAGGACTGGCTTGCCAACATACGCCGCATGGGAGACGCTCTGCTGGATTCGGCACGGTAAATAACAATCTCCCCATTCCCCCCATTACCGGCGGCACGTGCGATGCGCCAAATTTTTTCGTTTTTTCCCCAACTGACTAATGCTTCATGCCATTTTCCACCCTATATAGGGTATGAAAACATTTTTTAACCGTCCACGGTTCTCACGGGAACTCAAACGGCTGTTCAAAGAGAACGCCGCGGAAGGCAAGCCGCTCTCAGTCATGAATGATGCGGTTTTTAAGGCTATGCTCAGTTCGGATACCGAGGACTCCCGCGAAGCCCTCCGCAGCCTCCTGTCCGCCTGTACCCGCCGTCCCATCTCTCAAGTGCAAGTCACCCACAATGACCTCATTCCCGCACACCTTGACGCCAAATCCTCCCGCCTCGATGTCCACGTCATCTTTAACGACGGCGAAGCCGCCGACCTGGAAATGCAGGTCAGCAAATCCGGAGACGACCTCAAAGCCCGTGCCGCCCTCCACGCCGCCATGCTCCTGTCCTCCCACTCACGTAAGGGATATGGCTATGGCGATATCAAGCGGGTGTATCAAATTTTCTTTCTCAACTGTGTCTTGTATCCGCACAGCGGCAAGCTGCCCCGCCGGTACAGTTACCGTGAAGAAGAAGAACACGACCGATTAACCGAAATAAGCGAAATCATTTTTTACGAGATGCCAAAGCTGGAACAGCGGGTGCAGGATATTCTAACCGGAACGATAAAGATAGACAGCTTGCGTGAAGATGAAAAATGGTGTATGTATATGAAATACCGGCATGAGGAACGTACGGCAGAACTGATAGAGCAGCTATACCGGCAGGAGGCAGGAATTATGCGTGCGGAGCGTGCAGTTAATGGAATAAGCCGGGATTACTTAAAAGCGATTCGGAAGATGAACGAGATGAAGAACAGTATGGATCGCGCGCAGAGAATATACGATCTTAAAAAAGAGGCCCGTGCGGAGGGCTTGGCGGAAGGTCATGCGGAAGGCTTGGCAGAAGGTCATGCGGAGGGCTTGGTAGAAGGTCATGCGGAAGGCTTGGCAGATGGCCTCCAGAAAGGCCGTACCGATGAAAAGCTTGAAATCGCCCGTAAGCTGAAAGAAATGGGTGATTCTGCCGAGAAGATACACGCCATTACCGGCCTTTCAATCGAAACCATTGAACAGGTGTAGTCCCATTTCCGGAAATTCGGTGACTGCCACCGTTCCGGAAAATTAAGGCGGGTTCCCCCAAAAATTCTGTATTTTTTTCTTTACTTTTGGACATATTCCCCTCTATAATAGAGAATAAGGTGTATTCTGTGATAGGTGTGACTATTTCCCCAGGGGGTAGATGATGTGGTACAAACGTCTTAAAAACATAGCGGTTTTTTCGGTTATTATTGCGGGATTCTTGGGTTTTATGGTCTCCTGCGACAACCCGTTTTCAGGCAACCTGGGGGGGAAGGTAGACATAGAAGCCACCACCATAAAGGTGAATTCGCCGGTGCCGGGGGCGTATGTCCAGCGCAATGTCGATTTTACGGGAACAGCCGGCGCTTTTCGCCAACTGAGCGGCGTCAGAGTCAAAATATTCAACCCTGAGGATGAAAAACTCCCCCCGCTGTTGGACTGGAAGGATATAACAAAGCTTGCCAACGAAGCGATGTCCGGCACGGTGACCGGCGGCGACAAGGAAAAAACCTGGACATTTAGTCTGAATACGCTGGATAAGGTGAATCTTTTCTACATCGGAAGAGATGAAAATGGCGAAGAAAAACTCAAATATGGGCTGCCCGATGGCTTTTTGAAGGTACAGTTTCAAGCGACAGACCAAAACGATAGTGAAGGCAAAAAAGAAAAACAGAGTACCAAAACCGTAGAACTGGTATATATCGTTAAAAATGGGCCCTCGGTGGTGCAAATGGCGGCTCCGAACACCGCCAGCCCCAAGCCGCTGCCAACGGATACGGAAATCCGCGGGCAGATAATCGACCGCCGGGGCATAAAACCCGGATACCCCCGCATTAAGATTTGGCCGGATACCCTGCCCGAAGAACCCGCCGGAGACGACCCCACCTGGGGTTGGGCGGTTCTGTTTCTGACCGGCATAGAGAATCCCGATGATCCCGAAAAGTATCTGGGCGACGGCTATGCGGGTTCCTATTTCTATACGGAGCGCAACCCACGGGAAGTCGTGCGTGTCGCCAATTTTTCGTTCAGATTAGCCAATTTTGAGATAGACAAGGTTACACGGGAAATTAAGTACAAAAATGTTACCGTTGATATTGTTGACGGGAAAGAAGAGCTGAGATACGATCCCCTTCCTACGGGAGCTTACCGTTTTAGAATACAAACCTCCGAGACCTTTTTCTATACTATAGAAGAAGACAAAGATAAGTACCAATACCCCCGCGCCGCCAAGCCGGAGCTGGGCGAACAAAAAGAAATGGTCGGCTACTGGCCGTGGTCCGGGGAGGACGAAGCGGAGTATCCGGATCCGGTGAACAGCGGTCCGTATTATGGTGTCGAGGTGGTCAGCGCCGGTGAGAAACCGACGGTAGACCTGAACAACGAAGACAAATCCGCTGATGAACTGAACGCGGAGCCGAATATCTACATAACCTCGTCTACGGCAAAGAAAATAGTGGGAGGGGAAGCCAAGCGTCCGTATTTCCGGCTGCGGATCTTCGCCAACCATTCTGAAAAAATAGGCAGAGCCACGCTGGAGTGGGATCATTCCAAGTTTAAGAATACCGCCGAAACGCAATCTTCCCATATGTTAACGTGGGACGATCCCGCAGGCTCGTGGAAGGATCCTGAAAACGGATTCGCGGGCAAGTTTTTCGAGTTTACCGCGAACGACAGCCAGAAATATAATGAAACGGAAACCATTTTTACCGGCAGCACCGAACCGTACACCCTGTTAGTAACCGTTTATTCCGCGGGCGTGACAGAGTACAGTGAAAAATTGCGCATAACCCTGTACCTGGATGAGGCGGGCCCCAGTGTCAACATCCGGTCGGTAGTCGGGGCGGCGGGAGAGCCAACCGGAAACGCTACAGATAATCCCGGCGTGAAAATAAACACATACCCCTACAAGGTAAACGGCAACATACAGGTTACGATAGACCGTTCCGCCAACCAGGGGATTATGAAGACAGGGATAGAGGACAATCCTTCGAATTATTCCGTGGTCAAATGGATTGTAGAAGAAAAGAAAGAAAGTGAAGATTTACCCGCGGATTCAAACTCCATATACCGCCAACTGCTTGCGTTCCGCAATAAGCCAACGGCGGCTGGGCTGGACTTCTTTAACAAAATTGGATACACCCCCACCAGCGGCTGGATAAGCGACGCCGATCCCTACCATTTTAAGTTTAACACCCGCAATGAAGAAGAGGGCGTGAACAAATGGAACGGAAAAGATCTGTGGTTATACGTCATTGCGCAGGACGGCGTACAAAACCTTGGCTTTGTCATGCAGAAACTCCATGTAGATGACGCAAGCGACGAACCCCAGCCGAATGTGCCGGGTCTTGCCGCGACGGACGAAGGCATCAACGGCGAGGGTGATCTGTGGGTCGACGTGGGCACAGACCGTTCAATGTCCGGCAACTACAATAAGGGAATAAAACGGAATGTTTTGGATAGAAACCAGAACATAGCGCTGAATTTTACCGATGACGACGGCATAAAACTGACCGGGGGCGCGGACGGGGACGTGATCATAAAACTGACTGATCTGAACGTTACTCCTAACGTTAGCAAGACACTGGAAACCGCTGTTATACGATCAATATTTAACGTTAACGAGACGAATGAAGACAGCCGCAGGGAATGGAATGGCAATTTAACCCCGCAGCTAATGGCGGCTGCATTCGGAGGGAGCTTATACCTTAACGACGGTTTCTACAAACTGGAAATTATCCTAAAGGACGATATTGACGCTAAGGTGTCTATAGAAGGCGACAGACCGGACGGCAACAGGCCGGGAGACAAACCGGAGCAGGCGCAGAAAGGGAGGACGTACTACTTTGCCGTGTCTTCCCAACTGCCGGACATACACGTAGCGTACCCGTCAGAAACCGACCTTTTCAACGATGATCCCATAACCGTTTATGGATCTATAAGAAGCCGTCTGAAGGCGCAGCGTTTGTGGATTACCTTTACGCCCGAGGTCTATTCCGATTTGGCTCTTAAGAAACCGGGAACCGCTGAACTTGATCTGTACGGCGAATATGATGAGGATACGGAGGTCTACAGCGGAAATGTTGATACAGCCGTACAGGATGGGGATGGCTACTATATCTATTACTGGAAGACAAAAGAGCCACTCAACTTTATTCCAAGAGACCCAGATAATAATAATAATTTGCTGTATACCAGCGATGACCGGAAGTTCACGCTGTTGGCGTATGACCGTCTGGGTAACAAGAATGAATTAACCCGAACGGTGCGGATCGACACACACCCGCCTGACATTGAACCGATTGAATTTAATTACAACCGCGGAACAATATTAAACGGCAAGGTTCCCTTTACATTCAGCGTTATTGACGACAATGGCCTGAACGAAGATGACCGTTCCACCCTCCGTCCCGGACAGTCCGGCTACGATCCTCACCATGACTACGACGGCGTTAAATGGTGGCTGCTTCCCAGTACTACCTCAGCTCCCACATGGACCAGCAATTATACCACGGGCAACGCCGCGCGGGGACGGCAGTTGCTTTTTGCCGAAGGGACAGACGGCGGAAACTATACCACGGTGATTGATACACGCGGCCTGGATGCCCTTACCTACACCCTCTGGGTTGTCGCGTTGGACAGGGCGGGTAACTCCGGCGCCAAACCGCTGCAAACAGGCATTACAATAGACCAGAGCGGCGATGCTCCTAAAATGGTGAGCCATGATCCGCTAGATGGTACTGTTCGCGCTGTTCGAGACATAGACTTTACCATTACCGGCACGGTTGAAGATGACGATGAATTTGACGAGACCAAAACGGATAGTTATATAAAAATACGTTTCTCATTAGACAACGTCAACTGGACAGTATGGGATGGTGATAACATTACCACCGAACTCGACCAAACGGGGGCGATTAAATTTACGTATCACCCCACGCTGACAGCGGACAATCGTAACAATTTATATAATGGCTATTTTGCTGATGACGGCGAAAAGTACTACCAGATACAGGTAACCGATGAGGCCGTGAAAGGGGATGGCAACCCCAGTAAAAACCCCGGTAAAAACCCCGATGTTGGTTTGCACGCCGGCGTGAATTATGGTTATGATCCTGCCATTGCGGTGACTGAAACATTTGGGGGGCAAACCTACCGCTTTATTCTGGACACCGAAAATCCAAGAATTGTATTTACTAAAGAATCCGGTACTGCTTCCTACTCAGACGTAAACGCCCTGATAGGCGATCTTGTTGGCACGGTGGTTGAGGCGAACCTTGTTTCCCTTAAACTTACCTACAAAGGCGAGAGTGCGGAATTTAATACCACCGGGAACAGCGCCACGAAGGGCTGGAACGTGAATTCTCTGAAGGATGGCAAAACTGCCCTTGTTCTTTTTGCGCCCTTTACTACCGGCGCTCAGGGCTTCCATGACATCCTGTTTGTGGCGGAAGATCTGGCGGGACATTTTACCCGTGTAAGCTGGACGTTCTACAAGGACAGCCAGGGGCCGGAAATTATTTTTAGGAATATTAACCGGTCAATAACGCGCGCTATACCTGCCGTGAATAATTTCCCCACTACCAATCCCTGGCCGTGGGACTTCCCCTATGGAAGCAACTGGAAAGGCAATTCTGATAGTAACTGGGTAACTTTCAGAAATACCTATGGTCTGGTCAACTGGCCATCGGAGTATGCCTTTATGACTCCGGCTCAGGTTATTGATGCGCTTAACGCGGAAAACAACAGAACGCCTACCGTTATTTCACCGGACAGGACGACCAATAAAAATAATAACGATGTTATTATTAAGGGACAGTTCCAGGACAGCCTTTCAAATATGTGGAATGCTGATAATGAAAATATCGAATTCCAGTACCGTTTTAATACTCCCCCTTCTACTACTAACGGCTGGAATGATACCAACTGGGCGTCATTCACCGGTAATGCGTCTGCGGGACAGAAGCAAAATACCGCCGAATGGGAAATTATAGTACCGGGTGGCTTTGCTGACGGTGTGCATACCGTTGACATAAAAGCGACAGATAAGGTTGATCAGGAATCGGCAATATACGGCGTGCGTTTTATTGTTGACCGTAACGCCCCGTATTTTGGCGGAGCAGCCACTCCTGAAGGTGATAGAAATAAATCGGAGCAATTTACCGTAAATACCAACCCTTCTTCGGGTGGCGCTACCTTTAACACGCTGGCGGAAATCGGGCGGGTATTCAGCGCCGCCGGCGCCAGCGGTTCTACAACCCCCCTGTTTAAGCTCAGGGGCAAGGTGTACGATGCCAACCTTGCCGCGCTGACCGTTACCATTGGTACGGAAGGCACTACCAGCACTACCATCGCCCCTTATGAGGTTACCGCTCAATATAATTTCTTTACAACCGGCGACCAGGCTGCAAACCCTGTAGACAGGGTTAACGGCGCGCCTCCTCCCGCCTCCGGCCCCGGCAGCGCCGATAGGCGCCTGGCGATTACCGCCCCCAACACCGGTCCCGAGCGGGAATGGACTCTGGACATTTATGAGAAAGATATAGCTGGCTTGAAGGCGGCGGTTTCCGCTAACAACACCCGCCGTTACATCAGGGTAAGCGTGACGGACATGGCGGGGCACAGAGCCGAAGAAGCCGAAGCCGGTTCGCTGGAATGGGCTTTCTGGCTGGACACAGAGTCGCCGACCGTTGAATTTACCAACCTGGATCCGGCGCCGAATTTTACCGTTTTTAGCGGCACGGCAGACAACATAACCCTGAGAGGAATAGTCAGCGACGAGACCAAGGTTAAGGAGATACGGTACATAATCGGCAAGTGGGATTATTCAGCTAACAGCAACGCGGGCGCCTGGCGCTGGTACAACGGCTCCGCCTGGAATGTTACGGCAATTCCCGCCACAACAGACACAACAGCATGGCGTGTTCTTGAAGCCTACACGAATAATACCGCGAATTATACGAATGTATGGACAATAGACAATGCCAAGCTGAGCGCCTCGTATGGAAATAATCTTTTCGCAACCGAAGGCAAGTACCGGATTGATCTGTATGTTACGGACTGGTCTATTGGCGGCGGCAACCCCTATAATACCAACGTACCCCAGGCTGGTAACGCGGTAACCGGGGAATTCTATGTAGACCGGGCGGCTCCGACCGCTGACTGGACACAGGATACCAAAGACACCTCATACTACAATACGGGAACCGATAAGAGAAACCGCGTGGCGTTTAACTTTACCGTGGAAAGCGAACTTAATGCCAATTACATTAATACCATTACGGCAATAATAAGCGGCGGCCCCAATAACTTCAATAGTGATCAAACTATTATTCAAAATGTAACGGTAGTGGGTAACGGAGGCGGCGCTTACGCGGGACAGTTCTTTATGACCACTGACGGCGCAACCACCGGAACCCTCCTGCCGGACGGAGCCTATACCCTGGCGCTGAACATAGTGGATTATGCGCGTAACGCTAAAGTCCTTCCCAAACAATTTACGCTGGATAATGCGGCTCCTGATTCGCCGGATGTGAACCTTGACAACAATACGGTCCTGGATCTGGGATCAACAACTATTGCCGGAAGCGCAAGTGATAATAACCAGATTAGCAAGGTGGCGTATTATGTGTTGAATAACGCTACCGGCGGCAATAACTTTGCCACTCCCGCCACACCTGCCTCGGGCGTGACTGACGCCGCCCTGACAACCGCCGGCTGGCATTTTTCCGGCGACAGTACCGGCGGCAATTTAATGACCGGAACAGCGCCCCAAGTAACATTATGCGGAATTGGAAGCGGAACCTTTGCCTGGAATTTCAACATACCCAGTACCCGTAGTTTTTATAGCGGCGCTAACAACGCTACCAATAAATTATACGCGCAATGGGCTACCACTGGTGACGGCAG